>Ga0209317_1000289_pt1 | contig 64747 bp, 46 predicted proteins | sample RifGroB2_FD_183994 | JGI IMG/M metagenome (GOLD analysis project Ga0209317, IMG submission 183994) | Soil microbial communities from Rifle, Colorado, USA - Groundwater B2 (SPAdes) (version 2) | ecosystem: Environmental > Terrestrial > Soil > Unclassified | place: Rifle, Colorado | collected...
CCGCCGCCGTGGCGGCCCTGTATCAGAAAGTAACTCCTGTATGCCGTCATGCCCGTTCCCCATCCCTCCCCCGCCGCCCCCGCACTACAGGGTCCAGATCCTGATACCGGCCAAAGCCATCTCCTTGCGATTGTACAAACCCTTCACGTCGATCAGCACTGGGTCAGCCCCCATCATGGCGGTCAGCTCGGCAACCTTCAAACCGCGGTACTCGGCGTGCGCAACGGCTGCGATCACAGCGACCGCAGGCTTCAACGAGGCGCGCGGCACCAGGGTGACCCCGTATTCGTGTGCCGCCTCTTTCGGGTCTGCCAGCGGGTCGCAGACCTGGACCTCCAGGCCGTAGTCCTGCAATTCATGGATGATGTCGACCACCTTGGAGTTGCGCAGATCCGGGCAATCCTCCTTGAAGGTCAGGCCGAGCACGGTGACTACCGAGTCCAGCACCGCATGCCCCGCCTTGATAATCTCCTTCACCGCGCGCTGTGCTACGAACTTCCCCATGCCGTCGTTGATGCGTCTGCCGGCCAGGATCACCTGCGGGATGTAACCCACCTTCTCCGCCTTGTGGGTGAGGTAGTAGGGATCCACCCCGATGCAGTGTCCGCCCACGAGGCCGGGAGAGAACTTGAGGAAGTTCCACTTGCTTCCCGCTGCGGCGAGCACCTCGCCGGTGTCGATGCCGAGCCGGTCGAAAATGAGGGCCAGCTCGTTCATGAGCGCTATGTTCAGGTCGCGCTGGGTGTTCTCGATCACCTTGGCCGCCTCGGCAACCTTGATGGACGAGGCGCGGAACACCCCGGCCGTCACCACCGAGGAGTAGACATTGGCGACGATCTCCAGGGTTTCCGCATTTTGTCCGGATACCACCTTGCGGATGGTGGTAAAGGTGTGCTCCTTGTCGCCGGGATTAATGCGCTCGGGACTGTAGCCGAGGCTGAAGTCGATGCCTCCCCTAAGCCCGGAGACCCGCTCCAGGATCGGGAGGCATTCCTCCTCGGTCACCCCAGGATAGACCGTAGACTCGTAAACCACGATGTCACCGCGCTTCAAAGCGGCCCCGATGGTCTCGCTGGCCCGGCACATGAGCCTCAGGTCGGGCTGATTTGCCTCATCGATCGGAGTGGGAACCGCGACGATGTGGAAGTTGGCGCTCCTCAACTGCTCGATGCTGTCGGTGTAGAGGATATCCGCGGCCGCGAGATCCTCGGGAGTCACCTCGCGGGTGCGGTCGTAGCCGTCGCGCAGCTCGGAGATCCGGGTCCTGTTGATGTCGAAGCCGATGGTCCGATGCACCTTGCCGAAGGCTACCGCCACCGGAAGTCCTACATAGCCCAGCCCGATTACCGAGATGATGCGGTTGGTATCCGCCATTAAATCCTCCATCGCATATTAGCGCTGCAAATTTTCTGAAAATCAACCGGGCAGAATCGACCTGATGGCGGGGAGGAAATCCGTTACGAAGCGCTCCCCTATGGCCTCTGCTTTTTTCTGGTCCGTCTGGAAAGGAACCGAGATGCGGATGAACGAGGCATCGCGGCGCCGGTGCAGGACCGAGTTGGCTATCTGCGCCCCCTTCAGCGAGAACTCCTCTGAAAGGCTTTTGCCGCGCACCTGGAACCAGTAGAGAAAGAGTTCGCTGCTGTCTCCTTTCTGGTAGACGGAGCGCACCAGGTTCAGCCGCCCGCCCGCCAAGGCGAGCTGGGTGCGGGCGCTCGACACCTCGTGCCAGCCACTGCCGGGCAGACAATGCTTGGGGGAATGGATTTCACCGCTCCCCTTGCCGCCGTCGTGGTAGCCGATGTAGAGTTCGACCCGCTCCCCCTGCGCATTAACGTACTGCCGCTCTGGACCTCGTCGGAGAGCTCCGATTCCCTCGTCATGCGCCACTGATTGACCGCTGTGGGAAAACTGTTGAAGGGGGCCTTCATCGGCACTCCCAGGTCGCGGTGTAGATTGAGATAAAGCCCTGCGGCGATCAGCAGGGTATAGACGGCGATGAAGCACCCTTTTCCGATCACGGCTCCCCCTTTTTACGGCCGGAAAGACAGGCCCCCAGGGAAACCAGCAGCACGATGGCCAGGACAAACACCGCCATGCCTGCGAACTCGTGAAAAAAGCCCTCCGCCGCCTGGGCACCCCAGTACTGTGCCAGCAAACCGGTCCCTATCACCCTGAGGGCATTGGTGAAGATGGCGATCGGTATGGCGGCCAGGACCAGCAGAGTCCGCCTGAGCTGGGTGATCTTCAGAAAAAAGGCGTAGGCGACCGCCAACGCCAGGAGCGAGATCAGCGACCTGATGCCGCTGCAGGCGTCCGCCACCTCCAGCGTGGTAAGCGGCAGCATGATGACGTTTCCCTCGCGCATGACAACCACCCCGACGAGCTTCAAAAATGCGATCGAGGCACGGGTCACGAAAAGCTTGAGCGGAAAGGCCACCATGTCGTAGATGATGTAGGGAAGCGGGACCATGAACAGCAGATAGGCAATAGGGAGCAGCATGAGACGGAACAGTCTTTTGCCGAAGAAGAACAGGGTCATCCCGGCGAGGGTGACCACCAGCGAGCTCCTCATGGTGAAGAACTCCGTGCCCAGCCAGCCGATCACCAGTTGCAAAAGGCCAAGCAGCAAAAGCGCCAGACCCGGCCACCACGGTTCCACGGTGACCTTGAGAATATCCTGGCGCCTCTCATATACGAAAAATGCCGCGATGAGCGGAACGATGAACCCGTGGGAGTAATTGGGATCCTCGGACCACTGCCGAGCCATGTCCGGCAGGACGCCGCGGTAAAGGCCTGCCGTGAAAAGCAGCGCAAGCAGCAACTGTATCCTGTATTGTCTCAACGACTCGGAAAGTGTCACTTTTTTTGCTTCTCCCCATCAGCCGAGATTAAAAGACGAGGCCAATTAAAACCAGATCACGTTACAGTGTCAAGCTTTAATTGCAGAGAGCGGATATTTGGTGCAATTACCTGCTTTGTCATCAGCGAAATATGTGATATGGAATGAGTGCTAAAAATAAATCTCGTTCCAGTAGTCGCACACTGCTGGCATAGAGATAAATCTTTGCCAATGAGTTCAAACTTTAAGTCACTGCAGAACTTTCAATGAGTAAAGGGAGAACGGTAAATGTCCGAAACTACAGTGCGGCGGCCGGGTAATGAGAGTAAAATAATCAACAAGATACCCTTCTTCTCGACTCTGAAGCCGGAAGAGATCGAACAGGTTGAACAACTCTTCAGGAAAAAACGCTTCAGCAAAGAGCAGATTGTGCTTTACGAGGAGGACACCTCCAGCTACATGTATCTCATCTACTCCGGCAAAGTCCGGGTGGTCAAGATGAACGAGGAAGGCAAAGAGCAGATCATCACCATCCACAAACGAAACGATTTCTTCGGCGAGATGACGCTTCTGGACGGCAAGACCTCCCCCGCCACCGTCATCGCACACGAGGAGTCCATCATAGGGCTTTTGCACAAGAGCGATTTCGACGAGTATCTGCTGAAAAACGAAGGGATCCGGCGCAAGATCATCGAGCTTCTTTGCGCCAGACTGCGCGAGTCCTGGGGTATGATCAAGATTTTGAGCTTCAACGCGGAAAACGCTCAGGATCGGGTGGTATCGCTTTTAGGGAGATTGCAGGAGCTCTACGGGGTAAAAGACGACCGCGGGGTGATCATAGACGTGAAGATGACGCACCAGCAGATGGCAAGCTACGCCTCGGTGACCCGGGAGACCATGAGCCGGGTGCTGAGGAATCTGGAGAAGGCCGAGCTGATAACGGTCCTGGAGAACAAGGCGCTCCTGCTGAACAACAGTTTTTTCGAGGCTCTGCAGCGAAATAAGGACCAGGCGTCGAATCCTGCCCTGCACTAGTTATGGCAGTGGCGGAAAACTCCTAAATAAAAAAAGGCATGGAAACAGTCCCATGCCCTTCTAAACTACTCCGGCGTTGTCTCTATAGCTTCGAGACTCGAAGCGATTGCGACCTGACATTCCCCGCGGCATCGTAAACCTTCACCGTCACAGTCTGCGACCGCCTGATTGCAGAGGTCCAGACATAGGAAAAAGAGGCGGCGGAAGTCTCCATCTGAAGTGAACCATCTAGATAAAGCTCCATCTTGGTAACGCCCACATTGTCGGTCGCTGCCACCTTGATGGTGACGCTTGAACTCCCACTGGCCAAAGACATGTAGCTGATCACAGGTAACTTGGTATCGATCAATACGGCAGCGCTACTGCTCAACGAGACATGCCCGACAGCGTCCCTGGCCCAGGCATAGGCCTTGCGGCTCCCCGTCCCGGCAAAGGTAAAACTGGTAGGTGCAAGAGCCGTCCACCCGGCAGCCGATGCCGCGGGAGCGGTGGCGCTTGCCGTGATCAGGTAACCGGTGACAGCGACGTCGTCGGTAGCGGAGAAGTTCAAGACCGAAACGGTAGTGGAGTTGGTGATGGCCGGCATGGAAAAGGCATTTACGGTCGGTGCGGTTGTGTCGTTCAGCACGTTCACAGCTACGTTGGCGGAGTAGCCGATGTTGCCGGCGGTATCGTAAGCCCTGGCAGTCAATTGGTACGCGCCGTTGGCAACTGCCGCGGTATTCCAGGAGAAGCTGTAAGGCGCGCCAGTCAGGTTCCTTTGCAGGGCGCCGTTCAGGTAGAACTCGACCTTGCTCAACGCGACGTTATCACTGGCGTTTGCCACCACCAGGACCGTTCCGCTCGCCGTGCTGCCGGCAACCGGGGAGGCGATACTGACTAACGGCAGGGTGCTATCGTTCAGCACATTAACGGTGACCGCCGAGGAGTTGCCAACATTACCGGCAGCGTCATAGGCCTTAGCGCTCAGCACATGACTGCCGTTTGCTTCAGCGGCAGTATCCCAGTTGTAGTTCACAGAGCTTTGGTTGCCGGTCAACACCAGCGTGCCATCCAGATAGATTTCCATTCTCGTCACATTGATATCGTCACTGGCGTTTGCTGAAATGACTACGCTTCCACTCACAGTCGAATTATGCGCCGGACCAGCCAAGGAAACGGTTGGCGAAACTGTATCACCAGCAATGGTTACCATCACATCGCTCGAGCTGCCTTCATTACCGGCCGCATCAAAGGCCTTGGCTGAGATTGTGTAATTACCGGGGATGAGGGAGGAACTGTCCCAAGAATATTGATAAGGAGATGTTGTGCTTTCTGCTACCTGCGTGCCGTTTACGAAGAATTGTACTTTGCTCACAGCCACGTTATCCGAAGCGCTGGCGCCGATTGGCACCAGCCCGCTCACCGCGACATTGTTGGCAGGAGAGGTGATGCTGACTGCCGGAGCAGCAGATTCTGGAATCTCGATGATATTCGAGTAGACGCTTTCCAGACCGGCCGTATTGTAGGCGGTGACGGCGAAGAAGTAGGTGTTGTTTGGATCAAGGCCATTGATGGTTGCGGAATTGACATTGCCGCCGTCGATAGGGGCAACCCCCTCTGCAGCTCCGGTCCCGGCAAAAGGCAAGGAAGGCGTGTGAGCCTGGTAGTAAACCCTGTAACCAGCCAGGTCCGCGTCGGTACTGGGATCCCACTCAAGGGCCACAGTGGCGGCAAAGATTGAACCGGGAACAGCAAACAAGACGAACAACAGTTGCGCCAGAGCTAAGAGTGACTTCACCGTGTTTTTAGACGTCTTCGTTTCCATTATCTTGTTCATCTCGACCTCCCAAAAGTCGTGGAGCGTGACTCCACCCCGGCTTTTTCTGAAGTCAGATAAAAGATAAGCCGGGACCGTTAATACCATGGTTGGCATTTCGGCGACCCGGCTGTCTCAGTGAGACCCTGTAGGCTTTCCGTCCCATCCTCGCGGATGGTTTAGTATTATCGTCTACCTATTCAATTGTCTTAGATGCCTGGGCATCGAGTACTTCCCGCCCTCACCTTCCTCTAACGGCAGCCGCAGTTTTTCACACTTGGCCCCCTAACGATGTGTTTCAGATTACAAAAGAGCGATTTTCAGACTTTATAGTTGCGCGTGACACCTGTAACGCCGTTCGAATGTAGCAATCGCAAGTAAAATGCCGAAAATACAAGAGCTCACCTAGAGCGCAACTTGCCGTTCTCATACAGGTTTTGAAACAGGGACCAGATCACGGAGAAACCCGAGCTGTCCAAGGGATGCACAACCGCGGTACCGGAGGAGTACATTCGCCGTGATTACGTGATGTAACGGCTGGTCAAGGAAGCAGGTTGGGTATGCAGATTTTGTACAGATTTTTTGCGGTTGGAGAGAGGTATGGGGTGGGCGATATATTTGTTGTACCACGTGGGTTAAAGGTGAGTAGAACTGCGGATATAGATGCTCACCCGGTTATCGCAAATCTTCCGCTGTTCACGTTCCTCCCCTTCATTGGAGATTTCACGAGTCACAGTCATTAAGTGATTGGACCCCGTCTATTCGTAGGTCGGGTTAGCAGCTTCATCGCGTAACCCGACGGCATGTTGGAGCTTCACGACTGATCCGTTCCCCCACCGACAGAGGCAAAGGGGTTGAGATCTGTAGGGGCGAATAATCATTCGCCCTGGTGATCGACGGCAATGCCGATGCTGCCGGCACAAAGCGGGCGAATAAGGCAGCTGCAGGTTGAGGGGACGACGCTATCGAGAAGCGCAACACCCCGTCGGGTTACGCGATCAGGCCGCTAACCCGACCTACAATGATGGGCTCCGTTTAACTTTATGGCAGTGCTCCCGGCCCCTCACATAAAGGGAGCAGAATAACCGACAACCTTTAACTTAACCCCGCCTGCGGCGGCGTTTTATCGCAGGGAACTCTGCCCTAACTCTAAGATCCCCGGATACTGGGTCCCCCCTTTAGCAAAGGGGGGACAGGGGGGATTTGCCTTTGAAGTTCCTCAGAAGCGCCCCACGCCGCCGTGGGCGACCCTGTATCAGAAAGTAACTACTGTGCCGTCATGCTTGCTCCCCATCCCCACCCCAACCCTCCCCTTGAAGGAGAGGGGATCTGGATCTTTTAGCAGAAGATCTGCGCTAAACAGGTAACTTAAAGGCAGTGAGCTCAGGAGGTGGATGGTCGTTGTGGCGTTGTGGCGACAGAATTACTATGGCAAAAAATAACAAGGCAGCTCGAAATCGAGCTGCCTTGGAACGCCCGCAGCACCCTCAGCAGGTAGCCGGCCGTCTTAGTTCAGGTTGGTACAGGTGAAACCAAACACCAGCCGGAACCGTAGCAACAGCGCTACGGGTTAAGAACCGTAACGGTAACCAGAGAGGAGAGTCCCACCTTCCCAGCTGCGTCGTAGGCTTTGGCGCTGAGGGTATAGGCGCCGCTGGCAAGAGCGGCCGTCTTCCAGTTAAAGCTGTAAGGGACGCTGGTTGAGGTAGCCTTAGCCACTCCGTTTACCAGGAACACCACCTTGGTGACGCCGACGTTGTCACTGGCGTCTGCCGACACCGCTACAATCCCGCTTAACGTGCTGTCAGCGATTGGAAAGGCGATAGAGACAGTCGGCGCAATCTTATCGTTGAATACGTTCACTGCCACTGGAGCAGCCTGTCCGATGTTGCCGGCGGCGTCAAAGGCTTTGACACTCAGGATATAGGCGCCGTTCGCAAGAGCGGCAGTCTGCCAGTTAAAGCCGTAAGGGGCACTGGTTGAGGTAGCCTTAGCCACGCCGTTTACCAGGAACACCACCTTGGTGACGCCGACGTTGTCGCTGGCATTGACCGACACCGCTACCATCCCTTTTACCGTGCTGTCAACGACCGGAGAGGCGATAGAGACCGTCGGTGCAACCTTTTCGTTGAAGACGTTCACCGCCACAGAGGCAGCCTTCCCGATGTTGCCGGCTGCATCAAAGGCTTTGGCGCTCAGAGTATAGGCGCCGTTGGCAAGAGCGGCCGTTTTCCAGTTGAAGCCGTAAGGAGCGCTGGTCGAGGTAGCCTTAGTCACTCCGTTTACCAGGAACACCACCTTGGTGACGCCGACGTTGTCGCTGGCGTTAACCGACACCGCTAAAATTCCGCTTACCGTGCTGTCAACTACTGGAGAGACGATAGAGACCGTCGGTGCAACCTTCTCGTTGAAAACGTTCACGGCCACTGAGGCAGCCTGACCGATGTTGCCGGCTGCATCATAGGCCTTGGCGCTCAGGGTATAGGCGCGGTTTGCAAGAGCCGCAGTATTCCAGTTGAAGCCGTAAGGAGCAGAGGTTGAGGTAGCTTTGAGGGCGCCGTTGACGAAGAACTCGACTTTGGTCACGGCAACGTTGTCGCCGGCATTTGCGGAGATGGCCACCGATCCGCCTACAGTGCTGTTAGCGACCGGAGAGGCAATAGAGACGACCGGTGCGGTCACATCGGAGGCATTTAGAGTTACCTTGCCGGAGAGCCCAACGTTGCCGGCCGCGTCGTAGGCCTTAGCAGTGAGAACATGAGTGCCGCTAGCGTCCAGTAAAGAGTTCCAGATATAGCTGACAGGATTTTCGTTACTCGCAAACGTCAGAGCACCGTTGTCATACACCTCTATTTTGGTCGTTCCGATGTTATCAGTTGCACTTGCCGTGATTGTTACACTGCCGCTCACAGCAGTATTGTAAGCAGGTGCCGCCAGGGATACAGTCGGAGGCGTGATATCGCCGGCAACAGTCACGACCACCTCAGACTGCCCCTCATTACCTGCAGCGTCATACGCCTTAGCCATCAGAGTGTAGTTGCCACTGGTAAGAGACGAAGTATCCCAGGAGTAACCGTAAGGTGCTGCAGAATCAGTCACCTCCAGCACGCCGTTCCGGTAAAACTCCACACTGGTTATCCCCTTATTGTCCGAAGCAGCGGCACTAACCGTGACCGTGCCCTGCACCGAACTGTTATTAGCGGGGGATGAAATTGTGATGGTCGGCGAAAGCGATTCGGGGATCTCGATGACATTGGAGTAAGCACTTTCCAGTCCGGCTGAGTTATAAGCAGTGACCGCAAAGAAGTAGGAATTTGCCGGATCCAGCCCACCCACCGTGGCAGTCAATGTGTTTGCCACATCGACTGGAGCGCTTCCTTCAACAGCTCCGGTACCTTCAAAAGGCAATGTCGAAGAATTGGCCTGGTAGTACACCCTATAACCGGCCAGGTCGGCATCAGTGGAAGGATCCCAGTCCAGCATGACACTGGCGGGAAAAGCAGCAGTTGGCAGGGCAATCAGGACCATCATAATTGGCAGCATCGCCCAAAACACCAAATCATTCCTCGACTTCATCTCATTATTCCTTTTCATGGTGACCTCCATCAGACGGCTTTCAAGTTGAATTTTGGCCAAGAAAAAGCCGGGACCGCAGACCTGGGCAGGCAATTCGGCGACCCGGCTGTCTCAGTGAGACCCAATAGGCTTTCCGTCCCATTCTCGCGAATGGTTTAGTATTTTCGTCCACCAATTCAGTTGTAGGTTGCTTTATCGGCCGGCAAGCGAAGTCACTGCGTAATCCAAATCACATCAACCGCCGCATTTGCACAAGCCAATGCAATAGCTTTCGCAAGGTCGATGCCATGCTAAAACCGGGAATTCTCAAACTGCTAAGGCAGCGGTATTACTGTTTTTTTCAGAAAGGAACAAGACGGGACAGCTCCATCGACAGGAAGCAGCTCATGTGCAGGTACTGATCAGCATGGGGGACTGAAAGCTGAAAAGCTCTTAAATTCAAACGGATGTATATGCGAAAAGAAGAGATGAGTGGTGCTTAAGACTTAAACAGCGGCAGGGAGGATGAAATCAATTGCTGAAATGCCTTCAGATATGTGGTTGGGAAGGAAGAAGGGGTGAAACTTCACTAACATGTCCACCTGGAAATTCAGATTAGCGACGTTCCGCTGTATCGAGTAATACTCAACATCGGGTCCGGTACACGAGATGGCTCAACTGACGGCATAAGGGCATCTCTTCGAGGAAAGGTACAAAGCGGTTATCGTTGATAGTGATGAATTCCTGACCGAAGTCCCAGAGAAGTACCATTGGAACAGCCAAGAGCTTTCCTTTGCAAAGAGAGCCTTATCGCCCGCTTTACCAAGGGACCTGGCGATCTCGGAACATGTATAACAGCGGCGGCAGGGAGGGCAATAAGGGTAGACTCGGCTAGGAAATCCAGATAGGGGTGCGAAATGTGAACAGCGTCCCTGACTATTCCTTGAACAGAAGTCACGGTCTTAAGACACTCCGCCTCATCACTCGCGGTATCCGTCTCCTCTTCCACACCATAGGGAATCTCTGCGAGACCTTATTTTCAGGCCCTCCACCACAAAGTTCCATAAAAAATTACCACTCGCTGTTTCCACGGGCACGAAACATGAACAAACCCTAACATAACAAGCAAGTCAACTACGCACCAAAGGAGGCAGCAAATGAAGACAGCAAGCCTGGTATTGAAGTACTCTTTTTTAGGTGATGCAAAGTACGTGACGAAGGTCAGCGTTATCCACGAAGCAGTCGCCGGCGTCGATATGTACGGCGTCATCCCCGACCAGTGCTCACCGGCAGTACTGAAGTCGGTATACGATTCCTACAAGGAAGGATACCAGTTGGCCATCAACGGCGACCGCAGTTGGATCGCGGAACGCAAGAAGCGCCGTGCCGAGTTGGACAAGATCATCTTCCACCTTGGGCTTTTCATCCAGATGGTGTGCGATGGTGACCTGAACAAGCTCCTCAAGTCCGGATTCGACGTGAAGATGCCGCGGACAGGGAGCGGCAAGTCAAAGGAGCCCGTTGCTGTCCCGGCATGACGGAACCGGGTGGCTTACGGGGAGGACAAGCGAAGCCCCGGCAGCGTCGATCTGAGTCGACCTGCCGGGGCTTTGCCGGCTCTGGTTTGCCGAGAGGAAGCACAAAATGCACAACAGAGACAAGGTGGCCAGGGAGTTCTCATGGCCATATGATCATTGCTGCATCTCCGAGACATTTCCGAGGAGTAAATGTTTTTCTTTTGGTTCAAAGGCACCTTGCCAGAACCGGCCTTCCCAACGCCCCGAGGGCGCCCTCATTAATACCCGGGACATCGCTTCGAGTTCCGAATCCCCTCCCGAAATTCCAAGTGACCCTCCATCAACTTCCAAAGCCCCCTTCGAAATCCAAGTGCCCCCCTTTCAACTTCCGGAGACGTCTCCGAAATGCCAAGTGACCCTCCTTCGATTTCCTGAGACCCCTCCGGAATTCAAGGTGACCCTCCTTCGATTTCCGGAGACCCCTCCGAAATTCAAGGTGACCCTCCTTCGATTTCCGGAGACCCCTCCGGAATTCAAGGTGATCCTCTTTCGATTTCCGGAGACCCCTCCGAAATTCAAGGTGGCCCTTCTTCAATTTCCGAAGACCCCTCCGAAAATTCCAGGTGACCCTCCTTCGATTTCCGGAGACCCCTCCGGAATTCCAGTTGACCCTCTTTCGATTTCCGGAGACCCCTCCGAAATTCAAGGTGACCCTCTTCAATTTCCGGAGACCCTCCGAGGTTTCAGCTTCACCTCCTTCGACTTCTGGAGAACCTTCCGAAGTTTCAGCTTCCCCTCATTCGACTTCTGGAGACCCCTCCGGAATTTCAGGTGACCCTCCTTTGATTTCCCAAGACTGTCGGCAAGATGGTCTACGTTTGTCGCTTACGATTCTGCCGTAATATCTCTCTTATCTTACGCATCTCTGCAAGCACAGGTTCCTCCTCGGGAATGAATAACGAGGGGTGAGCATTTACCTGATGAAATTTAACCAGCGTCGTGAAATGGGGGGATGGAAAGAGGTACTCAGTGGGGAATCAATCGGAATAGGTGGCCGGCTTGAATTGGAATGGGTGGCCGACTTCGATCGGAATCAGTGGCCGACTTGCATCGTAATCCGCAGATTGACTCTTGGTCGCCCTGCAAGGGGGTTTTAAAGATATTGACTGCCGGATATGCGTGGCTCTCCGAAGGTCGTAGCGATTCGGCGGAAAGTGCAGCTGAGGAAAATATGAAAGCCGGATTCCCTGTGACGGATTCCGGCCTTTGTTTCACCACCTGCTCTAGCGGTCTTGGCCGGCGCTTTCGGCCTGACCCGTCCGTGCCAAGGATGGCACATTAAACCTGTCCCCCTCCGACCTACCTGATCCGGTTACTTTGCCGGCTTGGATCTCGAAATATGGTTTCGCATCAGACAGAATGCAAGGAGTCGGAGGTCGAATGTTGGGAGGCGACATCAAGGACAGTGTAGAAACGATACCTGTCCGTGTCGTCTGAGAAAAGTGTTCAAGCCTGTCAACACCGCCCCCCCTGCCATAGCACAAAGGTCCCATTTGGGTAGTGAAAACATGCTTCTAAGGCATATAACCGGGGTTAATTCAGGCCCTTACTCTATGATTCCAGCATGAAATCAGGTCCGACCCCAAGCTCCTTTACCCTTTAGTCTTCATAAAGACTACAATGCGTAGAATCACTTTAGTCCTCATGAAGACCGGTTGTTGGCTCTCAGTTCGAGGGCAAGGTGGAGCGGCTGCGCCACTTCAGGAGACTGGATACTCAGAGGAGCCGCGGCCTAACACCAACCAGAAACCGAGCCACCTCAGGTCATTAGGCGGTACCTTCTTGAAAGCTTGAGGGAGACTTGAGTATATGTGGTGCAGCCTGTCATGCTCCAGTTCTCCAGTTGGCGCAATCTTTTTCACCTCGACGGGAATGGCGGCGATTATCTCCTTGTACTTATCAACACGCCACCTGTTGGGGTATCCCTTATGGCTGTACATAGCGCGATAGGTCCAATCAGGCCAGGTGAGAAAGTCAAAGGGACGATATCTGTCCAGGCCATGGCTTGTCAAGTCCACCTTGTGAACCGATATCCCGCCCATTCTTAGAGCATTGCAGATATCGCCCAGGGTTCTTTCCAGGCTGTTGACATGCTCTAGGACCGCTCTCGAAATGACCAGGTCGTACTTTAGCTCACACCCGACCAGGCCGTCCTCGGTGATCACATACCGAATGCAGCTCGGATTGAACCCGCTTTCAGGGAGACCGGGAGTGTTGAAGGCCAGCCCAGCTCTCTGCCTCGCCTTGGGATCTAGAGTGTCCATGATGGCCCGATAGATCAAGCAGTTTTTCGGAGTGGTTTTCTCAAGGGGAAAACGGTCTATGCAGTCTACCGATTCGGCGCCATGGGCGTACATTAAAAGGGCAACGCCGAGCACGTCTCCTGGACCGTATTCAAGAACCGCTTTTCCTTTAAGATCCTCGGCGAATTCCTCCTCGCTCAGGCCAAGTTGCTCCCGATAGTCGTTCAGGCAAGTTACGAAGTACTGCGCCACAGCGAGAACATCCTCGTCCCCTTCCCCTCTGCCCGTGTCCTGCTTGGCTTTCCAGTAAAGCGCCGGTAAATGCCTAGCGAGGAGATTGCTCAGAGAAGCCTTGAAGAAAAGAAAAATATCCCGCGCTGTATTTTCTGTATACATGTCTCCCCGCCATTGAACCCGAAGTTGACTGTCCTGGCCGCCACTCCACGACCACCTGTCTAAATACTTTTACAGATTGGCAAAGCTGTCGTAGTACTGCTCCATCTTCCGGACACGAGAGTCAAATGAGAAGATCTCAAGTATTCGGGCCCGACCCAGCCGGGAGAATCTTGTCCGTTTTTCCTCATCCGATACCAGCTGCACAATGCTATCGCTCAACTTGGCGACATCTTTTATCTCTGCAAGGAAACCGGTTCTCGAGTCGAGTACCAGCTCAGGCACGCCGTCGACTGAGGTAGAAACAACGGGCACTTCCATGGCCATCGCCTCCAGCACCGTGTTGGGCAACCCCTCGGAAATGGAGGTCATCAGGAACAGGTCAAAGGAGGCGTAGACATCCAGCAGATCGTTTCTGTGCCCGGTAAAAAACAGGAACTCCGCCACCCCGTGCTGCGCGGCCTCCCGCCGAGCACCCTCGAGCAACTTGCCCTCCCCCTCCCCCACAATGACGAAGCAGGCGTTGGGCACCCTGCTCTTCACCGCCGCCGCCACCCGGTAAAAGGTCGGCAGGTCCTTTTGGTAGGCAATACGGGCAACCGTCCCCACCAAGAAGACGTCATCGGGCAGATTGAGCTCCCTGCGCAGCACTGAATTACCGTTTTTTCTCTGCCAATGCTCCACGTCTATGCCGTTATAAAGGGTCTCCACCTCGCCTGCCCTTATCCCCTCGCCGATCAGGCACTGGCGAACCGCCTCCGACACGGCGAGGATCGGACGGTGCGCTCGGGCCAGGAGGAAATAGCGGACTGCCTTGCGCACCCGGAACGCCAGGTATGATTTCAGGGAAGCAAAGTCATCACGACGGTATTTGCTGTAAAGATGGCAGGTGTACATGATCTTGACACCGGGGTTGAGCAGCTTGAGAAAAAAGGCGTACAGACACGACTTGTCGTCATGGGCATGCACGATCCGCAGACCGTGCTCCCTCAGCAGGGTGCTCAATCGCCTCACGCACTGCCAGTCGAGAAGCTTTGAATCGGGCACGTCCACGTAATCGATCCCCATCTTTTGAGCCCGCGCTTCGATCTCGAATTCCTGGTCCGCCGGATCACGCAGGTAGGTGACCAACACGAAATAGCGCTCCGCATCATGCTTGAGCGCGGACAAAAGGATGGTCTTGTCCGGCCCCCCCCCTCCCTTGTAGGTTCCGCGCAAATCCATGATACGTACCGGCTGTCCTCGATCCACAATTACCTCCCCAAGAATCAGATCTGTTTCTGCGGCCTGAACTGGGCCGGATTGCCGACGGCCACCAGGTTGTCTGCCATATCCCTTGTCACCACCGCGTTGGCACCGATCACGCAGTTATCTCCGATAGCGATGGCCCCAATAATCTTGGCGCCCGCACCGATCATGACGTTGTGCCCTATTTTAGCCGCTACGCCGCTGCCACCCCGGTCACCGATGGTGACCTCGTGATACAGGGTGCAGTTGTCTCCCAGCACCACGGTGGGGTGCAGGATTATGCCGCCGAAGTGGTGGATGCGCAGGCCCTTGCCAATCCGGCAGGCAGCGGGGATCGATACACCCGTGGTGATTTCGATGAAACGTTCGCACAGAAAGCGCAGCGGCTGTCCGGACAGTCCCCTGCCATGGAGCCAATTGAATACCCGATAGACCACGATCGCTTGGAACCCCTGAGAGAGGAGACCGGCGACAAGCGTCCTAAGCGATGGCCTGCCGGCATGACTGAGCCGTGCAAGGTCGGATTTTAAGTGTTCAAACATGTCATCTCCAAGCAATAAACCGTTGCACTTTGAAGCGACGCCGGCAATGCGCGCCGACTTGAGCAGATTCAGCTGCTTCTCCAGTTGACCCGCTGCCTGCCGGTCAAGCCAAGATACCAGCCGACGAAGGTGGCAGTATTGAGCATCAGCAGATAATGACAAAGCGAAACAGCGGAGGCCTTGCGGGTTACAGGCAGGAGTTGCCCCAGGAAACCTACCATGATAGTTGCCAGCAATACATAGAGGATGCAGCTGAACACCGCGTGAGGGGCGGACCAACGGATCCAGGCAAGCAGGGCAAGCAGAGTGACCGTTATCGGCCCAAGCAGCCAGCGCAGAAGTTTGTGAGAAACGAACTTGAAGAAGAGCAGAGTCTGACTCGGGTAGGGAATGCCTGTGTCGCGGAGCAGGCATTGCACGCCGCCGGCGATGATTCTGACCTTGCGGCGGTATTCACCCTCGATGTGAAGATTGTTTTTTTCAAAACCCAGCGCCTCACACTCATGCAGAACCAGTTTGTCCTGAAGGGCGATTTGCATGGAGATGACGAAATCATCAAGAATGGTATCCCCTGGAGGTGGTGAAAAGAGCGATCTGCGTATGGCGTACATGGCGCCGTCCGCGCCGACCAGACACCCGGTAGTCCCCTCCTTGTCATGAATGTAATGCTCGATCCGGTAATAGATGTTTTCGGTCTTGGCATAGCTGGTACCATCGTTGAGCAGGACCACCTTGCCTGACACCGCGCCCACCTTGGGATTGCTGAGATTTCTCACCAATTTACCAACTGCCTGTCGGTCATACATCACATTTGCGTCCGAAAATAGCACCACCTCTGAGCCGATATGCTGCATCGCATCATTAAGCGCCGCGATCTTTCCCCGGTTGGAGGAATAATCAAGAAGCCTGATCCGGGAGCCAGCCACCCCCCTGACGATCTCGTTAGTCGCGTCGTTGCTTCCGTCAGAAGCAACGACAATTGAGAGTTTGTCCTCCGGGTAGTCGAGCTCAAGAGCATTGCGCAGTTTCGCTTCTATTTCGCGTTCTTCATTGTACGCCAATATCAATAGCGTTACGGTGGGCTGGTACTTTTCGTCAGGCTGAACATCGACCCCCATGACACAGGCCAAAAGACGCAGACAAAATGTATATCCGATGCTCAAATGGAAAAGGGCAAGACAAAGAAGCGTAATGGACAGGTAGACGAAGAGCCAGCCATACCCATACCAGCTGCAAAGGCGAGCCGCAGACATGATGCAACAACCCGAGAGCAAAAACGGCAGTACCCCCGCACTCTGAAAACCGTGTGGAGAACTGGCGCGGGCAGTACTCCACACGGTTATCACCCGGCCTCTCAGACGGATGATGATACCCAAGGTTAGGGCGAGGTTCATCAGGGCAAAATAATAAGGGATATAGAAGATGGCAGGGGACGCGGCACTTCGGCTCTGTCCCCAGCCGATAAAGGCCAGTACCGAAAAGATCCCGTAAAGAACCATACAGGAAACGGCAACGGGTTCAGGCCCCATCGCCAGTGCGGCGAGGAACTGGAGGGCCAGGATGAAGGGCAAGAACCACCTGAGCAGCTTGTGGGAGATGACCTGCCAGGCAAAGAAGCCGACCTTGAACGGGTTGCAGACCTGCGGCACGCGAAGGATGGCGTTGAAGCTGCGATTGCAGATCCTTACCTTCCGGGAGAACTCCTTCTGGAAAGCGCCAGCGGGGCGTTCAGTACACCAGGCATCGTAATCGAATATGCCGCGATACCCCTTGGCGACGATCTGCAGTGGGTTGACGAAGTCGTTGATGTCCGACTCCAGCATGGGGTCGTAGAGATTCCTGCGAATGGCATAGATGGCCCCGTCCCCGCCAACTACAGAGGAAAAGGAAGATTCCCACTGCTTCAGGCTGACTTCAAGATTCCAATAGGCCCCCTCACTCTTTCCGGCTGAAGACTCCCCGACACCCTGGTAACGCGCATTTCCTACCACATACCCCACCCCGGCATCCACAAAGTGGCGCACCAGTCTTCGCACGGCAGCAGGGTCATACATGGCATTGGCATCGGAAAAAACAACGAAATCGCTGGTAACACCGGTCATGGCCACGTTAAGGCCGGAGGTCTTGCCGCGATGCCCTTCGGGACGTATCAGCCTTATGCGGGGGTTCTGAAAAGACAGGACTATGGAGTCGGTGCGGTCAGTAGAAGCATCGGAAACCACGATGACAGTTAAAAGCTCCTCGGGATAATCAAGGGCGAGCGTGTTGTTCAGTTTCTCCTCGATCACCGATTCTTCATTGTGGGCCGATATTATGAGAGTCACGGTAGGCCGGAAGCTGTCGTCGGTGCGATGTTTTTTGGCGAACAGCTTGGCAACGATAAATAAAAGCGCCGGATAGCCGGCTAAAATATACAGCAACAAGGCTGAAGCCAGACACATAACTATTTCGGCCGTACTTCTAAATACCATAGACGGATGCTCCGGTAATCATCTGAAGGTTAACTACAGGTATCGGTTCAAAGCAAAGGTTCCAGCGGCGCTCATTGCTTGATCGGAGTTACCCGCAAGTTCTCCAGGGGCGGGGGGACGACCAGATCGATATCGTACTCTATGGCCCCGATACTGACCGAACCCGGCTTGCGCGCTTTTCCGAAGAAATCAGTTGGGGCCGTTGAGATAACGGCATCAGTGCCTTTATACTTGGCCGGGCTGCTGGGTTTCAGTGCAAAGTTGCCCCTGACAGCGCTGAAGAAATGAGGATCTGCATTGATATTTCCTGTCGCATCGGTAGCCCAGGCCGGTTTTGGCGTGGATGCAGTGCTGTAAAAGAGATTGTTGCTCTGCGCGTTAGGCGGCAGGGAGAGGTTGTTAGTAATGAATTGCACTCCCTTGTTGTCGATCATTACGTTGTTTCTGTAGTCGGTCGATGCATTGTTGAAAAAGTTTTTGTAACCATACCCGTAAATGGTGTTGTTATAAACCTTGGCGGGACCGCCTTTATCGACACGGAAAGCTCCTCCCGTATAGACGTCGTCCTGGTCGGATACGATGATATTGTTGTATATCTCAAGCGGCACGGTTGCATAGGTTCCCGCCGGATAGGCTATATCGATGGCCCCTCCTCGCTGATTCTTGATCACGTTGTCATGGACTTTCATAACGCCGCTCCACCCCCCTACCGTGCCCTGGTCGTAGATATGGATACCGTGCAGGATGGGATTGTCGGCCAGATGGTTCCAGCCGATCTCGTAGGCTTCCACCAGATCCGGGGAACGGTTGGAGATGTAATAGAGGTGCTGAAAGGCATCGGTGCTGGTGCAGGTAGTACAGGAGGAAGTCGGACTGGTATAGGGAGGATGGGTCCAGGTCCTGTAGTCCTCGTTATAAGGCACGCCATTGGCATAGCCGTAGTGATGGATGTAGATGCCATAATACTTCCCGCCGCCGGCTGATTTGCCTGCCGTGCCGGTAATTGCTCCGCCATAGCCGCCGTAGACGGTCGGGCCGGTGATTTCCAGTCCCACCAGCCTATTGCCTATATTAACCCCGATGCCGTTGGCCGGCTCAGGCTCGCTGCCATTGGCCGTTATCGAGAGTTTGGCGAGATTTACGTACTGGCTCATGCGACTGTAGCTGGAAGCATAGTAATTGAACACGACGAAGCCGTTATAAGCCTTGCCGGATATTGCGACCTTTGTATTGGGATAGGCTATCAAGGATATCGGGTTGGACGCGGTGCCGAGCACCGGATTGTTGCCGCCAATTTTCAAGCCGGCCGTGGAACCTACTCCCACGGAATAATAGATGTCGCCAGCCGCAATTCTTCCTGCCGTACCGGTGACCTGGTCCCCCGCGAAGGCATAGCCCAGGGTTCGCAGGGGACTGTTCCAGGAGCCATTGCCCGGGGCATCCGTCCCGGTCGCCTTGATGAACTTAATATTTCCCGGCCTTATGGTAAAAGCGAGGGTGTTGGACTCCTCCGAACTGACTTTTACCTTTATCGTATTGGGCCCGTCGACTGCAGCCGCAGGCACGGCAAAAGCTATCTCCTGCATCCTGTGATAGGTCTTCAGGTCCGCAGGACCCGAAGGCAAGACACCGTCCGCATTTTTCCAGTAGTAAATCGCCGTGGCTTCAACGCTGCCCACATAAACCTTTGAAGAGCCCTGGCTCGAGCCGAGATTGTTGCCCCATACGGTGACTATTGCCCCGCTACCTACGCCGTCGCTATTTCCTGTTTTGGGCCCTGAAGTGATATCGGAAAAATGGAGTACTGGTGCTGCCATGGCCCTGAGGGGGATGAGCAGAAAAGCTGTCAACAGAACAACAGGAATAAAATACTTCTCACGAAGGATACGCATATTGACTCCCTTGATTTCGTAGACTGCACAAGTAGCAGGAATGCCAGGTCTGCAAATCACAGATTGCTGGCGCCACATGTTTCACTGTTCCCGGGCTCCCTCCTGGTTACCGGAGTTCTTCGACCCCCTCTTGGGAGTCTGCAGCAAGCCCGGCCGTTGCTTGGCGCTGGCCAAAAGGGGTCACTTCACAAAAAGGGCAACGACGCGTGCATTGGCATAAACCAGAAAGAGCGTGAAATAGCCCATTGTGTACTGGTATTTTTGGGTCTGGCTGATGACCCAGACCGTGAACACGAGTGCGGGCAAAAAATACAGGAACGCGAGAAGACCCGCTGTAACGCCGTGAGCCAATCCCATAGCAGCAGCAATGCCGAATGGTAAAAGGCAATAGTACACTGGGAGCAGCAAGCTGAGCATCTCGCTTCTACTGAATCCGTGACTGATTATGCCGCTGATATTGCCCTTGCCCCTCCACACCTCTTTCAGGAAGAAGTCCCTTACGGTTTTAGGCTCTCCCAGATGAACCACCTTAATCTTCGGGTCGAAAAGAATCCGGCAAAGCTTGTTGAGCCTCATGCATATATCCACATCCTCGCAGGTCATGACGCTTTCATTGAATCCGTCGACCTGGAAGAACAACTCCCTCCTGACAAAGAAGTTGGAAGAATTGATCCACGAAGCGTAGCACCTGTTTTTTCGCCTGGTGCGAAAACTTGACCAGACCTTTTCTACCCAGGTACCGTTGGCTGGAGCCACCGGAGTGGACCCGGTGCTGCCGATCTCCCGGTCCGCGAGGGTAAGCGCAGCATTGGCGAGCCAGTCCTGTTCCGGAATGCAATCAGCATCGAGGAACACCAGGATATCCCCCTGGGCGGCGCTGGCTCCAAAGTTCCTCAGACCTGACAGGGAAAGACGGGGTTTCAGGTGAACCTGGAAACCGTGGTCCCTGACAATGGAAACCGTTGCATCACAGGATCCGTTGTCAACCACTATCACCTCAAATTCACTCCTGGAAAAGGAAAGCGTGGCCAGTGCATTGAGGCAACGCGGGATGTTTTTTTCCTCATTTTTAGCCGGAATAATTATCGAGAACAACATAGAGCCATACCCCTGTAGCTCACCCACTGGTCTAGCCAGCCTCTTTTTAGGGTGAGACCGATCCTCTGTTCGATTCCATACCTGCTGTCGCGTTCTTTACGAAGTCAGCGACGGCTTTTCCAACGCGTTTCGAACCGGTAGCGGTGAAATGCAAGTGGTCGTAGTAGGTTTCCACACTGTTGGGAAGAGCGGCTTTGAGATCAAGCGCCGCAATGCCCAGTTCGTCGCAAATTTCCACGGTCTTCAAATCGATGGCACGCATCAGAGCATTAAACACCTGGTAGGAAAAATAGGTGTCGACCTGCTCTTCATAAGGTCGTCCCTTCGGTGCATGCCAAAGCAGGCGTTCCTCCTCCGCAGTGAAGTGATCCTTGTCGAACCAGGGCTGACGGATCACCAGCACCTTATCCGCCTTGCCTTTAGCGGCCTGCAAGATATCGCGTAGATTGGCAGCGAACGACCCGATCATGCCGGAGGGATCCGGCAATTGCTCTATCACAATGCTGGCATTGGCACGCATGAGTCGAACCTCGGCCAGTTTTTTGCCGACCCCGCTACGGGACTGTAGCGAAAAGCGGTCACGCAGATTGCGAGCAACTTCTGCCAGTGCCGTTCGCTTGATGGTCCAGCCAAAGATTCCAGCGCTCAGGGACGAGAAGACCTTTCCCGCTTCGGGGGTTGCAGGGTGAAAGGGGGTCGGGGCCCCGCTGCAAAGCCAATTGACCACGTCACCTGCCCCGATGAACAGCAGTATGCAGTCAATGCGATGGTAGCGCCGGAGAATCCGATCAAAAATCAACTTAACGCAGGAGGTATCGACTCCCGACTTTCCTATGTTTCCCATATGGACCTTGTCCCGGCCCACCTTGGTCAGGAATGCCCGGTCCAGAAGTTCATTTGCCAGGACTTCGGGCCAGGAATCGGCCTGATCCAGCAGGTAGCATTCGGCCGCCGAGCCCCCTGCGACCAGAACTCGCCAGACAGATTCCGTACTGCCGGGAGGCTTGCCGCCGCGCTCTCCATCACAGTTGATTTCAAAGCGCACCAGCGCCGGCAGATTGGGCAGCGCCTCGCGGTCCAAATGCATCAGAGTCCGTTCGAAAGGGCGCCAGACAAAATCTCCCTTGCTGCGCCTCCAGGCACGGGCAGTCAATTCTGCCAGGACAAAAAGAGGCGGCAAGGATGCCATGACACAAACCACCGTGCTGACCAGGCTCAACAGGTACTCCTTTTCAAAAACTGCTTCTTCAGGAAGCGGCAGGGGTCGAAGTCGGAATCTGCCCGATAGACATAAAAGGCCCAGACGATCGCAAAGACAACAAGATATGCGACCCCGATGGCTATCAGCAAGAACCAGGTCGAAGGTACCACAAGTTTCGAGACCAGCACAAGAAAGCTCAGCATAATCATTGCCCCCGGCACGGTCCGGACCACGGCATGCTGGAAGATTTCACTGCACCTGGAGCCAGAAAGCCGGCAGGAAACCCAGATGGCGTACAAAGCGAAGACGACTTCAGGGATGGCCGTTCCCAGCGCTATCCCCAGTAGCCCAAGCGGTCGAGCCAGCGAGATGGAGAGACCGAGGTTGACCACGCTGGAGATAGCGAAGGCGACGGTCACTGCAGCTGGCCGGCCCAGTCCCATGATGATCGGCAAGGCGACCCCGCGCGCAGGAAGAAAAGCGAAGTGGGAAACCATCAGGACACTCAACACCATTCCGGCTGCTGAAGAGTCAAACCCGGGGGCGTCGATCCACCTCTTGATGAAAGCCTCGCCAAAGACCACCAGGTAGAGTCCGGGGAGAAGCGACAGCGATAATGATGCTTTCAGCCACTTACGAAGCAGCAACCTGATGTCATCGTGCTTTCCCTGGGTCTCAAGCTTTACCGTCAGGGGCATCACGACGGCACCGATGGCGACAATGAACTCGGTAAGGTAGATCACGAACATCTTACCGTTTTCGAATGAAGTGACCGACTTGTTGTCGATGAGGCTCGAAATCACGATGGAATCAGTGGAAAAGGCCAGCTGGTTGCCGACATTGAGCAGCAAGACGTAGCCGCTGAAACTCAGTAGGGTTTTAACGAGGGTCCGGTCCAGTCCGCCCCGTGGCCGGATGCCGGGGTAGCGCATCCTTACCACGCACAATCCGACAACTCCCTCAAAAAGTGACACGGCAAGATTGACGGTAGCAATGAGCGCCAGCGAGGCAGCAGTCGAGGTCATAATGGCGGTGAGGGCAACCAGGCGCAGCAGAATCCCGGAAATGGAGATGAGATTGGAAACCGGGAAGTCCTGATGCGCTGCCATAATGCCGTACGGGATCTGACAGGCAAAGCCGATTATCAGCTGAAGCACCACGATGAAGAAGGCAATGCGTGCGTCTGCAATGTGTGCTGCCGAAACCTTGGAGACATTGAGACAGTTGTATATGGTGAAGAGAACTCCCCCCCCAAGAGCCGCGACCAAACCAACTATTATAGAGACACGAAGCGAAGTGGCAACAGCCCGGTTCAACCCCGGGATGTCGCCTTTGCCGATCGACTGGGCGAAAAGCCTGACCGATGCCATCGGTATGCCGACCTGCATGAGTACCAGCCAGCCCGTATATGCTGAGATCACCGCCCAAGAACCATAAAGATCGACGCCGAGTTTCCTGATAAGAAACGGGGTGAGGAAAAAATTCACCAAAATGGCGACTATGATACGGGCCCAATTGGACCCGACGCTTTTCAGCATAAGTGGTTCCCCATCAGCCTGCCGGTGCAGCAGCTTTGACCGGCATTAAGCGGTGTCCGGCAAGGCGACCCAGACACCCAAGAATAGAGACAGAGGCTAATAGCCCAGGCAGGCCTCGCTAGTTGCGGCACCTTGCTTTTCGGCTTCGGTATCTTTTGTTATCGTTCTCGACAGAATTCCGATAAAGACCAGCTGGAAATACATGAAAGGTATCAAAACCGAGTTTATCGTTATTATGCACACGGCAAAGCCGGTCACCCCGGCACTGAGACCACAGAGCCAGGTCAGTGGCTCCTTTTTTTCCGGGAACCTGCTTATCAGCTTCCGGGATCTGAAGCCGGCGGATATGCCTCCGAAAATCAGCAGCAGGTAAGGGATGGTTCCGAACAATCCGCAATCGGACAGCATCTGTATGTAGGTGTTATGGGTCACCTTCATGTCTTTAGTGCGGAAGATGTAGGCATGGAACTTGGAGTCGAGATCCCTGAATTCGTCCTTGTACTCGAACTTGGCGTGCGGGTAGGTAAGAAAGCCGGTGCCGATCAGAGGGTTGTCGGAAAAGACCCTGAGCCCCAGTTCCCAGAGCACCAAGCGGCTTTTTGCCGAGCCATCGAGGGTGTCCTCGCTCTTCATCGCCTTGAGACGCTCGAAGTACTCCTGAGAGGCAAAGGGCAACACGACGACAGCCATAAGCAGAGAGGCAAAAGCGATCCTTCGCATGTTCCTGGTGAAGAATCCATAGGCAGCAACGCAGGCAATCAGGCCGAGCAAGCCGCCCCGGGACTGGGTGCAGATGATCAGTATGACCATTATGGCAATGACGGCGGTCGCCTGCCAACGCTCCCTGCCGTTTTCACTGGCGAAGAATTTAGCAAATGCCACGGGCAGGAACATGACGAAAACTGCAGCCAGGTCGTTGGAATCGCCCCAGGCGTTGCCGCCCAGACCTTCCAACCTCTCGTTGCCGCGGAAAGATTGCTCTATACCCCACAAACCAAGAAAGGAGAAACAACCCAGCAGCACGTTCTGTACGAATTTGACGTCGCCAAATCCGGTAACGATCATGTAAATAAAAGCACATACACCGAAGCCCTTGAGCAGCTCAATGATGTAGTAATCGCCCCTGAAAATCGGATACTGGGCAAATGCGAAGGAAACGAGCACGGCTATGATGAGCCAGATCATCAGCAGAAATTCCCGGTTGATGATGCGGCCTTTATTGCGCAGATAGCCATTCAGGATAGTAGCCAGAACAAAGAGACAGAAGTATGCCTTAAATACGAAACTCCCACTTCTGCCACCCCAGAAAAACATCTCCGGCCGGACTACGTTCGCCCCCAGGTAGATGGCGATCCCCCAGAGGGGACGTTTGACCACTAGGGGAACTGACAGTGCTACAAGTGCTATGAAAAGAATCTGACGCATGCAGGAAACCTCGTATCGCTGTAGGGCCTTTACTGGAAGTAGGGGGTGATTCCGGAGTCGAAAGCGGCACCGGTGGTTGACCGTCCCGTCGCTTCAGCCTGCCGCGTACAATGCGCAGTAAGCAGCCATCATCCCCTGCACGGAAAAATCGGTGCTGACACGTTCCAAAGCCGCCTGTCCCATGTTCCAGGCCAGGTCCCGGTCTTGGAGCAAGGCACAGACCCCTTGTGACATACGATCGTCATCGTCCAAGGGGACCAGAAAACCGGTTTTATCCTGAACCACTACCTCCCGGTTACCCCCGACATCTGTCACAACGGACGGCACTGCGGAGGCCATTGCTTCCAAGAGCGTCACGGAAATCCCCTCGGAAAGCGAAGTCAGCAGGAAGACGTCGAAAAGCTGATAAATTTCCTGCAGATCGAAGCGCAGACCGATGAACCTTACCTTCCCGGCCAAGTCCAGTTCGCAAACCTTTGCCTTGAGCCGGTCCTCCTCCTCTCCTTGACCTGCAATCACCAGAAAGCAATCGGGCACCTGCCGCAAAACCTGCTTCAGCACCCTGAGCATCATTTCGATGTTCTTGATGCTGTTCAGGCGAGCGGCCGTGCCGATTATCCTGCCGTCTTCGGGAAGCCCAAGCTCACTCCTTTTGGCGCGCCTGTCGATCAAGGCTCTCATGCCTGAGCAGTCGATGCCGTTGTGAATGACCTTTATTCTTTGCCTAGGGAAGTTGTCGATCTCTGCCATGGCGCGGGCAGTGCTCGATGAAATCGACACCAGGTGGTCCGTAGCGGCTGCCAGTATCGGGTTGTACAGATACCGCTTCCATCGTCTCTGGTCCGGGAAAAGCCGGCCGTGTTCCGTGTATACCACCTTGACCCTGCCGGCCAGCAGGGCGGCAGGCACGGCATAGAAAAGCGGGGAATACTGATGGGCATGAACCACGTCCGCCTTTTCCTGCCTAATGATGTCGCGCAGCCAGGTTATCACCTCGAGATCGAGACCCGGGCGGCGTCCCCTGGAGAAAACCCGGTACCCCTCTTCGAGCAACTTCTCCCCGAGTTCGCCAACCCGGTCCAGACAGCACACCACAGGGCGGTTGCCGGCAAAGCCTGGGAAACGCACCATGTCGTACACCAATCGTTCGGCACCTCCGACGACCATGGAGAGTACGACGTGCACAATTTTTTTGGGTGGCACCTGCAAGGGCGACGTTGTCATAGGCCAAGTTCCTGTTTATCCATTGATGGAGCAGTCCGAAGCTGGTGCAGGTCTCAGCCTTGATATTCCATCTGCCAAAGAGCAAGCATCAAGATGCTCCAGAGAATGGTGCCGTGATCGAATCTTTTATGCTGATGCTCATCCCAGATGCGTTGCACCGTTGGCAGGGAGAGGTATTGGTCCAGGGCGCTATGCCTGAGGAGAGCCTCCTCGGCAAGGGGCTTTAGTTCGCCTCTGAACCAACTGTCAAGGGGCACCGTGAAACCGTGTTTGGAGCGGTTCAGGACGCCTGCGGGCAGCAGGCGTCGGAAAGCATTGCGCAGCATGATCTTCTTGTTTTTCCCCTTTATCTTCCAGTCGCTGGGCATCGAGGCGGCAAATTCAATGATCCGGTAGTCCAGGAATGGCGCACGCACCTCTAGAGAATTGGCCATGCTCATGCGGTCGACCTTCACCAGGATATCCCCGGGAAGATAGGTCTTGAGATCGGTGTAGAGCATGCAGGCCGCGTGGTCTTTCCCTCTCATCCTGTCCCAGTATTTCAGGGTGTGAAGCGCCGGGTCGTAACCGTTGCACAACCTGGCGATCCCCGCCGAGACGAGCCGACGCAGATCGTTTTCCTCGATACAGCTGTTGGTGCGGAAAAACGCCCTTCCCGGATCCTTGAGCGCGCTGGCTGTGAGCGAGCGAGCCTTGCGGGCCAGGATATTGCCGGGGCGCTCGGAGACTGCCGAGTGGATCAATGACAGGATCGGCCTAGGCACGAACTGTCGGGCCAGGTCCTCCTTGAGTTCCACTGCATACTTGGCGTACCCTGCGAAACTTTCGTCTCCGCCATCACCGGCGAGCGCAACCGTAACCGCCTCCTTCGCAAGACGCGACACATGGTAGGTAGGTACGGCTGAAGAATCGGCAAAAGGTTCGTCAAAGAATTTGGGCAAAAGCGCCACCGTGTCGACGTAGCGCTCGTTGTCCAGGTACTCGCTGTGGTTGGTCCGGAAAAGGTCCGCTATCTCGCGGGCGAAATGAGATTCGTCGTGCCTTTTGTCCTGGAAGCCGATAGTGCAGGTTCTGACCGGTTCCAGCGATGATTTCGCCATCAGCGCCACGACAGCGCTGGAATCAACCCCTCCACTGAGGAAGGCGCCCAAGGGAACATCGGCAACCATTCGGGAGAAAGTGGCGTCCTGCAACAGATCGAGCAGTTGGTCTTCGGCATCTGCCAGGGATCGGCCGTCAGGCTCATTGAACCCGACATCCCAGTACTCGGCCAGTTGGGGCGTACCGCCGGCCTTCAGTACCATGAAATGACCGGGGGGAAGTTTGTGGATAGCGCGGTAGATGGTCTTGGGATCGGGAATGTATTGATAGCAAAGAAAATCGACGATCGCCGTCGGCTCTATCTCCCGGTTCACACCGGGCAGTTGGAGCAGAGACTTGATCTCCGAGGCAAAAGCCAGCCGATCCCCGCCGCCATGGTAGTAGTAGAGCGGCTTTTTGCCGATCCGGTCCCGGGCCACGAAGAGCGATTTTTCCATCTTGTCCCAGAGAGCGAAAGCGAACATGCCGTTCAGATGTTTTAGGCATGCGGTGCCGTCCCTCATGTACAGGGCAAGGATCACCTCGGTATCGGTGCTGGTCCGAAAAACCACACCTTCGCGCTGCAACTGTGCGCGCAGCTGCCGAAAATTGTAGATCTCCCCGTTGAATACGATCACCAGACGGCCATCGGCGGAGAACATCGGCTGGTTCCCCTGCGCAGAGAGGTCGATGATGCTGAGACGCCGATGCGAGAGGCCGACATGCTCGTCGAGGTACTCCCCCCCCGCATCGGGGCCGCGATGCCGGATCACTTCACCCATCCGGCGCAGGGTGTCCTGGTCGGCACCGGGTGCTGCTGTTCTGAAGAAGCCTGCTATACCACACATAATTCAACTCCGATGGAAGCATTGCCCATGCGTAGCGGCACCCCGTTGTCAGGCGCTCAAGCGTGAACCGATCCGTGCGTGCCAGTTGGGCAACCCCGCCACACCACGGGCCACCAAATAGACATTAAAGAGCCAGAGCAATTGCAACGCCCGGGCCGGGGTCGGAGCGGGCCATTGTTTCTGGATACTTTTCATGACCAGCAGGCACTGCCACAGTACCATGCTGGCAAGCAGGCAGATGCTCCAGCGCTTGAGTGAGAGAGCCAGAGCCGCCGCTATCCCCAGAAGGAGCAGACAATGCAGCGCCGGGGCGGCAAGACTCGGGATCTCGCTCAGCACCAGGCCATGCTGCAACAGCCCGGCGAAATTGCTCTTGCCGCGCCAGAGCTCCTTTTGGAAGAAGTGCCGAACCGTGGCGGCCTCGCCGTGGTGAGTGGCGACGATTCTGCTGTCATTCACCACCAGCCCGCTCGTTTTAAGCCTCAGGGAGAGGTCGTAGTCTTCACAGGTGAACAGGGTCTCGTCAAAGCCGCCGCAGGAGCGGAAGGCGTCGCGGCGCACGAACATGTTCATCGATTCCAGCCACTGCGTCTCCCCAACCGGCTCCCGCTTCCTGCGCACCAGAAACCAGGCAGTCTGCACCCAGGTGGCCCCCTCCGGAACGCCGGGAGGGCTGCCGAAACAGGCCACCTCGGCGCGGAACATGTAAGCCGAGGCCTGGCGCAGCCAGTCGCGAGCCACCGTGCAGTCGGCATCGATGTAGGCCAGGATCTCGCCTGAGGCCCGGCTGGCCCCGAAGTTGCGCAGGCCCGAAATGTTGCACTCCGGTTTTTGATATACCTGCGCCCCCTTGCCGCGTGCGATTGCCACGGTCCGGTCGGTCGAACCGTTGTCGACTACGATCACCTCGTACTGACCGTTATCCCAGTCCATCTGAAGGATGGAGTCGAGGCAGCGCCCTATGTTCGCCTGCTCGTTCTTAGCCGGGATGATGATAGAAAACTGCATGCGGCCTCACGGGATGTTGCGCACGATATAGGGACCGAGGAGCCTGGTCAGGGCGATGGGCATCCGCTTCCAAAGCCTGATTGCCAGCTCGTACTTGGGGTTTTTGTTGTTAAGTTTGGGCATTTTGCCCTGGTCATCCAGAAGATACTGCCAATAGAGCTGAACCGGCACCGCACCCCACTGCTTCTTGAAATTGTAGGTTCCCTCGTTTGGCGTGGAGCGGCCAAAATCGAAGCTTAAGAATCCCCTATCTATGGCAAACTGAATGGCTTCCCAGTAAAGCATGTTGTTCGGGCAGAGCGACTTGTAGTCCCCGATCGATGAGGCCCACGGCATCTCGATGGTCTGCCTGAACCAGGAGCCGATGCCGGCGGCGATGGTCTTGCCCTGATAGCTGACGGCAAAGATCCGCGTCGTGTCGGGAAAGGTGGAAAGGACATTGCGGAAAAAGTCTTTCCCATAGACGGGCGTTCCCAGATCGCGCATGTTACGGGCGAAAATCCCGTAGAAGTCGTCCAGGAGTTCGAGATGCCCAACTCGGCACTGCAGGCCATTTTTCTCTGCTTTGCGGATCTGATTCCTGAGCTTCGGGATGAATCCGGCCCACTGCTCTTCGCTGCTCGATTCGAGCGGAAGAACCATGGTGACCTTGTGCTCGCTCGTCGGCAGATCGGCCACAACGCGCCCGATCTGGCGCAGCTCGACGTGATCGGCGTCCAATCTCAAGCGGATGTTATCGGCCTCTTTCAGTAGTGCCTGCTGCGCGCCCTCGGATCTACACAAGAGCCCGCCGTAATTCACAAAGGGAACCGATACCAGGAAGTTGCCAAAGATCCCGCTCTTCATGTGGACCAGGGGAAGAACCCCCTGCAGCGTACCGCCGACGTCGAGAGCTCCCAGGTAATGGACGTCATGCCCGAAACTTTTCTCTATGACGTCCTTCCAAGCGTACTGGTGATAGGCGGTCGCCTCGGAAAAGCCGTGCACAAAGGCATCCCAGGTGGCCTGATCCAATTGCGAATTAATGCTGTGGGTATTCATTTACCTAGCACCTCCGCCATGGTACCAAAATCAAGCTTTTCCAAAAGAAGGCGCAGCTTCGCCTCGGTCTTGGCGAGATTGTTGTAGTGCCTGAAGCGCGACTTCCAGCTGGCCTCGATGCGCGGCTGGTCCGGGTCGATCTCCCAAGGGTGCAGGTAGAGGACCGCCGGCTTTTTCTCGATGCGATTGATCTTCTCTATGCCATGCCTGATCAGCGCCACCGGCAGGAGCCTCAGGTAGCCTCCTCCGGCAATCGGCAGATTGTACTGCCAGCCAGCCAGCTTGATCGGCAGCGTGGTCAGGGGAAATTCCCTGAGCCTTCCCGCGGCGCGCTCATGGGTGTAAGGAAAGCGCGGAGCGTCTGGCATCCCGTAGGTGTCGTGATGCACGGGGAAGATGCTGGAATCGTAGCTGAACCCCTCCTCGATCAAGATGTCGAGCGCCCAAAGCGATCTCGGCGTAATGGAATAGCTGGGTGCCCTGTAACCGTTGACCGGCACGCCTGTGATTGCCTCCAGTATCACTTTGGAGCACCTAATATCCTCACGGAAACGCTCCGGCCCGATGTTGTAAACCAGCTGGTGTTCATAGCCGTGGCAGGCGATCTCGTGTCCCCGTGCCTGGATCTCCTTTACCATCAACGGCAGCCGCTCGGCAACCCAACCCAGTACAAAGAAGGTGGCCTTGACCCCGAACTCGTCCAGCAGATCCAAAAGCCTGGCCACGTTGTCTGCCACTCGAAGCGGAAAACCGTCCCAACTCTCCCTCGCCACGTAAGGCTCGAAGGCGTTGACCTGGAAGTAATCTTCCACGTCTATGGTCAGGGCGTTGATCAAGGTCAAAAGACCTTCCTCACCTCGACCACCACGCGATTGGTCTGCCTGGCGCCGGCGGCGCTATCCCAGTCGCGGCGGTAATCTACGTAGCCATAGCTAAGGGACGCGGTGATGTCGTAGTTGAAGCCATAACTCACGCCGGCGCTGCCGCTCAGGTGATACGGGTAGTCATTTACGCTTGCCCCGCCCACCTTGTCACCGGTCGCAGATAGTGTCGCTGTGAGCCGCGGCGAGATCTCGTAGCGCCCGAACCCGGAGAAGGCGGTCCGGCGTCGATCATCCGCCCCGAAGGTATCTTCGAAATCCGAATAGGAGCCGGTGCACCCGATGCTGCCGTGTTCCAGAGCCTTTTCGAGCTTGACGCTGTGGCTGGTCTCCTTGGTTGAGGCGGTCAGGGGATCCTCGGTATACTGCACCTTGGTCTCCAGTGTGGTTACCAGGAACCCGAAATCGTTTCTGATGCCTGCGTTCCAGAACAGGTTGCTGGCTGAGCGGGAGTCGGAAAACGCCTGCCAGCTGTTGCCGATGCCGCCGAAGAAAAAGGAGTTTTCGGCATACTCGTACCTCAGCCCGGTCCATATGTCGTGCTGGTCGTAACTGACGATGTCGGTGTCGACGCTGCTGAAGGCATATCCGGCGCTCAGGTTCAGGCGCTCTACCGGGTCATGGCTTATTTCCGCGAAAACCCGGTGTTCCTGCTTGTCGATTCCTGAGACGTTCCCTGCTATGCCCCAGTAACGGGTGTCGGTGTAGCGATAACCGGTCTTGAGCTGGCTCTTCCCCCCCGGGTGCCATAGCAGGTAAGGCGAAATTATTGCAATGTTCTGATCTGTCTGGTTCCGGAACAGGGTCTCGGTGGTTACGTCCCGGGCCACGTCCAGTGATACCCGGCGAAAGGTGTCGCTTAGATCCAGGTAGAAGAAATTATCCAGCACTGCCGCGCTGCCGCGCGCCGCCAGATCATGGGCCTTCTCGTCGGACCTGCTGCCGCGGGCGTAGTTGCGATAGTCAAAGGTGTACCCCAGGTCCCCGCTCAACGAGGGGGTTCGGTAAAGGAGTACTGCCCCCGGCCGGATTCGGGTGACGAAGTCGGAGCGCTCGTCCGTTGCAGTTTCGTAGATGTTGTCGTTGAACTCTTCGCTCACCGAAAGCGACGGAGTTATCTGAAAATCGGCTGCAAGCGCCGGGCTAACCTCGGTTCCGGCAGCACAGAGCAGAGCGATGATCAGCACTTTCGGAGCATTTAGTTTCAGAATCGGCGCCCTCATTTATTTTGATTTGCTGCGGCAGAACCGAAAAGCCTGCGCACGAAGCCCGCCTCGGCAGGTCCCAACAGCGGAGCCTGCTGCGCGATGCTGTCTACGGCTGCACCCAAACTAGCGACGTTTCTGCTGAGCTCGGCGTATTCCGCCTCCCCCCTGGCCACGTGCGCGGTAAAATCCTGCCTCAGCAGCGTGAGTGTGGCGCAGACTTCGTTAAGTACGGTGGCAAGCCGATCCGAAGCTGCTTCAGCTACGGAACCGGTCGCACTCGGGACGCAACCCGGCGGAGACGCCCCCACAAGCACCAGGCCGCTCCCCATCTCGGAGCCACCCCAGAAATGGTTGTCGAAATCGAGGTCGCCCAGCACCTCATGTGCCATTTCGGTGGAAACTGTGCTCGCCTCCTCGGCAAAGGCCGAAAGCATGAGGAAGTCGCAGATGATGTTGACCAGGCGCGGGATGCCCCGGCTGTACTGATAGACCATGTCGAGGGTGCCGCCGGGAAAATTCAGCGCCTGCCCGTTGCCGGCCACCGTCATCCGGTGCACGATATACTCGGGCATTTCCTCGCGCGAGAGCGCCTTTAGATGGCAGTTGATGCTGATCCTCTGGCGCAGTTGCAAAAGCTGCGGGGCGGCCAGCGTCTGGCGCAGCTCGGGCTGCCCCACCAGCACGATCTGCAGGAGCTTGCTGTGGGAGCTCTCCAGGTTGGAGAGCATGCGGATCTCCTCTAACAGGTCGGCCGACAGATTCTGTGCCTCGTCTATGATGAGGATGGGCTGGTTACCGGCGGCGTACTGCTCCAGCAGGAAATCGTTCAGATCGCGTATTAAGGAGATCTTGTCCTTGCCGGCTACGCTCAGGCCGAAGTCGTCGTTGATCAGGGCCAGGAGTTGCTCGGAGTTGACGCGGGTATTGAACACCTTGGCCAGGGTGATCCGCTCGTAGCGCTTGTTCAGGAGATCCCTGATCAGGGTGGTCTTCCCGGAGCCGACCTCGCCGGTGAGCAGGATGAAGCCGGCCCGCTCCCTGATGCCGTAGTCTAGGTAGGTGAGCGCCTTCTTGTGGGAGCGGCTCAGATACATGAACTCGGGATCAGGGACCAGTTCGAACGGCTTCTTGTTAAGATTGAAAAATGCCTCGTACATGAGAACTCCAGGCTACAAGTAAAGCAGTAGAACGCCCGATTAAATCCTGACGGGGTAGTCGGTCAGCTCCACCTGAAAAGTTTCTCGTTCCCAAGCTCCAGCTTGGGAATGCAATCGCTGGAAAAGCTCCGGCTTTGAGTCGTTGAAGCGGAGCTTCCTATGGCATTTACGTTCCCAAGCTGGAGCTTGGGAACGAGATTACGAAGCAGCCTCATCGCGAAGGGGGATCTGAGTAACCTCTGTAATACGAGTATCGTCCGTCGTTGTTATCCACGGTCGCCGCATTGTAGACTAGCCCGAGAATCGAACTTCCCTTCAGCGAGTCGATCGCATCCTTGATGTTGGCCTGCGAGGCGAGCCGCTCCATTATCACGAAAAGGACGCCGTCCACCAGGTGCGCCAGTGAGCGCGATTCGGCGAAGGGAAGCACCGGCGGAGTGTCTAGGATGATGTAACGATCGGGGTAGCGGTTCTTCAACTCGCCCAGGACTTCCCTGGTGCGCTGCGACGAGAATATCTCGGCGGGGTTGTCGATGCTGCGCCCTGCCCTGATCACCGAGAGCTTACCGATTCCGGTTGGGATGATGGTTTCTCCGATCTGCGCCTCGCCCGCTAGCACCTCGGCAAGTCCCACCCCCTGCTCGAGGTTCAGGTAGCGATGCACCGAAGGCCTGCGCAGGTCGGCGTCCACCAGGAGCACGGTGTGATCCAGTTCCTGGGCCAGACTCAGGGCCAGGTTCAGCGCGGTCAGACTCTTCCCCTCGTTGGGCAAGGAACTGGTGACCATCAGGCAGTTTCTGAATTGTTCCCCTGTGGTCATATTGACCAGCACCGACTTAAGCTTCCGGTATTCCTCGGCTGTGGGGGAATGCGGATCGTGCAGATTGACCAGAAACGGGTTATCGGGGGAGAGTTTGCCGTATTGCGGCGAAACCGCCACCGGCCTGGGCGTGGCTGCTGCGACTGAATTTTGCAACTTGTTTTCCACATTGGGTTTGCTATCCGGCGCCGGGGTGCTATCCACCCCCTGCCTGAGCAGCGCCGCCTTTTCCATCGCCATTTCGATCCTACTCATAAAAACCTCGCAGATGCAGCACGGTCAGCGCAAGAGCCCCTTGGCACTCTGGGTGATATCGACGGCATGGATTCGATCCAGCAGCCTGTCCAGATAGGTGACACCCATAAGTTCCATGGCCGGAAAACAGAGCAGGACCAGGAGATAAAGCGACGCCACCGAGAAAAGACGCAGCGAGCGCTTACGCTGCCGCAATTCAAGCAGAGGATCCTGCATCCGGGGAATGATCGCCAGAACCGGCGCACCCAGTCCCTTGACAAACTCCACATCCTTCACGGAGCCATCCAGTTGATCCAGGAGAAATATAAGGCCAAAGCCCCCTGCCAGTCCTGCTACTATCCCCATCAGCATGATCTTCAGGCGGTTCGGGCTGGACGGTTTCACCGGCAGCAGCGCGGGATCTACAATCCGGAAGGTGGTGGACTTATCCTGCACCTCCATCTGCTTGGAGACCTCGGACTGCCCGTGCCGGGCGAAGAGCTGGTCGTAGATGTTCTTCTGGTTCTTTTTCTCCAGTTCCAGCTTGTCGAGCCCGGCCTTGGCAGACGGGATGCTCTGCAAAAGCGATCTGTTGGTGGCGATGTAGCGTTGCAGGCCGCGCTCGGTGATCTTGATGGCGGCGATTTCAGAGTCGATCCTGGCCAGTTCCTGCGGATCGAGAGGCTGGGATTCCCTCCCCCCGCGCTGGGTCATCTGCTCCCTGACGGTCTCGATATCACCCTTCACCTTGAGAACCTCGGGATAGCTGTCGGTATACTGGATGCGCAGTTCATCGAGCCTTTTCTGCAATCCGCTCAAGCGTGACTGCAGCGGGTCATTGGTGCTCTTCGTGATCTGTCGCATCCCTTCCAGCTGCCGGCGCCTGAGTTCCAGGTCGTAGAGCTTCTGCTGGGCGGTATTGATCTCCTCAAAGAGCTTCCCTTCGTCGATGGAGATGATGCCGCCCTTGTCACGTTTATAGGCATTGACCTCGTTCTCCGCTTTTTCCAGTTTGACGTTAAAGGTCTCTATCTGTTCGGAGAGAAACTGGGTGGCGTCGTAGGACTCGCCTCGCTTTGATGAGGTATTTTCCTCGATGTAAAGGCGCACCAGCGTGTTGACGAAATCCCTGGCAACCTGGGGATTTTCGTCGGTGAAGGTGATCATGAACAGGTTTTTGTCCTTTACCTTTACCTGGGTGTTTTTCTGCAGCGCCTTGATAAGTGCTTCGGTATCGCTCGCGTTCTTGCTCAGGTTCAGGTCCAGATTGTCCACTACCTTGGCAACCAGAGTCCGGCTGGTTATGGCGTAGGTAAGAACATTAATGGTGTCCTCCATGGAAGGAGTGACGGTAATCCCTTTGACCAGCTCGCTGATCACGTTTTTTTCAATAAAAACAGTGCTCGATGCCTGGTATTTTCGCGGGAGCAGAAAACTCACGGCAAATATCACACTCATCAAAAGCAGCGCCACGATAACGAAGCGTTCTTTGTTCCTCATAATGAGGTGCAGATATTTTTTATATTCCAGTTCGGAAGAGTTCATCAGATACCCCTTCTACTTTAAAAGAAGCTTTCCTTTACCATCACGTAGTCCCCTGCCTTGAGTTCGATATTCTGACTCAGGTCCCCCTCCTTGAAGAGCCGCTTCGCCTTCACCTCCAGCGAGAGAGCCTCCTTACCATCCTTTCTGCGTACCACCACGTCGTTTTGGTCGGCGAACTTGGTGAAGCCTCCGGATTCGAGAATCGCCTCCATCACCTTCATCCCCTCCCTGAACTCGATAGCCTTCGGTGCATTGACCGCACCCAGCACGTAGACGCTCTTGTCCAGCAAAAGCGGCAGAAACAGGGCGTCTCCGGATTGCAGCAGCAGGTCCTCCCCAACCTCCCCGCCGATGAAGAGCTTGTGCAGGTCACTCTTGATCTTCTGGTTGTTTCTAAGCAGGTAGCCCCTGTGCAGATCGGCCCCCTTCAACTCGGAGAGAATGCAGAGAAGCTGCAGTAGTGTAGTGCGCCGTGATAGCTCGTAAACGGTCGACTTGACGCCGCCTCCGAAGATGTACACCTTGCTGTTGGTGATCTCGTTGACAGTCACCGTAACGATGGGGTTTTTCACCAACTCCTTGAGCTTTTCAGCCAAAGACACCTGTAAAGCGCTGGGAGTACTTCCGCTGGCGACCACCTCGCCCAGGCCCGGCACTGTGATCTTACCGTCGGGCCGCACCTTCACCGAAAAGCTGAGTTCCTTGACACCCCAGACAGCGATGTCCAGTTTGTCCCCTTCCCCGATCATGTAGTCGGCGGCGTGCCCGGTAAGAGGCAGAGTAAGTAGCAAAGTAATAAGTAGCGCCATCATTAACCGCTTCATGATATTTCCTTTCCAGGTTGGTGCTGATCTGCAGCATAAGACCTCCCCCCTTTGGAAAAGGAGGGTCGGTGGGATTTTACCCAGGTTGCTACGGAGTGCCGGCGCCTTAAGGCAAATCCCCCCTGTCCCCCCTTTGCTAAAGGGGGGGACCCAGTATCCGGGGATCTGAGAGTTAGGGCAGAGTTCCTCTCCGATAAGACGCCGCTACAAGCGGGGTTGGTTGCTTATCAGGTTTCCTTTATCGTTAGCAGCGCCCAGCAGGCTCTTCTCATGATCCGTTTTTTCTCCGTGTTCTCCGTGTCTCCGTGGCAAACGGTTTAGTCTATCTTCCGCCGCGCCCGAAGAGCACCACCTTCACTGTCTCGAATATGATCTGGGAATCGAGAAAGATGGAGAGGTTCTTGATGTAGTAAAGGTCATAGCGCAGCTTCTCGATGGCATCTTCGACTGTGGCCCCGTAGGGGTAGCGCACCTGAGCCCAACCGGTGAGGCCCGGCTTTATGGTGTGTCTTTTCGAGTAGTAGTAGATGTCCTTTTTCAGGTTTTCCACGAACTCGGGACGCTCAGGACGTGGGCCGATGAAACTCATCTCCCCCTTGAGCACATTGTAGAGTTGGGGGATCTCGTCGATTCGGGAGTTTCTGAGAAAGCGTCCTACGCCGGTCACCCTGGCATCGTTTTTTACCGCCCAGACCGCTCCGTCGCGCTCGGCGTCCTGCCGCATGGAGCGAAACTTGTAAAGCACGAAAGGTTTCTCACCGCTGCCGACCCTTACCTGCTTGAAAAAAAGCGGCCCGGGGGATTCGACCTTGATGGCAAAAGCGATCAGGGGCAGAAGCGGCGCACTCATCAGAAGCCCGGCCACGGAGAGCAGAATGTCGACGCAGCGCTTGTAAACATTGATGAGAGCGGTCCTTCGGAAACCGGAGGAGAAAATGATCCAGCTGGGGGTCATCTGTTCCAGCATCAGCTTGCCCTGTACGATCTCGTAGAAGGCTGGCGCATCCAAGACTTCTATGCCGTTTAGCTTACAGCGCATCATCTCCTGCAGCGGCAGCACTCCCCTTCTCTCGGCTAGAGCCACCACCACGATGCCGGCTTTGGCCCTGGCCGCGGTGGCGAGCAAGTCACCATGTTTTTCAATAAGTTGGTCAGCGCCGACCACGATCCGCTCCTCGCAGTGGAGGTAGCCTGCCAGGGTAAAGGAGCTGCTCGGCGAGGAAAGGAGCTCACCCAGTTCGAGGGCCAATTCCCCGGTGCCCAGGATCAGCACCCTTCTGGCGAAGGGCGAGGGGTGGGCGCCGGAACCGGTGAGGACGTGCCGGAGAAACTGGTACAGGACGAACAGCCCGAGCGCCAAAAAGAGCACACCGCGCCCCAACATGACACCCGGATCCAGATAGTAGACCACGGAGAGCAGGAAGAAGGCGGCCCCGCCGGACTGCAGGCAGGTGACGAAAACCTCGCGCTTCTGGCTTTCCCGGGCGAGGCTGTAGACCTCCATCAGACAGGAGGAAAACAGGGCAACGGCTACAAATATGGCGCAAACCTTGAAACCCTGTTCCGGCTGCCAATCCTCAGGCAGGGAGAGGCTGCCAAAGCGCAGCACTGCAGCCGAAACCAGGGCGGCAATGGCAAGCAGGGCATCGGAAAACAGCATCAAGGCAAGGCGCAGATTCATCGGCATTCACTCTCGTTAATGCAGATCAAGATTAAGATTAAGGTTAAGGAAAATCCTCTCTTAATCTCATACTTAACCGCAATCTAGACTGACAATTATCTCTTCAGCTGTGCCAGCAGTTCTCTGGTGGTCTTGGCATCCGGTCCCTCGCCAAGAGAAAGCGATTTCTGCAGGGCCTGTTCCGACTTCACCTTGTCACCGGCCTGGTAGTAGGCAAGACCCAGGTGGTATCTGACCGTTGGGTCTACAGGCAGCAGGGTCGCCGCACGTTCCATCACCTTAACCGCATCAGCTGAACGGCCGTTCTTCAGCAGGGCATACCCGACCGTGTCCATGACACCCGGGTCTCCCGGCTGCAGTTTAAAGGCGCTGATGGCAAGCCGGAGTGCCTCCTCCTTGTTGCCGTAACCATCGGCGCAGAGGTAGGCAAGGTTGTTGAGCGCAGGGACGAAATTGTCGGTGTGATCCAGGATGGCGCGGTACTTCGCCGCAGCCTCCTTCTTCTTGCCGGTTGCGTCGCACAGAGTTCCCAGAGCGAACTGGGCCTTCACAGAGTCGGGCTGGATCCTGAGGGCGTCCTGATAAGCCGTCAGCGCCTTGTCGTACTCCCTTCTACCCTGATACAAGTTGCCGAGAACGAGCCTCGCCTCCACGCTCTTGGCATCGACATTGATGGCTTTGTTAGCCTCGCTTATTGCTGACGGCACATCCTTCACACCCTGATAGACCGAAGCAAGCAACAGATGCCCCTGCGCGGAGCGCGGGCGTTTCGCAATCAGCCGCCCCGCCTGCTCTATAGCTTTAGCAGCGTCCTGCATCGCCACGTATGCGCCGATTTTGAGGGCAACCCCCTGATCCGCGTTAAGGGCTTCCACCTCGTCATACACCTTTAACGCCTTTCGGTACTCCTTCTTTGCCAGCAGTATGCGCCCCTTGGCTTCATAAGGAGCGATGGCACGGGGATCGAGCTTTATCGCCTGATCGAGCACGTCCAGCGCTTTATCTGATGCGCCTTTTTTCTGATGGTAGCCGGCCAGAGCAAAAAACGCCTCGGGAGCCTTTGTTTCAAGAGCCTTTTGGTAATAGGCAAAGGCATCGGGCTCCTTGCCGTGTATCTCGTTCAGAGCAGCCAAACCGAGCATGGCCCGGAGATTGGCAGGATCCTTGTTGAGCAGATGGGCCAATTCAGCCATAGCCCTGGGATAATCACCGGAGGCCGCGTAGAAGCCGGCGAGATTCTGGTAGGATGCGGGGAAGGATGCATCAACCCGCTTGGCATGCTCCAGACTCGTGACCCCATCAGACTTGCCCCCCATGGCAAACTGCAGAGCCGCCATGGCGTTGTAGATCGGGGCGTCCGCCTTGCCACCCGAAAGTCCCGACTTAAGTATGGTAAGCGCCTTGGCCGACTTTCCCTGCCTGTGGTAGTAGGAGGCAAGCAGCAACCTGCTGTTCAGTTGGTTCGGGGCGGCCTGAACTGCGGTAGTAAGCTCGGTCTCGCCCTCGGCATTTTTCCCTTTGCTGAAGTAGAAGGCTCCCTTCTTCAAATGTGCGGCTACCAGTTTCGGGTCGAGTTTGGTGGCAAGGTTCAACTCGCGCATACCGTCTTCGAAGAGTCCCTGTGCCATATAGGCGCCGCCGAGCATATTGTGAGCAGCAGCGTCGGCCGGGTCCAGGGCCAACACCTTCTTTATCTCGGCGATGCCGTCTTCTGTTCTCTTCTGGGCGAGAAGCGTCTGGGCCGTCATCAAGCGAGCCAGCCTCGACTCGGGCACCCGATCAAGGATGATGCGGAACTGGCTCAATGCGCTTTCCAGCTCTCCCCTGCTGTAATAGCAGAGCCCGAGGAAGTGATAACCTTCAAGAGTCGGTGTTAGCTTTATTGACTGCTGCAAGGACGCCACGGCATCCCCGTAGTTTTTCCGGTAGAAACTCGACAACCCCTTCAACCGGTAGCCATCTCCCCTGTTAGGGAACTTTTCGATAAGTTCATCAGCCGAGCGGTCCGCCTGGTCAAGTTCTCCTTTCTCGAGCTGGATCAAGCCGAGCTTATACCTGGGAGAAATCTGAGTAGGGTCGAGCTGCAAAATCTTCCGGTAAATCGAAACGGCCCCATCATTGTTGCCGGCACCTTTTTCCAAGGAGGCCAGCATCATAAGTGGCCTGACGTTTTTTGGCTCGGCCCGAATCACCTCGTTGAGATAACCTTTCGCCTTTTCAACGCCACCGGTTGCCAGATGGACAGAGGCAAGCTCCAGCTTTGTGGCGGAACGGGCTGGATCAACCCTGAGCGCCTGCTCCAAATAGCTGATCGCGTCATCGTATCTCCTGCTGATCAAGCATGATATGCCGAGTGTTTCCAATCCTTCGATCGCGCCAGGATGTTTTGCCAGGTACTGCTCCGCCAAAGTGAAGGCCTGCTCGCCTTTGCCCATCTTGTTGTAAAGCTTTGCCAGTTCCAGCAGTACCTCATCCCTGGACGGATTTTGTTTCAGAACCTTGTTGAATTCTTTTTCTGCCTGTTCGTTCTTGCCAAGATCAGCATAAGCCTTTGCCAGTTGGAATCGGGCGTCGCCGAAGTTACCATCCTTTTCCAGCGCGTTCTTGAAATAGACCACGGCACCGCCGGGATTGGCAGCTTTAAGCTGCTTCACCCCTTCCTCATACAGCGATTCCTTCGTGTTGTTGCTACAGGCAGAGCAAGCAATCAGGATTATCCATAAGATGGCTACCTTCTTCATGAAAGCACCTCCGTGTTTTATTGAAAGAAGAACTAGTGAATAAAATAAAATTAGAGACAGCTGTCGGAATTCTTAACAGATGACTTTCTAATGTTCAAGATAAATTTCGTCTACATAACTGTTACTAACAGTAACACTGCTAAATCACAGACCTGCGCCTTATCCTCATTAAACAGTTAAGCCTCAATTTCACTCTCTCTTTCTTCAAATCGAGCAGATAAAGGCGCGAAATGAAGACCCGAACAATTAACCTAAAATAATACGCACCCGTGTAGATTTCCCTCCAAAGCCATCATTTACCACACCACACACCAGAGCCGATCAGCAGGAATGCTATGACTCACCCTGAATCTATTCGATGATAGAGGTCCTGCTCGGGACCACGCTGTCGGTCCTCTTTACACTTCAGCCTGTCACAAATTCTACAATCTAAAATACTCAACAATGTTAGGCTGTTAGATTTTGGCACTTGCTTTGCTTAGCATTTCAACATTGAAAATTGCTCAGCTGTAACGTGACAGGATCTTACGCGGGGCTTTTAATTACCAATTGCGTTAATTCGCAAATCAAAGGAGGGAGCTAGAATGAGAAAAAAAATGACAGCTTTACTGGTTGGTGCAATGTTAATGATGGGCGCGGCAAGCGCGTGGGCACTCCCCTCAGAATGGGGCATTATCAACCCGACTGCTACTACGGGCACACCGTCTTTTAGCCAGTCAACCGATTTTGGCTATTACATTTGGACTGACGACCTGGAGCGAACCAGTTGGCACATGAGATGGGTGGACGGTACACATCCCGGCATCACAATTTTTAGCGGCCTGGTTTCCCTGGAGAATAATCAGGGCAATTTTGATACCTTCAGTTTTGAAACAGGTACAAATGGCGACATAAGCATATCTGACACCACCGGGATCACTTTCATTTCGAGAATCAGTACTGGTGTAGATGGAATAGATTTTACTATCACTCAAGACAGCACACCCTCCTACGTCGGATTTGATCTTAATTACGGACTAAGAGACATGAACCCTAATAACATCTTCATTGGCGGCACGGAACAAACAGTATTCAACCTAGGCGAGGACCAAGACTTTGCCATTGCCGCTCCAGTTCCGGAGCCTGGCACCATGATGCTACTTGGCGCGGGCTTCCTCGGTCTGGCCATCTACGGGAAGCGCCGCAAAAACGCATAGCAAAAATTCAAACAGATACAAAAAGGGCGACACACAAGGTGCCGCCCTTTTTGTATCTGTCAACAAAACCGACACAGCCGACATAGACTGTAAACAAATCCGACTCAATGAGCAGATAAAAACAAATCCTTGCACTGGTTTTACAAGTGATATAACACTTCAATGTTCGATAATGACTGACTCTCAGTATGCTAAAGGTCGCCATGAGTAAAGTTGCCACAAAAGCGCTCGGGATCGATGATGCAATATTGCACCGCGCACTTCCCTTCGCGCTCTTCATGGCGTTCATCGCCATTGATGAGGGAATCCAACTGGCGGCGCGCTGGCAACTGCTGAGCGTACCGGACAGCGCCCTCTATTATCTCTACCCCGTGAAAACCTTCACCGTAGCGGCTATGCTTTGGATGTACCGTGGACATTACACGGAACTGCGCCTGAAGGATCTAGCAAATGCCAAGACTTCGACTGCCGTCTTCCTGGCCGGTGCGGTGACTTTCGCGCTCTGGATCTCCATCGACTCTACTCTTCCGCTTAACGGAGCACCCAGAGGGTTCAACCCCGCCCTTTTGCCTGAAGGAGCGATCCGTCTCCTGATGACGGCAACCCGTGTGGCGGGAGCGGTGCTCATTGTGCCGCTCATGGAGGAGCTATTCTGGAGATCCTTCCTGCTTCGCTACCTGATCGATGCCGACTTCGAGTCGGTCCCGATCGGCCGCTTCACCTGGACCTCGTTCCTCGTCACGACAGTACTTTTTGGCCTGGAACACCACCTCTTTGTCGCCGGGATGGTAGCCGGCGCCGTCTACAGCATCATCCTCTACAAGACGCGCAGCCTTGCCCAGTGCATCCTCGCCCACGCCGTCACCAACCTGGCCCTCGCCTGCTACGTCCTTTACACCGGCAGGTGGAACTTCTGGTAAAGTAGGCGCTTTGCCTGAAACCGAATCTTTGTTCCTTCATTTTCACCTCACCATCCCGATCCACAGTTTATACTCCCCCCTACTGTCGGCTTACCTTACATCTCCTTGCCACTGCCGCCCTCCACTGTCGGCATGCTTTACACCCCCCCTGCCAGCAGAACACAATTCTTTAAAATCCCTAAGGTTACGTCTCGGCTCATTTGTTGCAAACTACTGGAACAACAATAAGGTGGCAAAACAGGAGGCAATCATGAAAACCAAAATTTTGGCGACCTTCGCTGCAATGCTTATTTTTGTGACAACACAGGCAAATGCTCTGGTGTACACGTTTGACCTTAACAATTCAGGCCTCAGCCCGGGACCGTGGGCGACCATTACGCTGACAGACACGACTGTTGATGGTAAGGATGCTGTCTTATTTCAGGTGGTTCCACTGGAAAGCTCCTTTTCCGCACTTTCGAGTAACTTCGGTTTGGACGATTTTTATTTCAATGAGAATACTAATCTGGCCAACATTAGCGACGTCGTGAAACTCGACTTCGTCAGCCCGAACGAATGGGAACTCAAGTATCCTGATAAAGGATATGGTGGCGTCGCCTCATACGGCAAATTCGAGATGTTCTATAAAGGTAGTGGCAACAGCAGGGCAAATCCGCTTGAGTTCTACCTGTACACAATCGATCCGCTCTTAAATATCCAAGCGACTCAGTTTGCAGTAACCGGCAGCGACACCAATTACATGTTCGGTGGGCATATCGGAGGGTTCGTTGCGCTGGACGCGGCAGGCAACCCGATTCTGGACGAGAAAGGCGAACCGATTACTTCTGCCCAATTTGCAAGCAGCGGGACTCCCGTTCCTGAACCTGGCACAGTTACCCTTTTCGGCCTCGGTCTAGCAGGGATCGCATTATACGCCAGGCGGCGCAACAAAAAGTAGAAGGTCCTCAGGAAGCGTGCAACGAAAAGGCCGGCATCACTGCTGGCCTTTTTCGTTTCTACTGTTTTTCACCATCAGCAACAAAAAGCGACGGTTAAGGCAAAGCCGCCAGCGCGGAAATGGCATATCCTAACGATCCCTGTGGTTCGATTGAAATGGGTTTGACCGTATTAGGTATTCAGCTAAAAAAAAGAGACCGCGCTCAGTAGCGCCGTCTCCCCCCGGTACCTATGTAAATTTTTTCGACAGAGATCATGCTGTGTGTAAAGTTTTCCTACAACACTTGCGTTCCCTGAGCAACTCAAACCTGATGCAGGTAATTAGTAGCTCAACGATCTTCTTTCTCTTCCGTCATAATCAGTGTTGCTTGTAGATGATCGTACCGGGTCCACACCAACTGTCACCCATCCCGAACTGCGCAAGAACCTCGCTACTACCCCCGCTTCTATCAAGCTATCAAGCATAAAATCCTTGACGTAATCGTAGGTATTGTTTGTCCAATTGACCTGAACAAGCATAACGCTCCCCTGTCCACTTCGGGTTTGAGGTTACTGAGCCAATCTATGCACATAAACCGGACAGTGCAATGCAATTTTCGGCCCAAGACTGACCCGACAGTTCTAGATAGCCCTATCCTTCTGAGCCCTTAGACGATTTGCCGCACATCTCTTGAGGAACTTCAAAGGCAAATCCCCCCTGTCCCCCCTTTGCTAAAGGGGTGGGATCCTGTATCCGGGATCTTAGAGTTAGGGCAAAGTTCCTCTCCGATAAAACAGCTCCGCAGGCGGGGGCGGGTGCTGTAGTAACGAGAGGCAAGTCAGAACGACCCGAGAAGGATTTGAACTTTTTGGGAGTGTCCATTAAGAGGGGTGATGACGAGCGACTGGCAGGACTGCAATTTCAGTAGATTGGCACCTTCCCGACTGGGGTCGCTATCATACAGAGCATGCAGCGCGGTATCCGGAAGCGAGGAGTGATCAAGATGAGATTTGGCTAAGCTTTTTGTCGTACTTATAAGATCATGGGAAGTGATGCAGGGAGGATGTTCCAAAAGCTGCACATTGGAAGGTTCACGTAGCGAGGTTTTATTGTCCATGTTTTATCCCCTAAGGAGAGGAAGCGGGGTGGAGGGAAAGGTCCCTCCACCCCGCTCGTTGACTAGAACAGCTTGAGGATGGATTGCGCCGCCTGCGAGGAAAGACTTAAGGCGGTCGTGGAGAGAGATTGCCTGGTCTGCAGCATCAGCATGTTGGCCCCTTCCTGGTTCATGTCGGCCAGCGTGAGGTTATCGGCACCGGTGGTCAAGGTGTTGATCATCGAGGAGGTAAAATCCTGCCTCGTTGTGATGACCGACATACTGGAAGCCAGCGCCGAGGATTGCGTCCTCATGATATTCATAGCATCCTCGAGACTTGCGGATGCACTGATAATCGCAGAAGCGCCCAGTGCTGAATCTTCGTTAGCCCAGTCAGTCAAAGGAACAGAAGACGAAACCTGCGTGGATGCAGCGGTTGCAGCCGCGCTTGCCGTGGCGCCGACGACTGCCGAGCCTTGAGCAGCAACGAACTGGCCGTTTGCAGCCCCAAGATCAGTAGCAGCTTGCTGCAAAGCAGCCTTGACAGTGAGGTCGGTCTCAGTAACCGCCGCGGTGTTCGCAGCAGTGGCAGCAGTAAGGGTAGCGGCGGCGGCAGTCGTCATAAATGTGTCGACTGTAGTTTTAGCAGCAGCGGCTGTGCCGGCCGCGGCTGTTGCTGTCGCATTGACAGTCGGGGGAGTGGTGAAAATTCCGGCGGCAGCGTTCAGGGCAATTGCTGCGTTGTCAAGAACGGCCTTGTTGGCGGTATCGGCGCTGGCAGCAGCAGCGTTAGCGGCAAAGGCTGCGTCTGTGAACGTCGCCGCCCTGGTGTTATTGAGTGCGTCCGCAGCATTAGCAGCAGTGGTTGCGGCAGCAGCTGCAGGAGCACCGGCGGAAACGCCGGTTGCGTTGTCCGTGATGCCTCCCCAAGCGGCAGTGACGGCATCCATTGCAGTCATGGCAGCGGTGAGAGCGGCACTCGCTGCAGCGTCACCAGCCGTATCCGCATCAGCCTTATCTGTTGTAGCAGTTGCCTTGGCGGTCACAATGGCGGCCAGGGAGGCGGCTTTATCGCCGGCGACGTAGGTGCTTGAGGCCGCAAGCAATGTGGCAGCATCAGCTAGCGCTTTTCGAGCGTTTTCGATAGCCGCGGAGGACTTCAGTTGGGTTGCCGCGGCACCGAGTGCTGTGCTGGCTGCTTTTTCTGCGCTAGCGGCGGACAAAGAACCGGCAGCACTGGTAAGAGCAGTCGCAGCACCGGCAACTCCCGCGTTGATGACGTTCGTTGTTGCCTCAGATATATTTAGACCTTTAGTCCCGGTGGACGCGTCGAAGCCCTCAATAGTCAGGGTTGCAGTGCCGGTATTCTGGCTGAACTGGACGGTCAATGTGTCGGCGCCCAACAGGTTGGTTCCCTTGTAGTCCGAGTCCTGTGCCAGGGTGTCGATCTGCTCACGCAGGGTATTAAACTGCTCCTGGTAACTTTTTCGGGCGACCATATCCGTGGTGCCGAGGGCGGAACTGGCAAGGCCTTTGGCTGCCTGAATCAGGGAGGTGATTGCCTTGATACCGGAATCAGCGGCCTTTACGGTCTGGATACCTTCGGCCATGGCGTCCCTTCTATCCCCTAAGTCGGCCGCGCGCTGCAGATGACTCTGTGCGGAGAAGAAGTTGGTCGGGTTATCGAGGGCGCTGTTAACTTTTTTCCCGCTGCTCAACCTTTCCTGGGTCTGCGTCAAAGCCGCCGCGGTGCCTTGCAGTGCTAAAAGGTTGCTTCGCATGCCGGATGTCAAAGAAATGTCGGTGATCGCCATGATTATTCTCCTTTTCGAGGATGTTTTGGCATTCTGCCAATTCTGTGATAACAGCTTGCTCCGTGAAAATTGCGTCGCATCAGGGGTCAGAAAGATGGTTCCAATTTCCGGCCGGAAATTTTCCTGCACACAGAGACTTCTTGTCGGCAGCCAGACTTCAAAGCATTAGTATTTTTTTATAATATTTTTATAATTTTTAAAAATTGTGCCGAGAGGTGCCCAGCAACTGACCCATGCGGGGAGACGCTTATTGTGCGAGGGAATCACATAAGCGTCGCAAGAAAAACCAGACTTGCCGCTATGACTCAAAACGGCAACCCGCCGAAGCCGTCGACTTCATCCGCAGAGGTGTCCATCGCCTTGCCATAATTATCCACACCGGAAAATTTGAAGACTATATGGGAGGGGTCAATCTCAGCGCTTACCGCGGAATTCTGGGAAAGGGTGAAGAAAAGGGTCGCCTGCATCGTTTCTGAGTTGTAGAGCACCCGTTTCGGGTTGTCCGGCACCTTTACCTGGGTTTCCGGGTGAAGAGTCACACCGTTGTTATAGATGCCCGCCTGGCCGCCTGAGGCCTTGCTTATGGACCAGTTCGCAATGTTCATCACGGAGGCGACATCCATCTCCGAGTCGAATTGAAAGGTCATGGTGAAATCCTTAGAACTGTTCGGGAAAAGCAGCGAGGGGTGCAGTGTCTTTAGCAGAGTGCCGGGCCCCTTCAACGTGCTGAAATTGGTGGTGCTAGGCACACTTGCGACCATTTTTGGGGCGATCAGCATGGTCCTTAGATCGGACGCAAGGGTCGTATCCATCTCTTCGAGAATAGTCGCCTGCTCCCTTGCCTCGTCTTTTCGGTCCAGAGCGAGGTAGGCTGCGCCCAGCTCGAAATGGGGCTCGGCAAAATCCTTTTTCAACGCAATAGCCTGCTTGGCGTGTGTAACGGCATCTGAATATCTCCCCAACTTGTTGTCGACAGCCGCGAGCCCGTAATAGCCATGGGCATCCTTGGGGGCCATCTTCACGACCTTGGAGAACTGGGTTTCAGCCTCGGCAAAGCGCTCTTGCTGCAGGTACAGATTCCCCAGGGTGTAAGGGGCATACGTTGACGATGGGTCCATGCGTGCCGAGGTCTTGTACTGCTTCTCGGCTTCAGCCTGGTTTCCCCCCTGCAGATAGGCGTTGCCAAGGCTGTTGTAGGCGTCTGCTGAGGTAGGATTGACGCGTATCAGGTTCTTGTAGGTGTTGATCGCGTCTTTGGTATTGCCCATCTGGAGGTAGGTACTTCCGAGGGTGCTATAGGCATCGAGGGAGGTGGGATCCAGCGCCAGGGTCTTTTTAAGTTGGGCTATGGCCTCGGGATATTTCTTCGCTTGTAGGAGTTGGGAGGCTTTCAGCAGCGAGTATTTCGCTATGGTCGCCTGCTGGTTCTGTGACTGCGTGACGGCAGAGAAAAGGTAATCGGAAATGCTGTTGGAATCATCCATTGCGCCCCCCCATAAGGATTTCCTTCGCCGACGGCGCCTTACGGCCTCTTACGCAGAAAGGCGATCAGGCAGACGAGAAACCACACGACGATCAATATAAACACCACAAGTTTCACACCCACTCCTTACGACCAGCTTCTTGCGGTTCTTCCGGATCTAATCCAGGCTACCGGACCTGCTGCGGAAGCCTGGATTAGCGCTTCATTGGGCACGCGAAAACGAAGCCAATTAAAACACTCTAACAATTTACTCATTATTGAAGAGGTGTCAAGATACCCATGACATTGGACATGGTCGATAGGAGGGATTAAAAACGATTGGGACCACCTCAGGTGTCGGGCGGTCAGGCAGGCAGGAAAGTGGCGAGCGTTAAGAGGCTAAACGGGTGTGAGATCGGTGACTGGCGAACATATTCCGCTGTTCACCTCGTCGCTCTGCAAGGTGGAGCTCAGGAAATGGATAGGCCATCTTGGCGCCATGAATAACACGATCACCACCCTACCCTTACCCAGTTGTGGACATCAGGATTCTGTAGGCGCACTCCTTGCGGGTGTCCATCCTTGATGTGGATACCCGCAAGGGGTATCCCTACAAAGCCCGCCCCGAGGATCCCCCCCTACCCTTATCTGTAGGGGCGAACCTTGTGTTCGCCCCGATTTTTTGTCCATCAGGGTGGTGACTTCGCTGGCACCGGGCGAACACAAGGTTCGCCCCTACGTTTAGCGGAAAAGAGGTTGGTTTTACGGGGCGTGGCGCTTCAGCCTGCAGGCGGGAGGGGGGAAGAGTGCGGCTTCTGGCGAAGAACTGGCAGGGTTCACCTCCATACCCTTCCCCTCTCCGGGGGCACTGCCATTAAGTGACCGGATTAACGCTCATCCCCCCCAATAAGCTCACCCCGGCCCTCTCCCTCCGGGAGAGGGCCGGGGTGAGGGAGCCGGCGCTGAAGTGATCCCAAGGCGGCATAAGGCTTTTCTCGGGGCTTTGAAGCTGTTTGCCGGATTCATCGCTGTGGCGCTGCCCTCACCCTAACCCTCTCCCGGAGGGAGAGGGGACTCTTGAAGCTTCGCGACGGAAGATCAGCATTGTGATCATGGCTTTAAATTAACGACGACTCCTGCACCGGCAGCGGCGGTGGTTCCTTTGCGCCGGTTAGCCCCGCCGGCAAAAACAAGGTGACTGTATTTTCCGTAATGGGTGATTTTGGCTGTGTATTGAGCGGCAGCGGCTTCGGAGAGCGGATGAAAGAGAGCCGCAACCCTTCCGGTCGCCTGGCGCTGCAGCGCCAGGAAAAGCAGTGCATCGGGAGCTTGAAATTGCGCTCCGTCAACAGAGAACGCGGCATCAGCTACATCTATTCCCTCGGGAAGGGTAGGCAACAGCGAGCGCTTGTTCGGCATTCCGCAAAAAACGAGATCGGCGCCACTCTCTTTGTCGCCAAGCTCGGCCTCGGTCATTACTGGCGCCTCTCCCTGCGAAAGCGAAGCCAAAAGCGCCTTGAAGGTCTCCTGACTGGCGCGGCAGTTTTCGGTCCTCACCCCGACCACTTTGGAGGATCCCTTGATGCTGTTGACGGTGGCGGGGATTTCACTTGCGGCGATTACCCGAAAAATATCGGCCTCGGGGTCCAGAAGCAACCGTGCCGGAGCGTCGGCAGTTGAGATGGTGAACGGGCTCCTCTCGCCCTGGACCGGGACCGCCTCCTTAACCAGCGCGCCGGCCGTTTGCACCTGTATCGGCACTTTCAGATCGAAAAGCGGAGCTCTTTGGAGGATGGTTCCGGAAACGGTCCAGCCACCGTTCGCTTCGCGTCTGCTGCGCACCTCCGTAAGGGATAGCCGCGGTCCTCCGGATCGGGTCAACCACTGGCTCATGAACGGAGAGAGATCTCGTCCGGCGCTTTTGGAGAAGGCGCGCGTGAAATCGCTCCAGGATGCCGATCCATACATATGGTCGCGGCAGATCTGCCGCAGCGCTTCGAAGAAGGCACGATCACCGATCTGCGAGCGGACCATATGAAACAGCATCATCGACTTGCCGTAGCCTATGGCGCGCGAGGCAGGATCGCTGCGGCTTGAGAAAGCGGTAAGCGGAAAATCTCCGGCTGGCGTCACAAGTGACGCATAATCGATGAGCAACTGCCGGCGGTAATCCCGCGCCTCGATCGGCGAGCGACGCTCTTTCAGGAGGTAATCCGCCAGATAGGTGACCAGACCTTCGGACCAGTTTCCCTCGCGCATATCTATATCAATCCCGTTGCCCCACCAGGAGTGGGCGATCTCGTGGGGGAAGCTGGTATCGATGATGAAGGGAAGCCGGATCACGGAGCCGCCCAGCAGCGTGAAGGAGGGAAAGCCATAACCGGTCGGAAAGAAATTCTCGACCACGGCAAATTTCTCGAATGGAAAGGGTCCGAAAAGCTCGCTGTACAAGGTCAGGTACTTAGCGGCGGCATCAAGGTATCTCGGTGCCAGCGCCGCATTGTCAGGATAGAAGTAAGTATATAGATCAATCTGCCCCACCTTCCGCTGCTCGATCTGATAGGGACCTGCACAAAGCGAGAGCACGCCGACCGGCCGCGCCTCTTCCCATACGGAGCGCGTCACTGCTCCTGTGGTCCCCCGGGAGACCCTTTTCCCTGCTGTAACCGCCTCGGTACCCGCCGGGGCTGCAATGCTGATCGTGCGGCGTGTCGGGATCTGTGCTGGGACCGGATACCAATAGGCACCGCCGCCTAAAAAGGTTCCCTCCCTGGTAATGGCCCCGTTCACCCCGTAGCTTGGATCCTCGCTGGCGGCAGGATGCCGGGAAACCGGATCGTTGAAGACCGCGTGGTAGGCAACGGTTACGGAAACTGCCACCCCTGTGCCACCTGCAGGAATATCGATAGATAGCACTCCCTGTTTGAATGAAAAGGAAGCCTTTTCCCCTGAAACAGTTACCGAATCAATGCCGGCCGCATCGGAGAGTCTGAGCTCGACAGTCCTGATCCCGGCGGCATAGGTAATCCTGCTCTGACCGGTGATGCCATGCCCCTCCGGATCGAGCGTCACGGCTATATCCTGTCGCTCCACACTCTGACCCGAAGGGCCGGCGTGTGACGTACAGGCGAGACAGAAAAAAAAGAGCATCAACACAACCAAAACGGAACAATTCTTCACGCTACACCTCCAAGGTGGATAGACATATCCTTTATGTAGATCAAACGACGTCGAAAAAAACTGTCACCGCTTGCCTGAATTTTGTTATAGTCGTGCACCTTGCATCTCAATATCGGCACCATGTGCTTTTCAGGAAGGTACCCCATGTTCAAAGCAGTTCAGTTGATTCTAGCTATGGCAATTACCGCGACGCTGACTCTAGATGCCTACGCAGGCGCCGTGATCACCAGAATGAGCGACAGGCAAAACGTCAGCCTGACTCAGTTGCTCTCTGTTGCCCAGAGTTCAGACCTCATCCTGATAGGGGAAGCTCATGACAACAAAGACCATCACGATATGCAGCTTGCTCTGATCGGTGCACTGTGGGAAAAAAAGGTTCCTTTAGCGATAGGTCTCGAGATGATCGAAGCCAGTAACCAGCAAGTACTTGACGACTGGACTGAAGGTAAAATCAGCGAAGAAACACTGCTGCCGATCTATGCAAAAAATTGGTCCCTGAAATGGTCTTTATACCGGGACATCTTTATGTTTGCTCGCGACAACCGCATTCCCATGGTCGCGCTTAACATCCCCAAGGAAATCGTCATGAAGGTGTCGCGCAAAGGCTACGCCTCGCTCACGCCCGAAGAGAAAAACCTGCTACCGCAGGGCACCACCTGCGACATCAAAAATCGCCACACCGAGTTCCTGGAAAAATCTTTCAAGAAGGTATTCGAAAGAAACGCGGGCAACGGCAGGATTTTCACCTACTTCTGTGAGGCGCAGACCCTGCGCAACAGCGGCATGGCGATGAATATAACCCACTATGTAAAAAAGCACCCCAACAGAAAGATCGTGGCTCTTGCTGGAGTCTGGCATGCGGTAAAGAACTCGATACCCGAACAGCTTGAGCGCCAGGGGAGCAAACAGACGAGCGTGGTGATCCTACCTGAATTGGCGGAATTAAACTCGAGGAACGCCACAGCGGACGTGGTAGATTACATGATCGGCCAGCAATAACAGCACAGCCGGTTCGGCGCCGGGGGGCAAGTTGAATCCGCCCGGCGCCTGAACTCAATTCCCGCCTTCTCGAATGGATCGATCCTATTCCGCTCATTCCGCCCTTCCCTACTTCCGCCCTTCCCTACTTCCCTACTTCCGCACTTCCGCACTTCCGCACTTCCGCCCATTCCGCTCTTCCGACTGCTTCTCATTCCCAAACTCCAGCTTTAGGTGTAGCAATTCGGCCGCCTCATAAACCATCGGAACCTTTAGGTTATCAAGGCAGAGCTTGGTAACCTTTGGCCAAAGGAGGGCTGGGGGCTGTATCGAGGGTGCGAGTGGGCGAATGATGATTCGCCCCTACGGTCCGAGACACTGACAGAGAGACTAAAGAAAACCGGAAAGTTGGCAAAGTAGCTTCCGGCTTGCCGGATCAGTTGTTTGTTATACCCGAAATATCAGGTACTCTTGCACATGGATTTTTTAAATTCAAGACATGAGGCGCTGCCAAGAGGTGATTTTATGTCAAGAACACCGGTTTTTCTGATCATGCTGCTGATTTCCCTGGCCTTGGCCGTTGATGCGTATGCCCATACCATCATTACCCGGATGAGCGACAAACAAAAGGTAAGCCTGCCGGTTTGGGCAGCGAGTGCCGGAAAATCCGACGTGATCCTGATAGGCGAGTCCCACGATAACAAAGACCACCATGACTTGCAGCTTGATCTGATCCGATCTCTGTCGACTGCCAGAAACAGCCTGGCAATCGGCCTGGAAATGATTCAAGCGGACAGCCAACAGCAGCTTGACGACTGGGTTGCAGGCAGGATGGACGAGCAGAGTATCAAGGCGGTATTTGACAGGAACTGGTCGCCGGATTGGCACATGTACCGCGACATCTTTATCTTCGCTCGTGACAATCGGATCCCGATGGTAGCCCTTAATGTCCCGATAGCCACGGTCAAAAAGGTTTCCCGACAGGGTTTTAACTCACTCACCCCGGAAGAAAAAAAAGATCTCCCCGAGGGAACCAGCTGCGATCTAAAGAACCCGCAGACCGCCTTCCTGAGGAAATCATTCCAGGGTGTTCTCAAACATGCGGGGAATGGAAAGCTGTTTACTTATTTCTGCGAAGCGCAAACAGTGCGCAACAGCGGCATGGCGATAAACACGGCCCGCTACATCAAGAGACACCCGGGCACAAAGATCGTGATCCTGACCGGCATATGGCACGCTGTAAAGTACGCCATACCGGAACAGTTGGACCGTAGTGGAAGCAACCTCTCCTACAAGGTTATCCTTCCCGAGACGCCGGAATTAAACACCTCCAATACCACCTCGAACGAAGCCGATTACATGATCGAGCTGTAGCTCATTGAGCCGGCACCAGATTCATTTCCCCGGTGTCGGCTGAAACAAGAACTCCTCCAGCACCGACTTTACTCAGGCTTTATCAGGTCAACGAAATCCTGATAAGGTCTGAACCCGACCAGGAGTCTGCCTGCGCAGAGAAACGCCGGCACTCCGGTGATGCCGAGCAATCGCGCGCGCCTCCAGTCCTGATCCACTTCGCCGGCAAACCTTTTCTCCTCAAGCGCCTGGCGGGACTCCTCCTCCGGAAGACCAGCACTGCGCGCGATCTTCAGCAACTCCTCTGAAACAGCGATATTGATTCCATCCACGAAATAGGCTTGGTAGACGCACTTCTGGTAGGCATCCATGAGTCCCATCTTTTGCGCGAGCTTTCCAAGTTCTTGAGCAGCTCTGCTGTTGAAGGTGCGGGAGCGCGGCTTAAGCGGAAGACCCAACCCGTCGGCTACCGCGGCAACCCGTTGCTGCATGGCGGTGATGTCCAGATCTCTTCCCGCGAAAAGATCGGCTAGTTCAACTCCCGCCTCGGGCGTTTCAGGATGCAGCGGAAACACACTCCATTTGAATTGAACCTCATGCTCTCTTTGCAGCCGGTCAGTACGCACGGTACTGAAGTAGCACCAGGGTCAGATATAATCGAAGAAGACCTCGACGACGGTAGCCTTTGACATAGTACCTCCAGATCTAAACAGAGCTTTTTATCCCCACTGAGTCATCATCCCCTGAGTCATCATCCACTGAGTCAGCATCAAAAATGCCACAGTAAGAGAATCTGCTAACAAATGCAAGCAAATGGGTATGCTCCGATGCTCAACCTCCCCGGGCAGAGTTTGCCGATGCCATCCCCTTCTCGAGCCCATCATAAATTCTCGCTTGACAACCAATGGTTATCAACTGATATGGTTATCACAAGACAACCAGGAGGGTATCATGGAACAGCTCACTAAACGGCAGCAGGAAGTACTGGAAATAGTCACCCAGTACATCAACCTTTACGGCTATCCCCCGAGCTTGCGAGAGATTGGTAAGGAACTCTCTGTCACAGGAACCCTGGGCGTCATGAAGCATCTGGAAGCTCTGGAGAAAAAGGGGTACTTGCGGCGTCAGGAAGGGAGTCCCCGGGGCATCTCGCTGGCAAACCAGGCTCAGTCGGCTAGCTTGCCGATCGTCGGAGTGGTGCGGGCCGGAGCTCTGCATCCGGCTATTGAGGACATAGAAGGACATTTTGCCATCGACCGCTCCCAGTCGCGCGCGGGAGGCACCTTCTTTCTTCGGGTGAAGGGAGACTCGATGATCCATGCCCATATCATGGAAGGTGACCTGGCACTGGTGCGACCGCAACCGGACGCGGCAAATCGGGATATTGTGGTGGCCATGGTCGCCGGGGAGGCGACACTGAAGAGGTTCTACCGCGAGAACCACCAGATCAGGCTGCAGCCGGAGAATCCGAACTACAACGCCATCATCATCCGCGAAGGCGACGGAGAGGTGTCGATAGTCGGGAAAGTAGTTGGCATCTACCGGCAAATGGAGTAATTATATGCAGCGCCTGGCGGAAAGAATCAAAGTGGCCGCCGTTTTTGCACCGGGGTGCCAGATAAAACCGGTCTGGTTCGAGTGGCGCAGGCAAAAGCATGCCATCACCGAGATGTCCTATTTCTGGAAGGACTGCTGCGGGGATGCCACGCGACTGCACTTTGCCGTGAGCGACGGCAATAACCTATTCGAGCTGATGTTCAACGCTTCCGACCAGAACTGGACTCTGGAGGGAGTCGAGGAAAGGTAGTTGGCACCGACTGTTGGAAACTCAAGCAGCTCAAGCTTTACTTGCAAGGTACCGGGACAAGAACTTGGATTGGCCGAGAATCATCCTCCATATCGACATGAATGCCTTCTTCGCCTCGGTGGAGCAGCAATCGAACCCTGAGCTACGGGGCAAGCCGATCGCCGTGATCGGGGCAGCTAAGCGGACAGTGATCACCACCTGCTCCTATGAGGCCCGCGCCTTCGGCGTCAAGACCGGCATGAACAGCTGGGAGGCCCGCCAGAAGTGCCCTCACCTCATCTTCGTGGTCGGCAACAACCGCAAATATACCTACACCTCCACGCAGATCATAAACATCATGCGGGAGTACACCCCTCTGGTTCAGGTTTTCTCCATCGACGAGGCCTTCCTGGACGTCACCGGCTGCCTCTCCCTGTTCGGCTCTGCTGAGCGCATTTCTCATCTCATCAAGGCGCGCATCAAGGAGCAGATGGGCCTCACCTGCTCAATCGGCATCGCACCGAACAAACTCCTCGCCAAACTCGCCTCTGACATGCAAAAGCCCGACGGGCTCACCATCATTGCGCCACAAGACGTGGCCAAAGTCCTGGAACGGGTGCCGATCGGGGACCTCTGCGGCATCGGCAAGAAGATGCAGCAGCACCTGAGCAGGTTCGGCATAAAAACCTGCGGCGAATTGGGGAGATTTCCGGTCGACGTCCTGAAAAGGAACTTCGGGATCACAGGGGAGCAGCTGCATTACATGGGGCAAGGGATAGACAACACTCCCGTCATTCCCGATGAAGAGGCTGAGGAAGTAAAGAGCGTCGGACATAGCACCACCCTTGAGAAGGACATAACGGAGCGCCGGGAAATCCTCATGTACCTGTTGCAGCTCTCGGAGATGGTTGGCAGGCGAGCCAGGAAGTACAAGGTCGCCGGCAAGACAGTCACGCTCACGGTCCGCTATCAGGACTTCACCACCTTCTCCAAGCAGGAAAGCCGGGAAAGCTTCATAAACAACTCCGAGGAGATCTACCAGGCTGCGGTAAAAATCCTGGACAGCATCGAGCTTACCCAGGCGATCCGGCTGCTAGGGGTAAAGATCAGCAACCTCAGGTCCCATACCGAGCAGTTACCCCTGTTCCCGGCGGAGCGCAAGAAAGCACTGCTGGCAAATGCGATGGATGATGTGAACAACAAGTTCGGGGATTTTGCCGTGACCTTCGGAAGTCTGCTCGGCAGGGACAGCGGATCAAAGGTGATCTCTCCCGCCTGGCGGCCGGAGGGATTACGCAACGTGGATGTGGATTAAACTTTGAAAAGGATTTTTAGCCACGGAGAAAATCTGAGAAAATCTAAGGGAACCTGAAAGTCGAGGAACTGCACACTCTGCCTCATAGTCTGTAAAATACTTTCCTACTCATCCTCTTTTCCTACAGTGTCATGTCGCCCCTTGCGACTACTGCCGTGCCTGGTCATCTACTAATCTGCCTGTTGCTGAACGACTCTACTGATCTACTGACTTCCTGGATCCCTTGATTTTAAAGGTTTACCTCAGATTTTCTCAGAACAGCCGTTACGCAAAGAACGCAAAGCACGTCCGCGAAGCACGCGAAGAAAGGCTTAAGGTTAAACCCAAAAGATTCGCTTCCCTTTGCGTTCTTAGCGCCTACTCAGCGTCCTTTGCGTAACGCTTTATGCCCCTGAAAAGCCGTTAGTTCTCCGTGGCCAATAGTTCTCGCTCGCCTCCGCTAAAATCCCGGCACTCCGGTCGGCACCTGATCCCAGTAGGTGACCGAGCCGTTATGCCACTTGACGATCTGCACGCTCTCGTCCTGAGAGATCACTATGGCGATCGCCTCGTGCAGTTTCTGACACAGCCTGTAGGCGGCCCGGTGCCGGGTGCCGACCCCCTCGCTTAATACCCGTTCGGTCTCTACCCCCTCCGTATCCAGCGCATGGGTCACCATGCCGACGCTGTCCAGGTCTCCTGAAATGACCCCGCCAAAACCTAGCAATTCCTGGCGTTTAGTGATTACCACCGCACCGTCTACCGCGGAGAGTGCCGCGATGAAATGGGCGACATCGAAGATCGCCTCGTCCAGCAGTGCTATCGTTTCGTTCTTGCTGGTGACGTACTCCTGCCAGCCGACCAGCTTTCTCGTATGACGGTCCCCGTGGATCTCGGCCAGGGTGTTCATGATGCGCAGGGTCAGGGAGCGGAAGCGCTGCCGCGACTCGTACTCCAGAAACTGGTATTTAATGGTCATGTACTGGTTATCTTGCAGGATCTCCTCGGTCATCTCCTGCGGAAGATAGACCAGAAGCCCCCCGTGGTTGGAGTTGCGGATCACACTTATAATGCGGCGAATGGCCTGCTGCGCGACATTGCGACCGAATTCCGGGTCCAGATCGGCCCAGGGCCGCTCGGAGCTGGCCCGTGCCGCCTGGTGCAGGGCCCAGGTCTCGGCGTGCACGGCGGCAAGGCTTTCGGCGATCCAGGTGGAATTAAAAACATCTACGGTGGGGCAGTTTATCTGTCCGGCGTTGAGGGAAGCGACAATCTCGGCTCCGATACAGACCGAGATCTGCCCGGCCCCCGTCACATAAACGACCAGGCAGACCGGCAGCGGCGGAGAGGTCTTCCTCCCCCCATAGACGGCATGCATCCACCGGGTGCCCGAGTGGAGCAGCCCCCAAATCTGGGCGCCGTCGTGCGGATTAATGGAGATCCCTATCAGGGTCCGGTAGAAATCGGCGGCAGGTGCTAGACGGTGCAGTTCGTACTCATTGAAAGGGCGCGACCTGGAAAAGATGAGCCGGTGCATCCCGGTTGGAGGGCCTTCCTCGGCGGGAAAGAGGTGAGAATCCCTGATGATCAGGCGAAACATCACGGGTCGCTCCTCCTCACGGAGCAGGCTTGCCTGGTAACAGGTGGATATTACCTGTTCCAGTACCTCCCGGTCCGGGAGTTCGAAGCTGCAGTCGGCGCGTCTCGGGCAAAACCGCTCCACGAACGACGCATCCTGCCACCTCTCGTAGATAAATGCCACCAGGTCTTTGGGGTACGCATGACCAAATGGTGCAGGGCGCGAAATTGACATAGCTTTTGGCATATCCCTCTCCAATCGCTCCCCCCAAATTTGACCAAATCCGGTCCTAGTGCAACGGGGTGAAGCTCCGACTTGAACCATTATCCGCTTCCCTGGAGTTGGTGTAAACCCCCTGGGAGTCGCGCTACGCCAGCGACCGGAAATGGCAATGGCCCGCGCCAGAGACGAGCCATTGTCAGATCATAGGGGCAGCAGTTCCCGGCTTTAAAGATTCCAGACCCTGATGCCTGCTGCCGTCATCTCCTGAGCGGCATAGACACCCTTCACATCAATGAGCACCGGGTTCTTGCCCATGATGCCGGTTAGTTGCGCCGGGGACCACTCACGGTACATCCGATGTGCCACTGCCGCCACCACTGCTACCGCAGGTTGCAGGTGGTCCGGATCCGTAAGCGTCACCCCGTACGACTTCAGCGCCTCCTGAGCATCGGCGACCGGATCGCAGACTTGGACTATGAGGCCATAATCCATTAATTCCTTTATGATATCGATCACCTTCGAGTTGCGCAGATCTGGACAGTCCTCCTTGAAGGTGAGGCCGAGAACTGTGACGACCGAACCCAGCACGTGGTGCCCCGCCCGGATGATCTCTTTGACGGCGCGCTGTGCGATGAACTTACCCATCCCGTCGTTGATGCGCCGCCCCGCCAGAATAACCTGGGGTATGTAACCGATCTTTTCCGCCTTGTGGGTGAGATAGTAGGGATCGACTCCGATGCAGTGACCGCCCACCAGGCCCGGTTTGAAATTGAGGAAATTCCACTTGCTCCCCGCCGCCGCCAGCACTTCACCGGTGTCGATGCCAAGCCGGTCAAAAATCAGGGCCAGCTCGTTCATGAGCGCTATGTTGAGGTCGCGCTGGGTGTTTTCGATCACCTTGGCCGCTTCGGCTACCTTTATGGAAGGCGCCCGGTGCACTCCGGGAGTCACCACAGAGGAATAGACCTCAGCGACCAGATCCAGGGTCTTGGCGTCCTGGCCTGACACCACCTTGAGAATGCTGGTGAAAGTGTGGTCCTTGTCGCCGGGGTTGATCCGCTCGGGACTGTAGCCGATGGTAAAGTCACGCGGGCTTTTCAAGCCGGAGACTTTTTCCAATATAGGGAGGCAGATCTCCTCGGTCACGCCCGGATAGACGGTCGACTCATATACCACCACATCGCCCCTTTTGAGCGCCCTGCCGACCGTCTCCGAGGCACGGCGCAGCAAGGCCAGGTCCGGCTGATTCGCCAGGTCAACGGGCGTAGGCACCGCCACGACATGAAAATCCGCTTCGGCAAGCTGATCTACCGCGTCCGTGAAGCAGATGTCTGCTCCTTGCAGCTCCTCCTCCGTGACCTCGCCGGTCCGGTCCCTCCCTGAGCGCAGCTCAGAGATTCGCAGTGGGTTGATGTCGAAACCAATGGTGCGCTGCACCGAGCCAAATGCAACCGCTACTGGAAGTCCAACGTATCCAAGTCCGATGACGGAAATTTTACGATTGTGTGCCATGCTGCACCTCCCTGCTATTGTTGCCAGCCGTTTTGTTGTGAGCTACCGACCGACGAAACAGTCGTCGGCCCCGACCTGCGCTACTACAAAGCTTCCGGTTATGCATCAGCTACTTGTTTGGCGGCCCCGGCAGTGACCACATTAACAACCGCTAAACTTTGGCCGCAATTTTACCACATTTCCAGCAGGTGACCCCTGGCACGGCTGAACTCTTATCCCCGACCATAAACCGTGTTTAACCAGATGGAGCTATTATTGGCCAAAACCCGTGGCGGGCTTTACATAGATGAGCGATTTTGCTAGTATGTGCACGCTTCTTCCTCCCCTAAAAGGTTCCAAAAATGTCCGAAGTTACACCTATGATGAGGCAGTTCCTCGAAATAAAGGCAGACCACCCCGACGCAATCCTCTTTTTCAGATGCGGCGACTTCTATGAAATGTTTCTCGACGATGCGGTGAAAGCCTCCCGTATCCTCGGCATCACCCTGACCTCCCGCAACAAGAACTCGGAAGGGAACGAAGTCCCTTTGTGCGGCATCCCCTACCACTCCTGCGCCCCTTACATCGCGAAACTGGTCGAAGCGGGCGAAAAAGTCGCTATCTGCGAGCAGACGGAGGACCCGAAACTCGCCAAAGGAATCGTCAAGCGCGAGGTAGTCAAGGTGATTACCCCCGGGCTGGTAGTCGAGGATGCCTCACTTTCCCCAAAAGAAAACAACTACCTGCTTGCTCTTTGCTCGGAAGGCGATCGCTTCGGCCTCTCTTATCTCGATCTCTCCACCGGGGAGTTCCGGGTCACCGAACTGGCAGGGCTGCAAGCGGCACTGGCAGAAATCACCTGCATCTCCCCCCGGGAGATCATCCTCCCCGCCTGCTTCAAGGAACTCTCCAAGGCGAAGGGGATCGCGCACCTTGTTGTGGACCGGGCGGTCACCTACTTTGAGGAGTGGATCTACGACGCCGATTACTGCACGCGGCTGATATCGAACCAGTTCAAGGGGGCCACCGCTGCCTCGCTTGGCTGCGACGGACTGCCGATAGCACTACTTGCTGCAGGTGCCGTGCTGCATTACCTGATGGCCACCCAGAAGGGAAACGCTCCGCACGTAACCAGCATCACTCCCTACTGCGAGAGTGAGCACCTGCTGCTGGACGAGTCGACCAGGCGCAACCTGGAACTGACCGCCACGCTCTCCGAGGGAAAGCGCAGAGGATCGCTTTTGGGTCTTATGGACCGCACGGTAACTGCCATGGGCGGCAGAAAGCTCAAGCAATGGATCAACTACCCGCTCATGGACCTGAAGAAGATCCGGGGCCGGCAGGACGCGGTCGAGGAGCTGCTTCAGGCACCCGGAACCCGGTCCGAGCTCCAGACGCTGTTGTCCGGCGTCTACGACCTGGAGCGGCTAAACGGCCGGATCAGCCTCGCCTCCGCCTCCGCCAAAGACCTGGCAGCACTCAAGTCTTCACTCTCCCGGATTCCCGGAATCAAAGAGAAGATGGCAGATTTCACAGCCCCGCTCTTGCGGGAGCTTGACGCGTCAACCGACCCGCTCTCGGATATCTGCGCCCTGATCGAGAGCGCCATCGTGGAGAATCCCCCTTTCGTGCTGCGCGATGGAGGCATCATCGCCGACGGCTTCAATCCGGAGCTCGACGAGTTGCGCGCCATCAGCCGTGAGGGGAAAGGGTTCATAGCAAGGCTTGAAGCCAAGGAAAAAGGGCGCACCGGCATCAGCTCGCTGAAGATCCGCTACAACAAGGTCTTTGGCTATTACATCGAAGTTACCAAAGCAAACGTCTCCGGAATTCCGGAGGATTACATCAGAAGACAGACGCTTGCCAACGCGGAGCGCTACATCACCCCGGAGCTTAAGGAATACGAGGAGAAGGTACTGGGCGCCGAGGACCGCATCCGTGAACTGGAGTTCTCGCTGTTCCAGGGGGTGCGCGAGGCGGCAGCGGCGCAGGGTGAGCGGATCGCCCGGACCGCCGACCGACTGGCAACTCTTGACGTACTGGTGAGTCTGGCTGAACTTTCCCACGACAGATGCTACTGCCGGCCGCTGGTGCACGAGGGGGGCGAGCTCAGCATCACCGAGGGGAGGCACCCGGTCATCGAGGAGATGCACTCATCCGAGCGCTTCGTCCCCAACGACACCCTGCTCGATAACGGCGAAAACCAGCTCATCATCATCACCGGCCCCAACATGGCTGGTAAATCTACCTTCATGCGGCAGGTGGCCCTGATCACCCTGATGGCCCAGATGGGGAGCTTCGTCCCGGCAGAGAAGGCGAGCATCCCGCTGGTGGACCGGATCTTCACCAGGGTCGGCGCCTCCGACAACCTGGCGCGCGGCCACTCCACCTTCATGGTCGAAATGATGGAAAGCGCCGCCATCCTGAGAGGAGCCACCGCCAAGAGCCTGGTGATCCTGGACGAGATCGGGCGCGGCACCTCCACCTTCGACGGAGTCTCCATCGCCTGGGCTGTGGCCGAATTTCTGCACGACAACAAGCTGCACGCGGCCAAAACCTTGTTTGCCACGCATTACCATGAACTTACCGAGCTCGCCGTCACCCGTTCCGGCATCAAGAACTTCAACATCGCTGTGAGGGAATGGAACGAGCGCATCATTTTCCTGAGAAAGATCGTGCCGGGCGGCGCCTCGCACTCCTATGGCATCCAGGTGGCACGGCTGGCCGGGCTCCCCTCAGCAGTGATCGAGCGCGCCAAAGAGATACTTTTGAACCTGGAAAAGGGTGAATACGGGGAAGGAGGCGTACCGCGGCTGGCCCGCGGCAAGAAAGCGCCGGCCCAATCCCCGCAGCTCTCGCTTTTCGGCTCCTCAGAGGAGCCGATAAAAGAAAGACTCAAAGGAGTGGAGGTGGCAACACTCACCCCACTGGAAGCCCTCAATCTGGTGGACGAACTGAAAAGGATGGTATAGACATCCCACGGAGTCGGCTGTTATCAAGCGGAACTCCTGCAGCACAAGCGGAGGTCCTGGCACATGAAAAGAAGGCAATTCATAAAATATCTGGGGATTTCGGTCCCCTACCAACGCTGGCTCATATACGAACTGCTGGCTGCGCAAGGCTCCCTGCTGTTTTTCCCGTTCCTGTCGAGGAAGGCGCAGGCGGCGGAAGTTGAGGGTTTGGTGGGGGTCACCGAGTTAAAGCACTGGTCCACTCCGGACTACACCCGCATCTCCATCGCCTTGGAACAGGAGGTGCGCTTCGAGCACCACAAACTCCCGAACAGACTCTACCTGGACCTAGACGGCGCCCGCCTGAACCAGGGGATCAGGGACCTGAACATCGGCGACGGCCTCTTGAAAAGCGTGAGGATCGCGCAATTTCGCGCCTCTACGGTCCGGGTTGTGCTCGACCTCGACAGCATCAAGGACTTCAAGGTCTTCACCTTCTCCGACCCGTTTCGCATCATCGTGGACGTCAGGGGAGATAGGAGACAGGAGATCTCCGCCTCCAAGGATGTGATCGAGACCAAGAAGCCGGAGCCGGCGGTGAAAAAACCTGCGGCTCCCTTTAAGCCGGGGAGGATCAGGAGGATCGTGATCGATCCGGGGCACGGCGGGCACGACCCGGGGGCCGTCAGCCCGTACGGAACCAGGGAGAAGGACATCGTGCTCCAGATCGGCCTGAACCTGGCGCAGAAAATCAGGGAAGAACTCGGCATCGAGGCGGTGATGACAAGATCTACCGACGTCTTCATCGAACTGCAGGAGAGGACGGCGATAGCAAACAAGGTAGGGGCCGACCTGTTCATCTCGATACACGCCAACGCCTCGCTGAACCGCGCGGCGAACGGGATTGAGACCTATTATCTGAACCTGGCCAAGACCGAAAAGGCGGCACAGCTTGCCGCCAAGGAGAACGGCACCACTCTCGAAAAGGTGAGTATGCTGCAGGCGGTGCTCTTCGACCTGATGGCGAATTACAAGATAAACGACTCGGCGCACCTGGCCGATGAGGTGCAAAAAGCGCTTTTCAAGAATGCGCAGACAGGGTATCCGACGGTGAAGAACCTCGGCGTCAAGCAGGGACCGTTCTACGTTTTGGTAGGCGCCACCATGCCGAGCATCCTGGTAGAGACAGCCTTTCTCAGCAACGAAAAAGACGAGCAGAAGCTAAAGGATCCGGAATTCCAGGAGTTGACGGCAGACGGGATCATAGCCGGGATCAGAGGGTACATCAGTTCGCTGAAGTCGTAGTTGGCAGCCAACTGCACCCTCCCCCAGCCCCTCCCATAAAGGGAGGGGGGAGTT
>Ga0209317_1000290_pt1 | contig 64565 bp, 55 predicted proteins | sample RifGroB2_FD_183994 | JGI IMG/M metagenome (GOLD analysis project Ga0209317, IMG submission 183994) | Soil microbial communities from Rifle, Colorado, USA - Groundwater B2 (SPAdes) (version 2) | ecosystem: Environmental > Terrestrial > Soil > Unclassified | place: Rifle, Colorado | collected...
ACATTTGTTAGTTGAATATTCCAAAAGCCGAACCAAGAAGGATGATTACAGCTAAGCCAGGGGAATAAACTGCCCCACCGCGCACTTCGTACCCTGAGCTTGTCGAAGGGTCGAAGGGCACGTGGTGAGTAAGCGCTGGCTTCGACACTTCGACTGGGCTCAGTGCGGGCAAGCTCAGCCACCGGGTTCTCCTTGCCCTGTCCGCAGTAAAGCCCTCTGGTTTAAAAACTAAACCGGCGCGACCCACTCGCCATTGCGCATCAGCGGCTCAGTTTTGCCGTCGGCAAAAACGCCGTCGATATCCATCTTGCCGGAGCCGACCATAAAGTCAACATGCGCCAGGCTGGTGTTGCCGCCGGCAGCCGCGAACTGTTCCTCACTCATCTTCTCGCCGCCCTGCATGGTGAACTGGTAAGCGCGCCCCAGCGCCAGATGCGAGGCTGCGTTTTCGTCAAACAGCGTGTTGAAGAACATTAATTTGGACTGGGCTATCGGCGAATTGTGCGGCACCAGCGCCACCTCTCCCAACCGGGCCGAGCCCTCGTCCATCTCCAGCAGATTCTTCAGCGCGTGTTCGCCTTTTTCGGCTTTGTAATCCACCACTTTGCCGCCCTTGAAGGTCAGGCTGAAATTTTCGATCAACGTGCCGCTGTAACTCAGCGGCAGACTGGAACGAACCACGCCATCCACCCGATCCTTATGTGGCATGGTGAAGACTTCCTCGGTAGGCATATTGGGGATAAAGTTGATACCGTTGGCTGCTTTGACGTCTCCGCCGTACCAGATATGTCCATCTGGCAGGCCAATGGTGAGGTCCGTCCCCGGGGCACGGTACTTGAGCGCGGCGTATCGCTTGTTATTCAGCATTTCTTTTCGGGCACCCAACTGGCGGATATGTTCTTTCCAGTCTGCCGCCGGATCGGGGCGTTTCAGCCGGGTCACTTCAAAAAGGGCGTCCCACAGCTTTGTCATCTGTTCGTCGGCGCTCAGGCCAGGAAACACCTTGGCGGCCCAAGAGGGGATCGGGATGCTGACCACCAGCCAGTTGGTGTTGTTGCGGGCAATCAACTGTGAATATGGCCGGGCATGGGTGGCGGTTGCTTTGGTGGCAATCCCAATCAGGTTCGGATCCTGCCCCTTGAGCAGATCGGGGTTCTCGGAGTAAATCGAAAGCATCGCGTCGCCATTAGCTGCATACTCCTCCAGCACTTTGGCGCGGTAAGCCGGGAACTCCGCGAATGAATCGCGCGGCGCGTTTTCGAAGCGGGCCAGAGTGATTTCCTCATCCGAGTACAGCACGTCCACCAACCGCGCTCCGGCGCGGTAAGCGCTGACTGTGACCAGCCGTGCCAGCGGCGCCGCTTGAATCGGCGCTCGAACGATCAGTTTTTGGCCGGCGCGCAGGTTCAACCCTACCTGAACAATCAAATCGGCATATTTCTGCAATGTTTCATTAAAATCGCTGGTCATTGTTCTCTCCCGGATGGATTTTTTGGTGCTTAGGAAAATTATATCGCATACCGCTCAACGCTTGACGGCTGCCGTCTGTGAAAAAGGTAAGTGTGCGGCTGGAAAAATTGTATCCAGTCGGCGAATGGGGTATAGTAGATGCAGGATATCGTGAATGGAGGGTGACTATGCAAAATAAGTTTCCGGTTTTACACGTCATCGTTTGGATATTTAGAATTCTGGGCGTGCTGGTATTGATCACTGCCTTGATCGCCGGCATCGCCGGCCTGGTTGCCGGCTTTGGACGCGGTTTTGGCATGATGGACCGCTGGAGTTATGGCGGCATGATGGGTTACGGCGGTGTCAGTATTTTCCTGAGCGGCCTGCTGGGTGGGATTTTTCTCTACGGCGCCGGCGAAGTGATTGCATTGCTACTGGCTATCGAGGAAAACACTCGCTCGTCTCAGCGCGTCATGGAAGAAAAGAAAGAAACACCGGCTGAACCCCCGGCCAATCCAAGTTAAATATCGAACCAGTCTTGCAAGAATTCTGTCTTGCAAGGATACAAATGTTTACCTGGTCATGCCATTGTCTAAGGCAGCACATTATGCAACTCCTCTCCCCGGTTTTTTCGAGGGGAGGCTGGGTGCGGGGGTCAAACCCTTTGTGTCACGAGCAATTCTTACCATCAGACCCACGGTACCATGGCTCATGATCACCCTCACCTAACCTCTCCCTCCAGGGAGAGGAATTTAATACCGATTATCTGTTTTCTGGGGAAAACAATCCAGCCTACCACGTTTCTGACAGGTGTTATCCCTACCGCCATTCCACAACTCTACAAAAACCTGCCCACGCAGTTAAGATCTTACCCGCCCGAACGATGGCGTTTTCTACACATCGAGCAGCTGAAGTTTCAAGGACGGTCTCCATCTGTCCGCCCCTGAACTTATTATTTTAAGATTTTCATCCAGGGAAAGCCGGTTGGCTCAGCCTACTATCGTGTAAAATCAACGGGGGTATCCATATCAACCCGCACGATGGAAGCCTAAATACCCTTGATGAGCGAATCGAACCAACCCCTGCGCGTGACAACTGCGTGTGACCAGCCCATTTTCCTACGGGGCATGGTCAATGTTCTGCAAACCATCAAAGGCGTGCAACTGGTAGGCGAAGCCCAGAATGGCGACGATGCTTTCCAACTGTGCAAATTGACCCAGCCGGACCTGCTGCTGCTCGATTTGAAGGATGCGCTGGAAGCTCGCAAAATAGCCAGCGCGATACATCAGGAATGCGGCCAGGTCCGCATCATCCTTCTGCACAGTTGTCCGGATGAAGACCCCGGGCTTGAAGACCTGGCAGCCGAGCGGTTGTTCGTCATCTCGCGCGATGTCTCGGAAGAGGAGTTCAAAGCCGCCTTTGACCGGGTACGGCGCGAACCGCTTCCCCCGGTTCTGCGTGTTGAAGCTGCTCCGTCTGACCCCTCCCTTCCCAAATCCAGTCGGGCAGGAGTTTCTACGTTAAAATCGCCAACCTCATCGGTCGTGACGGCGCCAGCGCGCGCCGGCGATCTTATGGCGCGCGAGTTGTACATGGCCGGCAAAATCCAGGCGGACATCCTGCCCGAAAAAGCGCCGGTACTGTCCGGTTGGGACATATCAGCCGAATTGGAGCCGGCGCGTGAAACCTCGGGCGATTTCTACGACTTCATCCCGCTCACCCAACAAAAATGGGGGCTGGTGATCGCGGACGTTTCAGACAAGGGCATGGGTGCAGCCTTGTTTATGGCGCTCTCCAGCTCGCTGATGCGTACCTACGCGGCGCGCTTTCCCACCCTGCCATCCCTGACCATGAGCGCGGTCAACGAGCGTATTTTGACCGACACGCGCGGCTCGATGTTCGTCACCGCGTTCTTCGGCATCCTGGAACAAAACACCGGCCGCTTGATCTATACCAACGCCGGGCACCCGCCAGGTTATATCATCGGCAACCCGCACGGTAAAAACCCGATTCAGGCGCTGCGCACGACCGGCATGGCTCTGGGCGCCAGCGAGACCGGGCGCTGGACGCAAAAAATCGTCAAACTGGCGCCCAGCGACCTGCTGGTGCTGTACACCGATGGGATCACCGAAGCCGCCAACCCGGACGGGGTGATGTTCGGTGAGGACCGCCTGCTTGACCTGGTGCTTTCCAACACCCACCGCAGCGTGACCGATATCAAGCATTTGTTGTTGGAAGAAGTTCACACCTTTGTCGGCGGCACCCCACGCCAGGATGATATTGCCCTTATTGTGTTACGCCGAGAGGCGTAGGCGCGAAGCGTAAGCGTTATTCACATTCTCCCATCCTCGTAAATCGATAGGACTGCCCCATGCCTGAATCCGCGGGTTGGATTATTAATTTTTATGCTCAGAACCTCACCCCGGCAGATTGGACGGCACTGGCGGGCGGCAAAGGAGCCAATCTGGCGCGGCTGGCGCAAGCTGGCCTGCCGGTTCCCGACGGCTTCATCCTCACCACCCAGGCCTATCGCGACTTTATTGCTGCCAATCAGTTGGAGGAAAGTATTCTGGCAGCCTTGCCGGCTGACGCTTCGCTTGACCCGGACGCGTTGGAGGCATCCTCACAGCAAATCCGAGCGCTTTTTGCTGCCGGTCGAATGCCCCCGCCGCTGGAAGCTGACCTGCATTTTGCCTATGCAGCGCTTGGAATGCCGCCGGTAGCGGTGCGCTCTTCTGCCACTGCAGAGGATACGCTTGAGCTTTCCTTTGCCGGTCAGCAGGATACTTACCTCAACATCATCGATGATTCGGCGCTGCGGAATGCGGTGATGAATTGCTGGAGCTCCCTGTGGACCGCCCGCGCCATCGGTTACCGCACCCACAACGGCATTTCGCACTCTGGTCTGGCGTTGGCGGTGGTGGTGCAGCGCATGGTGTCCAGTGATGTATCCGGAGTACTATTCACTGCCAATCCGTTGACCGGGCTGCGCAGTGAAATGGCGGTGGATGCCGCCTTTGGGTTAGGCGAGGCGCTGGTGTCCGGCCAGGTCGAGCCTGACCACTATATCGTGGATGCCTTTGCAGAAAAGATCATTCGCAAGAACCTGGGCGCTAAAGCCAAAGCGCTGCACGGTCAGGCTGGCGGCGGTACCTCCTGGCAGGAAGCGGATCGCAGCCGCCAGCAAGCCTTGCCGGACGAGCAAATATTAAACCTGGCGCGCCTCGGCCGGCAAATTGAAGACCATTACGGCCTGCCGCAGGACATCGAATGGGCCTGGGCTGGCAACCGCTTATATATCCTGCAGTCGCGCCCGGTCACCTCGCTTTTTCCCACACCGGAAGGCATGCCGGCCGAACCGTTGAAGGTCATGGCATCGTTCGGCGCCATTCAAGGTTTGCTGGCGCCCATCACCCCGCTTGGCAGGGATACCATGTACTGGATCGTGTCCATCGCAGCCGGGTTGTTGAATTTTCGCGTCACAGCCGAGACCCAGACCATCGTTTTTACTGCCGGTGAGCGGCTTTGGATGAATATAACCACGCCCATGCGCAACTCGATTGGCCGCAGACTGGTTCGCGCCGGTTTGGGAATGATCGAGCCAAGCGTCCAGCAGGCGGTAATCGAAATTTGGGATGACCCGCGCTTGCGGCCCGGACGGTCAGGCATCAGTTGGCGGGCGCGGCGACAGATTGCGCATCTGGTGATTCCGCTGGCCTGGAACGTACTTCTCAATCTCGCCGCCCCATCCCGCCGGCGGGCAGCACTCGTCGCGGACGGCGAGAAGCTGCTGGATGAAATCAAGGCGAATATTGCCGCAATTAACCAGACCGGCCGCGCCCGACTCGCGCGGGTAGCTGGTTTGCTGCCGGATATCGTCGTCCATCGGCTGCCACCCACCTTTCTGCGCTTTGTCTCCGGCGTTGCCGGTGGAATGGCTTCGCTCAACGCGCTCAACAAACTGGCTGACAGCCTGCCCGGGAGTGAGAGCGACAGCGGGAAACAAGCCAACCGCAACCTGGTATTGGAAATCACCCGCGGGGTGCCGCACAACCCGACCACTGAAATGGATTTAATCCTCTGGCAAACCGCTCAGGGGATCCAACGGGATGCAAGTTTGCTGCAATACTTCCAATCCAGGACGCCAGAGGAATTAGGCAATGCCTGGAAGGATGGGTCAATCATTTCAAGCGCCAAAGCTGCGCTTCAACCGTTTATTGACCTTTACGGCGGGCGCGGGTTGGCAGAAATTGATCTCGGGCGCGAGCGCTGGGTTGAAAACCCGACACCGGTGATCGAAGCGCTGGTTGGCTACTTGAAAATTCAGGATCCTGCCCAGGCGCCGGATATCATTTTCCAGCGCAGCGCTGATTCTGCCCTGGTTGCGCTGGAGCAATTGACCGCCCGCCTGCGCGCCAGCCGCGGCGGCTGGTTTAAAGCCAGGTTGGCAAGCTTTTTCACCAGCCGCATGCGCCAACTGCTCGGCATGCGCGAAAACCCAAAATTTTTCGCCGTGCGGTTGTTCAATCTCATCCGACAGGAGCTGCTCTCCTGTGGGAAGGAATTGGCTGCTGACGGAGAAATCGATCGGGCTGATGATCTGTTTTTCCTGAACTATAAAGAGCTGGATGAACTGGCTAAAGGGGGCGGGTCGCCGGTTCTGCGAGAGCGCATCGTCAGCCGCCGGCACGCTTATGACCTCGAAATGCACCGCCGCCAGATTCCGCGCCTGCTGCTCAGCGACGGGCGGGCTTTTTATGCCGGAATCAACGCCGCAGCGGGGGCTGACAGCCTGGCAGGCAGCCCGGTCTCGCCTGGCAGCGTGGAGGGACTTGTGCACGTGGTGCTGAATCCGCATCAGGCCGGTTTACTTCCTGGGGAAATTATGGTTTGCCCGGGCACCGACCCGTCCTGGACCCCGCTCTTTCTGACCGCCGGCGGCTTGATCATGGAGGTCGGCGGCATGATGACGCACGGCGCGGTCGTGGCGCGCGAATACGGCATCCCGGCAGTGGTCGGCGTGGACCAGGCCACCACCCGTCTGAAAACCGGCATGCGCATCCGGCTGGACGGCTCGAGCGGAAAAATTGTCATTTTAACTTGAGACAACCCCAATAGATTACAGGCTGAGGTTGTCAACCTGAGCGAGCGCTTTTTGCGAAGCGAAGGGTCTGGTTTAATTGGCTTCAAGATGCTTCACTGCGTTCACTCACAGAGTGTCCCACCCGAAGGGTGCTCTGTGAGAGCGGGCAGCATGACAATAAAAGGGGCTATCCCAAAAGAAATCATTTGTCATTTTTCATTCCCATATTTACGGGACGGGGTGGAACCCGTCCCCTACCGCTTTTGGGATAGCCCCGGTAAGGTGAAGGGCGCTTTATTTGATGGTAAAGGTCCCGGAAACCGCTTCGACCGCTTTCGCCAGGTCGCTGGTGATAACCCGCACCAGCCATTTCTCGCCGGCTTTGGCGCTGCTTGGCAGCGTGACCTCAATCTTCATGTAGCCGGACACATCGGTCTTGCCGTCCACCACCACTACTGTGCTTGTCCCTTGCAGTTCCAGCCGCACATCCACATTCTGGTTGACCGGGAAGCCGTCGGCAACCACTGTAATTTTGCTGCCAGCAGTGCCGGTGGTGGGGATCAAGGACACAGCAGCGCCGGATTGACCGACTGGGATCGTGATGCGCTGCCCTACCAGGATCAGGTTAGGGTTGGTGATCTTCGGGTTGAGCGCCAGGATGGCAGCCACCGTGGAGTCGAAGCGGTCAGCAATTTTACGCAGCGAGTCGCCGCGCACGACTACGTATTCTTTCTTGTCCGAAGCAGTCTCACCTACGGTGAAGGCGTTGGATACAGCTGTTTCAGCCGTGTTGGCGGTGGAACGCACTACGAATACATAGGCCTTGCCGGTTTGAGCCGTGGTCGGCACGTTGACCTTCTGCAGCACTGCGCCGCGGCTGTCGGTGGTCACCTTGACGATCGATTCGGTCGCGCTCTCGGTCAGGCCAAAACGGATGTCCACTTCACTGTTGGGTTTGAAACCGGTTGCTCCGAGGGTGATCCCGTCTCCAGCTTTGCCGCTGGCGGGGGTGATACCTGCTGTGCGCACCTGGGCAGCGCCTTCAGGCAGTTTGATCTGCTGGCCTTTTTCAATCCGATTGGCGTTAGTAATGCTCGCATTAACCTTGAGGATGCTCGACAGCGATACTTTAAACAGCGCTGCAATCCCGCTCAGGGTGTCGCCGGGTTTGACGATATAGACCGAGCCGGCTACCGCGGAAGGCTGTGTACCGGCTGGCAGCTTAAGTAACTGGCCAGGGAAGATGATATTCCAGTTTTTGATACCGGGGTTGACTGCCAGAATGGCCGAAGCAGTCGTGCTGCATTTTCTGGCAATCGAATTCAAATAATCGCCTTTCTGGACGGTGTAAGTCGTGCCGCAGGTCGACTGGGCAGCGGCGGGGCTGGCGCCTAAACTGCCAGCCAGCAAAACACCAATGATTAAGGCAAATAGCATACTTTTCATGGCTCCTCCTCAAAATCGAGCCGGTACAAAAGTGTTTTTTCAGGCAGCATCCTGCCACACTCAAGACGCCATGCTGATTAGAATAGTTCCAGTAGAGAACGACCTGGCGGTTTATGCATCCAATACGCTCTTTTTTTGTCATTGCCAGACCTCGAAGAGGTCGCGGCAATCTGCGTTGGTCAAATGGGCAGTCCATCCATTTATCGGATAGCTTATTGCTAAATGCAGGTCGCCACGCTCACTCCGTTCGCTCGATGACAGGATGGTAAGGCGCAACGGCGCTGCACCACACCCAGGAATCAATTCCGCTCTTTTCCCCCGCAAGATTGCGTGATTAATTTACGTTTCTTTGCTAAAATTATAAGAATAGTACACAATCTAAACATACCGCTGCCGCCATCACCACTCCCTGTGCATAACCGAGGTGCGCATGATCGAATTGGAAGGCGATATCCAACCGGTTGGCGAATTATTTCAATCACCGGATGTCAACGCCGCACGCGAGTTCTTCCGGCATAAGTCGCGCGCCATGGTCGATAAGCGCATGGGCGTCCGGGAAGCAGTTGAACGCTTCATCCATGACGGCGACTACATCGCCACCGGCGGTTTTGGTAGCGTGCGCTTTTCCACCGCGGTGCTGCACGAAATCGTCCGCACTCGCAAACATAATCTTGGTTTTTCAGGGCATTCCACCACCCACGATTTTCAAATTCTGGCTGCCGGCCGCGTCATCGACCGCTGCGACATCGCCTATGTGGTCGGATTGGAGATCCGCGGGCTGTCGCCCAACGGCCGGCGCTTCATGGAAAGCGGTGCGGTACGCACCACCGAATGGAGCAACGCCGGGCTTGGCTGGCGTTACAAAGCCGCCGCCATGGGCGTGCCTTTTCTGCCGGCACGGGTGATGCTCGGCAGCGACACCCTGCGCTACAGCGCCGGCAGGCTGATCGAGGATCCGTTTACCGGGCAAAAGCTGCTGGCCGTGCCGGCCCTCTACCCGGATATCGGCATCATCCACGTTCATCAGGCAGATATCTACGGCAATGCCCAGATCGACGGTACCAGCATTGTTGATCTCGACCTGGCCAAAGCCTCCAAAAGGCTGATCGTCACCACCGAGCGCATGGTGGAAACTGAAGAATTCCGCCGCGACCCGCGCAAAACCAGCATCCCCTACTGGCAGGTGGATGCGGTCTGCCATGTACCTTTCGGCAGCTACCCTGGCAACATGCCCTTCGAATATTTCTCCGACGAGCGCCACCTGGCCGAATGGGTGGAGGTCGAGCAAGATGAAGCGCGTTTCGCCGCCTTCCTAGATAAGTTCATCTACGGCGTGGACAACTTTGAAACCTACCTGGCATTGGCAGCCGGCGAGCAACGCCTGGCTGAACTGCGCAGCCTGGAAATATTGAAGCGGTCGTAGAGGATAGCCATGGTCACCGTCGACGCCCGCTACAGCCTGGTGGAATTGATGATTTGCGCCGCTGCCCGCCAGTTGGAGGATAACAAGACCGCGGTGATCGGCACCGGCGCGCCGCTGGCAGCCGCCATGCTGGCGCAAAAAACGACCGCGCCCAACCTGGTGATCCTGTTCGAGGCCGGCGCCATGGCCCCCATCCTGGAAAGGCTGCCCATCTCGGTCTCAGGCTCCGAGACCCAGACACGAGCGCTGGTGCACGGCAGCATGGATGAGGTCATGGAGACCTGCCAGCGCGGGCTGGTGGATTACACCTTCCTGGGTGGCGCGCAAATCGACATGTACGGCAATCTGAATTCGACCATGATCGGCGGTGACTACCGCCATCCCAAGGTGCGCCTGCCCGGCAGCGGCGGCGCCAATGACCTGGCCTCGCTGTGCTGGAAAACCATGGCGACCATGCAGCACGACGCCCGCCGTTTTGTGCCAAAAGTTGATTTCATTACCTCGCCGGGTTATCTGACCGGTCCCGGCGCGCGAGAAGCAGCTGGCCTGCCGCCCGATACCGGGCCCTATAAGGTCATCAGCACCCTGGGGGTGATGGGCTTTGACCCGCTCAGCAAGCGCATGCAGGTCGAGTCGCTGCACCCTGGCGTCACGCGTGAGGATATCGCCGCGGCTACCGGGTTCGAAATGCTGTTTGCTGCCCACCTGGAGATCACGCCTGAACCGACGGATGAGCAGTTGGAAATCCTGCGCACCCAGGTCGATCCGCAGGGGATGATCCTGGGCAAACCGGAGCGGCGAAAGGTGGGATGATAACCGTTGAATTTCGGGTGATCTCTCAATAAAAGTTAATAGTCTTGGTATAGAATATCAATATAAGGGACACTTGTTCAGAGGGCTGAAAGGACGGGGAGAATGGATTTTCGATGGACAGAAGAACAGGAACTGCTGATCCAGAGTCTGGAAGAACTGCTGCAACGTGAAGCTCCCGAAACGCTGATGGCGGAACTGGACGCCCGGCACGAGTTCCCCTTCAAACCTTGGCAAGCCCTGGCTGATAACGGCATCCTAGCGCTGGGCATCCCGGAGGAATACGGCGGCGTCCCGGCGGACATCACCACGCTGACACTGGTGTGCGAGACGCTTGGCAAATACGCTCTGCCGCTGGGCATCATCTATTCGCTGGGGATCATTACCATCCGCGATATTATCCAGTTTGGTTCCGAAGAAATCAAGGCCAAGGTCCTGGGGGGATTCGTGCGCGGCGACTTGCCGGTGGCGCTGGGGATTACCGAACCGCAGGCCGGATCAGATGCCGCTGCCATGAAGGCCACCGCCCAGATCGACGGCGACGATGTGATATTCAACGGGCAGAAGATGTACTGCACCCTGGCCAAAATTGCCAAATATATCCTGCTAATGACCCGCGACGCGCAGGGCACCAACCCGTACGCCTCGATTTCGATGTGGCTGCTGCCCACCGACACACCCGGGCTGCGCTTCAACATCCTCAACAAGGTCGGCTGGTGGACAGTACCCACCTACGAAGTCTTCATTGAAAATGCGCGCGTCCCGCGCAAGAACCTGGTCGGGCAGTTCAATTCGGGTTGGCCGCAGCTGATGGCTAACTTTGAGATCGAACGGTTGGCGTTGTGCGCTGCCTCGGTGGGCGCTGCCGAAGCAGCCCTGGAAGATTCGCTGTCCTACGCCAACCGGCGCGTCCAATTTGGCAATCCCATCGGCAGCTACCAGGCCGTGCAGCACATCCTGACGGATATGGCCATCAAAAACGAAAATATGCGCAACTACATTTACAAGGTCGCCTGGATGATGGATCAAGGCCAATCGGTGCGCCATGAGCACGCCATGTGTAAACTGTATGTGGCCCGCGCCGCCTGCGAGGTGACCGACTCCGCCGTGCAGATCATGGGCGGGCTGGGCTATATGATGGACCACCGGGTACAGCGTCTGTGGCGCGATATCCGCTTGATGCGCATTGGCGGCGGCACCGACGAGATCATGTACAACATTGCCGGGCCGCAACTGCTCAAACACGCCCGCAAGAGTTAGCCTGCCGCTCATTCTGAATGGAGCCTTTATGAAAATCGTAGTCTGCGCCAAACTTGCGCCCGATGCCAGCGATATCGAAGTCCGCAGCGATGGTTCCATATCGCTCGACCGCGCGGAGTGGCGCATCGGCAGTTTTGATTTGCAAGCGATCGAGGCTGCGGTGCGCTTGCGAGACGCCCACGGCGGCAGCGTGACCGCCCTCAGCGCTGGACCGCAGCGCATCAACCATTCCAAACTGCGCAAAGACCTGCTTTCACGCGGCCCGGACGAATTGGTACTGGTGGCTGAAGATGTTTTGAACGGCGCGGACACGGCAGTGACGGCCCAGGTGCTGGCGGCTGCGGTGCGCAAAATTGGCGCGGTGGATCTGGTGCTGACGGGTGAAGGTTCGGCGGATCTGTATTTTCAACAGGTCGGCTTGCAGCTTGGTGAGTTGCTCGAAGTGCCGGCGTTCAATGCCGTCAGCAAAATCGAGGTCAAAGACAGTGGGGTGCGCATCGAACGCAGCCTGGAAGAAGAGACCGAAGTGCTGGAGCTGCCGCTGCCGGCAGTGCTGGCGGTCACTACCGATATTCACACGCCGCGCCTGCCCAACATGAAGGAGATTCTACTAGCGGCCAAAAAGCCGGTGTATGAATGGAGCCTGGCCGATTTGGAACTGGAAAATGCGCCGGAACCGCGGGTGGAAGCGGTCAGTTTACGCGCGCCGCGCCCGGTTGAACGCAAACGCATCTTGATCGAAGGCAGCCCGGAGGAAGCCGCCCAATCACTGGCAGGTTATCTGGTCAAAGAAGGCGTGGTGTAGGGGCAATCATGACAGACGACAAAGATGTCTGGGTGTTTTCGGAAAAACCGGCGCTGCAAGCCGAGCTAATCGCGGGTGCGCACCAATTGTCTGCCAACACGGGCGGCCAGGTGGCTGCCGTGGTTTTAGGCGCCCGCTCGCAGGCCGAGCAGGCATTTGACCTGGGCGCGCAGCGCGTCTTATGGCTGGGTGAACTGCCTTCCGGCCGGCTGGTGGAGGATATCGTCCCAACCCTGGTAGCAGCCGTGCAGGATAAGTGTCCTTTTGGCGTCATCATCGGCGCGACAGTGCGCGGGCGGGCAGTTGCTGGTCGGCTGGCAGCCCGCCTGGGCGTGGCCGCCCTTGCCGACGTACTCGAATTTCAATGGGATGGTTCAGCCTTATTGGCGCGTCACATGGTCTTCGGCGGCGGCGCAGTACGCATCGACCGCCCGCTGGCCAGCCCGGTCATCGCCACCATCGGTCAGGGCATATTTGAAACTGGCTCCCTTCAGGCTCAACCAAAGGGTGAGATCGAACCGCTGCCGTGGGTCGAGCCGCCCTGGCAGGCGGCGGTCATCGAACGCCGCAGCCGCGCCGTCAGCAGTGTCAATCTATCGGCTGCCAAACGCGTCGTTTGTCCGGGACGCGGGGTCGCCCGTCAGGAAGATTTGGGCCTGATCGAGGAACTGGCGCAAGCCCTCAGCGCTGAAATGGCCTGCACCCGTCCACTGGCCGAAGGGCTGGGCTGGCTGCCGCGCGAGCGCTACATCGGCATTTCCGGCGCCATGATCAAACCAGACCTGTATCTGGGGGTGGGCGTCTCGGGGCAGGCCCAGCACACCATTGGCATGAGCGAGTCGCGCGTGGTGGTGGCGATCAATAAAGACCGCGGGGCTCCGCTGATGACCCAATCCGATTATGCCGTCGAGGGCGACCTGTACCAGGTCGTCCCGGCATTGATTCGCGCGCTCAAAGCGCGCAAGGCGAAATAAACCCGTGGCAGAAGATGTATTTGACGCCATCATCGTTGGCGCCGGGGTTGCTGGCAGCAGCGCCGCTTACCGGCTGGCGAAGGCCGGCCTGCAGGTGGTATTGATCGAGCGTGGACCGTTTCCCGGTAGCAAGAATTTGAGCGGCGGCGTGCTTTACGGACGCGTGCTGCATGACCTGATCCCCAACTTTTGGGAATCCGCCCCGGTCGAGCGCGTGATTACCAATCAGGTGGTCAGTTTTTTGACCGCCGATTCCTCCGTCAACCTGGATTTCAAGACCGAAACATTCAACCAGCCGCCCTACAACGGTTTTACCGTGCTGCGCGCCCGCTTTGACCGCTGGCTGGCCGAACAGGCCGAGGCTGCCGGCGCCATGCTCGTGCCGGGCATCAAGGTGGATGGGGTGGTCAAACGCGATGGAAAAGTAGTCGGCATCAGCGCGGATAATGAAGAGATGCTGGCAAAAGTGGTGATTGCCGCCGACGGGGCCAACTCATTTATTGCCCAGCAAGCCGGGCTGCGCGACAAAATCCCTACCGGGCATGCTGCCGTTGGGGTCAAAGAGGTAATCGGGCTGCCGCGCGAGGTGATCGAGGAACGTTTTCACCTGAATGGCAATGAAGGCACAGCCTATAATATCGTCGGCTTCGCCACCCGCGGCGTCCCTGGCGGTGGATTTTTGTACACCAACCAGGAGAGTCTTTCGGTCGGGCTAGTCATTCACCTGGAAGCGATGGTCGAACGCCAGTTGAAACCGGCCGAAATCTTTGAGGATTTTCTGGTGCATCCAATGATCGCTCCGCTGATCAAAGGCGGCAAGCTGTTGGAGTACGGCGCGCATCTGGTGCCCGAAGGCGGGCTCAAAATGATGCCGCCGCTGGCTGCGGACGGCCTGCTGCTGGTAGGGGACGCGGCTGGCTTCGGGGTCAACAACGGTTTTGTGGTGCGCGGCATGGACCTGGCAATCGGGTCAGCAGTGGCGGCAGCCGAAACCATCATTGAAGCGCAGGCCGCGGACGATTTCAGCGCCGCCCGGCTGCAGTCCTACCCATCCCGGCTGGAAAAATCATTCGTGATGCAGGACATGCGCACCTATGCCCGCGCAGTGGATTTTATGAAAAATGAACGTCTTTTCGAGGCCTACCCGGCGCTGCTCTCAAACATTCTGGCGGATATTTACCGCCAGGAAGCTCAGCCGAAAAAGAACCTGGTGCCTACCCTGTTGAAGAATTTGAAGGCATCCAAAATTTCGTTGTTGGACCTTTTGAAGGACGCGCTGGCAGGAGGACGCGCCTTATGAACCGCTTACCGGTAACCGAAAAATTAGCTGTCAACAAGTATGAATTGGATGAAGGTCACCCGCATATTGCCGTCAACGAAGAAGTGTGCCGCGCCAAATGTAAAAACCTGGCTTGCCTATATGTTTGTCCGGCCAACGTTTACAGCGAACAGAACGGCAGGATCATGGCAGATTGGGCGGGCTGCCTGGAATGCGGCACCTGTCTGGTGGCCTGCCCAAGCGATGCGCTGCAGTGGGTTTACCCGCGCGGCGGATTCGGCGTCATTTATCGCAGCGGCTGAGCCGCGTTAGGGGCAGCATTGGAAACCATTCAATCCAGCATTTCGACCCAAGACCCGGCTTTCCAGGCCAATGAAATCTATCACCGTGGACTGGCAGAGCAGCTTCACCAGCGGCTGGCAGTGGTGCGCCAGGGCGGCGGCGAAAAATACCAGCAGCGCCAGGCAGCCCAGGGGAAGCTGTTCGTCCGCGAGCGCATCGACCGGCTACTCGACACGGGTTCGCCGTTTCTCGAGCTGTCGCCGCTGGCGGCCTGGGACTGCTATGACAATCAGGCGCCCGGCGCTGGCATCGTCACCGGCATTGGGCGGGTGGCGGAACGCGAGGTGTTGATTGTTGCCAATGACGCCACGGTCAAAGGCGGCACCTACTTCCCCTTAACCATGAAGAAACACCTGCGCGCTCAAGAGATCGCCTTTCAAAACGCGCTGCCCTGTATCTATCTGGTCGATTCGGGCGGAATTTTCCTGCCGATGCAGGATGAGGTCTTCCCTGATTCGGATGATTTTGGCCGAATTTTCTATAACCAGGCGCGCATGAGCGCCAAAGGCATCACCCAGATTGCGGTGGTGATGGGTTCGTGCACGGCAGGCGGAGCCTATGTGCCCGCCATGAGTGATGAGACCATCATTGTGCGCGGCACCGGCACCATTTTCCTGGGCGGCCCGCCGTTGGTCAAAGCGGCAACCGGCGAAGATGTGCCCGCTGAGGAATTGGGCGGCGCGGATGTGCATACCCGCCTCTCGGGGGTGGCAGATCATTTTGCCGAAGACGACGACCACGCGCTGGAAATTTGCCGCAATATCATCGAGACTCTGCCGCGCAAGTCAGGCCGCAGCGCCGGAGTCTGGCTGGATGGGCTGGATGTGCTCCCGCCCGCCGAACCGCTTTACTCGCCGGCCGAAATTTACGGGATTTTGCCGGCCAACCCGCGCGCTGCCTATGATGTGCGCGAGATCATCGCGCGGCTGGTGGACGGCAGCGCCTTCCGCGAGTTCAAAGCTCGCTACGGCACCACCCTGGTATGCGGTTTTGCCGCCATCCGCGGCTATCCGATAGGAATATTAGGCAACAATGGGGTGTTGTTCAGTGAATCCGCCCTGAAGGCCACCCATTTTATCGAACTATGCGAGCAGCGCGGCATTCCGCTGCTTTTTTTGCAGAATATCACCGGATTCATGGTCGGCAAGGAGTACGAAGCTGGCGGCATTGCCAAGGACGGCGCCAAGCTGGTACATGCCGTGTCCACCGTCAGCGTCCCCAAACTGACGGTGCTGATCGGCGGGTCGTTTGGGGCAGGCAATTACGGCATGTCCGGGCGCGCTTTCAACCCGCGCTTTCTGTGGATGTGGCCTAACGCGCGCATCAGCGCCATGGGCGGCGAGCAAGCCGCCAACGTGCTGCTGACGGTCAAGCAGGACCAGTTGGCGCGCGAGGGCAAGCCCTCGTTGTCCCCCGCCGAAGCAGAAGCCTTTATGCGCCCCACACTGGAGGAATACGAACGAGCGGGCAACCCGTATTATTCGACCGCCCGTTTGTGGGATGACGGGGTCATCGACCCGGCTGAGACGCGCCAGGTGTTGGGACTGGCCTTATCGGTAGCGTTGAATTCGCCGCGTACGCCGGGTGGGTTTGGGGTTTTCCGCATGTGAGCGGCGTATCTATGTTCAAAAAAGTGCTGGTGGCCAACCGGGGCGAGATCGCGGTGCGCATCATCCGCGCCTGCCGCGAACTGGGCATCGCATCGGTGGCGGTCTATTCCGACGCCGACCGGCGCGCGCTGCACGTGCGTCTGGCAGACGAAGCTGTGAATATCGGTCCGGCTCCGGCCAGCGAATCCTATCTGGTTGCGGAGCGTATTATACAGGCCGCTGTTGCCACAGGCGCCGAGGCTATTCATCCGGGATACGGCTTTTTATCCGAAAATGCCAATTTTGCCCGCGCCGTGCAGCAGGCCGGACTGGTGTTTATTGGCCCGTCGCCGGAAGCCATCGATGCCATGGGCGATAAGGGCCAGGCGCGCGCCCGTATGCAGGCGGCCGGCGTTCCCGTGGTGCCCGGTTACCAGGGATCAGACGATCCGGCTGCGCTGGAAGCCGCTGCCGCTCAAATTGGTTTCCCGCTGCTGATCAAAGCGGCTGCCGGCGGCGGCGGCAAAGGTATGCGCGTTGTGGACCAGCCGGTTGAGCTTGTCGAAGCTGCTGCGGCTGCCAGGCGCGAAGCTGAACATGCATTTGGCGACGGGCGTCTGATTTTGGAACGTTACATCCCACGTGCACGGCATATCGAATTTCAGGTGCTGGCCGACCAGCACGGCAATTTGGTGCATTTATTTGAGCGCGAGTGCTCTGTGCAGCGGCGGCATCAGAAAATCATCGAGGAAACGCCGTCCCCATACTTAAATGAAATCCTGCGCGCTGAAATGGGCGCGGCTGCCGTGGCCGCCGCCCGCTCTGTCGGCTATACCCATGCCGGGACGGTTGAGTTCATCGTCGATCCGCAGACCGGGGAATTCTTCTTCCTGGAAATGAACACTCGCCTGCAGGTCGAACACCCGGTCACCGAATGGACGGTTGGCATCGACCTGGTGCAATGGCAGATCCGCATTGCCGCCGGCGAAACCCTGCCCTTCAACCAGAGCAGTCTGTCGCAGCGCGGGCATGCTATCGAGTGTCGCTTGTACGCTGAAGACCCGGCCAATAATTTCCTGCCAGCCACCGGTCCGCTGTTGACCTTTGTCGAGCCGTCCGGTCCGGGCGTGCGGGTGGACAGCGGCTATACCACCGGCGACCAGATTACCATCCATTATGACCCGCTGATCGCCAAGCTGACCGTCTGGGGCGAAAACCGTCCGGCAGCCATCCAGCGCATGGCTGCCGCGCTGCGTGAGACAGTGTTGCTGGGGGTGACCTACAACGGCCAGTTCTTGCAGGATGTGTTGGCAGAACCGCAATTTACCGCCGGCGACATTTATACCACCTGGGTCGAGGAGCATTTTAACGGCTGGCAGCCGCCGCAATGCGGTCTGCCGCCTGAGGTGTTGGTTGCCGCTGCCCTGGCGCAGTTTACGCCCCAATCCGCTGCGTCTAATGAGCACGATCCCTACAGTCCGTGGCGGATGCCAAACGGCTATCGAGTTGGGCAGTGAGCGCCTAGGAGGAAATCGATCATGCATTTTCGCTACCAATCCGGGCAGCAGACAGTCGAAGTGACGCTCGAACGCAGCGGGGACGGCTTCCGCGCGCAGGTTAACGGCGTTGAATACGCCGTTGAAGTGCTCGACCGCCAGCCAGGCGTGCTCAGCCTGCGCTTCGATGGGCGACCGCTCACTTTTTACTGGGCGCAGGATGGCAGCCGCAAGTGGATCTCGCAGGGTGGTTGCACCTACTGGCTCGACCCACCAGCCCAGCGCGCCAGTCAACGAGGCAGCGAGGTGGACGGCAGCACGGCGATCCGCGCGCCCATGCCGGCTCAGGTGCGCGCTGTACAGGTGGCTTCCGGTGAAACGGTCGAACGCGGGCAGGTTTTGCTGCTGCTCGAAGCGATGAAAATGGAAATCCAGGTCAAATCACCTGCAGCGGGGCGCGTCAACCGCCTGCTGGCAGCCGCCGGGCAAACTGTTGACCGGGATCAGTTGCTGGTGGAAATTGGAGAATGATCGATGACAGGTAAATATTTTGAAGATCTCGAGATTGGGCAGCGTTTTCGCCATGCCCAGGGGCGCACCATCACTGAGGCGGATAACACCCTTTTTTGCGCCCTGACAATGAATTCTCAGCCGCTGCATCTCAACGCTGATTTCGCATCGCGCACACAATTTGGGCAGCGCATTGTCAACGGGCTGCTGACCATGGCGCTGACGGTCGGGCTGACGGTCAGCGACCTGACGGAGGGCACCGTGGTCGCCAACCTGGGCTATGACCGCGTCTCGCACCCCAATCCGGTTTTTCACGGCGATACGATTTATGTGGAAAGTGAAGTACTGGATAAACGTGAATCGCGCTCCAATCCAGACCGCGGTGTGGTGCGCTTGAGGCACATTGGGCGTAAGCCCGATGGCACAGTGGCGGTAGAATTGGAACGCACCGTGCTGTTTCTCAAACGATCTGCGCAGATGGAGGAAAAATAATGCTGCGTTCACGCCGCGCTCTTTTGTACGTCCCGGGTGACAATTTACACATGGTCGAGAAGGCTGCTGCGTTAGGCGCTGACTGTGTATGCCTGGATATCGAGGATGGGGTGGCGTTTAACCGCAAAGCCGATGCCCGCGCCACCATTGCCGGCGTGCTGCCGCGCTTGAACTTTGGCCGTTCCGAGCGGCTGGTGCGCATTAACCCGGTTGGTTCGGGGCTGGAACTGGAGGATTTGAACGCCGTCCTTCCGGCTCACCCGGACGGGTTTGTGATCCCCAAGGTGCACAGCGCCGAACAGGTGCAGTGGGTCAGCGCCCGCTTGGCTGAAGCCGAAAAGACCTATGGCTGGCCGAGCGGCGAGATTATTCTGATTGCGCTGATCGAGTCGGCGCGCGGAGTGGTCAACCTGAAAGAGATTGCCGGGTCAGACCCGCGGCTGCAGGCATTGGTCTTCGGCGCTGAGGATCTGGCGGGCGATATCGGTGCGGTGCGTACCCGTCCCGGTTGGGAGATTTTTTACGCCCGTTCGGCAATCGTCACCTATGCCGCTGCTTTTGGCCTGCAGGCCATAGACATGGTGTGGATGGATCTGCACGACCTGGACGGGTTGCGAGCAGAATCGCAGCAGGGGGCGCAAATGGCTTATTCTGGTAAGCAAGTCATCCACCCCAACCAGGTGGAACCGGTGCATGCGGCCTTTGCCCCATCTGACGAGGCGATTGCGCAGGCAAAACGCGTCGTGGATGCTGCTGCGCAGCAGCAGGAAGCCGGCAAAGGCGCCTTTGCGCTCGATGGGAAAATGGTGGATATGCCGGTGGTCAAGGCCGCGGAGTGGGTGCTGGCGCGCGCCCGGGCTGCTGGAAAATTGGAATAAGGAGGGTAATTCAGGCGTTATTGACAGTCGGGGAGAGTGCGGTATAATTTGTGCGCTACCGGCTCACTAGCTCAACTGGCAGAGCAATTGACTCTTAATCAATGGGTTCAGGGTTCGAGTCCCTGGTGAGTCACCTAGAATCAGAGCCCTTGGGTTCAGGGTCCCCACAGGGGGGATGATATTCGAGTCCCTGGTGAGTCACCTAGAATCAGAGCCCTTGGGTTCAGGGTCCCCACAGGGGGGATGATATTCGAGTCCCCGGTGAGTCACCTAGAATCAGAGCCCTTGGGTTCAGGGTCCCCACAGGGGGGATGATATTCGAGTACCCGGTGAGTCACCTACAAAAACATGATCGCGCCGGCTGACCGGACGTCTCACGCATTTGCTGCTGCAAAGCCCCCAGCAGCAAAACCTGCTCACCGCATTTTCTTCAGCGTGGCCAGCACTTTTTCATAGCCGGCTCGGTTTGGAGGATTTAGACCAATAATTTCCTCCACAATCGCCGCAGCCTGGTCATTCAAACCCGCCTGGGCATAGGAATCAGCCAATCCATCGAGTTGTTCGATCGCTTCGGTGATGCGGTGGCCGCGGAGATAAAGATCAACCAAACGCCGGCGCAAATCCAGCTTATCCGGATGTTCCTCGGCCAAACCAATCAGGAATCCAGCAGCAGCTGCAGGTTGATTCTTGGTCTCCAGCAGCGATACATACTGTTCAGCTTCCGCTAGCGCATTTTCATCATATCCGAGCCGGAAATTCAAATCGATGATCCGTCCGCGAGTACCGGTGTCTTCCGGTTGCATTTTTCGCATTTGTTCCAGAGATTGCAGCGCTGAGCGCCAGTCTAACCGTTGCATTTCGATATCGGTCAGTTGGTTCAATATCTGGAAAGCCCAGTAGCGGCTGCGGGTCGATTCCGGAGCCAGCAGCATCGCTGACTGGTAGATACGAGCGGCGCCTTCCAGATCAGCAAGCTGGTAATTGGCCTTTGCCAGATTGATGTACTCCTGGATCGCCTCGTCGATGCGGCGTTGTGAGATCAACAGTTCGATCAGTTGTTTCCGGATATCCAGATCCATTGGCGCGATTTTCAATATGCGTTGTATCAGGAGAATCGCCTGGCCAGCCTCTCCCCGCAGGGTATATAACCGGGCTACCAGCAGGTATTTTTTGATTGCCTCCGGTTGTTGACCTTCCCGCAGAAGCAGATCGCCAATCTGAATATGGAGCGGCAGGTAGGTTGGCGCCATGCCAATCGCTCGGAAGGCCTCCTCGCGCGCCGTTCGCACTTTGCCCTGGTCGGAAAGCGTGCGAATATAGGCGAGTGCATCGATCACGTTTACGCTGCGAATCTCGAGCAAAAGCTCTGAAAGCGGGGTTGGCATTTGGCCTGGGGCGGCGGCAGGTAATTGACTGCGCGCTTTGGCTGTCAGGTCACGCCAATCCGGGCGGATCAAATGGGAGAATACTTTATCGCACAGAGCTTTCAGGGATGCATCATCGTTCGCCCGCGATTGCCCTTCGATCAGCGGGTCGTACAACTGGCGCAGTTCGGTCTGTTGAGCAACCGGTACAGTTTCAGCATCAGCCAGTCGCAGCGCCTGTAAACAGGCCTGAGCTGCCTGGCGATATTGCTTTGTCCGGTAATATACCCGTCCCTTAACCAAAAATGCTGCCAGCGCAAATTCAGGACTGTGTTCGGCGGTTGTAAGCGCTTGAATGGCTTTTTCTTCTTCGCGCCCGGCATGTAAAACGCCCAGGGTAAAGAATAGGGCAGGCGTTGAAAAACCTGCCTCCTGAGCCTTCTCCAATTCTTCTGCTGCCTGGGCTTCCTGCCCGTGGGTTTGCAGCTCAATGGCCTGTCCAATATGCATGATAATCGTTGACCGGGATTTGGCCTCAGTGACCGGCTTATTACGACCACGGCGCAAAGTTTCCAGGGACAGCCTGGGCTGCGAAATTTCCGGTTCATCATCTTCCGGTTGGTCAAAAAGGCTGCCCGCCAGCTCGACCATTGCTCGTTGCAGCGCATCCGCAATGGGATCGAGTTGCTGCTCGCTGCTGGCAGCGGCTGTTTCCGGCAGCTTACTTCTGGTTGGCGAAGCAGAGGGGAGCGGACCCGTGCGCGGGCGGGTTGGAACGGCCACTGTTTGCCCAATTTTTAACTGGCGCAGCGCCTGGGTCGCATCAGCGTTGCCAGGCGCCAGATTGAGGGCGTATAAAATCACCTGGGTGGCTTTGCTGGAATCGCCAGCCCGCTGCAGCAAGCCTGCTGCTGCCAGGTATTCATATACCGCATCCGCCTTACGGCCAAGGCGTTCGAAAATCAATGCCAGACGAGTATGCGCGGTCAAACTATCGGGATGCATGGCTGTAATGCGCTGCCAGCAATCGATGGCTTTTTCGACATCGCGGGCTTTTAGAAACAATTCCGCAGCTTGCATGGCAGCGCGAACCGCATCATTTTTCCGCCCCAGGGTCTCATAAATTTGCGCCATCTTATCCTGCGGCGCCGGGTCTTCCGGCGCAACAACAGCCGCCCGCCGGTACACCGACAGCGCCTGCTCGTATTCGCGTCGTTCGAAAAGGGCCAGTCCCAGGTTAACGAGAGCGGTTGGATTGTTCGGAAACTCTTCCAGCGCGGCAATGTAGTATCGGCTGGCCAGTTCCCAATTCTGATCCCAGGCAGCCGAGTTGCCATTGTTCATTGCATTCTGAAAGACCTGTTGATTTCCCGCCATAATGGCTTTCTCCAATTCAAGTTAACGTTTCTGCGCACCTTTACTTTACTCGATCCGCGCATATTTTACAGGATTTTTGGTTTACAAACCCGCAAGGTAAGCCGTCGTTTTTTCGACTTAGCTGCGAACCACTTCCAGGCTGCCCCAGTTGTGACCCCAGCGTGCTTCGGTTTCCAGCGGGATGGACAGCGGGTAGGCATTTTCCATCACTTCAGTCACCACCTTAATGGTTTCTGTGCGCTCGTCAGCCGGTACTTCGAGCACCAGCTCATCATGTACCTGCAGCAGCATTCGCGCCGCCAACCCGGCCTTTTCGATTGCAGCCGGCAGACGCACCATGGCGATTTTCATGATGTCGGCGGCAGTACCCTGCACCGGGGCGTTGATCGCTTCGCGCTCCTCGCGCGCCCGCAGAGCCTGGTTGACCGGGTTCTTTAGATTGGGGAAATACCGCCGCCGGCCAAGCAGCGTTTCCACGTACCCCTCTTGTTTTGCAAATTTGCGGGTTCCATCCAGGTAGCTCTTGACCCCGGGAAATTGCATAAAGTAGGCCTTTACAAAGTTTTCGGCTTCTGCCAGGGTCAGGTCAGTGGTGCGGGTCAGACCAAACGCGCTCATGCCATAGATCAGGCCAAAGTTGATGGCTTTGGCGTGACGGCGTTGATCCTTGGTGACTGCTGCCAGATCCAGCCCTTGAACGGCGGCCGCGGTGGCGGTATGAATATCCTGGCCGGCGCGGAAAGCATCCAACATGGCTTCGTCCTGAGCCATGTGCGCCACAATCCGCAACTCGATTTGCGAGTAATCAACCGCCAGCAGGAATTTACCGTCGCCTGCCACGAAGGCGTTGCGCACCAGGCGGCCGATTTCCGTGCGGGTGGGAATGTTCTGCAGGTTGGGGTCCGATGAGGCCAACCGTCCGGTCACCGAGCCGGTTTGACTGTAGGATGTATGTACTCGCCCGGTGCGTGAATTCACCTGAAGCGGCAAAGAATCCACGTAAGTGGATTTAAGCTTGGTCAATTCACGATAATCCAGGATGGTACTGACCACCGGGTGCTCATTGCGGATTTCCTCCAGCACGTCCGCCGAAGTGGAAAAATGCCCGCTGCTGGTTTTCTTGCGCCGGTCGGGCGGTTCGATTTTCAAGGTCTCGAACAGGACTTTGGAAAGCTGCTGGGTGGAATTCAAGTTGAAGCGGTAGCCGACCTGCTCATAAATGGAAGTCTCGATATCGCCCAGACGTTGACTGAGTTCCTTTGACATTTTCGCCAGGAAGGGCACATCCAGCGCCACGCCGTTGCGTTCCATTTGCGCCAATACCGGCACCAGCGGCATCTCGATCTCGTCGAACAGGCGCAGGGCGTTGGCTTCCGCCAATCCTTTCTTGAGCAGCGCCACCAGTTGCAGGCTGACCTCGGCATCCGCTGCGGCGTAGGGAGCAGCTTGCGCCACCGTCACCTGACTCATGTTGATCTGGTTTTTGCCCTTGCCGATCAGTTCCTCGATGTGCGTCATCGCAATGTGCAGATATTTTTTAGCGGTATCTTTCAGCCCAATATTGTAATTATCCGGGTTGATCAAAAATTCAGCGATCATCGTATCAAATGCCAGAGGCGCGACCTGAAGACCGGCCTGAGCTAATACCAGGGCATCGTATTTGAGATTGTGCCCGACCTTGGGTTTGTTGGGATCGGTCATGGCCGGACGCAGCGCCTCAAGCACCTGCGGGATGGTCAACTGGTTTTTAGCTTGGGCATGCCCGAGCGGGATGTAATAGCCCTGTCCTTCCCGCACTGCCAGCGAAATACCCACCAAATCAGCTCGCATTGGATCGGTTGAGGTCGTCTCCGTGTCAAAGGCAATTACCAACGCAGATTGTAAATCATCCGTCAGCGCCTTCAATGCCGCTGGAGTATCCACCACGACTGTCTTCAGTTCATAAGCCGGGGTTTCGCCAATTTGCTGAACCGGTTCGCCAAACAACGACAACTGCTGCCGCGGTAAGGGGGAGGGTTCCACCTGTCCTTCGATTTTCTTCAAGCGCGCCAGCAGCGTTTTAAATTCCATTTTCGTAAAGAATTGCTCGATGGCAGGCAGATCAAGATATTTGGTTTGCGCTTTTTCCAGGTCGAGCGACACGGAAATATCGGTGCGGATGGTCGCCAGGTCGCGGCTGAGGTAAGCCTGGTCGCGGTCACGTTCCAGCAATGTCTTTACCCGCCCGGTGATCTCTTCCAGGTGCGCATAAATCTCGTCCAGGTTGTCATATTTTTCCAGCAGCGAGATGGCTGTTTTTTCACCTACCCCGCCGACGCCGGGAATATTGTCCGATTTGTCGCCAACCAACGCTTTGTAATCCACCACCTGGTCAGGGCGCACGCCAAGCGCTGTCACCACATCCGCCGCGGCGTAATCTTTGGCCTCGGAAAGTTTGCTGCCGGCCAAATTGACCAGCACGCGCTCGTTGACCAGCTGCAGCAAGTCGCGGTCGCCGGTGATGATCTTGACCCCCAGCCCCTTGGCTACCGCCTGAACGGCAATGGTGCCAAGCACATCATCCGCCTCAGCGCCTTCTTTTTCAAGGCGCGGCAGCCCGAAGATATCGACCATTTCGCGGATGCGCTCGATTTGCGGGCGCAGGTCATCCGGCATCTTGGCGCGGGTGGCCTTGTAGTCCGGAAAAATCTCATTCCGAAAAGTTTTCCCGGTATCAAAGGCTACCGCCATGTATTCGGGCTTCTCCTGCTCCAGCAGGCGCAGCAGCACGCTGGCGAAACCATAGGTACCGGCCGTCGGCTCGCCGCTGCTGGTGGAAAACTTTTGCCCGGTAACGGTCAGGGCAAAGAAGGTGCGGTAAGCCAAGGCGTGTCCATCAATCAGATACAAGGTTGGCGGCATGAAATTTCCAATCTGGCAAATGTTGCGTGGTTTTTGTTCCTGTCCGTTAGCGGCAGGTTGCAGCGAAAAAGCAAATATTCAGGACTGATCTGGTAACAATAAAGTGTAACACGGGCAGAAACCGGAGGCAAGCAGGCCCGACAGAACGGCCACCGGTTGCAGCCTGCATGGATATAAATGTCAGAATTAACAGTGCGTTGTGATCGATCCGGCCAGGTTATGCTAATTCTTACGCTTTTTCTCCCGGTCAGTTTGAAATTCCTGCTACAATGGTTCTAATTTCCAAACTTGATCAACCCCGTTAATCCGATGCGCCGGTTTCTCCAACGATTGATCCTTGCACTGCTATGGCTGGCGGGTATGCTGACCGCATTCCCCGCGCAGTCTTCTTCGGTGGCTGCGCAGAGCGCCGCGCCGCTGTATTTGATCATCACCCCGGATGCGTTTGCCAGCGCATTAACCGATTTTATTACCGTCCAACAAGAACGCGGATTTCAAGTTCAGCTGGCGCTGCTTTCACAGACGGGAACTGAAAAAGAACAAATCAAAAATTACATCCAGCGATTATTTCCCCGGCCCAAGTATGTGCTGTTAGTCGGCGATAATGAGTTTATCCCCACCTGGCCTTTCACGACGTTCGCGATCCCGCCAGCCAGCACCGACCTGTATTACACCACTTTCACTGACAACAGCTACAGACCGAAAACAATCCTTGGTCGCCTGCCTGTCCATAATACAACCGATTTGACCGATTACATGTCCAAATTGATTGCGTATTACCACATGGCAGCGATTCCCTCCTGGCAGCAGCAAATTTCCTTCATAGCCACGGATCATCCTACGTTCGCCATGGATACCGAGGACGATTTTAATTATATTATCGCTACCGATACCACACCGACCGGTTATAGTGGAACATTTACGGGGCGTGACGGGGCTATTGCACCCACCACCGGTGGCGACCGGCTATTCCCGCTCACTTATAACGCCAACTCTGATGACGTTGTGTCGATCATCGGAGAAGGCCGGGCTGCAGTCGTCTATCTTGGAAGCGGCAGCCCAACCTCATGGGATTGGAATGCGGGTCCTTTCCTGTCTGTAAATCAAGTTCGAACGTTTAGCGGACCACCGATCCCGCTGGTGTTAGCATTGGCGCACAAGACTGCAGATTTTGCAACAGCCGAATCCATGGCGGATGCCTGGATCCTCAACGCACAATCCGGCGCTTTGGTCTACATCGGGGCATCAGCCGATACCCAGAATAACTCAGCCAGGGCACTGGCAAATGAATTCTTTAATACTGAATTTTACGATTTCAGCACCCCGCGGAGTGTCGGAGAGGCTCTACAGGCTTCTCTACTGTATTTGGATAAAATTTTCTACACTCCACCAGGTGGAAAAGCCGAATATGAAAGATACCAGCTTTTCGGCGACCCCTCGCTCACCTTCCGGCTACCGCAAGGCGCACGGTTGAGGTCCCACAAATTTTATTTGCCCGTTGACTGGGGCTCGCAGGTCATCATTCCATTTTCGGTCGAGAACCCCGGGGAGACCGCTGAAACCTTCGAGTTGACCATACATTCGTTCGCGCTTAATCCCGTTGCATTGGATGTATATTCGGTGGAACTTGCACCGGGGGCCGCGACTGTCGTCTATGCAACCGTGCAAATGTCAACCGACTATCCGGTGGGAGCATCGGACAATATAACCCTTACCGCCACCCAGCACGAACCCCTTCCGGCTGATGAGTTGATCAAAACGAAAATAACCGTCAGTTTGCAGACCTTTGACCCCGCCATTCCCCTGCCGCTGGTTAAGCGTTCTAACTTTGGCAAGCCCTACCTGCGCCCGGACGCAGCCGTTGGTATAATCCAGTAACCCTCGCAGCCGCCTATTACGTCGATGCGCGCTGCTCCGGGGAGGAACCTGCGCCAATGACTGAAACCGACACTTTCCGCTGCCCGCACTGCAGCCAGCGCCACCCAATCGGGACGCTTTACTGCCCGATAAACGGCCTGCCCATCGAGCTGCCGGACGCCGCCCCCGCGCTACCGGGCCTGCCGGAAATTCGCAAATTAAACCGCTGGTGGCTGATCGGCGGGGCAGTCCTGGCCGGCGCCATCCTGTGCCTGGCAGGCATCGTCACCCTGTCCATCCTCAGGGCACGCGTCAACCCGAACATCACCCCAACCGTGCTGGTCATTTTACCTTCTCAGGCGAACAACACGCCTGCGCCCAATGTCACCCTGGTCGTTGCCACCCCGCAGCCCGGCGTAACGCCGCTGCATGAGCCGTGGGCGGCCTGCCCGGATGCATCCTACCTTTCCCGTCTGCGCATTGGGGATACCGCGGAAGTTAGCAGCAATCCGCCGCTGGCCAACCGGGTTCGCAGTCAACCAGCCACCGACGCTGAAGTCGTTGGCTCCATCCAGCCCGGTGAAGATGCGCTGGTGCTGGACGGTCCGGCCTGCGCCAACGGCTGGGTGTGGTGGAAAGTCCGCTCCAATGAGACCGGTTTGGAAGGATGGACGGCCGAAGGCGACAGTTCCAACTACTGGTTGGCGCCGGTTTCCCCATAACGGCCTGTCCCTCCACCATTGGCGAGCGATCCCACCTGGGCCAGTGAACCGGCGCCGGCCGACGCCATCCGTTTTTACGGCGTGCTGCACACCGCATCCTGTGGAAAGCACATCCTTGTAATTCGATATAACGAACGCCTTTCGTGATGGTCAGATGATCAAGCCCACCCAGCCCGTCCCATTCCTGGGGCGGGCTTAATTTTTATCGCGCAGTATGTAAGGCCCGGTGCTTAACTCGGGACACTCAGGATACTCCTTTCCCGCGCCATGGCGCGAATTCCGCCACGCGTGGTCCGCGGCTGGCATCACACTTGCACTTATAGGATCAACGGCGGCACGCGCTGTCCGACGGGGCGAAACCATTTCTTCCCTGACCAACTTTATACTCCCGGAGCAAGCCTTTAAAAAGCCCAAAAACCGGACCAAGGTGGATTGATTCAGCCATGAACCGAAGCATTTATTCTCGCAGAAAATTCAACGAACCGAATCACAAGACGGCCTGCCGCCCTCAACCGCTTCCGGCCTACTTCCTGCAAACCATGCCGGTCCCGATGTGTGTACTGGATCGGTTAACCGGCAAATACCTCGACGCCAACGATGATTTCGCCAGGCTCCTGGGTTTGAAACGGGAGAATATTCTCCATCAAAGCGGCGCTGACTTGCTTGCCGGTCTGGGCGATGATAACCTGAAGAAAATTCTTGCCCGGACTGAGGAAGCGCCGGCTGTCTGCAACCTGGATTTGATTATTCTACTGAGCGGCAAGGTCATCAAGACCGCCAGTCAAGTCCAACTGGTTGATTTTCAAGGCCACGAAGCTGTTCTGGTTACATTGAATACTTCAGCAGCCGGAAATATGCAATCCGTGCTTGATCAGCAGGAAAAACACGTCCAGACGGCCAATCAATTCAGTCTGGCTATGGCTGAAGTCGCCAGCACCGACGAAATGGCGCAGCGACTGGCTTCATCGGCCTTTGACATGCTCCCCGACAGTTGCACGGTACTGGTATCGTTATATGATCCGCAACAGCAGTCCATCACCGCTATCTACCAGCAGCATGTTGACGAATCCTTCCAACGCGCCGACTTCCCTGAAATGAAACTGGCTGCCGCCAGCCTGGGTTTGTTGAGCGACACGATCCGCACCCGCCAGCCTATCATCACCGACCAGCGTGATGAACGGCACAAAACCGTAGTCGATCGCTTGAAATTGTTCACTCCTGGCAAGGTGATCCAATCCGGCATCAGCCTGCCCATGCTTGCCGGCGGAGCTGTTATCGGCGTTCTGCAGGCCTTCAGCCTTAAACCGGACCGTTATCACACCAGCGACGCTGCGGCTGCCAGTTTGATTGCCAATACGGCTGCCAGCGCCATCCACGGCGCCCGGTTGACGAATATTCTGGAGCGCGCCAGCCAGGATTTATCTCAGACTTATGAAGCCACCATCAATGGTTGGTCGCGTGCGCTGGAACTGCGCGATTTTTCAACTGAACGCCATGCCGAACGAGTCGTTTCGATGAGTATTGAACTGGGGCGCCAAATTGGACTGGATGAACCCGATCTGCTGCGCATCCAACGCGGCGCGCGATTGCATGACATCGGCAAGATGGGCGTTCCCGACAGCGTTTTGTTGAAACCGGGCCCGCTGGATGAAGCTGAATGGCGGGTGATGCGTAAGCACCCGGTTTACGCCTACGAATTATTACGCCCGATCCCGAAGTTCAACGACATTGTCGATATCCCCTACTGTCACCATGAGAAATGGGATGGCAGCGGCTATCCACGCCGTTTAAGCGGCCGTGAAATTCCACTGCCTGCCCGGGTGTTTGCCGTTGTGGATGTGTGGGATGCATTAAGTTCAAACCGGCCGTATCGCACCGCCTGGTCGCAACATCAGGTGCTGGATTACATCCAACATCAGTCCAACAAACAGTTCGAGCCGGAGATCACCCGCGCTTTCCTCGACGTCGTCAAAGGGAAAACCGCCAGCCAACGCGCTGCCGCCTCCACGTTACGCCGGGCCATCTAGGACGCTTGCATCCAAATCCATTATCTGGCGATAAGCGTGTCAAGCCAGGATTTGACTTGCGCCGTGGTGCGGAAGTGGATCAAGCGCAGGTGGCTGTATTCCGGCTGCTGGAATAAATCCGGATAAGTTTGACGGTGTTTCTTGCGCGATTTGAATACATAGACCAACAGACTGTCCTTTGAGAAAAAAGCGCCCCTGAAGGTCTCTTTATTTCCATTCCACAATTCTTCCCGGGTGGCTACCCGCCGTAGGGTGCGCCAGAACAAGCGCCACAAAACCACAGCCAGGGGTAATTCAAGCCAGATGAGCGTATCCGCGCGCGGCCAGATGATATCGCGCACCTTGGCATAATTTCCATCGACAACCCAGGCCGGCCCCGCAAGTGCCTCGGATAGTCGTTCGCGAAAGATCAATAAGTCAGCCTCGCGCCAACCGGGGTCCCAATGCAGCGCATCGATTTCGACATGCACCAACCCCAGGCGTTGGGCAATTGTTTCAGCCAGGGTGGTTTTCCCACTGCCCGTACTGCCAACGACGATAATGCGCTGGCCAGGTTGTGGAAAGTTTAGATTCCGTTCTGGGAAAAATTTTGTCAATGCCGTTGTCAATGAAAAATCTCTGGGGATCAACAGGGTGGATGCGCCAACCTTTAATTCTAGCATGGATGATCTTCAAAGGATTGATTTCGTAATTGCAGTCCGAAACCAAGGACGGAAATCGATCCAGCGGTTGCTGAGACATCGAATTTCTCATACGGAATACAATTTACCTCTAACAGCCGCATGCGAAAAACAGCCGCCTCCTGACTGGCTTGACGTCCAGGCGATTTTTGGCTATCGTTTAAGCATCAGGAGACTGCTATGCTCTCAACCGAAGACTTGTTAAATTTAATCAAGCACGGGAAGATTGAAGAAATTCAGGAAGCCCTCTCCCTGGATCCAAGCCTGGCCAATGCCCATGAACCGGATGGGGCAAGCGCAGTGCTGACCGCTGCTTACTACGGGCAGTCTGCCATTGCCCGGCTGCTGGTCAAATATGGCGCTACTTTGGACCTTTTCGCGGCTTGCGCCGTCGGTGAACTCGACACTATCCGCAAAATTGTTGCTGCCCAACCTGAGCTGGTGAATGCAGTGGCGCCGGACGGCTTTCAACCGCTTGGTCTGGCAGCCTTTTTCGGCCACCTGGACGTCGCTGAATTTTTAATCGACGCTGGAGCAGCGGTCGATTCCCCCTCGCATAATCCGTTGAAAGTGATGCCGCTCCATTCGGCAGCCGCTGGCAATCGGGTTGAAATTGCGCGGCTGCTGATTGATCGCGGCGCGCCGGTAAACGCCCGCCAGGCGGAGGATTTCACGCCGTTGCACAGCGCGGCTCAAAACGGCAGCCTGGAGATCATTCAGGCGCTATTGGCAGCGGGCGCGGAGGTGAATGTGCGCGATGGCGAAGGCAAAACGCCGCTGGCTTTTGCCCTGGCTGAAAATCATCAGCAAGCGGTTGAGTTGCTGCTGGAAAACGGCGCAACGGCATAAAAACTGCAACCTTATCAGCGATTGGAGCCGCCCAAATGACCAACCGACGCTTGTTCACCACTGTTTCCCTGGCAATCATCCTGCTGCTCGCGGCTTGCAACCTGCCGCGCCCGAATGCGACCGCTGAAACGCCGGGAGACCCGATTGGCACTGCCGCTGCTCAAACTGTGGCAGCCCTGTCCACTCAACTGCAGCCAATCGATACCGTGACGCCCGTGCCGGTGCCAACCAACCCGCCTGTCATGACTGCAACTCAGCCGGCGCAGACCACCGCCGAAACCACCCCGGTGAAAGCCTGTGACGCCGGCGAGTTTGTCACCGATGTAACCGTGCCAGACGGCACAAGTTTTACCCCCGGGCAGGCGTTCACCAAGACCTGGCGTTTGAAAAACACCGGTTCGTGCACCTGGACGACGTCGTACCGCGTAATCTTTGATTCGGGCAATTCGCTGGGCGCACCTGCCAGTTTTAACCTGCCGACCAACGTGCCTCCGGACGCCATTGTGGATATTTCGGTGCAGATGAAAGCTCCCGACGCGGTTAAGGAATATCAGAGTGATTGGAAACTGCAGAATGCCAGCGGCGTTACATTCGGCCTGGGTGAAGATGGTCAGAAAAGCTTCTGGGTGAAGATCAAGGTGGAAACAGCCGTGCTGCCGTTTGCGGTCACCAAGGTGGTCATCAGCGCCGATAATGCCAATTACACCGGCGCCTGCCCGCGCACCGTCGCGCTCGCAGCCGCGATCACATCAACCGCTGCCGGGCGAGTTACCTATTTCTGGGAACGTTCCGATGGCACCAAAGGCGCGGTGCAGGAGGTCGTTTTTGACACCGGGGGAACAAAGACGGTGAATTCCAGCTGGCAGTTCGGCTCAAGTTTTGATGGGGCGGTGATGGTGTATATCGACAATCCCAACCACCAGTATTTTCCGAACTTTGCCTTGAAGGTGACGTGTAATTAAGAGCCAGTATCACGTGTCAAGTGTCACGTGGCTATCATTGCCTCTATTTAGTGTTTTTTAAATTGCACATTTTTTCGAGGACAGCAATCGTGCTAACCCTGAGCATTCGTAGGTCGGGTTCGGGGCGGTAAATGGCACAAATTGAAAAAATGACCGTGCGGCCCCGCTCACAGAGCGCCCTGCGGGCGAAACCCGACATCAATACGCCGTGCCAGGGCCTTTGGATCCTACCCGCAAGCGATGTAGGATAAGCTTTAGCTTGTCCGGCCCCGCCCCACAATTAACCGCCTGGTGGTTTTGCGAGGGAACCACCAACGCCCTGGCCTTGTCGAAGGGCAGCTTTGGGTACTCCCTGGTTGTCGGATTTCGGGAGCATATTAACCTAGCAATTTGTTAAGGGCAACTTCCCCCTCAATCCGACCTACAAAAAGCTCATACCTCTGGCGTTAGTCTCTCGAATGGTCATTCAACCCCCGTGTTTGCGATTTTTATCACAAAAATCAGGAGGATTATCGGCTGACAGCCCGGGCGCTTCATGTTATGATAATTTTCACAATAGGGCATAATTGCCTAAAGCCCTCTTTCTCCATCAAACAATATTTTTATTAACCAGAGCCCCATTATGCGACCTCAATCCATCACGGCATGTGAAAACCCCCAACTGCTTACCCGATTCCTGGTTCTCGCATTGCTCGCCGCCCTAATTGGCACTTTGTTAACGGTGCAACCCGCTCGCGCTGCGCAAACATCCCAGGAAGCCAATCCGGTCGTCATTTACATGTTCTGGGGCGACGGCTGCCCGCATTGCGCCAAAGCCAAACCCTTCCTGGAAGAACTGGCAGCCCGCAACCCGAACGTCGAACTGCGCTTCTACGAAATCTACAATATCGTCGCGAACCGCGAACTTTTCGAACGCATGGGCACTGCCCACGATTATGAACCGCGCGGCGTCCCGGCGATTTACATTGCAGATCAGCACTGGGAAGGCTGGTCGGACGCAGTCGGGGCGCAGATCGAGGAAGTGGTCGCGCGCTGCTCCACCGAAACCTGCACCGACCTTAGCGCGGGCGTAATTGGCCCTAACGAAGGCGTGCTGACTAAAATTACACTTCCCAAACCCGAAGCTCAGTCAACCCCGGCGCTGGACGTCAACAGCGACATCATAAATCTCCCCTTGATTGGCAAGGTGGATCTGAGCAAGCAGTCACTGCTGGTCAGCACTGCCCTGATTGCCTTTGTGGACGGCTTCAACCCGTGTTCAGTCTGGGTGCTCACCATGCTGCTGACGCTGACGCTGCATACCGGCTCGCGCAAGAAAGTGCTAATCATCGGCGGCATCTTCCTGACCGTCACCGCGGTGGCCTACGCGTTGTTTATCGCTGGAATCTTCACCATTCTCAGCTTTGTCAGCTTCATGGGTTGGATACAAGTGCTGGTTGCCGTGGTGGCGCTGTTTTTCGCCGTTATCAACATCAAAGATTACTTCTGGTACAAAGAAGGCGTGTCCTTCACCATCGCCGACGAGAAAAAAGGGGGCATCGCCAGGGGTATCCGACGCGTGATGGACAGCAAATCTTTCTGGGGCATGGCAGTTGCCACGATCGCCCTGGCAGCCGGGGTCTCGCTGGTCGAGTTTACCTGTACCGCCGGCTTCCCGGTGATGTGGAGCAACATCATGGCTGCCCAGAACGTCATGCCGCTCAATTTTGCGCTGCTCCTGCTGCTCTACATGGTCATTTACCAGTTGGACGAACTGGCAATCTTCCTGGTGGCCGTCTTCACCCTCAAGGCCTCGCGCCTTGAGGAAAAACACGGCCGCATCCTCAAACTGATCGGCGGGATATTGATGCTCACCCTGGCCGCGGTCATGCTGATCAAGCCGGCCCTAATGAATCAGCTCAGCAGCGCGCTGCTCATCTTTACCGCTGCTTTTGGCATAACCGCCCTGACCTTACTGCTGCACCGCCGGATTTTGCCACACTTCGGCATCTGGATCGGCAGCGAGGCGCGCCAGCCCAGGAAACGCGAACAGCGCCGTCCGGCGACCGGTCAGACGCGGGCTGCGCGCCGCAAATAAGCCGTCAGGCTAACAATTCTTCCAAAATAGTGCGCGCCAGGGTCGGATCGGCCTTGCCGCGCATCTTTTTCATCACCTGCCCGACAAACCAACCGATCAATGTAACCTTGCCGGCTTTGTAGGACTCGACTTCCTTCGGGCTTTCTGCCAGTACTTCCAGGCACACCGCGCGGATGGCCGAGTCATCGCTGACTTTGGCCAGACCTTCCGCAGCGACGATCTCCCCCGGCGCCTTGCCGCTTTCTTCCACCTTTTGCAGCAAGCTCTTGGCGGTTGACGTATTGACCGTGCCCACATCCGCCAGTTTAATGATCTCGGCCAGGTAGGATGGCGTCAGGCGCAATTGGTCCGCGGTCTTGCTGTTCTCGTTCAGCATGCGCAGCACATCGTTCATCAGATAATTCGAAACGCGCTTGGGATCGCTGCCGTACACCTTGACCACACTCTCGAAATAGTCCGACAGATTGCGCTCGTTGGTGAGAATGTCGGCATCGTATTCCGGCAGGCCGTAAGCATCCATGAAACGCTGACGGCGTACCAACGGCAGTTCGGGCAGCTCCTTGAGGATATCGGCTTTCCAGGCGTCATCCAACCGGATGGGCAGCAGATCGGGCTCGCGGAAGTAGCGGTAATCGGCCTCGGTCTCTTTGGAGCGCATTTTTCGCAGCACGCCGGCTTCTTCGTCCCACTCCAGCGTCCAGGCCTCGATGCGATGTCCGGCTTCCACTTCGCGAATCTGGCGTTCGATTTCCTTTTCGATGGCGCTGCGTACAGCTTCGATGGAGTTGACGTTCTTGATCTCGGTCTTGGGATTCAGGTGGGTCGCCCCGCGCGGGCGGATCGAGACATTGGCGTCGCAGCGCAAGTGCCCCTTTTCCATATCCGCTTCCGAAACCCCCAGCCAGCGTAATAACTGGCGCAGGCGGATCAGATATTGCGCGGCCTCATCGGCGCTGCGCAGGTCCGGCCCGGTGACCATTTCCACCAGCGGCACGCCGCAGCGGTTGAAATCGATCAGGCGTTCATGTCCGGCGTTCTTGGTCTTGCCGGCATCCTCTTCCAGGTGCAGCTTGTGAATGCTCACTTTGCGAATGTAAGCCGGTTGGCCATTGGCTGCCGGGACGGGTAGATCCAGGGAACCGCCAAACGCCAGCGACTGGTCGTACTGCGAAATCTGGTAACCTTTGGGCAGATCGGGGTAAAAGTAGTTCTTGCGGTCGAAGTAGGACAGCGGGCGCACTTCGGCGTGCATGGCGGCAGCCAGCACCACCCCTTTTTCGACCGCGGCCTTGTTCAATACCGGCAGCACGCCGGGCATGCCGGTGCACACCGGGCAAATGTTGGTGTTGGGCGGGTCGAACCACGAGTCGGCTTTGCAGGCGCAAAAAATCTTGGTGGTCGTATTCAGCTGGATGTGGGTCTCCAGCCCGATGACGGTTTCGTAATCATTCATAACTGATTCTCTTTATCCATAACATAGCTTGATAAAAGGGATAAGTCATAATTTTGGATCTAATCTGCATCCACGATAATTACCTTCACGGGTACCGCTGGAAAGTGTCTTTTCAATCGTTCGATATCATAAATCAGTTGTTCACCATATGACACCCCAGATGACATTTGCATATGCAACTTATGTCCGGGGACAATTTCTACTCCAACGTCAGCTTTATTTTCATTGAAAAAGTATTGAAATTTTGCCATGTCGTAAAACATGAAAGCATACTTACCTAGCTGCACTTCGACCAGTACTTTTTCTTTAACAAAATCTATTTGCTTGAAAGCCCCCTTTATTGAAATTTCATAATTTGGAATTTCAATTTTATAGGTGTCCCGCAGTTCAACGAAACCCAGGCCGTTAAATTTTTGTTTAAATTGCTTATTCAAATCAATCGGAGAAATTAAAAACCGTCCTTTTTTGGTTTTTTCTTTGCTCTCTTTAGTTCTATTCGCTGAAACGCTGTTTATCACCTCATTGATTTGTTGGTTATATTGTGGGTAACGGACCTGTAAAATTTCAGATCCACCTAAATGGGAATATTCATAAACAATTTTCATATGTCGGCTCCATCGCCATAACTTAGCCCTTTTTCGAGAAGCGTCCCCTGAATGGGGGTGCCTATTTCAACATATTGAGGTGGAACTGATAATGATTCTCCATTAGGCTTATAAACCTGACGATCCCTAGGACGAATTCTTAATCGCCCGGTCTCAGCCATGTTTACTCTCTCTTTTGCAACCTCAGCATATTCCTTTATGATTTCTGCACCCACCGGATGCCGCTGGTGGATCAATGAGGCAATTGCTGTCGAGCCCACTCCCATAAATGGATCCAAAACCCAGTCATTTACGTTGGTTAACGACAGGATTAATCGTTCAATTAATTCAACCGGGAATTGGCAGGGATGGATCGTCTTCTCTACATGATTTGCTTTAACATTGGGTATTTCCCAAATATCAGTAGGGTTTTTGCCCAATGGATTTCCAGACAACTCGCCCTTTTTAGGTCCTTTGAAATGCTTTTTCTCGGGATATTTTTGGGGAATGCGCACTTCATCTAAATTGAAAACATAATCATCGGATTTTGTAAACCAGAGAATCACTTCATAACGACCGGAAAATCTCTTTGAAGCATGTAGTCCATGTCCAAAATGCCAGACAATGCGATTCCGAAGATGGGCGCCAAGTTCTGCAAAAATTGGGTACAAAATAATGTCGAGAGGGATAATTTCGCCGTTCTTAACATAATTGCCCACTTGCCAGCAAATGCTACCAGTAGGTTTTAATACCCGAAAACATTCTCGAATAACCGTTTTTTGCTGGCTAATATAATCAGCCATATCCATGCGAGATTCATACGGTTTTCCCAGATTGTACGGGGGAGATGTGACGACCAGTTGAACAACATTGTCTGGCAATGTTCTCAATAGATCAAGGGTGTCGCCCTCATAAAGTACCATCTCGGCTGAGGGGTCATAATGGTCGGAAACAGTTATTTTTCCCATAGTTTTAATCGGGCTTCTTAACGTAACACCATCGGTTTGACTTTGCGCCAGTCTTCGGTCTGGGTGGCCAGTTCATACGCCCGCCCGATGCGCAGCAGCACGTCTTCACTAAAGTCCGGCCCAAGCAGTTGAATGCCCACCGGCAGCCGATCAGCATCCAGCCCGCCAGGCAGCGAAAGCCCGGGGATGCCGGCATGATTGGCCGGTACGGTCAACTGGTCGGCGTACTGCATGAGCACCGAATCGCCGTACACCGCGCCCATTTTGAAGGCAGTGGTCGGCGTGGTGGGGGTCAGCAGCGCATCCAGCCGGTGCTTCCTGCTGCGGTCGAAAGCCTGCTCAAAATCGCGGCGAATGAGGGTGCGCACCCGCAGGGCGCGCTGGTAGTACTGCGCCGAATACTGCGCTGCGCTGACGTACATGCCCATCAAAATGCGCAGCTTGGGTTGTAAGCCGAACCCTTCGTTGCGCGTCTGGCGGTAGAGTTTGGTCAGGTCGTCAATGGGCTGCTGTGTGCGATAGCCGTATTTTACGCCGTCGTAGCGGTGCAAATTGGAAGCCGCCTCGACCCGGCTGATGACAAAATAAGCCGGGATGCCGTAACGGGTGTTGGGCATGGGCACGTCCTCGACGATTTCGGCGCCCAGGCTGGCCAGCACTTCAGCAGCGCGTAGAACCGGTGTTTCGATATCCACCGGCAGCGGCTGCTCGCGGTATTCGCCGGTTTGCGGATCGGGGAAAGCGATGCGGAAATAATCCGGCGACAACCCGATGCGCAGGCCCTTGACGCCCCCCTCCAACTGCGCCAGATAATCCGGCACAGGCACATTGGCAGCGGTCGAGTCGCGCGGATCGGCGCCGGCGATGACTTGCAGCATCAGCGCGGCATCCACCACATTGCGCGCCACCGGCCCGGGGCAATCCAGCGACGACCCAAAGGCAATCAAGCCGTAGCGCGAGACCCGCCCGTAGGTCGGCTTGACGCCCACCACCCCGCAGAAGGCTGCCGGTTGGCGGATCGAGCCGGCGGTGTCGGTGCCCAGTGAAAGCGCAGCTTCGCCGGCAGCCACAGAGGATGTGCTGCCGCCCGAGGAGCCGCCAGGAACATGCGCCGGGTTCCACGGGTTGCGCGGCGCCGGCTGAAAGGCTGAGGATTCGTTGGAAGAACCGTAGGTAAACTCGTCGAGGTTGACCTTGCCGAGCATGACCGCTCCAGCCGCTTCCATGCGCGCCACGGGCGTGGCGGTGTACGGCGCGGTGTAATTGGCCAAAATGCGCGAGGCTGCCGTGGAGGGTGTGCCGCGCACGCAGAAAATATCTTTGGCGGTGAAGGGAATGCCTGCCAGCAGGCCGGGATCATCCCCGGCGGCCAGTTTCTGGTCAACCGCCCGGGCCTGATTCAAAGCGCGTTCACGGGTGATGGTAATGAACGCGTGCACCTTCTGTTCATCTTCGGGCGTCAGGCTGCCGGCGTCCAGGGCGCCGGAACGCCCGTCCACCGCGTCGATACGTTCCAGACAAGCGCGGGTCACTTCTTCCGCGGAGATTTGCCGCTGGCGCAGCAGCAGACTCAATTCATAAGCAGGGATATCGCATAATTCCATGAGGCTTCATTCCAGCGTGGTGTGGGGGATATCGGGAACGACAATGTAACCATCCCGGGTTGCGGGGGCCTGGGCAATGATTTCTTCCGGGTTGGGGTGCGGCCGCCAGACATCCGCGCGCAGTTCCGGGCTGACAGCGCTGGCGTAGGGAACCCCGTGCAGGCTGGCGGGAACGTTCTCGTCCAGCGGAATGGCTGCCAGCTCCCGAATCGCTTTTAGCTGGTTGTTGAGCTCGCGCAGCAGGTAGTCGGCTTGCTGTTGGTCCAGTTCCAGCGCTGCCAGCCCGACCAGGTGATCAAAGGTGTCGCGGTCAATGGAATCGCTCATCGAATCACGTCCAAATACAGGAATAATATCCAAAAAATGCCCGGCGGTGTCCCGCCGGGACGTTTAATCCTACCATAGAAAAGCGCGAGAAAAGCCGTTCACATTCCTGAATGGCGAATATTAAAAAGGTATTTTTACCTGCCTAAATTATCAGGGGGCGGTTGGTACTGGTGGCGGCTCGGTTGGCGGGACGTCTGTGGGAGGCGGGCTGGTAGGCGGTGGGTTGGTCGGCGGAGGCGGCGGTGGTTCTGTCGGTTGAACCTCGGGCGGCGTTGGCGTGACCGTGCGGGTGCGGGTGGCAGTGCGCCGGCGGGTCGGCGTCTGAGTGGGCGTCTCCGTAATTGTGGGGGTAAAAGTGGGCTCTAAGGTTGCGGTGTTGGTGGGCGTGAGGGTATGGGTTGGCGTAGCCGTCATGGGGATCGGGGTTAGCGTCCAGGTAGGCGGCAGCCCCTGCGACTTAACGGTGGCCGTCGACGTCTGAGTTTGCACAGGGTTATCGTCTGGCGGTAAAGGCTGGGCGCTGGGCAGTAGATCGAAAGGCGGCAGCGGATTAAGCGCGCTGGAAGGATCGATAAACACAATTACAAAAGCTGCAATCGACCCAAAAATGCTGGCGACCACCAGGACGGTAAGAATATTCCAGATCGAGTCCTTTATATGGAACCCCTTTTTCATGTAGCGTCCTGCGGTGCGGAATGCCTTTGTGGCAAAGAATTACTGTCAGTATATGCAACTTTTAATGTCTGTCAAGGAAGCCTTTGCCAGAATTGTTAAAAGCGCATGGGCAGCCGTTTGATTATAACAAAATGAGCGCATGCTATAATCTTTTCCAGGAAGGGACTTCCACCATGGACGATGAGGAATCGTTCCGGCAACCGCAGCCCCCGCCAGGCCAGCCATCCCGGTCAGCGGATTCTGAGGAGGCGCAGCTCCATATCAACCTGGAACTGGCGCCCGGCACCCGGCTGCGCGTCACCCTGGATAGCCGCAGCCCGGATGGCGCCGCCCTCGAACAACGCGTGATCACGCTGGAAAACCCGGCTCCGCAGCCGCCCCCGGGCGATTCATTGCCCGCGCCGCAGCCGCGCCGCCGCCCGATCGGGTCCATTCGGACGCCCGGCTGGGGAATATGGCTTTTTGCCGCCGCACTGGCAGTTTACCTGGCAATGCGATTGATCGGCCTGGCGCACTTCCCCATCTACTTTTTCACCGACGAGGCGATTCAAACCGTTACCGCCGCCGACCTGATCCACAATCAGTTTCGCGGTCCCGAAGGCGAGTTCCTGCCCACCTTCTTCAAGAACGGTGGGCAGTATAACCTGAGCCTGTCGGTTTACCTGCAGGTGCTGCCGACGCTGTTATTCGGCAAAAGCGTCTTCGTCACCCGCGCTGTTTCGGCATGGATTTCACTGCTCGCCGCGCTGAGCATCGGCCTGGTTCTGAAAAATGTTTTTGACAGCCGCAGCGCCTGGGCGGGCGCTTTGCTGCTGGCGGTAACCCCGGCCTGGTTTTTACATTCGCGCACGGCCTTCGAGACTGTTCTGGCGGTCAGCTTTTATGCCGGGTTCCTCTACTGCTATTGGCTCTACCGCCGGGGCAAACCGGGTTACCTGTATGCCGCGGTGGTTTTTGCCGCGCTGACCTTTTACAGCTACAGCCCCGGGCAAGTCGTTACGGCTTTAACCGCGGTTTTATTATTCTTCTCGGATATTCGCTACCACTGGCAGCAGCGAAAAACCGTGTTACGCGGGGTCATTCTGGCGCTGGCGCTGGCCATTCCCTACCTGCGCTTTCAGATCAACCACCCGGGTGAGACGCTGCGCCACTTGACCATCCTGGATTCGTACTGGATCCAGGATGGTCCGTTTTCTGGAAAATTGGCCCGCTACGCCCGGGAGTATCTGAACGGGATTAACCCGCTGTATTGGTACGACCCAACCCCGGACGGTTTGGTACGCCACATCATGATGGGCTACAGCCGCCTGTGGCTGCCGGCGCTGCCGTTTGTGGTCTTCGGTTTTGGGTTGGCAGCAGCGAGGATTCGAAAACCCGAATACCGGGTTGTGCTGGCTGCCCTCCTGGCAGCACCCGCCGGCGGTGCGCTGGTTGGCCCGGGTATTACGCGCATGTTATTCATGGTCATTCCGGCGGCGCTGCTGGGTGGGATTGGCTTTTCAACTGCCCTGGAATGGCTGGTGCAACGGCTGCGCCAGCCCAACCTGCGTGAGCGCTTGTTCCTCGGTATCTCACTGATCGTGTTTTTCGCCATGAGCGCTGCGGGCGGCTTCATGCTGCGCGACGCGCTGGTCAACGGCCCGACCTGGTATGACGATTACGGCCTGGACGGCATGCAATACGGCGGGGACAGCTTGTTTTCAGCGGTGCGCGCTTATCTGGCTGAAAATCCGCAGGCGCGCATCCTGCTCAGCCCTTCGTGGGCCAACGGCACCGATGTGATCGCCCGCTTCTTCTTTGATGACCCGCTGCCCTTCACTCTGGGCTCCGTGGCGGGGCATCTTGCCGGGTATATTCCGATAGAGCCAGACGAGGTGTTTATCCTGCTGCCCGAGGAATTGGACCAGGTTCGCACCAGTGAAAAATTTAAGACCATCGAAGTCAAACGCACGGTCAATTACCCCAACGGCCAACCCGGATTTTACTTCACGCGCCTGGCTTATATGGATAACGCCGAAGTCGTCTTCGAACAGGAACGCAGCCGGCGCCATCAGTTAAAGGAAGAAATCCTGGTCTTGTTGGACGGAACTGAGGCTGCGGTGGCGTATTCCACTCTGGACATCGGTGTGATCAAGTCGGCATTCGACGGCAACCCCAACAGTCTGATTCGCACCTTCGAGGCCAATCCGTTCAAAATCAATCTCACTTTTTCCGAGGCGCGCCCCATGGATGGATTACAATTGCGGGTTGGCGGCGTTGCCACCCGGGTAACCGCGCTGGTATATGTGGAAGGCGAGAGCTTGCCGCGCAGTTATAGCGTCGAAGGCGAAGAGAGTCCGGCGTCGCGTGAGCTTTTTGTGGACTTTTATGAAACCCGCATGATCAACGCGATCCAATTCGAAATTCTCAACAGCCGCGATTCTGAACCCGCTCACGTTCACCTCTGGGAGATTTCCTTCTATTGAACCCTGAAACAGGCACGACCTCGCGCCGTCCATGGTGGCTTAAACTGCTGGCTTTTGCAATGCTGGTGCTCTCCCTTTCCGGTTGGCTGCGGTTGCAGCAATCGCTTGCCCGCTGGGACGACCTGAGTCAGGCTGGGCTGCAGCCCGGTCCGTTGTACCTGGCCATTACCGGCGCGCTGGCCGGTCTGGCTGGTCTGGTCGTTTGCATTGCCCTCTGGCGGCGCTCCCGTTGGGCGCCCGGGCTGACAATCGTTGTATTGGTCAGTTGTATCATCTGGTTGTGGGTTGACCGCCTGTGGATTGCCCGGTCGCCTGCGGCGTTGACCAACTGGCCATTTTTATTGGGCGCCAGTGCGGTCATTTTAACCGGCACCATTTACGCACTACACCGAGGAAGGAATCATTTTCGATGAACCAGCCTGATCAGGAAATCGAGGTCAAGTTTTACCTGCTGCGCCAGGCAGCGCTGGAAAAGAGGATTCTGGCGGCCGGCGGCATCCTGGCCCAGGCCCGGGTTCACGAGGTCAACCTGCGCTTCGACCTGCCGGACGGCAGCCTGACTGCCAACCGCCGCGTACTGCGCCTGCGCCAGGATGTGCGTTCGGTGCTGACCTACAAAGGCCCCTCTGCCGCTGGACAGGTGGTCAACATGCGCCAGGAGATCGAAACCGACGTCAGCGATTTTGCCGCTGCCCGGCGCATTCTGGAAGCATTGGGTTACCAGGTGGCGGTGATGTATGAGAAATGGCGCACCACCTACCAGCTCGAAAATCTAGAAATTGTGCTGGATGAATTACCTTACGGCGATTTTTGCGAAATCGAAGGACCGGATGCCGAATCCATTCGGTCAACTGCCGGCCTGCTCAAACTGGACTGGGGCGCACGTATTACCGACAGCTACCTGGGAATGTTCGGGCGGCTGAAGGCCAACCTTGGCCTGACCGCTGAACATCTGGATTTTGCTTCCTTTGCCGGCTTGAAAATTCGCCCGGATGACCTGGGCGCGGTTTACGCCGACAAAGGTTCTCGCGGCTAAACGTCCACTTCCACCCAGGCAGGGTCGTGATCGCTGCCCTCGCCGGTCAAATTGGCGCGCCGGTTGATCCAGGCAGCGGTCTGCCGGACTGCCAGAGCCGGGCTCAGCCAGATTTGATCGAACAGCTCATAACGCGCTGGCTGGCCGCTTTCTTTGAAGCGGTGCGTCCAGGCCGGGCTGGCTGCCGGGTGGCTGTCCGGCGGCGCGGGACGGGTCTCCTGGGGGTTCGCCAGACCGTTGACCAGTCCAAGGCTGGCGCTCTGGACAAGTGGCGCCAGACAAGTTGAGCCAGGAACGTCGTTTACGTCGCCTAGCAGCAGGAAAGAACCGTTGGGGCGGGTGCGGGCGACCATAATCCGTTGCGCGGTCTCCGCCTGGCGGGAGCGGATTAAATCCGCGCGTTCCTTGCCGGTGACCGGGTTTTCGTTGGGCGCCAGGTACTGGCTCTTCAAGTGCGTATTGAATAAGGTGAAAAGGCGCTTTTTGCGTTTTTCATCCAGGATATCCACTTCCAGCAGATCGCGGCTGAAGATGGTCGAATCAGGCTCAGCTTTGTGCGTGGCAAAGCGCCAAGAGGTCACCGCTCCAATCGGAAGCCGTGAGAGCAAGCCAACATCGATCAGGCGCGGGTCATTGCCCTCGATCAGGACTTGATACGGGTACATGCCTGCCAGGTCAACGTGGTTGAAATGCTGCAGGGTGAGCAAATCTTCCACTTCCTGAAGCGCCAACACATCCAGATCCATTGCCAGAATGCGGTCGGCTACTTTTTTTCGGCGGGCAGGCTCTTTTTCGACCACCAGCCGTCCCATGAAGGTGCGAATGGAGTATTCCGACGGATCGTCGAAGGAATAGGTGACGTTTACCGTGGTGTCGTCCGCTAAAACCGCATCGATGCGGCCTTTGAAATTAAACCGTGAAAAGAGGTTGTTGAGGTTGAATGTGCCAACTTTGACAATCATCGTATTCCCCTTTCAAACCCGTTGACAACCCAGGTGTTTTACGACTGAAAATCAGGGCTGTTGGGTACTTATGCGGCGCACCTCACGAATGAACGCCGGCGAGTTCAATCCGCGCTCCAGGTGGTAGGTTAGTAAGTATTGGATTACCGCTTCCACTTCCTGCCGGGTTTCGGCGGGCACCTGGGCGCGCGCGGCCTCTTTGAAAGTGCTGCGCTGAAAGTGGCGTAGATATTTGAGGGCTGGCATGGAAATGGGGCGGGCCGAGATTTCACGCGGGCCGCAAACCGGGCACAACGCGCCGCCCAGCAGCGCCGAATAAAACTGATCCAGCGGCTTGATCTGTTCACCGCACTTCACGCAGTTGACCAGTTCCGGCCGGAAACCCAGCAGGTCCAGCAGTTGAAGTTCGTAATAGCGCACCGCCAGGAAAAAATCATCCCCTTCTGCCAGCCGAGCCAGGGTATCCACCAGCAGGTTATAAACCAGCCGGTTCTGACCCTCCTCGTAGGTGAAGCGGTCCAGAAGCTCAATGACGTAGCTTGCCTGAGCAATGCGCTGCAAATCCTCGCGCAACGGCAGGTAGGCATCCACCGTTTCAACCTGAGTGACGATCCACAGGTCACGGCCGCGTGCCAGCATCAATTGGACGCGGGTAAACGGCTCCAGGTGCCCGGCTTTGCGCGAGCGCATTTTGCGGGCGCCTTTGACGATGGCGCGCAATTTGCCCGCCTCTCGGGTGTACAGGCCTAATAAGCGGTCCGCTTCGCCCCAATCGCTGTGGCGTAAGACAACCGCTTCCACCCGGATGTTGCGTTCCAGTTTGGCCATAAATTGATTATAGCCCTATACAAGGGATAACACCGTTTCACCATTTTCGATCATGCCCCGTGCCCTGTCCGCAGGACCCCCTGCTATTGAGCTGGTGCCACTTCGACAAGCTCAGCGGTCGTACCGGTTGCTACCCGCAGGGCACTCTGTGAGTGAGCCTGTCGTAGCACCGGGGCATTTATGCTGCCCTTCGACAAGCTCAGGGCACGACAAACTCAGTGGTCTGGTTGCTGTACCCCTCTCCATTTTTTTTTGTCATTGTGACCGGAGCGAAGCAATCCATTTCGACCGAAGGGGGCAAATGTTTACAGATCCAGGTTTTGATTGGTGTGGATTGCTTCGCCCCTTCGAGGCATCGCAATGACAACCCTCACCGTGCCTTCGTGGGAAAACTTCATACCCCTATTGTTTACGCCTTTGCCAAATCCTCAGGCGTGAAAGCCCCCGGCAGCAGTTCGCGTACGGTCAATTTTCGCACAATATTGCCTCGATCATCGGCAATCAGCACCAACGTGTCCAAGCCAAACTCAGCCATTACCTGGCGGCAGCCGCCGCATGGCATGCCGGCGTTGGAAGTCACCACCGCAATCGCTGTAAAATCCTTTTCACCTTCTGAAACAGCCTTGAAAATCGCCACGCGCTCGGCGCACATGGAGGCCGGGTAGGCTGCATTCTCCACATTGGCCCCGGTGAACACCTTGCCGGATGCCGTCAGTACAGCCGCGCCGACCTGGTAATTGGAATATGGCGCGTACGACCTGCTGCGCGCTTGAATGGCTTCTTCGATCAGCGCAGCTAACGCCTCACGGTTTTCCGGCATCTGAATTTTCCTCATTTAGAATTTGCACCGGCTGGCGGTGTGCCCGCACCTTGCGAATTCGCCGCCCGCTCACCTGTTCCACTGATAAATCCCAATCCTCAACCTGCATATGTTCACCGCCGGTTGGTACGCGGCCAATGGTGCCGTAAATGTAACCGCCCAGCGTGTCAGCCAGTTCAGTTGAAAGATTGGTGCCCAGGACTTCATTGAAATCGTCCAAGCCGATCCGTCCGTTCAGCATAAACTCGTCTTCGGAAATGCGCTGGAAGAGGTGTTCTTCTCCCTGGTCGTATTCGTCGCGAATTTCGCCAACAATCTCTTCGACGATGTCTTCCATGGTCACCAGACCAGCCATGCCGCCGTATTCATCCACCACAATTGCCATGTGAATACTGCGGGATTGCATTTCACGCAATAACTCATCGACTTTCTTGGCCTCCGGCACAAAATAAGCCGGGCGCAGGAACGGGCGGATGCTCTCGGGAGGGGTTTCATCCAGTTGGGTTCGCAGCAGGTCCTTGGCGTACAACAGCCCGATCACATTGTCGATGGTGTCATCATAAACCGGCACCCGCGAGTGCCCGGAGAGGGTCAGCGCCTGGATCGAATCCGTCACGCTTGCATCCGCTTCCAGCGCCAGGATGTCGATTCGCGGCACCATGATTTCGCGGCATAAAGTGTCGCCGAAATGAAAAATGGAATAGATCATCTGGCGTTCGCCCTTATCCAACCCGCCCGATGATTGGCCAACCTCTACCCAGCTCTTCAGCTCATCTTCCGTTACGGACCCCCGAGTGCGCTCGACCGGCGCCGAGTCGCCCAACAGCGCCAGATATAGCGCAGAAAATGGCCGCAGGACCACATCCAGCCCGCGCGCCAGGGGGGTCAGCCAGATCAGCCAGGATTCGGGATTTTTGCGTACCGCACCTTCCACCCCAAATTCAAACGCCATCACCGTCAGCCCGGTCAGGAAAACAACCAACAGGCCGAGTCCAACGGTAATTCCAGCCACATAAGCCGTTAACAACAGATACACCAGGGCTGCCAACAAAAAGTGCAGGATGATGATCATAAAACGCAGCGCCACTCTCAGACTGATTTTCTCTACAATCGCCAGGGTTGGCTCCAGGCTGCGCGCTTCATTTTGCGCGCCAATGGTAATCAGTTGCGGCAGCCGGGCATTGCTCAGGCTCACCCGAACGGCATTGATGAGTAGATCCAAAATCAATGCTACAGCGGCAATAATCCAAAGAACTTGAACGTCCAAACTTTCCAGCCTCACTTCTTATACACGAGCCGGGCTCACATCCTGATTGTTGCGGCGGTGAGCAAATGGTTCCAGATGAGTCCCATCCGGCAACCGGCTGTCTTCGATTACAGAATAGGATACCCGGCAGCCGTTCCCCAGTTCACTATTGGCAATTTTAACATCAGGCCCAATCTGGCAGGCAGTCCCGATGACCGTGGCCCCCTGTAAGGCGGTTCCCGGGTACAACAGCGTCTCGCGTCCAATGCTGACATCCGCATCTATGTAAGTGGTGGCCGGGTCGATCATGCTGACACCCGCCAGCATCCAGCGAGCGTTGATCCGGCTGCGCAGCACTGCGGCAGCCTCGGCCAGGTGCTGGCGGGTGTTGATCCCTAATGCTTCTTGCGGATCGTCCGCGATCAGCGCCTGCACCTGCAAACCTTGTGCGACTGCTACGCCGACGATATCGGTCAGGTAATACTCACCCTTGGGCGAGAGTTTAATCCGGCGCAGCGCATCCCATAACCAGCGGTTATCGAAGCAGTACACGCTGGCGTTGAGTTCGCGAATGGCCAGAATATCCGGGGCTGCCTGCGCTTCCTCGACGATCGCGCGTACAGAACCGTCAGCGCCGCGCACCACACGCCCAAACCCATGCGGATCAGGCAGTACCACGCTTAACATACTGATCGGCCCGGAACTGCTGCACGCCATCGCAACCAGACGGCTGAAGGTAGCACTGGTTAATAGCGGCATGTCGCCGGTCGTGACCAGTAACAATCCCGGTTGACCGGACAGCAGCGGTTCAGCCATTTGCAGCGCGTGGGCCGTTCCCAATAGCTCTTGCTGCAGCACAAAACGTGCATGACTGCCGACTGCCTGGCGTACCTGATCTGCGCCGTGGCCTATGACCACGACCGGCAGTTCACTGGTTACGCCTGCGACGGCGCGCAGGGTGTGTTCGAGCATGGGTACCCCCGCCAGGGGGTGAAGCACCTTCGGCAAGTCGGACTGCATGCGTTTGCCAAAACCAGCAGCCAGCACGACCGCGTTTAACACGCTGTCCATCGCGCTCCAATGCTCATTAATATGAAATTATGGATGGTTTCCCCCCGCCAGCTACAGCAAAGCTGACCTTGATAAGGCGAAGGGTCATCCGGTTGTTCAGAAGATTCGGTCTCAGCGTTCATGCTTAGTTTTATGGCTGGGGCACCTGGACTCGAACCAAGATCCACAGATCCAAAGTCTGGTGTGCTGCCATTGCACCATGCCCCAGTGAGGGCGACTGCCCCAAAGTGGTGATATTTTAGCACAGAATATTCACCTGCGCCAACCCAGGCCAGGAGAAGGCGTCTCGCCAGCATCCTGCCGGGGAAGTATTAAAATAAGAGAAATGCACTCACCTGGAAGATAAAAAATCCCCTTTGGTTTCCCAGAGGGGATTTTACTTGGTTAAGGATATCGATTACTCTTCGATTTTCTTGGAGAGACCTTGCAGCACCAGGCCGATGCCGAGGAGTGCCAGGCCGAGCTTGCTGAATACGGTCTGCAAGTCCGCCATCGGAGCAGGCATGGAGAGGTCAGCGCCGGTCACCGGGATAAGTACCTGCGGTGGATTGCTGGGTACTACAGGCGGCGGCAGGGTGTTGATCGGTTCCTCGGTAGCTGGAATCTCTGTGGCCGGGATCTCGGTAGGTGTATTTACCGGAGTTTCGGGGGTGCTGGTCGGAACCTCAGGAGTGTTTGTTGGGGGAACCTCGGTGTTAGTAGGAACAACAGGGGTGTTCGTTGGGGGTACCGGGGTATTTGTCGGAACAACAGGGGTGCTCGTTGGCTGTTCCGGAGTATTGGTCGGTATCTCAGGGGTATTCGTGGGAGATTCTGGCGTGTTGGTCGGGGGCACTTCCGTGCTGGTTGGGAGTAAGGTCGGAATTTCCGTCGGGGTATTGGTCGGAGGAACATTGGTCGGAGTGTTGGTTGGAGGAACATCCGTTGGCGTGTTGGTAGGAGTGTTGGTTGGCGTGTTGGTAGGAGTGTTGGTTGGCGTATTGGTTGGCGTATTGGTCGGCGTATTGGTTGGCGTGTTGGTCGGAGGAACATTGGTCGGGGTAGGGAGAACCTCGTCTACCGTATAGTTGTCATTCTTTTTGTTGCTGTTACTACCCACTTGAAAAACGTCGACGGTGTAAGTGCCATCGTCACCCGTTGGAATGGTATAGGCAGCAAAGCAGAAATAGCCATTGCTATCGGATGTAATGACCGTGCCGGGTGGCATGTTCCAAGCGGCAACAACCACATTCGGGTCAGTGCTGGCATTACCGGGTTGGCCTGTAATGGTCCATTTGAAATCGGTAAACGGATCCGTGGATGTACCGCGTACATAGACCGTATCGCCGGTTACATATTGATTTTCATCTTGCGGATCCGGGGCAGTACAGGTAGTGCGTGTGGTCCAAATCGTGGTCAGAGCTGCGCTCACCTGCTTGGGAGGAATTACATTCAATGCCAGGGCAACGATCAAGAATGCAACTCCGGTGATGTAGCTGATACGGCTCAGCGAGCGTAAGGTTTTGTGTAAGGGAATTCCGTGTGTGTTCATTTTGTTCTCCTGTTTCCCAGTAGTAAAAAAGGAAGAAAACGACCTTGAAATAAAAAGTTGTTAAGACCAGCGCCTGAAATGGCACTGGCATAGATATCCCGCCAGTTGCGGGGAAAGATGAAATCCGATGGATGTTATTTAAATGTGCAAGGACATCCTAGCTAACCATTCGGGCCGGTTTCGCTATTGGCTCCCCACATCCCGCTTTCCCCCATGGAAAAGATAGCGACCAATTTCGGGTTCGTGGATCGACGCCGCCCTTGCTTTGGTATTAACTGGTATTAAATAAAAAAACCAGCCCAAAGGCCGGTTTCGCTACTGGCTCCCTATGCACCTGTCCCCACTTTCAGGATCAAGCGACCATGTTTTGGCACATAGATCTTCGCCGCCTTATAATACCACTCAATTATTAATGTTGTTACTTAGTATTATATATCAATAAAAGTCCTTGTCAATAATTTTTTGGTTTGTAATTGGTAGAAATTTCTAAGAATTACGCACCCATTTCAAAGACTTTCAAATATCCAGCACTTGTATATTCAAGTGCTTAAGTATTATACAAAGAAAACATGGAATTGAAAACAACCAATATTTGACCTGTCAACTCCAGGTTTACCCATGTTTTCCGTGACATCACGCAGTGACATTCCGCACCTTGACAGAGCGCGCTTCGCTGACTATACTCGAATTTAATTGAATACTTGGCCTTCGGGGCAGGGTGCGGGATCATGATCCCAATTCCCGATCGGTGGTGATAACCCACGAGCGCATCAATCAGCGCATGACCTGGTGAAACTCCAGGGTCGACGGTAAAGTCCGGATGAAAGAAGGCAAATGAGACCGGTGTTGCTTACAATGGGCGCACTGCGTCTGCCATGCCCCGAAGACTTGTTGTTTTCGGGTTTTCGTTTTTAACGCAAACCTGCTCCGAAGAAAGGATTTCTTATGGAAGTGAGTATTCCGAACGCGCTGCGCGCTTTGCAGGCTAAGAACCGGCTGTTTCGCCGTGCGCGGCTGTTCCTCACGCCCATCTCGATGATTTTGGCACTGGTGCTGTGGGAACTGGTGGCGCGCATCGCCAACCTGCCAGCCTTTATTCTACCCACTCCCGGCCGCGTGTTCGAGCGTTTTATTCAGGCTGCCAGCGACGGAACCTTGCTGCGTCACACGCTGGCAACCCTGCTCGAAGTTGTCCTTGGGTTGATTACCGGGACGGTGCTGGCAACTTTCACCGGCTATTGGATTGCCCGTTCGCGCATGTTCGAGAAATTGATCGCACCTTACCTGGTCGCCAGTCAGGCAATTCCCATCGTCGCCATCGCCCCACTGCTGGTCATCTGGTTTGGCCCGGGCATGGGTACCAAAGTCTTGATCTGTTCGCTGATTGTGTTCTTCCCGGTGCTGGTTAACACGGTGGTCGGTCTGCGCGCGGTGCCCGAAGATTTGCGCACCCTGATGCGCTCACTGCGCGCCACCCGCTTGCAGAACTTGAAATACCTGGAAATCCCGGCTGCCCTGCCTGTTTTTCTTGGCGGGCTGCGCATCGGCGCCACCCTCTCGGTGATTGGCGGCGTGATCGGCGAGTTGGTCGGCTCGAACCGCGGGCTGGGATTTCTGATCAATGTCGGGCGCGGCCAGTTTGACACCGCACTGGTATTCGTCGCCGTATTCACCCTGGTTACGCTGGCGCTGGCGCTCTACGGCCTGGTCATGCTGCTGGAAAAACGTCTGCTCTCGTGGCAAAACGAGCCACAGGAAAAATAATTTCCGGAGATACAAATGAAGCCCACATATATTAGAACTTCCCTTGCTCTCATCGTACTGTTGTTACTGGCTGCTGCCTGCGCGCCGGCCACTTCCCCTTCACCAACGCCCAAAGCAGTCAGCATTCGCCTTCCGGTCGGGTTTATCCCCAATGTGCAATTTGCCCCGCTTTACGTTGCGCTCGACAAAGGCTATTTCCAGGCTGAAGGGCTGGACGTGACGCTGGACTACAGTATGGAAAACGACAACGTGGCGCTGGTAGGCGCCGGCCAGCTTCCGTTTGCCATCGTATCCGGTGAACAGGTGCTACTCGGGCGCGCCCAGGACCTGCCGGTGGTGTATGTCATGGCCTGGTATAAAGACTATCCTGTCGGAATCGTATCCCTGAAATCAGAAGCCATCCGCCAACCAGCCGACCTGCGCGGCAAAAAAATCGGGCTGCCCGGGCTGTACGGCGCCAGTTACATCGGGCTGCGCGCGCTATTAATGGCGGGTGGTCTGACAGAGAATGACGTCACCCTGGATTCGATCGGTTACAACCAGGTGGAAGCGTTGACAGCCGGGCAAGAGCAAGCCGCCGTGATTTACATCGCCAATGAGCCGGTACAACTGGCCAGCCAGGGGTACGAAACCGACTTGATCAAAGTGGCCGATACCCTCGCGATGGTTTCAAATGGCCTGATTACCAATGAGACTGTGCTGCACGACGACCCGGAACTGGTGCGGCGCATGGTACGGGCAATCGTCCGCGGTATCCAGGATACCGTTGCTGACCCGGAGGCTGCCTATGAAGTTGCGCTCAAGTATGTGGAGAATCTGGCGCAGGCCGATGCGGCAGTCCAAAAACAAGTGCTGGCTACCTCCATCGAACTTTACCAGTTGGAGCCGTGGGGCTGGTCGGATCCTCAATCGTGGAAGAACACGGAAAATGTTTTGTTGGATATGGGGCTTATCAGCCAACCGCTGGACCTTGAAAAAGCCTATACCAATGATTATCTGCCCGAAGGGGAATGACCGGTGACCTCCGCCTTGCCCCAGCCATCCCTGCAGGTGCGCAACCTCAGCGTGACCTATCCGAATGACAACGGCGGTTTGCAGGCGCTGACCGATTTAACCTTTGACGTACATCCGCGCGAATTCATCTGTATCCTGGGGCCTTCCGGTTCCGGCAAAACCACCTTGCTGCGCGTACTGGCAGGTCTGCTGCCGCCATCCAGCGGCGAAGTGTGTTTCCTGACCGAGCAGGCGCCGTTGATTGGTTATGTATTCCAGCAGGCCAACCTGATGCCCTGGCGCAGCGCCATGGAAAACATCATGCTGCCCCTGGAGATGCAGGGAGTACCGCTGGAGAACGCCCGCAGGCGGGCAGCCGAGTTGATCGAATTGACCGGCTTGAAGGGCTTTGAGGACTCCTGGCCGCGCGATCTTTCTGGCGGCATGGCGCAGCGCGTGGCTATTGCCCGCGCCCTGATTCAGGACCCTGACTTGTTGCTGCTGGATGAACCCTTCGGTTCGCTGGATGAATTAACCCGCGACCGGATGGGTGAAGAGTTGTTGGACTTATGGCAAAACCGCCGCAGCACCGTCTTGATGGTGACCCATTCCGTCTCGGAAGCCCTGCTGCTATCCGACCGGGTGTTGGTACTCACCCCCCGTCCCGGCCAGCTGGCTTTGGATTACCCGGTAACTCTGGAACGTCCGCGCTGCGAGGAAATGCGCTATACCGCCCAATTCGGCGAAATGGCTAAAGAATTACGGGCTGCCATCATCGAATAATGTCCCGTTTTCTGGCAGGCCAGGTCAAGCGCTTCGCTTAATTCAGCCGGCACAGCCTATTGCGGGTAGTGCAGCACCATGACATTGCCGGCAACCGTTTGCGTCAGACGCTCAGGCAGGTCGCCGAGCTTGGATTGAAATATTTTACGCGAGCCGCTGCTTGGAACCACAATCAGGTCAGCCTCATCCACTTGGTGCAGAATGAATTGCAGCAGATTACCCTCGATCTGCCGGATCTCAATCGGTTGGTTTACTTCGATCGTCTTTGCCAAGCCGGTCATTTTTTCCTGATAACTTCGGTCCACCAGCATCAATGTCGGTACATTGACTGCTTTCGAGAGCGTGCTGACCAATTCCATGGTGCGGCCAATGGTTACCGGTAGGATAGTATTTGAAGGGATGACGACCACAACCCGTTGAACGCTGTTGATGGGCACCGATAGTTTTCCAACCAGCACAGGCAGGTGTGAGCCCCAGATTACTTCGTCCAGGGTGGTCCCCATCAGGCTCTGTTCCAGAGTGGCTTTGCCGCGCCAACCGATTAATATGATGGAAGCGTTATTTTCCATCGCAGCATGCAAAATGCCCCTTGCATAAGAGGTATCTACCCGCGGCAGCAGCCGCAGATTGACCTCGGGGTCATTTAAAATGGCCGGCACCCTGGCAAGTAATTCGCGTTGAAGGTTAAGGTTAACCGCTTTGCTATTCGTCAGGCGGGTAACATTCAGCACCATCAACTCGCCCTGCTGCGCCGACGCCAGCAACCCACCCAGGGTTACCAGATGCTCCTGCGTCTGCGGGTTGGCAATGGGCACCAGGATGCGGTTGAAAAGCGGCGAATGATCTTCTTCGGTATGTCCGTTTACCAATTGCGGCGCAAAATGCTGAACAACCATCGGCGATGTGATGGATGTAAACAGGATCATCAGGATGGCGGCGTTAAATAATTCCGTTGAGAACAGTCCGATTTCCAGACCGATCACCAGCGTGGGGATGGTCACTGCGGCCTGCGCGTGAGACAGGCCAAATGCAGTCCAGAATTCAGCGCGGCTGTAGTGAAAAATACGGGCAGTAACCCAGGCAGCAATAAACTTGGAGACGTACGCAACTGCAGTGACGCCAATGCCAATCGCAATCGTCTTCCAGCCGTTCAGAAAAACCAATGGGTCGGTCAACATGCCTGAGTAAAGCAGGAATACCGGTATGAACAGGGATTCACCCATGAAAAGCACATGCCCGATAACCGGGCTGCGATGCGGCAAGGTGGCATTGATTGCCAACCCGGCCAAAAACGCCCCTACCACTTCATGGACACCGATTTTCATGGCTGCCAGGGCAGCGACGAACAGGATTACCAGCACAAACTGAAACTCGACCGCACGGCCGGTAAACCGCCGGAAGAAGAATTTCCCAATCCGCGGCAGGCCAAACAGCAGCAGCAGCGTGTATACCACCAACAACCCGATCAGTTGAATGAAGAAGCCGGCTTGCAGGTTTTGCGCCTGCACGCCGAGCACTACCGCCAGTACCAGGAAAGCGCTGATGTCCGTCAGTACAGTCGCACCGGCAGTGACGGCCACGGCTTCATTGCGCGCCACTCCCAGCCGGGTCACAATGGGAAATGCGATTAATGTGTGGGAAGAAAAAGCTGAACCTAACAACACCGACCCAAGCCAACTTAAGCCGAGCAGCCGTCCCAGCCACATGCCGAGCACCTGTGGGACCAGGTATGTCAGTACGCCAAAGATCAGCGCCCGACCGCGTACGCGCTTGAATGTTTGAATATCAACTTCAAGGCCAGCACTGAACATCAAATAGACCAGGCCGGCGGTAGCTAAAAATTCGATCGGGCCTTCGATCTTCAACAGATTGATGCCGTGCGGCCCGATTATCATTCCCCCTAGAATGATTCCGACAATCCCAGGCAAGCGAATCTTTTCCGACAAGATGGGGGTGATCAGAATCACCGCCATGATAACCAGGAAAATAGCTACAGGTTCATTGAGGGTTTCGATCAACTCGCGCCTGATAATTCCAGAAGGAACAGGATGACAAAACAGATAGGTCGGCTGACCTTGTTTTAGGTGATCATATCACAGAACCAAATCGCGGGTCGGTTACCTCAGGTGATAAAATTCTGTCTGTTTGAGTACACATCGCTGGCTTCGATGGTGTAAAATCAATCTTGCGAATGTTCACACCGCGGCATAGAACTCGCGGCAGGGTCCTCCTGGAGGGTAATTTGGAAAAAAACGCCTGGTTCCAGAGCTTCCCCGGCGCAGTAACAGTCTGCGATCAGGACGGCATCATTCTGGAAATGAATGACAAAGCCATTCAAGCTTTTGCCAGCGATGGGGTCGAAAAATTGATCGGCACCAATTTATGGGGTTGCCATTCCGAGGAGTCGCGCAAAAAATTACAGGCGATGATCGCCAACGAACAGTCGAACATCTACACTATCGAGAAAAAAGGCGTGAAAAAGCTGATTTACCAGGTGCCCTGGTACGCTGCCGGCGTTTTCGCCGGGTTTGTCGAGTTATCCCTGGAGATTCCTTTCGAGATGCCGCATTTTGTTCGCGGCTAAATTGCGGTTGAGAAGGCTGCCTGCTAGAGAGTTGATTCACTTTCAGAATGTCTGATCTGGCCGAAGCAAAAATCCTGGCCCTCATTCCGGCATACAACGAAGGAAACCGGGTTGCGCCAGTCGTGCGCGCTGCTCTGGCGTACCTGCCGGTCCTGGTGGTTGACGATGGTTCGAGTGATGGCACGGCGCGGTACGCTCTGGATGCCGGCGCCGAGGTGCTATACCAGCAGCCCAATCAAGGCAAAGGCGCCGCCCTGCGAGCAGGCTTTGCAACTGCACTCGAGCGCGGCTACCAGGCGGTGTTGACCCTGGATGCTGACGGCCAGCATGACCCGGCGGAAATCCCGGCATTCCTGGCTGCGTACCGCAGGACCAGTGCAGATTTGATTATTGGGCGGCGAGATTTTACCAGCATGCCGCGGGTGCGCCGTCTGGCAAACACACTTGGCACGGCGCTCTTTTCGCGGGCAATCCGCCAGCCCGTGCCGGATAATCAATCCGGTTACCGCCTGATCAGCCGTCGGCTTTTACAGGCCATTCAGAATAATCGTGAATCGGGTTTTGAATTCGAAGTGGAAATGATCGTTACCTGTGTACTCGAGAAATATTCGTTGGACTGGGTTCCCATCCGTACGATTTATGCAGGTGAAAAGAGCCACATTCATCCGCTGAGCCACTTGGCAAAATTCTTACAAATCACCTGGAAGGCGGACCGGTTGGTTCGCGCAGCCCGGAGCGATCTGAATGGATGAGGCAGGGGGAAGGAGGAACGATTCAGGTATGGAAATGAGTGATATCACGCTGCGCCCGGCAGAACAGAACGACGCAAATTTTCTCTGGGATTTGCATGTAACCGCCCTGAAACCACATGTCTCGGCAGTTTACGGCTGGGATGAAGCCTTCCAGCGTAGTTACTATCTCGAAAATTACAGCACGCTGCATAACCAGGTAATCCAATACCAGAGTGTGGATGTTGGGGTGCTAGCTGTCGAAGAAACACCTCTGGGATACATCCTTTCTTCCATTGAACTGCTGCCATCCTATCAGGGAATCGGAATTGGCACTACGCTGATCACCGACCTGTTGGAGCGGGCTGCCGCACGCGGCTTGCCAGTCAGCTTGCGCACATTAAAGGACACCCCGGCGCGTCCGTTATACGAAAGACTCGGGTTTCAAATTATTGGCGAAACTGAAGTACATTACTGGATGCGCAAAGAAGGGCGTCCGGTTCAGTATTTGCCGAGTCGCTGGGGAACCAATTTGTGCTTTATGGTGGAGGCTGACGACCAGGCCACCGGTACAGTAGCGATGATCTTGGGTGAAAATACTGAAGCGCTGGAAATCAGCGGCAAACCGGGAAACCCACAAGAGCAAGCCCAGCGGGAGGTGAGCCATGCCGTCCTGCCGCCGGGCGGCGTGCCCTGGCGCGAGAGACTCTACCTGATTCGCGATATCGAAAGCCGTGACACAATCGGCTTCCTAAATGTTTATTTTGGTTACCCAACCCCTGAGACTATCTACATCAGCAGCCTTTATATGCGGCCGGCGTGGCAGGGGCGCGGATTTGGCCAGGTGATCGTTGCCGAACTGGCTCGACTGGTGCTGCAGGCAGGTTTTCACGATGCACGCGTGGTGGTGGGATTAAAAAACTGGCGGGCGCTGCGGTTTTGGACGCGCTGCGGGTTCAGCCGGATCATGCATATCCGCGGCAACCAGACCAATCCTGGTGCTCCTCAGGGTAACGTCGAATTGCTTAAGGCGCTCGAAACCCGAAATGGGTAAAGCTGAAGTTCCGGCAGATACCTGGGTCTGCTCCTATCCGGATCGCAATGGGTAGGGGTCGACTTCCATGTCGACCCGGGAGGGCGTGGAAGCCCTCCCCTACGAGAACCATGGCCTGGATTAATTAAAACGTTGGGTGCCCAGCCGGACGCCCAACGTTATTTATTACGCGTAAAGGCTGTGATTACCGCTTACTCAGGTATTGGCTGGCGATTTTCAATAAGGCATCCACCACCAACTTGCCCGATTCGCTGCGGTGCGAGGAACTGCCCATCGAGCTGTTCGAAAGCAGCGTATTAAGCAGCCCACCGGCGAGTCCACCGCCGGACTGACTGGACGGCTTGCCGCTGCTGGCCTGATAAGCCTGGAACAACTGCATGCCAATGTTGATCAGGTCGCCGGTGTCGATGCCACCCGAGGACTGCTGCGAGGAGGCCCCGCCGCCCATCAAACCGCCAATCAACGAACCCAGCATATCGCCGGAGCTACCGCTCTGTGACGTTGACCCACTGCCGCCCAGTAATGTGCCCAGCAAGTCACCTGCCGGACTATTGGATTGAGCCTGACCGGAATCGGCGCCCATCAGAGCGGAGATCAGCTCTACTGCGCTGTCGGGTGTCACCTGCTTGCCCTGAAATTTTTCTGCTGCCCGCTCCAGCCCTTCCGAATAAGCCACCGCCGACCCGCTGGTGGGGTTTTGGCGTAATAGCTGGCTGGCATATTCGAGTTGGTCCGCAGCAGAAGCATCCTTTTTAGTCTCCATGGCTTTGGTAATCACCCGGAAGATAGACACCATGTTATCACCGTGGTTGTGATTGTAATCGTCAGCCTGGTTCAGGGCTTCTTTATTCTGTTTAAGCGACCGGGAAGCCGCTTTGAACATGGTCAAGAGATCAAGAGAAGATCGGCTCGGCATTTATTTCATATCCTCTGGCAGGTCCGGCACTTTGAGTACCATTCCGGCTTTGATTACATTCGGGTTTTCCCCGATGGCGGCTTTGTTGGCTTCGTAGATCAGCATCCAGTAGTCTTTGGCAGATTTGCCGTAATATTTCAGCGCCAGGGCGCTGAGGGTTTCGCCGGCAGCCACTTTGTGCTCCGCTTTGGTTTTGAGCAGAGCGACTTTTCGCGCGAACTCGGTTCGTTTTTCTGCGGCGAGTTTTTTATAAACGGCACTTAAGTTGTCCCCTTCAAGTTTTGGCATAGTATCTCTCCTTTTCATTTGCTGTGAAAGAATGAATACATATAAATATCTTATCATCTATTTATACGTTTCAAAGCCTTGCAGGGTACCCTTAATCAGCGATTTTCGTGCTGGGATCACTATTTTACAGCCGTAGTGCGCATCGTTTATAATCAGTCCATTCACCTCAGCCGCCAAGGGAGGCTATCCATGTTCGAAACCGAAGAACAAGAACAAAAAACTGCCGAAGAACAACCCAAATTCAATTACCAAGAAAAATTAATGGAGACGCGCACCCTGCTCATCTTTGGGGAAATTGATCAAAAGATGGCAGAACGGGTCACCCAACAGCTTCTCCTGCTCTCGGCTATTTCGCAGGATGATATCAAAATTATCATTAATTCTCAGGGTGGGCATGTCGAATCGGGCGATACCATTTTCGATATGATCCGCTTTGTCACGCCTAAAGTAAAAATTATTGGAACCGGTTGGGTTGCCAGCGCCGGGGCATTGATCTACGCCGCTACGCCTGTCAAGCAGCGCTATTCCCTGCCCAACACCCGCTTCCTGCTGCACCAACCTTTGGGCGGAATCCGCGGCAGCGCGCAAGACCTGGCCATTGAGGCCAAGGAAATATTGAAGATGCGCCGCCGATTGAATGAAATCTTTGCCCAACAGACGGGTCAGCCGTTGGAAAAAATTGAACGCGAGACCGACCGCAACCTGTGGATGAGCGCCGAGGAAGCCAAGGATTACGGGCTGGTTGGTCACATCGTGAAACGTTTCGATGAGGTTTAAGGTAGCGTCCATCTCGCTGCGTCAACTTTCTTAGAATAGCTGGTACCTCCTTGAAATCCCATTCAAGGAGGTATATAATTTTAAAACCGCAAAACAAACCGTAGGCAACCCATTCGGATGCAATGACCCTATCCTTGTGAGACTGGACGCCAGGGGATAGGCGAGCAAGTGGCGTAACCGGCCGTGATTTTTAAATGCACGGCTGTTTTGCGCAATATTACTCCCGGTCCTGGCAAGAGAAAGGAGAGGTAGCAATATACAGGACAATTCCATGGTTGCATACTAATCACTATGACGAACAAGAAGGGGTAAAACGATGAGACACAAGTTATTAAGTCTTTTATTGATTGTCAGCATGCTGGCGCTCACCCTCGCCTCTTTAGGGGCAGCGCCCAACAAGACCATTGGTATTAATGTGCTGCTCAGCTACGATATCAACGACGAACTGTTAGCCGACATTGGCACGCACGGCAAAGTGAAAGTTGTGATGCCAGAGATTAGAGCCTTGACCATGCAGGTGCGCGTGAATGAACTGGCGGTTATTCGCGCTCTGCCGTATGTGGCAGCCGCCAACCCGGATGCCGAACGGAACGCTGCACCGGTGGATACAGTTGCTGTCGAGGATTTCTCTAATGGATTGAGCACCTGGGACCTGGATGCTGTTAATGTAACCGATTTTGGCTTCAATAATCGCCAGGTTGCCTATGACGGCTCCGGCGTCTTTGTTGCCGTGCTGGATACCGGGTTAGTGGACATTTGGCGCGCCTTCTTCCCGCAGGAACGCATTGCGGAACAATACGCCAAATCCTTCGGCGGTGGCGGTGGTGAAGTTGGGTATGTTTCCGAGCAGCCCAACAAATGGGAACACGACCAGAACAGCCATGGCACGCATGTCACCAGCACCATCCTTGGGTATAACCTGAGAGGTACTCCGGTAAATGGCGTAGCGCCTTTGGCAACCGTGATTCCAGTGAAAGTGCTCAACCAGAATGGCTCCGGTTGGTCATCCACTGTAGCTGAAGGCATCGTATATGTGGCAGATTTGAAATTATCCGGTGCTTTAGGTGCTGCTCCAGTGGTGATCAATATGTCGCTTGGCGGCCCGGTTTTGGATATCATTGAAAAAGCAGCTGTTGATTATGCGATTGCCGCTGGTGTAATCATTGTTGCTTCGGCGGGCAATTCAGGCGCATCTGGCATGGGCTACCCGGGCGCCTATGCCCCGGTGATATCCGTGGCGGCTTCCGGCTGGGTTGGCGAGTGGCCGGCTGGGAATCGCTCTTGGTGGTACAACAGGAATGTTGCCGATCCAACCGTTGCAACTGATTTCTACATCACAGATTTTTCCAGCCGTGAATTAGCCGGCCAAGATCTGGATATAGCTGCTCCCGGTTCATGGGTGGTTGGTCCATACAAAATCAACAGCGGCATGAGCACCTCCTACTACTTCCTGGGCGGTACTTCGATGGCCTCGCCGCATGTGGCCGGCATTGTGGCTTTGATGGCGCAGAAGGATGCATCTTTATCTGGACCAGAGGCAGAGGCCATCCTCGAAGCATCCGCCATTCCGCTTGCCCCTGGCTCCCGGACTGTTCTTGGTCCAAGCGGCGTTTCGGAAGTTTTTAGCTGGGGTGCTGATGCCACTGGCGCAGGTCTAGTCGATGCTGCTGCGGCGCTTGCAGCCACGCCATAAACTTCGGAACGTCCTTTTTTCCAGGATGAGTATTGCCTGACCGTTTCACCATCCAGGTTCAGGGAGTTATTAAACACGGGTCGGCATGGAAGCCGACCCGTGTTTTCTTGGCGTCTTCGACAGAATTATTTTATTAACAACACGCTTCAGCTGCCCGGTGAGTGAGCTTGTCGAAGCCTGGTGGCTGCCCTTCGACAAGCTCAGGGCACGGTCGAAGCATGAAAGTTGCCCTTGGCAGTTTCAATCACAGATTGTCCTGCCCGCACTCACAGAGCACCCGATGGGTGGGAAACCCTGCGGGTGCGGACAGGGCACGGTCTTGTCCGGTGGCTGCCCACACTCACAGAGCACCGATGGGTGGGGCACGCTGTGAGTGAGCGTGTCGAAGCCCGGTGGCTGAGCCTGCCGAAGCCCAGTGAGTGAGTCTGACGAAGCCGATGTGCGCAAAACACAGCCCATTCTTCTGCAAAACCACGGCGGTTTAGTTCCACTCTCCAGTCAATGAACTGCCGGGGAGAGGCCAAGTGAGGGGTTCCCTATTACATCCCACTTCAAAGTGTGTGTGCGTCTTTGAAAAGACTAAGTATTGATACGGATACCAATTTTCTCTAATTTTGTTATACTCAATTCAATCCAGCGCGGGTTCTGCTCGCGTGCGGAATTATAGGTGACGTCCCGGCCTGCCCGGGAAGAGGCATTTATCGGTAATGCGGTGTAACGCGGACCTATTGGCACAGCGAGGACTGGCTTTGCAGGAGAGATCGCGCATGTTCACCCATCCCACCTACGCGCTTCAGGCAGTCAAGTCGCTTGCATTTCAGTGTATCCCGATAGCGGTTACCGGCACCTATAAAGGACTTTTTTTTGAAGAAAAGGTGGCGCCTCTTAAAGTTGGTCCGGATTATGTGGTCTTCCGTGCGCCTAAATCCCCCATGCACCGAACACTGCGCGATAAAGTCATTTTACATTCGCATGTTCTGCCCCAATCGGTGCGCACAGATTTACAATCCATCGATGCCATCCGCTCTGAAATCACGCTAACCAATTTTAGTTTTACCGGTGCTTACTGGCGTGACCGCCGCGAACAGCGCATCGAGCCGCCCGCCCCCTTGCAGGCTTCCATTACTTTCGGGAAAAAGCCCTACCGCGCTAATCTAAACAATTTGTCGCTGCACGGGGCTGGCTTAATGGCTTACTTCGGTGACGATGAGTGCCGCGATCTGATGCTTAAAAAGCCGGTGGAAGTCAGCTTTCATTTGGGCTCTCAGTCCGTCATTCATATCTCAGGGTCGGTTGCAACTATCCGCCAGATGGACTATACCCTGGCACAACTAGGCATTCGGCTGGAACCCACGTCCAATCAAGAGATCTGGCTGGAAAATTACATAGCCAAACGAAAAATTGAAATCATGAATGAATTGGACCAACCTTCAATCGCGCCAAACCTGGTTCAGCTCTAGAGTTACGTCAATCGCTCAATAACGCCCCGTTTATTCCTCACCCCAGACGTTGATGCGTTCCGGCGCCAGCCGAATCACCCGGTTTTCCGGATCCACGATCCATGAAGCCGGCTCGGGTTTACGTGCGCCTGCCTCGCCCAGGTAACGGATATAGATCGAAGTCGCCCGTGCCACCACTACAGCTGGGTCGCTAATCACTTCTGCCTTGCCCTCGAAAACAACCCCGCGATTATGCTCAGCGTCATCCACGGCATCGATGACGATTGAGACTCGCGGGTTCCTTGCCAGATCGCGCATTTTGCGGGTCGTGTCGAAAGAACTGATCCAGATGGCTTCGCCGTCCCACTCGAACCATACCGGGACGACATGCGGCTGCAGGTTAATTGGATTAGCCGTTGCCAGGCGCGCCAAAACTGGCTGAGCCAGCAGCGCGCCCACCCACGGTCGGACAGACATTTCCACTGTCGTTAATTTCATGCAAGCACCTCGGAAGAGAAAGAATATCATGTTTTTGGTGCGGGATATTGTTATTTTATATCACTAATCTGCACCAGCGCGCCTTCGCGAGGGTTGAAATAACCTTCGTCCAATTAACATGCAGTTCTGGCTTTGAGGACGAAATAAGATGATCATACTCGCTTAGCCAGGTGATAAATTCTCCCAAATAGAAATTCTCGCGAGCTACAACTAAGACATGAACACAATAGCCATACAATATTAAGTGCAATCAACTCTCACAAAGGCTTAACCCGAAGATGGAAAATGGCCGGCTTTATTACGTCTATATCATGACCAATGCATTTAATTCAGTGCTTTACACAGGGGTAACGAACAATCTCGAGCGACGAGTTCTAGAGCATAAAAATGGACTGGGTGGGGAGTTCACAAAAAAATATAAAATTTTCAAGTTGGTCTTTTGGGAGCCCGGCACAGATATTAATTCAGCCATTGCCCGGGAGAAACAAATTAAGGGTGGTTCAAGGAAGAACAAGGTTGAGCTGATCAATTCAATCAATCCGGAATGGAAGGATTTATCGCTGGAGTATTTTGGCTGAGGTTTTTGGATATACTTGCGCCGGTTCATAGAATTGTGTTGTGAGTACAGCAAAGCCTAAACAGAACGGGTTGTCAATGTGAGGTACGAAGCTATCCTCGCTATCACCCTTTTCTGTCATTGCGATTGCTATGACTATGTCAAGGCCAAATTCAAAAGACTTGGATTGACTGAGCGATATCCAGGGATGAATTCGGTGTTCGTTCGAACCACCGCCACGATGACTTTGAGGAGCTTGTTGGCGATGTT
>Ga0209317_1000291_pt1 | contig 64153 bp, 61 predicted proteins | sample RifGroB2_FD_183994 | JGI IMG/M metagenome (GOLD analysis project Ga0209317, IMG submission 183994) | Soil microbial communities from Rifle, Colorado, USA - Groundwater B2 (SPAdes) (version 2) | ecosystem: Environmental > Terrestrial > Soil > Unclassified | place: Rifle, Colorado | collected...
TACCGCCTTGATACCAACTCCATTCAATCCTACCGACTTTTTAAATACTTCGGAGTCGTATTTGGCGCCTGTATTCATTTTCGAAGCAACATCTAGTAGTTTCCCCAGTGGAATTCCCCTTCCAAAATCGCGAACCGACACCAGTTCGTTGCTGACACGAACTTCAATCTTTTTTCCGTTCCCCATCATAAACTCATCAATAGAGTTGTCCATCACTTCTTTCAGCAGAACATATATTCCATCATCGCCCGCCGAGCCATCGCCCAACTTGCCAATATACATGCCCGGTCTTTTCCGGATATGCTCCTGCCAATCAAGCGTTTTTATTGAACCTTCATCATAATTCGGCATCATAATCCTTTCCAATTTGCAGCAAATATAAAGAAAACAAAAGTTGTATCATGTTCCGGTCGCGCGACATTAACTAACAAATGATAGTTGAAAACTTATTCAGAAATAACCTTTGAAAAGGGAAAAATAAAATCATAATCTGTCCATTTATCCGTTTCGTTTACAGGTTCATTTCCTGAAAGTTATGTTCTGTCAGGAATAATATTCTGATTATTGACATAGGTTTCAGATTTAATTATCTTTGCGCCGACATGTTTAAAAAGTATAGTTATATAGTAATAGCAGCGCTTCTGATCGTTTTTCAGGCCCATGCACAAATCAGACCGACTGGCGGCAATAGCCGGCAGATTGGCAGCAGAAACAGCAACAGTGAGAATCCGGAAAATCCTGCAGACACTGAGAGCACTGAAAAAAAAGAAAAAAAGAAAATTCCATCAGTCATTAAAGTTTGGCAAGTTAACAATCATGGATCATTGATCAGGCCTACCGAACTTGATACTACACTTTGGTTTTTCCACAATTATCTTCCTTTTAATCAGGTCAGCATAAGCAATACTTTTACCGGCAACAATGGCGGGGCATACATTTCGAATGATTTTTTCAAACGAACATCCAATTCTGATTTCTATTTTGCCCGGTCGTTTGATGCCTACTGGCTCAATCCTTCTCAGATCAGGTATTACAACACCACTACGCCATACTCCTTTCTCGACTATGTTCAAAGTGAAAACAGGATGAAGCATAATGAAACCCGGTTTAATGTTTTTCACTCACAGAATATCAACAGGAATCTGAATTTCGAATTTATCTACAATCAAACCCGGTCGAGCGGCCAATACCAGAATCAGTTAAATAAATTTCACACCATTGGCCTGGTTGCATCATACCAGTCAGACCGGTTTGTTTCTCATTCGAACATCCTGTTTAACCGCTTGCAAGGGCAGGAAAATGGTGGGATTGATGAAGGACAATCTTTTGTCGGAAATGATACTGATTACCTTACGGTAAAGATATCTGATGATGCCATCAATAAACTTCAGAACAATAATTTATTTACCATCAACGAATATCGGGTTGGCAAGACCATTGAATCGGAGCCCGACACTTCAGGACTGGTAACTGAAACATTTATTCCCCGGGTTGGATTTATTCACGAATTTGAATTTTCGGACAATAAACGGAAGTTCACCAAAGAGAATTCGACGGACTTTTTCGATCATGTCAACATCAACGGAATAACAACCAACGACAGTGTAAAATATTCCCGGTTGACCAATATTTTTCAAATCAAGTTTTACGAAGCGCCCGACAGGAAATTCACCTTCGGGAAACGTGTATATATTGGACACGACAATCTATGGTACCATTCCTCGACCCAATGGCAACATCTGGCTATCAGGTATATGAATACCCCCTCCCAATTTTCGAACACTTTTATCGGCGGAGGAATTTTCAGGGAAGAAGGTAAGTTCTGGCAATGGGAAGCTGAAGGAAAAATTTACTTTTCAGGATACCGTGCAGGCCAGACCGAACTAAGTGGATTCATTAATAAACCAATGAAAATTGGAAGAGATACAACCAGCCTGCGTATTGAAGGAAGCCTTAAAACACTGGTTCCGGAATATTTTGACCAGTATTTTTACTCGAATCATTTTGAATGGCGAAACAATTTCAACAACATCAACGAGATGACGATCCGTTCGAGCATTCACTCACAGGTATACAAATTTACCATCGGGGCAAACTATTCGCTGATTGGAAATTACATTTACAACAATACACGGGCTTTGCCGGCACAGGCTTCCAGCGAATTGCTCATTTTGTCGGCTTACCTTAATAAGGATTTTGACAGCAGGCACTGGCTGATCCGAACTCAATTGCTGGTCCAGAAAGGGAACAAAGACCGTTACCTTCATTTACCACCTTTTGCCGGATTCATGAGCATCAATTACCGGACCATCTGGTCGAAAGTGCTGTTTACCCAACTGGGCATTGATACCCGGTACAATTCGGCTTACTATGCCGATGCCTATGAACCTGCAACAGCCCGGTTTTACCTTCAAAATAAGCAACGCATTGGCAATTTTCCATACATTGATTTGCACGCCAACCTGAAACTGAAACGTACGCGCTTTTTCTTTATCCTGATGAATGCGGCATCTGGCTTTGCCGGCAATAATTATTTTGTAGCTCCTGATTATCCATACTACCGCCGGACTTTCAGGCTTGGAGTTGCCTGGTCGTTCTATGACTAATGCTTCCTGAGGATTTCGATCAATTCGGATAAAATCATTGCTGTGGCTCCCCAGATTATTTTTCCTTCAAATGGATAGTATTTTACACGAAGCAGGCCAGTGAAGGTTTGAAGTTCAGTTTCATGGATGATTTCGTTTTCGGCAAAATCGGTGAGCGGAAACAAAATTAATTCCTCCACTTCGTCGGAATTCAACTGGAATTCTGGTTTTTGATCAGTCCATGCCAAAAAGGGCTGAACCGAAAATCCACTGATCTCGAGGTAAAAATCCGACAGTTTGCCCAGAACTTCGATCGCCGAGACATCAATTCCAACTTCCTCGCGGGCTTCGCGCAAGGCAGCCATTTCCGCCGAAGCATCTTCCTTCTCCACTTTTCCACCGGGGAAACTGATTTGCCCCGGATGAAACTTCATGGTTGAAGGACGTTTGGTCAAACAGGTATAAAGCTTATTATTTTCAGGAAAAATCAGTACCAGAACACTACTCAGCCTGACCGATGAAAGTTCATGGTCAAGCGATTTCAACCGCCGTCCTGGGGGAAGCATTCTGAGATGAGTATTTTTGCCCGGTAATTCGCCGTTCATAGCATCTTTCAGGTATGTTTTTACTGCTGAATCCATACTCTAAATTTACTCAAAACGGATGATTTTTTCAGGAGAAACTTTGGTGATAAAATAAGATGGCAAAAGAAGCATCAGCATGGTTATGACCATAGTTCCCAGATTGAGCAGAACGAGATGCCACATATTCAGATTGATTGGTACATATTCGAGGTAATATGAAGTTGGGTCGAGTTTCAAAACATGCGTGTATTGCTGGATCAGGCAAATGCCAACACCCAAAATATTGCCTATTACCAATGCTTTCAGAATCAGCAGAACCGAAAAATAGAGGAATACCTTACGGATACTCCAGTTTTGGGCGCCCATCGCCTTTAAAATGCCGATCATCTGGGCTCGTTCCAGAATAACAACTAACAGGCCCGAGACCATATTAAAACCTGCAACCAAAACCATCAATGCCAGAATAACCCATACATTCATATCGAGCAGGCTCAGCCAGTCGAAAATATGCCTGTATTTTTCCTTTATGCTCACTACCTGCAAAACCGGACTATCGGCTGCCGTATTTCTAAGCAATAAGTTATGCACCGCTCTTTCCTGATCTGAAAGTGTTTTAAAATCGTTAACCAATATTTCGAACCCGCTTACCTCATCATTTTTCCAGTTGTTCAACCTTCGGATGTGATTGATGTCAACCAAAACAAACATACGGTCGAACTCTTCGAGACTGGTTTTATAAATGCCTGCCAGTTGGAATTTCCTTTGTCGGGGAAGAGTTTCCGACTCATGAATAAAAAACATGACCAGATCGTCGCCCAGCTTGAGTTTTAGCATATTTGCCATTTGTTCCGACATCCAGATTTGGTTGCTTCGGATGGTATCCTGAACCTGAAACCGCGATCCTTCCACCTTGTTTTCCTCAAAAAATGACCAGTCGAAATCGGGCCCGATTCCTTTCAGCACAACACCCTGAATTTCGTCGTCGGTGCGGATAATTCCCGGTTTGGTTGCAAAAATCTGTACATGACGAATGCCTTCTATACTTTTCAAATCATCCAAAAAAGGCTGATCCTGACTGATTGGAATGGTTTCGTAAGATTGGTTGGAGTCGAGGTTAACAATCTGCAAATGCGATCCAAACCCGATGACCTTGCGCCCAACTTCCGATTTGTAACCGGTAACGATGGCTACCGATAAAATCAACACCACCAAACCCAGAACAATGCCGAAAAGGGCAATATTCACGATCCGGTGCGAGAGGTTGTTCCGGTTTTCCTTTGCCGAAAAAATTCGTCGTGCTATGTAAAGATCAATGTTCAAGATGTAATGTTCCGTTCATTAACAAAGGGTAAAACCAGCAGTGAAATCAACCCGAGGACGATCAGCAGAATGGTCATGCTTCCGTGAGCCACCAATGCAAATACCTGACCGTCGGCCTGGTCAACCCCGTACAACGCCAAACCTTCAATAACCATGAAATGCCAGGCGCCTATTCCCCCCTGAACCGGCGCTACCATCCCGAAACTGCCCAGCACAAAAACGGTCAATGCTGCCAGTGCAGGTAAGTTAGCGGTAAATCCGAAGGAAAAGAAAATACAATATAACATGATATAGTATAAAAACCAGATAAAGAACGAATGAAAGATAAAGGCTCCAAACTTTTTCATTTTCAGAATACTGCGAAACCCTTCGACAAACTGATGGCCAAATCCCATCATTTTTTTCATGAACGAACCTGCAAGGATTCGATGTCTGAAAAACCAGACAATCACAAAAATGAATACTAAACCGCCAATTAAAACAGGCGAATAAATCACTTTTTCGAGTTTTTCTTTCACATCAGGATTGTTCTTCAGAAATTCCAGAACCTGTCCGAATTGGGTAAACACAACAATAAGAAGTAAAAGCAGCAACATCAGCATGTCAATCAGCCGTTCAAGAACAACCGTCCCAACCAGTTTGGTAAACGGAATTTTTTCGTAGCGCGCCAATACACCGCATCTCGAAATTTCACCCATCCGTGGCAGAGCCAAATTCATCAGGTAACCAACCATAACTGCCAGTAAAGTATTGAGCATTCCGGGTTTATGGCTCAGAGGTTCAATCATCAGGTTCCACCGGATGGTACGGCTGATGTGGCTTAGTAATCCCAGAAAAAGCGAAACCACAATCCAGAAATAATTGACCTCGTTAGTTAAAATACTCTTTAGGCGGCTCATATCCTGATCTTTGTAAACCATCCAGAATATAAAGATTCCGAGTAAAAAGAAAAAAAGAAATTTGAGGGGTTTAACTATATTTTGCTTCAAGGCTTTTGATTTATTGAAAGATTTGTTTATGCGTTTCACCATGAATTTAACGTACTTTTGTCCCGGTAATCCGGAGAGGTTTTTAATTTCCTTCCAGGCCATTTGCCGGAAGGGCAAAAATACAGATTTGTTTTAATTCGGGCGGTTTTTCCTGAAATTTAAAAATCGGGCGCTGAAAGTTTAATATAAAAGATGGCTACAGTAAGAGCAAAAAAGAATTTGGGGCAACATTTTTTGAAAGACAAAAATACTGCTCAAAAAATTGTAGAAAGCCTTCGGGCAAACAAGGTGGATCAAGTATTGGAAATTGGCCCGGGGATGGGAGTCCTGACTCAGTTTCTGCTTCAGAACAAATTGTACGAAACGTCAGTGGTTGAAATTGATCGCGAATCGGTTGACTATCTGAACCAGCATTTCCCGGAAATGAAGGACCGGATTATTTCGGATGATTTCCTGAGGATGAACCTTCACCAGCATTTTGAAGCGCCTTTTGCCATTATTGGTAATTTTCCATACAACATTTCGTCGCAAATATTTTTTAAAGTTCTGGAATACCGGAATCAAATTCCTGAGGTAGTTGGAATGTTGCAGAAAGAAGTTGCTGAGCGACTGGCCGCCCCTCCCGGATCAAAAACATACGGAATATTAAGTGTATTTCTTCAGGCATATTACGATATTGAATACCTGTTTACGGTTGACCAGGATCAATTTACACCACCACCCAAAGTAAAAGGAGGAGTTATCCGGCTTACACGAAACCAAACTAAACACCTCGACTGCGACGAAAAACTATTTAAAAGTGTGGTGAAAATGGCTTTCAACCAACGGCGCAAAACCATGCGAAACTCATTGGGAAGCATGATTCACAACGATGAACTCAAGGCAAATCCGATTTTCAATAACCGTCCGGAACAAATGGGTGTTGCCGGGTTTGAAATGATTGTGAGGTTGATTGGGGAACAGGAAGTTGGCAGTGATCAGTCGCTGTAGGCAATTTACTTGAATCAAAACCATAAAAAAACCAGTCAGAGCTTCGCTTTGGAGTGCAACTTGAATTTGTAATTTCATGTCGTTTAGTTAGTAATTTTAGTTTTGACGCTTTCAGGTCTAACGATGCTGAAAGGTCTATCATTACTGGAAAACCTGACAACGTCCGAAGTACCTGTCAGCGTTTAAAATCCTTAACTAAACGACATTAAATTCTAAAGTGATAATTGATCTTTATTCCGTAATGAACCCTTTCTTTATGGAATTCCATCCATGTTGTATTCTGACGATAATTGGTAAAAGGTGTAACTGCTATTTCACCAATCCGCCCAATAGAATGTGAAACTCCTAAATCAAAGTGCAAGTCTGTGAAAAAATTATCGTCCGAATAGTTTTCAAAAGAATCCGAATCAAAACGTTTTCTTTCATTCCTATTGCCAAAGCTATCGGTATCCTCCGCTTCTACATTAAACAATTTCCCTGAGTATAAACCTATCGAAGAATAACAATTCATGGTTTTGTTTAAAAATCGAAAAATTCTGACTCTCATCAGTAAAGGGATCGATATCTCGCTATAGTGAAAACGCAACAGGTCTCTTTTCCATGACATATTTTCCCCCGTTTGAAAATTAATACCTGCTCCCAATTTCAAATATGTAGTAACAGAATACATGTAAATAGCTTCAACACCGGGGTTAACCCGATAAGTATAGAATCCACTTAAATCGCCAATTGGCATTTTACCAATATTTGAATAATGTGCTAGTATGCCCTAATAATAAATTCTTGCTTCTTTTCCTGCGCAAAAATTTGATTTTGTGCAACTAAGAAAAGAAACAATGTTAGAATGTCTACATTACATATTTTCATTGATTTGTTTTTTGTTGTTGGAAATGTATTTATTCATCAAAATTATTTGTAGGGTGGTGACCGTTCCATATTTTTGGTTTTTAGGGTGGATAAAAATTAACATATACTATTGATTCCAAAAACCAGCAAAAGGTTGCTTCCCAAAATTATGTTTGGAAACACAAATAATAATAATCAAAACAATTGACTTGGACCGATATTATCATTATCTGAAAATTTCAATCTTATTTAGAGGCTGTTTAAATTTAGTTTTCTTGTTCCGCTAGGAACGGAAGGTCAGTAGAATTAATGAGAATATGTTTGTCTATTGTCCCGTACGGGACAATACATTGCTTATTATTCAACATTTCTACCGACAGATTTTCCCTACGGGAAATTTTTAAACAGTTTCTTATTGACTATAAGGTTACATGACCAATTTTTCCTGCCCCTGAAAATTAGTCAGAGCTTCACTTTGTAATAAATTTTCAGGCAGATTACTGTATTGAATATCTTTTTACTTTTGACGGAAACATATTCACAGCCCACCTGCTATGAAAATCGAACTGAACAAGGAATTTATTGAGCATTTGACCCTGTTGATCGCTCAAAAAGCTGATCCGGAAATTATTCAGGCTATCGGCTCACTGCATCCGGCCGATATTGCCGAGATCATGGAACAACTTGATCTGGATGAAGCGCAATACCTCTTTTTACTGCTCGATGGCGAGTTGGCAGCCGATGTCTTGGTCGAGATTCCGGAGAATGACTGGAACAGCTATCTGAAACTTTTACCTTCGGATACCATTGCCCACCGGTTCATCGAGTATTTGGAATCGGACGACGCGGCCGACGTAATGGCCGAACTCGATGACGACTTGCAGGACGAGGTTTTGCAGCAAATGGAAGATAAGGAACAGGCCGGCGACATTGCCGACTTGTTGGAATACGACGAGGATACCGCCGGGGGGATTATGGCCACAGAATTGGTGGCGGTAAACGAAAACTGGACCGTGCAAACCTGCCTGAAGGAAATAAGTATTCAGGCCGAAGATATTGATGAGATTTACTATGTGTATGTGGTTGATGACAAACACTTCCTGAAGGGTGTGCTTTCGTTGAAAAAGCTGATTATGAAACCCACGCATACGCCCATCAAAAGCCTGGTAACCGAAGATGCGCATTTTGTCCGGACCGATGCCAGCCAGGAAGAGGTTGCCCAGATCATGGAAAAATACGATTTGGTGGCGCTCCCGGTCGTTGATCAGATTGGCCGGTTAAAAGGGCGGATTACGATTGATGACGTGGTGGACATCATCCGCGAAGAAGCCGACAAAGATTACCAGATGGCTTCGGGTATTTCGGGCGATGTGGATGCCGGCGATAATGTGTTTCAGCGCGCCTGGACACGTATTCCGTGGTTATTTATTGGTATGTGCGGGGGAATTGTGGGAGCCGGGGTGCTTGGCTCAAATTCGTCGCAACTGGCACAGATACCGGCCATGGCCTTTTTTATTCCGCTTATTGCCGCTATGGCAGGGAACGTGGGCGTTCAATCATCTTCGATTATCGTGCAAAGTATTGCCAGTGGAAACCGCAATTTTGATTCGGTTGGCCGGAAATTATTTAAAGAGCTCTCGGTAGCTTTTAGCACCGCCATGCTTTTCTCTGTCCTCATTTTTCTGTACAATTTCCTTTTTAACGGCAACATGGGACTTACTTATTCTGTAAGCATTACCTTATTTATCGTGATGATTTTTGCCTCGCTGTTCGGAACCGTCATTCCATTGATACTGAATAAACTCAAAATTGACCCGGCTGTGGCAACAGGTCCGTTTATCACCACCACCAACGACATTCTGGGACTGATTATCTACATGACTGTAGCGAGAATGTTTTTTGAGATTTTGTAAAAACCAGTCAGGTGGTTATACTTTTCCCATATTCCTTCATCTGGCTATTTTACGGTTCATCCGCCTGAAACGACGATCCGGATCGTTTTTTTTTCTTACCACTGGTTCCTGGCTTTACTTTAGGTTAGTTAAAACTCAAAGCCATGAGAACAATATTCATTATTTTAATTCTCCTGATTCGGACCAGTATTTTTGCACAGGTCCAGGTTTCAGGAAAAGTAACCGATTCCCGGGATGCCCCGCTTCCCGGAACCAATGTCTTTCTAAAGGATTCCTACGACGGCGCAACGGCCGACAGCCTGGGCCATTTCAGCTTCAAAACCGGAATAAAAGGGATCAGGCAGCTTTCAGCCACATTTATTGGGTATAAACCATTTCTCAAAGAGCTGGATTTAGACAGCGCCAGGACTATAGTTTTAAACATCGTTTTGGAGGAATTGGACGAACAGATTGACGAAGTGGTGATTAATGCCGGGGCCTTTGAGGCCAGTGATAAAAAGAAGGCTGTTATACTGAAGATGTTTGATGTAGCTACAACCCCCAGCGCTCAGGGCGATATTTTTGGAGCGCTCCAGACCTTACCCGGCGTTCAGAAGGTAGGCGAAGATGGCCGCGTATTTGTCCGGGGTGGCGAAAGTTACGAAACGCAATCCTTTCTTGACGGGATGCAGGTTTCAACACCATACTTGTCAAAAATGCCTGATATACCTACCCGCGGGCGTTTCTCCCCTATGCTTTTCAGTGGCACATTATTCAGCACAGGCGCTTATTCGGCAGAATTCGGTCAGGCTTTATCGTCAATTGTTGATATGAAAACCAATTCGCTGGAAACTGAAGATAAATCCAGTATTTCAATTATGACCGTGGGTGTAATGGCTTCAACAACCAAATGCTGGAAGAGTGCTTCACTTTCGTTGAATGGTGATTATGTAACTTCCGGTTTATCAAACGTCATCAACAAACAGCAGGTTGACTGGACAAAAAGTCCTGCAGGTGTTGACGGAACCCTCATGTACCGGCAAAAAACCGGCAAGACCGGAATGTTTAAAGTATTCGGAACGTTTAACCACAGCTCCAGCGGGATGATTTATCCGAACACCCAAACCGGGATAAAACAAGATATCCTGCTCAAAAGCAGCAATGTTTACCTGAACAATACCTACAACGGTATGCTCAGCGAAAAATGGATGATCAAATCGGGATTGGCATGGAATTACGATCATCAAAAGTTTGATCTGGATAATGACCAGATTGGTACAAACCAGAAAATGTTTCAGGCCAAACTGCAGTTTATCCACAACTTGAACGAACAAACCGAATTGAAATTTGGCGCCGACTGGGTCAATTTTTCGTACGAACAAAACATCCGGATGGATGGAAATTACCGGTTACCGTTTACCAATAACGAACTTTCAGGGTTTGCTGAACTGGAATATAAACTTTCAAAAAAATTCGCAACCCGGGTTGGGGCACGAATGGAAAACAGTTCGCTATTGGGTGAAACGACTCTTGTTCCGCGATTATCGGCAGCATACAAAACGGGCAATCACAGTCAGTTTTCGCTGGCAGGTGGCTATTTCTACCAAAATCCGGAGAATGATTACCTGAAGTTTGCACCACAGTTGAAACCTGAAAAAGCTACCCATGCGGTGATGACCTGGCAATATCAGACCGAACAAAAGACCTTCAGGGTGGAAGGTTATCTGAAAAAGTATGCTGACCTGGTTAAATTCAACCAACCACTGGCGACTAATCCGCTCGATTACAGCAATACCGGTAGTGGCCATGCGGAAGGAATTGATCTTTTCTGGCGCGATAAGGAATCACTTAATCTGAGCGACTACTGGATTTCGTATTCGTGGATCAATGCCAGACGCAATTACAAAGATTATCCGGTTTCGGCCATTCCAACCTATGTGTCAGAGCATAATTTATCGGTGGTTTACAAACGATTTTTTGAACCATTGCGCACCTACGTGTCGGTTACCTATTCGTTTGCCAGCAGCCGGCCCTATCACGACCCTAATTTTTCCGGGTTCATGAATACAAAAACACAGCCGTATAATGATATCAGCTTAAGCCTTACCTATATTATGGAGTTATTTGGGAAACAATCGGTTGTACACCTAATGGTCAATAATGTCGCTGGTTTTGACAATGTTTACGGCTATAATTTCCCGAATACGCCAAATGCTGCCGGGAAATATGAATCAACTCCGATCAAATCTCCATTTGAGCGACAGATTATTTTACTTGTTTCAATTATGCTGTAGAAATAAGGAAAAAGGAAAGTGGAGAGAGGAAAGAGTAAAAATTTGTTTTATGGTTCCGTTAGGAACCAACTGTCGGTAAAATTAATGAAGAAATACCAGTCTATTGTCCCGTACGGGACAAAACTTATTCGGTAATTCATATTTTCTACCGACCTGTTTTCCCTACGGGAAATTTTCAAACAGACTCTAAACGAATTATTCATATTTTAAACTTTTATCAAGATGAAAAAGCTACTTATTAACCTTGTTTTTAGCTCGTTATCCTTCATTGGATATTCAGACGAAGCTTATCAGAAAGCCATGACCCAATCTATTGAAAAACTCTTTCAGGCTACCACCATTCCTGAATATGTTGAAATTGCCAACCAGTTTGAACGCATTTCCAACATCGAAAAAACCGAATGGCTGCCTTTGTATTATGCATCGTATGCCTACATCATGATCAGTTTTCAGGAGCCTGAAAATGCGAAAAAAGACCAGTACCTCGATCAGGCTCAAAAATATCTGGATCAGGCGATGGCCATCGAACCCAATGAGTCGGAGCTGCACATGCTTCAGGGATTTCTGTATCCTTCCCGAATTACGATTGACCCGATGAACCGTGGGATGGAACTGATGCCCGAAATGAATAAATCGCTCGATAAAGCTCTGGAACTGAACCCTGATAATCCACGAGTTTATTTTCTGCGGGCTACCATGATGTTTCATATGCCTGAAGCCTATGGAGGAGGAGCTGCCAATGCACTTCCCCTGTATCAGGCCGCCGATGAAAAATTCAGGATTTTCAAACCAAAAACTGAGCTCTCGCCCAGCTGGGGAAAAGAGATCAATGATGCTGAATTTAAAAAAGTTCAGGAGGTCATGCAGAAATAAAAAGTTGCGGGTTACGGGATACGAGTTGAAGGAAATTTCGAAACGCGTGACCCGAAACCCGCAACAACTATTTTAAACTTTTCTTTGCAAAACAAAGCTACTTCTTTTATATTCGGTATTTTCGAAAAACTAAAAATTACCATGATCTCTGACCAACAAATCCAACTTAAAAAACTGATCTGGCAAGTTCCGGCTTTTATCCTTGTACTAATCGCAATGGGGAACCTGACCATGCTGGTTGTGCTCAAAGGTGAGAAACTTACCGGACAGATGTTTCTGTATGGTTCCATCAATTCAGTACTTGTAGGTGGCTCGTTTGCACTGGGACTTACCTTCATGGTTAATATTCTCGACCGAAAACTCCCCTGGTTGCGGTTCCCACTAAAACGTCTGATTGTGCAATTTCTCATCACGATTGGTTTATCAATGATTCTGATAGTTGCCGCCATTTTGCTGAACAGTTTATTATACAAACAGCAAATCACTTCAGGCTATTTTCTTGAAACAGGCTCTTTCATGACAAAGGTTGCCTTGATTTTTGTTTTTGCAGGCTCGTTGATTTCGAATGCGGTGCTGTTTTTTAAAAATTGGAAAGAGGCCGCTGTTCAACAGGAGAAACTCAAACGTGAACAACTGGCCCTTCAATATGAAACTTTGAAAAGTCAGGTGAATCCTCATTTTCTATTCAACAACCTGAATTCTCTGACTTCGCTGATCAGTACTAATCCGGATAAGGCGATTGATTTTGTGAAGAAGTTTTCGGATGTGTACCGCTATGTACTTGACCAGAAAGATCACGAACTGGTTGATCTTGCTTCGGAACTGAAATTTGTTGAATCGTATGTGTTTTTGCAGAAAATCAGGTTTGAAACCAATTTGGATGTTGAGATTTACGTTAATCCTCAAAATTTCAAAGTCATACCTTTATCAGTACAAATGCTGGTCGAAAATGCAATCAAACACAACGAAATTTCTGATCGAAAACCTTTACATCTCAAGATTTACACTACCGACGACCAGTGCCTTATCGTTGAAAACCAGCTTCAAAAAAAGACGGGATCGGAAGGTAGTGGAACTGGAATTCAGAACATCAGGGAACGATATGAATTTTTCACAAATAAGAAAGTGGTCATCTTTGAAAATTTGGAAAAATACCACGTAAGCATACCACTTTTAACCGATTGAATCTATGTATCAAGTACTCATCATTGAAGACGAAAAAGCAGCATCGGAATGGCTCCGGAAACTGATCCTGAAGTTTGACCCACGTATCACGGTTCTTGCAACACTCGATTCGGTTGGTCGCACGGTCGAATGGTTTCAGCAAAATCAGGCGCCCGATCTGGTTTTCATGGATATACAACTTTCCGATGGCTTAAGTTTTGGCATTTTTGAACAGGTACAGGTTCCATGCCCCGTAATTTTTACTACCGCTTACGAAGAATATGCGATCAAAGCCTTTAAAGTAAACAGTATTGATTATTTACTGAAACCCATTTCGTTCGATGAACTGGAAACCGCCCTTTTAAAATTTAAAAATCAGGAGAAGAGAGTTCAACCTGTTCAGGCAGTTACTATTGAATTGTTGAATAAAGTTCAGGAGATGCTGCGAAAACAGTATAAAACCCGCTTTGTGATTAAAGTTGGCGAGCACCTGAAATCGGTTCCGGTGGAGGAAATCCTCTTTTTTTACAGTCTCGAAAAAGCCACGTACCTGTGCACTGCCGATTTCAGAACCTACCTGGTTGATTATTCGCTCGACCGTGTTTCAGAAATGGTTGACGAACGCAGGTTTTTCAGGATTAACCGGAAATATATGCTGAGTAATCTGTCCATTGCCGACATTGTTGTTTACTCCAACAGCCGGCTGAAAATCAAGCTGAAAAAGCCCGGAGAGGAGAATATCATCGTCAGCCGCGATAAAGTTCCGGCATTCAAAGAATGGCTGGATATGTAATGTGCCTGATTACTGACTGTACAGAATAAAGAAACAAGTATTAAAAGTTAAAAAATAGCTTCTGATACTTGTTCCAAATTCGATAATAAAGATTAAGAATTACTGCCCCTGCATCCTTTTAGCCCGTTCTTCGGCTTGTTGCTTACGGAATGCATCCAGTTTCACCCCTTGTTCGGCAGTTAAAACAGCTTTTAATGCTTTGTCGGTTTCAGTCGTAATTTTAGTCCGTGTTTCACGCATTTTTTCACGGTCCATTTCACCACCTGCTTCACGCATTTTGGCGAAAGCATCCGACTGTTTTTTCTGCCCTTCAGTAACAATCGGGGTAATTTTGGCAACCTCATCCTGATTTAAACCTAAAGCGGTGGTCAAACCTTCGATCTCTCGCTGAAGGCGTGCTGCAGGGTCGCGTTGCTGGGCAAAACCTGAACCCATAACTAATGTAACCACGAAAAGGATCATTAATATTTTCTTCATAATCATTGAAATTTAAATTCTGGTTTTAGACTTCAATCTTTGGCTTTGGTTTAACTTGATTATTAATAGATACTCAATGCCAGATGATCAGAAGAAAGCAAAATGGTTTACCATTCACGCAATTTTCAGACTCACCTGATCGAATCATTAGCCTTGTCTGCTGAGATATTTTTTATACATTTGATTCATGAACAAAAGAGAACAACATATTATCAACCTGATCAAAGCAAGGATTAGAAAAAAAAATCCGCAGGCAGAGGTAATCTTATTTGGTTCTCATGCAAGAGGAGAAGCTGAGCTTGATTCTGACTGGGACATTTTAATCTTATTAAACAACCTGAATGTTTCACGAAAAACAGAAAAAGAATATCGGGAGGAGCTTTTTGATGTTGAAATGGAAATAGGAGAACCTATTTCAACCTTTGTCTTTTCAAAAAATGAATGGGAATCCAGGCATTCAATAACTCCATTGTATAAAAATATTAAACGAGACGGAATTGTCATTTAATGAAAGGCACAAAAGAGGATTATATCATATATCGCATTTCAAAATCATCAGAGATATTTGCTGATGCAGAATTGCTGGCGAATAATCAGCGATGGAATTCATGTATCAATCGACTTTATTATTCAAGTTTTTATTTAGCAAGTGCTCTTCTTTTCAAAAATGACATTAAAGCCGAAACTCATAACGGAGTAAAGACTCAACTATTTCTGAATTTTGTGAAAGACGGAATGTTAAGCCGGGAACATGGGAAACTATATTCTCATCTTTTTGACTGGAGGCAAGAAACTGATTATGCTGATTTTATTGATTTTGACGAAGAACTTGTTAATCCACTTATACAAGAGGTGAAAGATCTTAACCTAAAACTAATTGAATTGATTCACATGATCATTTCTTCATCCTTCGAAAATTATTGAGCAATACATCTTGGAAGATAAAAAAATAATCCCCTCACCATTTCGGGAGGGGATCACAAACAAACAATCCCAACTATTTTATTTCAAGAAGTTTTCCCGCAAGTTTTAATCTTCCGGTTAAAGTTTCAGTCGTTTCAGCATTGGTCGTTCCTGTAAATCCGGGTTGTTCTCCACCCAGGGCAATGGTGAAATATCCAGGTTCGATAACCTGTTTATTTTTGTCGTTAATCATCGAAAGCTGGCGAGGTTCAAGGGTGAATTCAACTGTTTTCGATTCGCCTTTTTTAAGCGAGATGCGTTTAAATCCTTCCAGTTGACGGATGGGGCGCGGAGTGGATGCTTTTTCGTCAGTGATGTATAACTGAACAACTTCATCGCCGTCGCGTTCGCCAACATTAGTTACTTTAACCGAAACATTGATCTTATCGCCCACTTTAGCTTCTTTCGGAACATTCAGTTCGGCATATTTGAAACTGGTATAACTTAGCCCAAATCCGAAAGGATAAATCGGGGCCTGGCGGAAATAGCGGTAAGTACGGCCTTCCATGTCGTAATTTTCGAATGCGGGCAACTGCTCAACCGATTTATAATAAGTTACCGGCAACCGGCCTGCGGGATTGTAGTCGCCAAACAAGACATCGGCCAGGGCATTTCCTCCCTGTTGACCCGGGTAACCGGCAGTCAGGATTGCATCCATATTTTCGGCTGCGTAATTGATTGAAAGCGCGCTTCCGTTTATCAACACCAGTACCATTGGTTTGCCGGTCGCTTTTACTGCTTCCATTAAGTCGCTTTGTGATTTGGGCAGGTTCAGGTGAGTGCGGTCGCCACCTTTGAAACCATCAACCTGAATAGACATTTCTTCGCCTTCCAACCGTTGGTTCAGTCCCAAAACCAAAACAACCACATCCGACTTTTTAGCAGCTTCAACTGCCTGTGCCAACATGTTGGGCTGTGGGGTTGCCCACAACAAACGGGCATCGCCATCGCCATGATAGTTGGCATATTCGAATACCAGCTTGTAGCGTTTACCTGCCTCAAGTTTCAGTTTTTTAGAATCGTGAAAAGCGCTGTGTTCATTGTTTCCACCAACTATTTCTTTGCCTTCGTAAAATATTTTAAATGAAGGCATACTCCATCCTCCGATTTCATATTCACCTGATTGCGGCGCTTTCAGGTAGGTTGTCCAACGAATCCCAAAATTATCAACCGGCATGTGTGGATCGGGCGAACCAGATTCCCAGTAAAAATTAATTTGATCGTCAATGCGGGTAAAAAGTGGTTGTCCTACCAGTTTATTGTTGGCAAAATATTCACCAAAAGCGCCTTGCCTGCCATCTTCTGTTTCCAGATAAATTGATGGGATCGGAACCAGTTTCGAAATACCATTGGCGAGTTCGCTGCCTTGCGCATAAATCACTTCGGTTTGAGGTTCTACTTTATTTTTAATACCCTGCAATACAGTTACCGGATGCATAGGAATACCATTGTAGTTACCCCACAACGATTCAATTTCGTCGGCATTAGGGCCAATCACCGCAATTTTGCTGAGTTTTTTGCTTAATGGCAAAGTTTTATTGTTATTCTTCAGTAAAACGATACTTTTCTGCGCAGCCACCCGGGCCAAATGATCGTTGGCCGGATTGTTATTCACAGAGAATGGAATCCGGGCATACGGAACTTTTTCGTCCGGATCGAACATTCCAAGTTTAAAACGGGCTGTCATTAAACGGCCTACCGAAACATCAAGGTCTTTTTCGGTGAGCAGTCCCCGTTTAACAGCCTCAGGTAATGCTTTGTAAGTATCGCCGCATTCGAGGTCAGTTCCCCGTTTTACGGCAAGGGCAGCAGCTTCAGCTTCGTCTTTGGCAATTTTATGGTACTTCCAAATGTCGCCAATGGCCCAACAGTCGCTTACAATGTAACCCTGAAATCCCCATTCGTCCCGAAGAATACCTGAAAGTACGGTGCTGGCACAACAAGCTTCGCCACGAAAACGGTTATAGGCACCCATCACCGAATACACACCTCCTTCAACCACCAGGGTGCGGAATGCCGGCAAGTATGTTTCGCGCAAATCGCGTTCACTGATGTTTGCATCAAATTCATGCCGCAAAGGTTCCGGACCAGAATGAACTGCAAAGTGTTTGGCTGTTGCCACAACTTTCAGGTAATTCGGGTCGTCGCCCTGCAAACCTTTCACAAACTGAAGGCCCATCTGTCCGGTCAGGTAGGGGTCTTCGCCATATGTTTCGTGACCACGTCCCCAACGGGGATCACGGAAAATATTGATGTTTGGCGACCAGAAAGTTAAGCCCTGATAGATTTTCCGAAGTCCCCGGCGTTCAAATTCATGATGTTTGGCCCGAGCTTCGTCAGAAATAGCATTTGCTACCTGGTGGATCAAATCGGTATCCCATGAAGCTGCGATGGAAATTGACTGAGGAAAAACGGTGGCATAACCGGCGCGTGCAACCCCGTGCAAACATTCGTTCCACCAGTTATACTCCGGAATTCCGAGTCGTTCAATAGCTGGTGATTGGTAGCGCATTTGCTGCATTTTTTCCTCCGGTGTCATTTCAGAAAGTAAGCTTTCAACTCGCTCCTGAGTAGATAAATTCGTGTTTTGGAATTGAAATCTGGGTTGTGACATCCCCAGAATCGGGCATAAAAGCAGCAATATCAAATACAAAATGTGTTTCATAAAATATTGATTTAAGTTATACTGGTCTGGTCTGGTCTGCAAATCTACAAAATGAAAAGAAATTCCATATAAAATAATTGAGCAGATACTTGATTTTTTTACTTTATGATGTTTGGTGTGGGTAATCGGATTTGGGTAAAAGAAAAATGAATTGTTTTAATACCTTATTTGTCAGAGATAACTACTAAATATACCAAAGCTGCAATAACAGCTCCTGTAACAGGTCCAACTACCGGTATCCAGGCATATCCCCAATCGCTGGCGCCTTTGGTTTTTATCGGAACAAGGAAATGGACTATACGCGGCCCCAGGTCTCGTGCCGGATTAATGGCATAGCCGGTCAGTCCTCCAAGGCTCATACCAATAGCCACAACCAGCAATGCCACTGGTAAAGCGCCCACCGATCCCAATCCCATAGTTACTTCGCCCATGCCATCAGCTTTAAATTCAGGACCGGCAATGAGTAAAACAACGAATATCAAAACAAAAGTTCCAACGACTTCACTTAGTAAATTACGGGGAGTATTTTTAATGGCAGGTGATGTACAAAATGTCCCTTTTACTGTTCCTGCATCTGTCGTTTTATTATAATGGTCGGCAAAAAGAAGCCATGTTAAAAATGCTCCGGACATTGCGCCCAACAACTGCGACAGGATATATAACGGCGCATCGGCCCAGGCAAAATTTCCGGCAACTGCCAACCCAATGGTTACTGCAGGATTTAAATGTGCCCCGCTTGACGGACCTGCCACAATAACTCCCAGAAAAACTCCCAGCCCCCATCCAAAGGAAATCAACACCCAGTCGGCTCCTTTGGCGAAGGTACCACTCAGTGAACTATTTGCACAAACTCCAGTGCCCATCAGGATCAGGATAAAAGTACCCAGGTATTCAGCAATTAACGGATTCATAGAATTCAATTTAAAATATAACCATTTGCAAAATCAGTATATAATTGGACTTGTTCCTTCTGCCATTTTCTTCTAAATCCCAGCTCTTTGGCCATTAATTCAGCAACCGCAGGAGCCATCGCAATGCTTGCCCTGGCATCCAGCAAAAGCGCCCTGGTTCTTCGCGCTAGGACATCTTCAACCGTACGGGCCATCTCTTCACGAACTGCCCAAACAACCTCAGCTTTCAGATAAGGTAAATCCGGATGAAGTTTTTCCCCCATTTCCGAATCCTGACCGATAATTGATTTAATCTTAGGCAGATCAGACCCGTAAACATGAAGATGTCCTGAATTATTGGTATTTTTTATATATCCGTGAATAGGCATATTTTTGGTGACACATTCCATATTGTTCAGCCCACCCAGTAGGATTGCCTTATCCACAATATCTTCGCCCATTTTACGATAGGTTGTCCATTTCCCTCCAATCATCGTAATCAAACCCGATTTCGAAATAATTAACTTATGGCTGCGCGAAATTTCCTTGGTTTCCTGATTTTTATCTTCGGGAGCAGCAAGCGGCCTTAAACCGGCAAAAATGCTCAAGACGTCTTTCCGCTTTGGTTTTTTGGTCAGGTATTTACTGGCCGTATTCAAAATAAATTTAATCTCCTCATCCAGCGCCCTGGGTTCAATCTCAGGATTTTCGACCGGGGTATCGGTTGTACCAACCACCACTTTCCCATGCCAGGGAACTGCAAATAACACCCGCCCATCCGTAGTTTTTGGAATCATAATTGCAGAATTTCCCTGAAGAAAAGACTGGTCTAAAATAATATGGATACCCTGGCTGGGCACCACTGTCTTCACATGATCCGGTTCATCCATGCGGTTTATTGAATCAACAAAAATTCCGGTTGCGTTGACAACAACTTTCGCTTTTATGGTATAGTATCGGTTATTTTCAGAATCCAAACATTCGACACCGGAAATGATCCCATCTTCATTTTTGATTAAACGGGTTACACCGCAATTATTTAACACATAACCTCCATTATCGGTAACGGTTTGTGCCAGGCTGATGGCAAGCCTTGAATCATCAAACTGCCCGTCATGATAAATCACCCCACCTTTCAAACCCTCTTCCACCAGGTTGGGGATTGCTTTCATGGTTTCCTCTTTCGTAATGTGGATAGATGGCCCCAACCCGAGTTTTCCGGCCATCATATCATAAACCTTCAACCCAACAGTATAAAACGGCCCGTCCCACCATTCATAATTGGGAATAACAAATTTTTGATTTTTCACCAGATGTGGCGCATTCTGCAATAACAATCCCCTTTCGTTGAGAGCTTCCAGAACCAGGCCAATATCGCCGGCAGCAAGGTAACGAACACCCCCGTGAACCAACTTGGTGCTTCGCGAAGAGGTTCCTTTCGCAAAATCGTATTTTTCAAGAACCAGCGTATCATAACCTCTCGATGCAGCATCAACACCGGCCCCAAGCCCGGTCGCCCCACCTCCGATAATGACTATGTCCCAGATTTTATCCGGCGAATACCGTATTGCCCTTAATGATTCTGAACGCTTCATCGTTTGTATTATTTAACCGGTAATTTTCGCCGGAAGGCCTTTGACTAAAACTGGTTTTTCGTTTTGCTTTTTGGGCATGAACATGTCTTTGTAAGTCAACCCGAGTTTTTCCTTCATTTCGAAAGAATAATCGAGCGTGCCCAGGTCCGCGCCGGTGTTGTTGGTCCCGAATGTGAATTTCACTCCGGCTTCTTTGGCTTTCCGGAGAATTTTTTCGGTTGGCAGTTTATACCGGGAGTTGATTTCAAGTGCCACTCCATGGTCAGCCAAAACTTTTACAAAACGGTCAATTCGGGCGTTGGTCCAAAGTTCGTCGTATCTGGCGGCTATCACGGCAGGCAAAAAAGTTGGGTTTACATGAATGTCAATAGGTTCTTGCGACACAACACTTTCAATTTTGCTTACCAGTTCATCCATAAATTTCTGTTCATCATCAACAAAAGTTTCATCCGGCATCCAAAGTCTCATCCGGCGGCCTTTATGGTCGGTCCAGGTCATTCCATCGGTAAAAATGTAATCAAATTTGGCGACAGCTTCAGGCGAAAACAGGGTCACCCATTCGCGTCCTTCGGCTTGCATTCCCCTGAAAATCGGTTTCGTTTGAACCGTATCCATATAAGCTGCCAGCGATGCATCGTCGGTTACCGGAAATTTCAATCCGCAATTAGGGGCAATGCCATAGTTGATACCCAGTTTCAATGAGTTTTCGCAGGCCTGGGCAATGGTCAGGCCACCTTTCAGGTGAACATGAAAATCAATAACAGGAAAGTTTTCAAACATCATTTTGGTGATTTTATCGTCCCACTCCTTCGATACCAGCAATTCGAATTTTTCGGCTTTAGGCAATGGTTTAACCTGGATACTTTTGAAATACACTTTGCTCTGTTCGTCATGGCATTGGAGGGCGATGCGTCCGGCGCTGAACACTTTTAGCTTATCGTTTTTGGGTCGGTACGGATCATTCGGCTGTATGTAATCAACTACTTTCGTTCCGTTTACAAATACCTCGCAGCGGTTTTCAACCACTTTGAAAGACAATTCAAACCACTCGTTATCTTTAACCGTTGGGTAGTAAACATTACGGATTCCGTAAAGACTTCCTGTTTTTTTCAACTCCAGAAAATCGCCCTGACGTTCATACGAATTATTAATCTGGACTTCATAACCCCGCAAAAGTGGTCCGTAAGGCTGTTCCTGGGTATGAAAAACAATCCCGGAGTTGCAACTGGGATCGGTTTTCACCATGGCTTTCAGTTCGAAATTGCGAAAGACACCTTTATTAAAATCGCCTGAATAAAACAAATGACTGATTGGCCCGTTGGCAATAAGCAGGCCATCTTCGATCTTAAATGAAGCGGGATTTTGGTTGGCAGACCAGCCGGCCAGGTCTTTTCCGTTGAAAAGTTCGGTCCATTCGGGCTCATTGGTCTGACATGAGGCCAAAAAAATACTCATCAGGAATATCAGGCAAAACTTAAAATCTTTCATGGCATTTTGGTTTAGGGTTATGAATAATAACAAAGGTAAAAATAAAGTCTGTTTCAGTGCCCTGCTCCTTAAATTGTATTTAATAAATTTCAATAATGAATTGAGTACGGTGTACGATTCATTTTTCCTACTTTTGATACTTTAACATCAGCAATTCGAAAAAGAGTGTGAGAACAGTTTCTAAATTATTTAGAGGAAAAACATTCTTTCGGAGCTGGCAATAATTTAGGATATGAAATTAATTGGAGCATGTTTGATTCTTCTGTCGTTTGTCGGATCACAACAATTGAGTGCACAGGATATTGTTTCAGGGACACTGACTGCCCGTCAGGTCCTCAGTCAGATGCAAATACATTTGACCTGTCCGTGGAGTCAGGAAACGGTGGATACATTTAAAACGGGCAATCCGGACGACAAGGTTACCGGAGTTGCTGTAAGTATGTTTGCCGATATGGAAATCCTGCGCCAGGCGGTTGCCAAAAACTGCAACCTCATAATCGTTCACGAACCAACTTTTTACAATCACCTCGATAAAACCGATATGCTTAAAGGCAATCCGGTTTATCGTGCAAAGAATGAATACATTAAAAAGCACAAGTTGATTATTTTCAGGTTTCACGACCACTGGCACCGGACTGTTCCCGACGGAATTTACGTGGGCATGATTGAAAAATTGGGCTGGAAAGCCAATCAGATTGACAGCTCCATGCTGTTCTTCAGGTTCGATGAACAAACGGTTGGCGGTTTTGCCCAAAAACTTCAGGTCAAACTGAAAGGAAGCCAGTTGCGGATTGTGGGAGACCCTTTGATGCGGTTTACTAATGTGGCATTTGCGGTGGGAGCTCCGGGTTCTCAGTCGCACATTAAATTACTGACCAGCGAGTTCACCGAATTGCTTGTGGCCGGTGAAGCCCCGGAATGGGAAACTTACGAATATGTTTTGGACGCTTACCTGTTGGGCATGAAGAAGGCGGCAATTTTTACAGGGCATATTCCTTCGGAGGAAGCCGGAATGGAATACTGTGCCACCTGGATGAAAACCTTTATCAAAGAAATACCTGTCATTTATCTTGAAAACGGATCGGCCTACTCATTTGTAAAAAACATACAGATACAATGATCAAAGCGATTATTTTCGATATGGACGGAGTGCTGGTTGACAGTGAGCCATTTCACGTTGAAATTGAAAAACAGCAATTTCTCCTGAACCAGATTTCAATTTCGGACGAAGAACACCACCGTTATATGGGCGTTGCCTCGGATGTGATGTGGAGACAGATAGCCGAACGTCATTCAATGAATGTTTCGGTTGAAGAATTAACCGAGCAAAACCGTGTTGAAAGTATCCGGTTCTTTACTGAATTAAATGAGATTCCGGTGATGCCCGGATTGGTTGACCTGCTGGAGAAACTCAAACAAAAAAACTATCCGATGGCCGTTGCATCATCCTCTTTTCTTGAAATTATTGAACTCATTCTTCAACGGACCGGACTTCGGAAGTATTTTCAGGTGGTGGTGAGCAGTCAAGAGGCAGGGAAAAGTAAACCCGAACCCGATGTATTTTTGCTGGCTGCACGTAAATTAAAAATTCAACCACAGGATTGCCTGGTGATTGAAGATTCAAAGAATGGAATTAAAGCAGCCAAAGCTGCCGGAATGCGGTGTGTAGCTTTCCAAAGTCCTGATGTAAATCCACAGAATCAGAAGCAAGCAGATGAAGTGATAAAAAGCTATTCGCAGCTTGAAAGGTTGTTGTGAGGCGGGTTGCTGGTTTCGGGTTTTACTCCTTATTCACGGAGTGACTGGAGTCACCCCATGAATAGCAGGAGAAAAACAGATCCTTACGAAATCATATAAATATGCATAACAGGGTATTTACTTCCTGTCATTAAGTATTGTCTTTGTGCTCATGGAGTATCCAAAAAATCAAATGGAATTTGACAGGACATTTGCACATGAAGACGATTGCGTAAAGTACCTGATAGAAGTTAAGTGGCCCTTAGGAACTCATCAAAACTATACGAGTCAAGATCGGCTTCAGAAATACTTGGATGAGTTCTCATTTCGATACAATAGGCGCAAGTCCAACAGAAGAGGATTATTGCATCACCGGATTATTGAACAAACAATGATATGGGAACCCATATTATCAAGAGATGTGTTCGAAAACAAAATTCAATAAGTCGCAAGAAGTAAATACCCTAAAATTATTTTAATAAAAAAACTTTCGGATGGCAGTAAATTATTTATATTATAAAAGTTATCTTTAATTCGAAAAGAAGATACAAAGAAGATTTTGATAAACCAAAGATATCTGCATGATATTCTTATATTTTATATATTACAGGCTGACTCTAATTAACCAAAATGGAACATCATGAAAAGGACTATCCTATCATTTTTTATTTATTGTATTCCATTGTTGCTGTTTGCGCAAGAAAATAATCAGGGGTGTCTCGATAAAGCTCTCCCGTTTTTAACACCTATTGAAGGTTTCTACCTTACAGATTATTGCAAATTCTCTGAATTTGACTCTTATGAGTTTGTTATCAACAGAAATACCAGCTCTATAAAGAAAGAGGGTATTTACCGCGAAGTCTGGTTTCGGAAAAAGGGTGACAGTAACCGGCATGTCTCGGGTAATCTGATTCTTCAGAATCATGTTAATGCCATTAAAGCAGCAGGAGGAGAAGTTGTTAAAGAATCGGATGGATCGGTATTTAAAATTGTCTACAATGGAAAAGAAATATGGATTTATGTGAACTCAAATACCTATAGTACTGATCTTGATAACTATGGAATTATTTCTATCGAAATACCACAAACAACACAAGGAACAGGTTCGCAGGTCACGGGCGGATCGGACGGAGCCACCGGGATTGACAGAAACGGGAGTCCACAAAGCCAACAGGATCCGGTTACGATAGCGGGAGCCGTTAATCCAGCTGGTGCCGTTGGTTTACCTGAATATAATTTCAATGAAAATGTTGGTGGTTCCCCAATACCCGCAACATCCAGAAATTTAAAATCCATATCTGAGGATATGACAACAGCTTCCTTCAATAGAAAAACTGAAAAAGCAATAAATACTGACCTAAATCCGCCAAATGTGGTCCTTGATGAGATCAGCGAAATAAAAGGCACTTCTGCCCTTATTAAGGGTGCTATCTGGCCTTCTGCCGAGGGCTCGGAAATTATTTCTTCTGGTTTTTGCTGGAGTACTAATCCAAACCCTTCAACAGCAGATAGCCAGATAGCTCAACGTGGATTAATGACCAGACTAATACCTGCCACGATATATTATGTTAGAGGATTTGCAACCACAATTAAGGGTACAACTTATGGAAATGAGTTGAGTTTTAATTCCGGACAAATTATGGGTTCATTTTATGCCGGAGGTTTGGTGTTTTACAACGATGGACGGGGACGCGGATTAATCTGTTCCGAAACCGACCAGGAAACAAACGAAGCATGGGGTTGCATGGGTGGTTATATTTCAAGAGATTCAGGAATTCCACTTGATCATTTATCGGGTTACGCGAATACCAATGTTATTGTGGCTACCTGTCATCAGTCCCATTGTGCTGCCAGAATTTGTTACGATTTAACACTAAACCATTTCTATAACTGGGTTTTACCTTCCAGTAGTGAAATGTCCTTGATCCGAACGAATTTGTATCTTCAACATCTTGGTGGATTTCATGGTGACGACTATTATTGGACTTCTTCTGAATACAACAAGGATCAGGCATGGGCCTATATTTTCGGATGGGCAGACTACCCACTTCATCATGGAAATAAGGATCTTGGTGCACATGTGCGTGCTATCCGCTCTTTTTAACAATTAATTTATTAATACCAGACACAATGAAAAAAATTCTCTTTTCACTTTTTACGAGTTTTTTGATAAGCTCCTCATTTGCACAGCAAGATAACCCTGAATGTCTTGAGAAAACTTTTAAATTTTTTACTGTTTTTGAAGGATTTTATATTAAAGACTATTGCAAATATGCTGAATTCGGATCCTATGAGTTCATTGTCGACAGGGGCGCCCGTTCAATCAGAAAGGAAGGAGTGTTCCGTGAAGTATGGTTTCAAAAAAAAGATGATAATAACCGGAAGGTCTCAGGCCTTCAGATTCTTCAGAACCATGTTAACGCCATAAAGGCTGTTGGTGGTGAGGTTGTAAAAGAATCTGACGGATCTGTATTCAGAACAACATACAATGGCAAAGAATTATGGATTTATGTCAATGCAAACACGAACAGCTCCGACCTTGATAATTATGGAATAATTTCTATCGAGGTTGATGTGATGAAACAGGAAGTGAGCGCCCAGGATATCAAAGGGAGCATTGCTTCTCAGGGAAAAATAGCTTTGTATGGGATCCTTTTTGATACAGGAAAATCGGACATCAAACCGGAATCGGAAAAGGCTATCGCCATTGTTGCTGATTATCTTCAGGAAAACCCGGGAGTGAATGTTTATATTGTAGGTCATACCGACAATGTGGGCGATTATCTGATGAATCAAAAGCTATCTAAAAGCAGAGGAGAATCAGTTAAGAATTATCTGGTATCTAAATATAAAATACCCGTTACAAGGTTGACAGGCGATGGTGCTGGTACGGTTTGCCCTGTTACCACAAATGATACAGAGGAGGGTAGGAAATTAAATCGAAGGGTGGAAATTGTTAAGAAGTAATCCTGGCAAAGTACAATGAAACAAAAAATAATAAAAACCATAGCTTTTCTACTGGTTAGTTTAAGTTTTACAGCAGTTAAGGCGCAAACAGTAAAAGACATTGATGGAAATGTATATAAAACTGTAACCATAGGGACTCAGACCTGGATGACAGAAAACCTGAAAACCACAAATTACAACGATGGTACTGCAATACCTTTTGTTTCTAATAATACTGCATGGATAAACCGTGATTCAGTAGCAATTACTACCGCTGCATACTACTGGTATGATAATGACTCAACCTATAAAAATGTTTACGGAGCTTTGTACAATGGGTACACAATAATAACAAGCAAACTTTGTCCATGCGGATGGCATCTTCCAAGTGATGCTGAGTGGTCTGTCTTGACAGATTATCTGGGGGGTGAAGGTGTTGCAGGTGGCAAACTTAAAGAAAGAGGGTATTCTCATTGGGTTGCTCCTAACACCGGAGCTACTAATGAAACTGGCTTTAACGCACTTCCGGGAGGATCCCGTTTCATGGATGGATCATTCAAGCTTGCTAATGAAGGGGGAAACTGGTGGAGTTCTTCCGATTATAATTCAGAACGCACCTGGTTCAGGGGTATGAATAACAATATCGAATTTGTGATCAAAGGTCCACTTGAAAAACCAAATGGGATTTCCGTCCGCTGTGTCAGGGATAAAAATTGACTTTAAAAAAGTACAGATTAAACATTGCTGTATTTCTTTTTCCTAAGAAGATTTTCGGTTTTTTATAAAACTAATAACAAAAAAGACCATGTATAAAACTAAAATAACTGTAATCCAATTATAATGTAGAACTTACTACTGTATTAGTCTTAACCAATCACTTCTTCTCACGAGTATATGTATCTGTTCCAACCACCTTGTTATTTACTAAATTAGTTATTATAAACGAACCAGGGGACTTTGTTTCAGATTTCATTTTGGAAACAGCATTTTCGGGATTAGTAAAAACTTTAAGTGGAACTCCTTCTGAGGTATTTTTCGAAGTAGCCTAAAATGCCCACATATCAATTTCAACTATAACAACAAGTTAATTATCCAACCAAGATGGAAATTAAACACGACAATAAAATTGGGTGGATTGTTTTAGATCAAATTCGAACTATTGACAAACAGAGAATAATCAAAGACCTTGGACTATTGACAAAATCCGAGCTCAATAAACTAAAATCGGTATTAAAAGAAACCTATATTGACTGAAAATTTATCAAACTAAACATCACTTGACAATACCTAACAACATTATTCAAACAGATATGAACGCAGAAATTCAAATATATAACGACAAACAAACAGCGGTTGACAAAGAAATTTGCGACCTTCTGGCAACAACAGTTGACAGCGAACTGACTGAAGCAGAAAGCAAAATCTGGCATGCCCACCCGGTTTGGTTTTTAGATGGTAATCCAATTGTTGGCTACAGTAAACAGAAAGCAGGCTGGCGTTTGATGTTTTGGAGTGGAGCGGATTTTGAAGAAGCTAAATTGAATGTGATTGGCAAAAAATTTAAAGACGCTTCTATTTTCTACACTTCAGTTGAACAAATCGAAACAAAAGACCTTAATCGTTGGCTGAAAAAATCAAGGGAAATTCAGTGGGACTATAAAAACATAGTGAAAAGAAAAGGTATATTGGAAAGGCTGAAGTAATTTAAGAGTATAACCTTAAGATACATAGTATGAACAACGCAAACAACCACGATGAGCGTATTGCAAAAATGACATTCGCCACGGTATATCCGATGTATATCGCAAAAGTGGAGAAGAAAGGCAGAACGAAAGAAGAATTGCATCAGGTAATTGAGTGGTTAACCGGTTTTGATGAAAAAAAGCTGCAGGAACTGATTGAAGAAAAAATAACTTTTGAACTATTCTTTCAGAGTGCAACATTAAACCCAAATGCTCACCTTATTACCGGTGTAATCTGTGGCTATCGGGTAGAAGAAATCGAAAATCAGTTAACGCAACAGGTAAGGTATTTGGATAAGCTGGTGGATGAATTGGCGAAAGGTCGTAAGATGGAGAAGATCTTGCGTGCTGCCTAGAGCGCCTGGCGAATGATTGGTTCCCTCCCTAAGCTGGTACATATTACAAAGTCAGCATCAACGAAGGAAAATTATTATCTTTACCTATTGAACGAAATCGAACGCAATGCAATATTCAATCGATAAAAAATCTATTCTTCGAGCATGGGGTTGATAAGCTGTACCTCTTTGGTTCGATTTAGGCAAGAATTTTAATGAAGATAGTGACATTGATTTTGTCGTCAGGTTCAAGAATATTGAACTTCTTAAGTATGCTGACAACTATTTCGATTTCAAGTTTTCGTTAGAAGATTTATTAAACCGACCAGTTGACCTTTTAGAAGAGCCCTTTGAAATTTGGCAACAGACTTCAAATAAATAGCTCCAAGTGCCGAAGGCTTCTTTGATATAAAAATCGAGTTACAAATCCACTACAGAGAGTCCTATCTTCCGCGGTGCTGACTTGGAACCCGGAACTTGAAACTTCTTTAATACCCCAACTCTTTTCCTTTCTTAATGGCCGGAATTCCATACTGCATCCACACAGGCATGGCTTCATCTTTCAGGTAATAATCGAAAAACTGTTTCATGCGAATGGTTAAATCCATCCGGTTGGCCCAGCTTTCGGCTTTCAGGTTGTGTGCTTCATTATTGTATGTCAGCATCCAAACCGGTTTGTTTAAGCGGCGCATGGCCGAAAAAAGTTCAATTCCCTGGTACCACGGAACAGCGCCATCGTTATCATTGTGCATGATCAGCAGTGGTGTTTTTATTTTTGGCACATAAAAAAGTGGCGAGTTTTCAATGTATTGAAGTGGTTTATCCCACAGCGTTCCGCCAATGCGACTTTGAGTCCGTTCGTACTGAAACATCCGGTTCAATCCCGATTCCCAGCGGATGCCTCCATAAGCGCTGGTCATGTTGGCAACCGGAGCCCCGGCCATAGCAGCCGCAAACATATCGGTTTGGGTAATGAGCCAGGCCGTCTGGTATCCTCCCCAACTATGTCCCTGAATGCCTATACGTTTACGGTCTATAAACGGGAATAAACTACTCATTACCTGAGTTCCACTAATGACTGCATCAAATGCGTCCTGGCCGGGATAACCTTCTTTGTAGGTAATGTCGGGTATAAATACGATGTAATCGTTGCTTGTGTAATAGGTCCGGTTGACGGTAGATCGGGTTGGCGCCGGAGGAGTATAGGCATGAAGGTTATCGGCATTTCGTTCATAAAAATAAACAATCATCGGGTATTTTTTGTCAAGATCTATGGTTTCAGGAAAATAGAGCAAACCTTCGAGCGATTTTCCCGAGAAAGTGTCCCAGTGGACCAGACGGACAACCGGCCAGATAAAAGATTTTTGCTGTAGATTGGAATCGGAAAGCCGGCGACGGTGTTCAAATGTCAGGTTGCCTGTCCACAAATCAGGTGATTCGCTGGCGCTTTCACGCATCCAGATCAGCGCTTCAGCATTTTTTGCCTTCGCCAGATTACCAAAATTGAAATCTTCCATCAACAGCAAACGCGGATCGGAGTAATTGCGCAAATCGGCGCTGAAGTATCCTTCCGACTTGTTGCGTTCGTCAAAAGCATGCACAACGACGGGTTTGCCGGTATCAATAAATTCTTCTTCAGGATCAAGTTTCTGATAACGAAATTTCAGGAAATTTTTCCGGCCATAGTTTCGTGTGGCATTCACCGGAACTTTAACCCCTTCCAGATCAACTTTCCAGATGTCGTAGCGATCGTACAGGAAGACCGATTTATCGTTTTCCGACCAGCCTGCAATTCCGTAAGGGGTTGGATCTTCAGGCATATCCCAGCGTTCGTCACAAAACAAAACCGGAATTTGGGAGCTCAGATCAAGAACTTCTTTGGAACTCCCATCAGTTGAACATGAATAATAGGTACTGTCGGCAGGATCGTACCAAACCACGTAATTGCCACCCGGAGATAAAGAAACCAGCGCCTTATTCTGAACTATGATCCGTTTTATGCCGGTTTCTATATCAACCAGGTAATAATCGGCATTCGGTTTCCCGGTCCATGAAGATTCCAGCTTATATGGTGAAGAATCAATTCCCAAAGCTACCCGTCCATTTCCCTTCTGAATGGTCCTGACTTCCCTGACAACCGGATCGCCCAACTGGATGTGATTCATTTTATCAATCAGATATACAGCCTTATAAGTTCGTTTCTTTTCCTTTTCCAGGTTGACTTTCTGTTCGGGCTGCAATTCCTTATCCTTCCAGGTCCAGATATCGAGCTGTGGTTTTTCTTCGTCTAAAAGTGTGTCTTTAGGTTCAGGTTGCGGCTTCTGGTTTGTACCAAAGAAAAGGTGCAGTCCGCTTTCTGAAAACGAGAGGTCTGTAAACTCTGAAGGCGACCAACCCAAAGGCATGCCCGGGGCATCGGCGATAACTGCTGCTTTGGGTTCGCCTGTTGTAAGCGATCCGTAATACAAACTGAAAACTTTTTCCTTGATGGTATCTGACGAAAATAAAAAACCGAACCGGCCACCTTGTTGGTCAGAAGTGATCTTTTTGGCAGTTCCTGCCAGTTTAAAAATGACATCTGCTTTTCGTTTGCCGGTATCAAATACTACTATTTCTGTATGTTCAACCGAATCTTTGGTTTGCCTGATAAACGTGATGCTTTGTCCCAGGGGCGCATAATAATACTCGGTTACGTTTTGAAAACTAATGGTATCGCCCGAGGCTGCATGAAAGAGTATTAACTGGCTTTTCTGCTCGTCCGGCTTGTCGTTCCCATTCTTAGCTTTTGTTTCGTCCAATTTCTTTCCGTTGTCTTTTCCCGTCATTTTTCCGGGTTTTTTCATATCCGTCAAAAAAGCAACCCATCGGGCGTTTTCCTTTGGTAATGTAAATTGTTTCAGGTTGGGAAAACAATAAATCCTGTGCCGTTTGAAAACCAGGATACCCAAACTGTCCTTGGGCATTTGCTCCTTTTTCAGCTTTTTCTTTTTGGCGCTCCGGATGGAGTCTTCAGGCTGTTTGATTTTATATGCGATAAAGTCCGATTCAGGTGAAAAGCGGGCATCGAATCCTCTGGAAAGTGTATCAACCTTCTTTGAATCAATAGTCTTGACCAACAGGTTTCCGTTCCCCTTTTGCGGGTTTAGTTCAAAGGCAGTCCATTTGCCATCGTTGGAAACAATTGGATTGTTCAACACTTGCCAGGCAGCAAAATCACTGACCGAAAGAGGTTTCTTTTCAGTTTTCTGGGCATTAAGAAGCAGGGAGGTAAAAAGTATGCACATCGGAAGAAATAAACCGGCTCGTATCATAATTGACTTTTTCAAAAGTTGCTCTCAAAGATAATATTTGAGAAAGAATAGTTCACCCTAAATACAGTTGAGTCATGTTTTACCATTAATGGAGCGAAAAATAAACCAGATACAGCATACTAAAACAGATAATTCGAAGTTTTACTAACGATTGTATTTTGATAATTCATAAAAAAGCTATCGGTTATCCGAACTAATCAATCAATTCCCGGTAGAACCTTTCAAGGGCAGATTTATCTGCCCTTGTTTATTTTTCAAACTGCTTTTCTTTTCAGCAAACCTTCTGTTGGATCACTTCAAAGTATAGTGTGGGTATGATTAGGATTTATTCCTTATCAGAATCTATTGTCCTCAAGCCGGACTGGCTCTTACTTTTCCATTCGATGAAAAGTAAGCAAAAATCTTGTCAAAACGAACCCTCAGCCGGGCGTTTTGACTGCCCTCGCACTCGCTCCGATCAAGGGTCGATGAAAATTTGAAGAATGGCGATCTAATAACTTCCGTTTTATCTACAATCCGTTTCCACTGGAATATCATTCGATCACTTCTGTTTTTATGCCTTTCTCCTCCCCCTCGGGGAGGTTGGGAGGGGCCTTATTTAACAGCTTTCAGCCAGGCTTCTGCCATCAGCGAATTACCTGCCATGGAAGGATGAACCCCATCGCCTGTCCAGTATTTGCCGGGGGCATGTTTCTGTGCTTCATCGAAAATGGTCTGGTATGGAATAAAAATACTCTCAAATTCATCTGCCAGTTTTTTTGCTGAAGCACGGTATCCATCAAATTCGGGAAACCATTTTTCATCAACCGCTGACCCATCCTGGACTGCAAAAGGCTCACAGATAACTAGTTTTATTTCAGGAAGCATCTTTTTAGTCAGGGTTAAAAGCTGGCGATAATCGTTTTCATACTTTTCAACCGTTCCATCATACTTGCCATTCAGCTTATGCCAGAAATCGTTGACACCAATTAAAATACTGAGAATGTTTGGCTTCAAATCCAAACAATCTTTTTGCCAGCGTTCGGCCAGTTGGAATACTTTATTTCCGCTGATTCCACGATTATAAATTGAAAATTGACTGGAAGCCATGGTATTCAATAAATTGGCACCAGCCATAAAGGCATAACCCGATCCAAAAGATGCCGGGGAATTGGCCAGTTGATTGACTTTTTCGCGACCCGCATCTGTAATCGAATCTCCCTGAAAAAGAATCACATCGCCGGTTTTCAACGAAGATAATACTCCTTTATGTTTCTTTTCGCCTGACGGCATTGCAGCCGAAAGAATTTCAGGAATTGCAACCAGACCAATAGTTCCGGTAGTAACTGTACTAAAAAAATTACGTCGGTTCATGTTCATTTCTTAAAGTTTTATGGTTTGGAGAATAAATTCAACTCTGCTTTTTACTGAAGATAAAGGTAATTCTATTGCCTGATAATTCAAACCAATATAAGCGTCCAAAACAAATTGATGAATCCAGACTGCATCGTTGTATGATTCAGTTCTGACATCATCATTGGCGAATATATCGGACCAAGGCGGAGTTACAAACACTAATGGTGAATAGCGGTATTTTAAAGAGCTTTGGATTAATATTTCAGGAGCGCCAAATCCTTTGTAACGGGCAAAAGCCAATTGGTCCGGGATTCCACGATCGGCAAAAGCCACCACACCATCAGGAACCGACTCAAAAAAGGCAATCCTTTTCCGTAATATTTCTTCCTGAAAAAGCTTTGGGTTTTTCCAGGGAAGAATCTCTCCTCCAATTGACATTTGCTTCTCAATCAAATCGCGGGCAAACTCTTGTGAACACAGGTATCCAGCCCTTCGAAGTTCTTTGACAAGCTCTGTTTTACCAAACCCGGGGCCGCCGGTGATGATATAAATCTGCTTTTGATACATAACTGATAAAGTTCCAAATTCCAGATTTCAAGTTCCAACGCCCAACATGGAATTTGAAACCTGAAACTTGAAATTATTTTTTCACACGCATCATGACCTCCAAACACATCCGGCTGTTGTGATACGGGCATTTCCAGAAACCGGCTTTATCTCCGTTCCGGTTAGGAATTCCAGTTTCAGAAACACTCCAGAACCATTCCCCTCCTGCCCGATCAATCAGATTAGCAGAAATAAAGTTCCAGCAATTTTGAGCTTTGTTAAGCCAGTGTGATTTGCCGGTTAATTCAAAGGCATTCAGGAAACCCACCAAGCCTTCAGCCTGTACCCACCAATGCCGGTCGGTATCCAAAATACCTTTGTCCAGTTCATAAACCAGGCTGCCATCGGGCTGCAAACCCTCGCAGGCCGCTTTGGCAATTTTGATGCATATTTTCTGGACTTCGGCCAGTAAAACCAGATCGGCTAAAACACGTGCAGCCTCATCAATCAGCCACGAAGCTTCAATATCGTGGCCAAAGGAAATAATGGTAGATTTTACATTCCAGTTCTCGTCGAAAAACAAATCCAGATGTTTGGTCTTCCGGTTGAATATCTTTTCAAGGAAAATTTCGATCAGATTGCGCAATTGAATTTCAAGCCTGTCGTCTTTCCAGACCCGGTAAAGGTTTGTATAAGCCTCCAGAATATGAAGATGCGTGTTCATCGTTTTCTTCTCATTCTCGTCCTTCTCGCTCAGGCGAAGATCTTCAAGCAAAATCCAGTCGCGGCTGTATGCTTCGAAATAGCCGTTCAACTCCCGATCAAAACTGTATTTTTCGATGATCCGAAAAAGTTCGATGGCGGTCAGTAAGCTCGATTCTTCACCTGTTGCACGGTAATGTTTAGTAAAAGCATAAAGGAAGAAAGCCTGGGAATAGATTTGCTTTTTGGTATCAACTGGTTTTCCGTCAAAAGAAATGGTCCAGTATGTTCCGCCATATTCAGGATCGAAAAAATAGTCCAGGATAAAATCTTTGGCGCGGTTTGCCATTTTGAGGTAAACCGGATTTTTTTCCTGAAGAAAGGCTGACGAAAACGTCCAGAGGATACGCGCATTCAGGATTCCGCCTTTACCGGCTTCAGGAATTAACTTATCATCTCCTTTCATTTGTCCGTAAAAACCACCATTTTCATGATCAATCATTTTTTCTGACCAGAACGGCAGAATATTTTGTATCAATTCATCATGAACCTGTTGACTGAGTTCAATAGGAATATTTTGCATTAATTTTACTTAAGTATGAGTATGAAAAATGTCTAATTAATTCACTTACTTATTTCTTTTTAGAGCGAGTTGTTCCGAATTTTCCCTGACCTTTTTATCGGTAAGCGGATAGAAAAACATGCCTACAAAAGCCAGTACACAGCATACAGCAGGCATTATACTGATCATGATTTGCTCTCCAAAAATGGTTTCCTGACTTTGTTCCAATGCTTTGGGCATATAATGGAAAAGAGCAAGAATCCATCCGCTCATTGCCGAGCCAAAAGCCCAACCCAGTTTTTGTGACATCGAAGAAGATGAGAAAATTAATCCTGTAGCACGGCGTCCGGTTAGTATTTCCTGATGATCTACAATATCGGCAAACATCGACCACAACAAGGGCAGCACATATCCGGCGAAAATGGAAATCATGAACTGGAAAATCAATATCCAGGTGATGTTGTTCGGAATGAAATAAAAGCCAGTGCTTAAGACACCGGCAATTAACATGGCAATCATATAGGTTCTTTTTTTACCATATTTTCTGGAAATTGCCGGAGCAGCCATTACCCCGATTAAGTTGGCGGCCTGACCGACAAGGAAGTAAATGGTAGTCATATCCCATCTGGTTCCTGGCATTTTATAGGTACTTTGCACGTAATCCTTGAAAAAGTAGATCGCAACACTATCGCGCACCGCATTGAAAAGCAAAGCAGCCAATCCTGTTGCAACCAGAATCCACCAGGGAGCATTGTGAAGCAAATTTTTTAAATCCTGCCTGATGGAAACTTTTTTTTCGCTCTCGATTTGTGTTACCCTTTCTTTTGTCCAACTGAAACACAATAAAAACAAGATCACGCAAATCATTCCTATCGCACCAACTCCCATAACCCAGCCAACAGGAGAGGTGCTTACAGAGTTTTCTAAAGCCTTTGTAGTTTGAGCAATACCTTCGTTACCAAATGTTTTGGAAAAAAAGTCAATCAGAGGTTGAAGCAACATGAAGGTTATAAAACTGCCAATGAAAGCAAACGACATGCGGTAAGAAGAGAGCGAATTCCGTTCAGTAGGATCGGACGAAATGGCTCCAAGCAATGATGCGTATGGTACATTGATCATCGAATACACAATCATCATCAGGGAGTAGGTGATGTATGCGTAAATTAATTTACCGGTTTGACCGAAGTCAGGAGCAAAGAACGTGATGGCGCCCATGACCGCAAATGGAATGGCGAACCATAATAAGTACGGGCGGTATTTTCCATAGCGGCTTTTGGTGCGGTCGCTGATAATTCCTACAAAAACGTCGAAGAAAGAATCCCACAAACGGGCAACCAGAAACATGGTTCCGGCCGCAGCAGCCGTAATTCCAAGAACATCGGTATAAAAAAATAAAGAATACATTCCGAAAATCTTCCAAAACATGGATGAAGCGGCATCGCCAAATCCGTAACCGATTTTCTCCTTCAGGGTGATTTTTTCAATAGCCATAGGTATAGATTTATTTTTAGTTAGGTTTTTTAATTTTAAACTTTTCCAAAGTTTTATCCTAATTATAAAACTTTGGAAAAGTTATTGAATTAGTTAGAACTATTTTTTCTCCAGAATTTCCAGGTTTTTGGCAATCTGCGCTTTCAGCGTTTCTACCGAAGCAGCAGAGCGATATCCATCGGCAGGCGAATTCAGGCAGTAATCCACCAGTTTGTCAACGGTTGAAGTGGCAACATGCATGCGGGTATCCGACGAAGCGTAATAAATGAACACGGTTCCATCTTCATCGGCAATCCAACCATTGGTGAAAAGTACATTCGACACATCCCCCACCCTTTCTTCGCCGATTGGACCCATCAAATGACCGGCAGGTTCGGCAATCAGTTTCGAAGGATCCTGTAAATCGGTCATATACAGGTACAGCACATAACGTAAACCGGCAGCGCAACCGCGCACACCGTGAGCCAGGTGCAGCCAGCCTTTTTCTGTTTTAATCGGATGCGGACCTTCGCCGTTTTTCACCTCTTTGATCGTATGATAGTAACGGAAATTGATGATTTTTTCGTCTTTCACTTCAGCGCAGGTCATGTTGTCAACAAGCGCCCAGCCAATTCCACCGCCACTTCCGGCATCAATAAATCCATCCTGTGGTCGGGTATATAAAGCATATTTTCCATCAACAAATTCATGGTGTAAAACTACATTGCGTTGCTGGCTTTTCGTTTTTAAGTCCGGTAGTCGTTCCCAGGTTTCCAAATCTTTGGTGCGAACAATACCTGCAGCAGCAACTGCCGATGATAAATCGCCAGGCGCGGCATTCGGATCTTTACGTTCGGAACAGAAAATGCCGTAAATCCAGCCATCTTCATGGGCTGTCAGCCGCATATCGTAAACATTGGTATCCGGAATTTCGGTTTCAGGAATGGTAACCGGAAAATCCCAGAACCGGAAATTATCTATTCCATTAGGGCTTTCGGCAATGGCGAAGAACGATTTGCGGTCAACTCCTTCCACGCGGACAACCAGAATGTATTTACCGTTCCATTTCATGGCGCCCGAATTCATGGTGGCATTCATTCCGATGCGTTCCATCAGGTACGGATTGGTTTGTTCATCCAAATCGTACCGCCAGATGACCGGAGTGTGCGCGGCAGTCAAAACCGGGTTTTTATAGCGGACGAAAATCCCGTTGCCATTTTTAACCTTTTTATTTTTAGCCGACAATAGTTTCTCCTGTTTAGCGAACAGTTTATGAACTTTCTTTTTGAAGTTTGATTTCATGTTATCTGATTTTTACGTGTCACTTCATGTTATATTCCAAAACTCCCAAATACAAAGTAAAAAAAAATCCAAAAGCAAGCCTGATCTTTTATCAAAGCGTATGCAGCGTAGATTCAAGAAGATTGGAGAACAGAGTCCAAATCCAGTTCTTTAAAATCAGAAATGGTATAGAAGCAGCCATTCTGCTTTAACTCATCTGCTGAATGTGAAGTAGTAATGCCAATTACTTTTAATCCAGCCTTTATTGCTGAATAAACGCCTCCTAAGGAGTCTTCGATCACTATGCATTCCGTGCTTTTAAAATTCAGTTTTTTTAAAGCTAATTTAAAAATTTCCGCATCGGGTTTCCCTCTCACTATCTGGTGGCCGCCGGTTATGGAATGAAAAAAATGTCTGATTTTCAGTTCATCCAAAATAAAGTCAATATTTGGTGTATCGCCCATGGTTGCCAATGAAGCTTTAATATTCCGTTTTTTCATTGTATTCAGAAGGTCAGTCAATCCATCTATTTCCTTTATATGTTTTTTGTACAAATCCCTGTAGATTATTTCTTTTTCCTGGCCTAATTCCCCGGCTTTTTCATCAGAAATATCATGTCCGAAAAATCTCCTTATCATTTCTCCAAGATTTCCATGATTTTGAGCCTGAAACTGGTCCGGATCAAGGTTAATATCATGCTTTTTTAAAAACAATAGCCAGGCCTCTTTGTGAAATGGAATACTGTCAACCAGAGTGCCGTCCATATCAAATATAATAGCTTTTGTTTTTGTCATTTTCTTAATTGGTTCATGTTGTTGATTGGGCAAAACCTGTAAATACCACCAAATTTATAAAAGTTTAATTAATGTCGTTTAGTTAGTCAAATATAGAAAACTGAAACTCTAAATTACATGTTTGTGTCCATTTCGAAAAATGGGTTTTGGTCATTGCAACGAGGCACCACGAAGCAATCTATTGATTAAAGATTATACTTGTTATATATCTAATTTAGATATAACTTTGATAATTGTGTTTCAATCTAAATTTTGTGGCTGGATACCAGTTATATTTCATCAAAAATCAAATTCATGGGAAAGATATCAAAAGAAGTAGTCGGCGCATCAGCAGCAAAAATAATGCTTTCGCTATTAGCTATGGATGACAGCTATGGTTATGAAATGCTTATGAAAGTAAAAAAATTATCTGAAGGACAGATTAAATGGAACCAAGGAGCAATTTATCCTGTTCTAAAGAAAATGGAAACCTTGGGTTTAATTAAATCATATTGGAAAATGCAGGAGAACGAACGTCCCAGAAAATACTACAACATATTGGACAATGGAAAACAGGAATTGCAAAAGATGAAAGATGAATGGAATTTGGTCAATTCTATGCTCAATAAACTTTGGTATAAATAAAAACAGGACTAAAAACAAAAAAAGTGTCCGTAGCCGGACACTTGATATTTTGAGACAAATCTCAGCTTCGAACTGGGATCCAGAGATCACTTTTTTTGGAACTTGAAATTTTGAACTTGAAACTTTTTAGGTATTCGCGCAAATCTGGATGCTTCCCCACAACAATTCTGCAGTTTTATCCCAACTGAACTTTTCCTTTTGAGCAAAGCCTTTGCTGATGAGCATTTCCCGAAGTTCCTTATCCTGAAAAATCTTAATCATCGCATCCCTGATTTGGTCCAGCGAAAACGGGTCAACATACAAAACGGCATGACCGCCAACTTCGGGCAAAGATGTAGTGTTCGAACAAATCACGGGTACACCGGCATTCATGGCTTCGATAACCGGGATGCCGAAACCTTCGAAGAAAGGAACAAAAGTAAGGGCCAGAGAAGCCCCCAAAACCTGATGTAACTCTTCGTTGCTGAGCCTCCCGGTAAAAACCACATCATCTTTATAGCGCATGCCTTCGTAGGTAAGCTCAATGTCTGTGGTTTTGAACATACTTTCCCCAACAATCAGCAATTTGGTGTCCGTATCAATTGAAGTCCGGAAAGCATCATAAGCACGGAGCAATCCGCATATATTTTTGCGGGGGTGTAACGATCCGATAAACAAAAAGTATTCTTTACCACCCGAATAGCCGGCTTTGGTTTTCTCCTTTTCTTCTCCTGAAGTTGGCGTGTATAGAGTATTGACCCCATTATAAACGACATCAATTTTATCGCTCCCAATTTTATATGTCCGGAGTATATCTTCTTTCGAGAAAAACGAAACGGTTACAATCCGCCGGGCTTTACGGGCAAACCTTGGGAAGAAATAATTGTAATATTGGGCTGTCAGCCAGGGTAAATCCTTGGGCCGGTGTGCAAAGTTAATGTCGTGTATAGCTGCCAATTGCCTGGTAGGCGTGCTTAGCGACAAATATCCATCGGGCGAGAAAAACAAATCAGCCTTGTATTTCTTCAGAATTCGCGGAATCTGAAGTTCAAACCAGATGTACCAAAGAAAAGGATGCCTTGTTGGAGGCGATAATACAATTGGGGTAACATTTTCATTGAAAACAAATTCGGCGGCAAACGGGCGGTCGAAAATAAATAAAAACTGATGTTCAGGATGGTCGCGGGTTATGCGCGATAAGGTTTCACGCGTAAACCACCCAATCCCTTCGAGTTTTCCCTGAAGTAACAAGCGAGTATTAACTGCTATTATCATAGGTTTTGGTTGCGTTGCCGAAATTTATCAAATGTACAAAGTCTGTTTAAAAAATTGCTACTTTTGAAACACTTTAATCAAACCGGAAAAAGATACCCGATTGAAACGTAAGTTTATTACAAATCTGCTGCTACTGCTTTTTCTGAATGTTTTAATCAAACCTTTCTGGATATTCGGAATTGACCTTACCGTGCAAAATATGGTCGGCGACGAAAGTTACGGATTGTATTTTTCGCTCCTGAATTTCTCCATGATCCTGAATATTTTGCTCGACCTCGGGATAACCAGTTACAACAATAAAAACATTGCCCAGAACCGTCATCTTCTTCGAAAACATATCAGCAATATTGTTGGATTAAAATTTTTGCTGGCAGGGGTTTATACTGTTATTGCCATCGCTGTTGCTTTAATTATCGGATATCGGGAACTTCAGCTCCATTTGTTGTTCTTTCTTATCCTCAACCAGTTTCTGATTTCATTTACCCTCTATTTAAGGTCAAACATCAGTGGTTTGCACTTGTTTCGGACCGACAGCCTATTATCGGTACTCGACCGCTCAATCATGATCGTAATCTGCTCAGTGCTGTTATTTACCAACTTAACCGGCCATGCTTTCCGGATTGAATGGTTTGTTTATGCACAAACCGCTGCCTACCTCATCACCAGTTTAATCACTTTCGGCGTTCTTTTGGTGCGAACCGGGAAACTTAAATTTTACTTCGACTGTCGGTTTTTCATGGTCTTTCTGAAAAAAAGTTATCCTTATGCTTTACTTATTCTGCTGATGTCGTTTTATAACCGGATTGATTCGGTAATGCTCGAACGGTTACTGCCCGACGGAAAAGAACAGGCCGGAATATATGCCCATGCTTTTCGTCTGCTCGATGCAGTTTCGATGTTCGGGGTTTTGTTTGCCGGCTTACTCTTACCCATTTTCGCCAGAATGATCAAAAAGAAGGAGGAAATTGGTTCCATGTTGCAATTCTCATTTCTTCTGCTATTTGTGCCCGCCATCATACTCAGCTTGTCGTCCGGATTTTACGATCATGAAATAATGGTTTTGCTCAATTACAGCAATAGCGAATTGTCGGCGTCCATTTTCCAACTACTAATGATTAGTTTTCTTGGCATTGCCACGACCTATATTTTTGGCACCCTGCTTACAGCCAATGGCAGTATTCGCCAGCTTAACTGGATGGCGTTAACTGGAATGGGAATTAACGTTGGCTTGAATTTATTGCTGATACCTGAAATACAAGCATTAGGATCGGCCTGGGCAAGCCTGATCACTCAACTTTTTACAGCCTTGTCACAAACCATACTTGCCGTATATTTATTGAAACTGAAAATCAATTACTTTCTAATTGCCAAACTAATCCTGTTTGTTGGATTTGTTTTTCTGGCCGGATATCTGAGTAAGCAAATCAACAATTGGGTTATCGGATATTTTATCATGATTTCAGTCAGCGCCCTGTTCGCTTTTGTCACACGATTAATTAACCTGAAGGCCCTGGCTGAAATCATCCAAAATAAGTAGGAAGGTATGAGAATAAAGCTTACTCCCGAAGATTTACAAAACGAAAGTGAATTTGATCTTTTAGCTGAAGTTTCTCATCAAAAATTGCGCGAGTTTGTGACGGAACAAATCAGGAAAGAAAAATACATCATCCGGATTTATTCGGGTTACCAGATAATCATGCTTTTGTTGTTCGGATTTTTCTTAACACGAAGTATTGTACTCCTGATAAAAGGTTATACAGAAGCATTTGTTGGCGTTGGTCTCGCCATCTTGTTTTCATTTACAGCACTTGTCATTATCCATGAATTACTTCATGCCCTCGCTTATTTGCTTACAGGCGCCCGGAATATTTCATTCGGATTTATTTTGAAAAAATTCATCTTTTATGCTTTGGCCGACCGACAGGTAATTGCAGCTAAAGCATTTCATGTTGTAGCTTTGGCTCCATTTGTAATTATAAAAATGCTTTGCCTGATGATTATCTTGAAAACAGGAAACACAGGTCTCTTATATTTTTCGATGACTGTAATGTGTTTACATTCCTTATTTTGCGCCGGAGATATAGCAATGCTTTCTTTCTATAGGCTGCATCACGGAAAGGAAATTTTCAATTTTGATATCCGGAGTGAAGGAAAAACCTATTTTTACACGCGAAAGTGAAACCGAACTTTGTTCAAAAATCAATATTTGCTTTTATCCAAAAAAGTTCTACATTTGTAATTGCGTCTGAGAAGAGTCGCCAAGCGTCTCTACCAAGGGAATAATTCCCTGATATCAGTCGCTTTTTTTATGCCTTAATGCGATGGTTTACTTCTGCTACATAGACGAGTCAGGAACTCCTGAAGTGCCTGGAAATACAAGTCATTATGTGTTAGCTGGATTATCAATTCCAATTTCATGCTGGAAATTTTGTGAAAGAGGTATTTCAAAGATTAAGCAAAAATATGATTTAGAAAACTCAGAAATTCATACCGGGTGGATTGTCAGAAAGTATATTGAGCAAAGCAAGATTGTGAAATTTGAAGATATGAATTATGCTCAACGACGCTATGAAGTTGGTAAAATAAGAAAAATGGAGTTACTCAAGCTTCAAAAAAGTCCTAATAACAATCTTTATAAGCAAACAAGAAAAAATTATCTCCAGACTGAGGCTTATGTTCATTTAACTTTAGCTGAAAGAATTGCATTTATTCAGGAATTAGCTGATTTAATAGGAGGTTGGTCGTTTGCGCGATTATTTGCAGAATCAATAAATAAAGTACACTTCGATCCTTTACGAGCCAAACAATCTGTTGACGAGCAAGCACTTGAACAATTAGTTTCAAGATTTGAGCAATATATGAAGATTGTTAGCAAAAGCACAAGAGACTCTCAGCTTTATGGCACACTAATCCATGACAATAATGAAACAGATCTCTTAGACAGAATTCAGAACCGATTTGATAGAAAGAATGGTAAAATAGTTGGCGTTCGGCACTTTACTGACTCCTCTTGTCAATGTAAGTTCTGTCATAAAAATTAATATGCACTATGACAGTTTTCGAAGCCATTGTTATTGCCATTGTAGAAGGGATCACCGAATTTCTGCCTATTTCGTCAACCGGGCACATGATTATTACCGAAGCTTTGTTGGGCATGAATATCGACGAATTCACCAAAGCTTTTACTGTGAATATTCAGTTTGGCGCAATCCTTTCGGTAGTTGTTCTCTATTGGCGGCGGTTTCTTCAAAGTTGGGCTTTCTATCAAAAACTTTTTGTGGCCTTTCTGCCCGCCGCGGCAATTGGATTGCTTGCCAATAAATTTATCGACAGAATGTTCGAAAATGTAATGGTTGTGGCAATAACCATGTTACTGGGTGGTATTCTTTTACTTTTTGTGGATAAATGGTTTAAAAAGGAAAAAGAAAATCAGGAAATCACCTACCCTACCGCATTAAAAATTGGTTTATGGCAATGTATTGCCATGATTCCAGGCGTTTCGCGCTCGGCTGCAACTATCATTGGCGGAATGCAACAAAAACTGAGCAGGACCAATGCCGCCGAGTTCTCCTTTTTTCTGGCTGTGCCGACAATGGCTGCTGCTTCAGGGTATAAATTGCTTAAATTAGTTTCTGATCCTGCCGGGGTTTCTATGTTGTCGGATAATTTAATTACTTTGCTTATCGGTAACATTGTTGCGTTCATCGTTGCTATGATAGCTATCAAAACCTTTATCACCTTTCTGCAGAAACACGGATTTAAAATATTTGGCTGGTACCGCATTGTGGTTGGACTTGTCCTTATTATCTTGTTACTTTTGGGTGTTGATCTTAAAGTGGTATAAACTTCTGATAAACTTCAAAAAAATAATCTTTCTTTATTAACGATCAATCATTTTCGCACTGCCTCCCGAATAACGGTCGCCATGCACTGCGATTTTCGAAGACGCGGTGTTAATTTCCTGAAGTTCGTCAGTTGTGAATTCGATTGCTGCTGCTCCCAGATTCTCGTGTAAACGGTGCAATTTTGTTGTACCCGGAATCGGAACCAACCAGGGCTTTTGTGCCAATATCCATGCGAGCGCAATTTGTGCAGGTGTCACATTTTTACGTTGTGCAACTGCGGCAACCAAATCGACAAAGGCCATGTTGGCTTTAAGGTTTTCGGGCGATAAACGGGGAACTGTGCTGCGGAAGTCTTTAGGGTCGAAGGTGGTGTTCTGGTCCATTTTCCCGGTCAGGAAACCTTTGCCCAGCGGGCTGAACGGAACAAAGCCAATCCCCAATTCTTCGAGTGTTGGGATTATTTCATCTTCCGGTTCGCGCCACCACAGCGAATATTCGCTTTGCAAAGCCGTAACCGGCTGCACGGCATGTGCTCGGCGGATGTTCTGCACCCCGGCTTCCGAAAGTCCAAAATGTTTGACCTTGCCTTTCTGAATCAGGTCTTTTACAGCTCCCGCCACGTCTTCGATAGGTACGTTCGGGTCAACCCGATGCTGATAGAAAAGGTCGATGGCCTCAATCCGGAGGCGTTTCAATGATTCTTCTGCAACCTTTTTAATGTTCTCCGGATGGCTGTTGAGCCCGGTATTTACACCATCCTGAAAATTAAACCCGAATTTTGTGGCAATCACCACTTTGCCTTTGAATGGCTCGAGGGCTTTGCCTACCAGTTCTTCATTGATGTAAGGACCATACACTTCGGCAGTATCAAAAAAGGTAACTCCGCTTTCAACAGCCGACCGAATCAGGGCAATCATTTCTTTCTCGTCGGAAATAGTTCCGTAGCCAAAACTCATTCCCATGCAGCCAAGCCCGATGGCTGAAACTTCCAACCCGCTGTTTCCTAATATACGTTTTTGAATTTTTGTTTCCATGATTATATGCTTTTAAAGATGATACAAATATTTTTCCAGTAATTGTTGATAGTTTTGGAAGGTATCCATGTCTTCCAATAGTTCATCACCATCCACAAGGATTACCTTTTCTTCATGGCGTTTAACGATTTTTTTTGCTCCCTCTTCATTTCTTAATTCTGCAAGTTCCTTAAAATAGCACTTGTCAAAAAGTACCGGAACACCTGTCCATCCTGAAGCGGAGCGTGAGACCAGGATTTGTTGCAAACCGGACTGAAAGGCGCCAAGCATCTTTTGAAAATAGGAAGTCGTAATCAAGGGCTGGTCCAGCAGCGTAATCAAAACTCCATCTGCCTCCGGAAATTTTTGGATGATCTGACGGATTCCAAACGAAATGGAGCTGCCCATTCCACTTTCCCAATCAGTATTTATGAAAATGGTTCCTGGAAATTTCTCAATAACCGGAATAACGAGATTTGAATTTGAACCTAAAACTACATGAACCGGATGATCCGTTTTTAGTAATGTCTGGATTTGATGCCCGATAAGGGTTTGGTTTCCCCAAGGCAATAATTGTTTGGACTGTCCCATCCGCGACGAAGCGCCGGCAGCCAATAGTAGAATCGGAATTTTAGCCATGAATTGCTCCTATTTTTTCGCTCAGGGAAATAGGATTTTGGTGACGAATCACACTCAATATTTCGGCCAGAATGGATACTGCAATTTCCGATGCACTTTCGGCACCAATGCTGATTCCGGCGGGCCCATGAATCTGTTCCAGAAAATCGGTTGAAATATCGGGCATATAATCGAGCAACATCGAAAGTACGCGTTCTCTCCGGTTGTTCGATCCAAGGAGCCCCAAATAAGCAGGCTGGGTATTTTTCAATGCCATCAGGTACTGAACATCTTTGTTAAAGCTGTGTGTCATTAATACCACGGCTGTTTGTCCATCAATTTGCGACGTATCAATGGTGTCGAATGTTGGTGAAATCAGTGAATGGACTCCCGGGAAATATTCGCACGATTTCGATTCGTCGGGCGAAGCAACTACGGTAACTTTCCAGCCAAGCAATTTAGCTGCCTGACATAACTGAACAGCATCGTGTTCGGCGCCAAAAATATAGAGTTGAAAAAGTGGCTTTAAGGTTTGAGAAAAGCATTCCTGATGGGTAATTTTGTCAGGTGTAAACCCGGGATGCAACGAATAATTCTTTCCATTCAAAACTACCTTTGTTCCTATATCACCATACTCCCCAACTTCGCGGTAAAACCATGCCTCCATCCGGAAGGACTGCCTGTCTTCAACCTGTTTTTCGAAGACTGAAAAGAGTTCATCCGAAAGCAAGACCGGTTCAATCAAAATATGAATGATGCCTTCGCAGCCAATCCGGAAACGTCCGTCGTAAACAATTACTTTGGCTTTGCCGGTCTGGAAAACACGCTGTGCCTGACGCTCAATTTCGGTTTCAACACAACCACCGCTTACGGCCCCAACCATTTCGCCGTCCTGGCTCATAATCATGCAAACACCAGGCCGGCGATACGATGAACCTTCGAGGGCAACTACCGAAATAAAAACAGCTTTCCTGCCAATTTTCTGCCAGCTTTTCAGGGTCTGAAACAACAATTGTATTTCGTGAGTCATAGGTAAATCACTCGAAACTGTTTTTAATAAACGGCTGATGATAATAGCGGGTTCCGGTTGCTTTGTATAAAGCATTTGCCAATGCTCCCATCACAGGCGGATAAGGTGGTTCACCAAGCCCGGTTGGATTAATTTCATTTTCAACAAAATGAACTTCAATCTCTTTGGGAGCTTCGGCATGCCGGATCAACCGATAGGAATCGAAATTATCCTGATCCGGTTGACCTTTACTAAAGGTAAGCTGGCCGTACATGGCCTGGCCAATTCCATCCACAATACTACCTTCAGTCATGTTAATGGCAGCATCCGGATTCACGACAATACCACAATCATTAGCGGCATACACTTTTTGAACGACAGGCGTATCCTTATCAACCTTGATATCCACCACAATGGCCACATACGAACTATGACAGAAATAAGCTGCAACTCCGCGATTTTTTCCGGCTGAATTTTGATCCCAGCCTGATTTTTCGCGCACCAGTTCGAGAACTCCGGCATAACGGGCTGCATCGTAATCGTTTTTTTCTCCCACCGGATTTTCTTTTGCCCGTTTTAAAAGATCGAGCCGGAACTGAATAGGATCTTTGCCCATCGCTTCAGCCACTTCGTCCAAGAACGACTGCTCAGCAACCGCATTAAAGTTGGAGCCGGGCGCCCTCATTGCCCCAACACTAATGTTGGATTCAATGGCCCAACTTTCGGCCAAATAGTTGTCAATGGCGCCGGCAGGAAACCGGTTGGCATGGAGCGCATTTTCAGGAACACCTCCCATCTTGACATGAAAGGCAATGAGATTATTGCTGGCATCGAGCGCTGCACGATACAGGGCATGATAAGCCGGGCGATAAATGCCAAATGTTATTTCATCTTCGCGGGAATAAATCAGCTTAACAGGCGCCTTCATTTTCTGCGAGATCAAAGCGGCTTCCACCATAAAGTGACCGTACAAACGTCGTCCGAAGCCACCTCCCATGCGGGTCATCTGAATGTCAACCTTTTCCAATGGCAAACCCAGCCGTGCCGACAAGGTCTTTTCCATATATTCAGGAGTTTGAATTGGACCAACCAAAACCGCGTTATCAGCTGTTACATCGGCGAAAAAGTTCATGGGCTCCATCGGAGTGTGCGCCAGGAAAGGCGCCGTATAGGTTCGTTCAATTATTTTCGCTGCTTTTTTAAAGGCTTCTTCCGGCTTGCCGTTCTATCTTACCGGGTTTGGCTGCTGCAGCCGTCATTTTTGCGTTGTGGTCGGTTGTACTTTCAAGCCCTGAAGGAACAGTGACAAGCTGATCTCCTCCCCAGCCAGCCATTGCAATTTTATGATCGGCAAAGGGTTCCCATTCGACTTTTAAATACGCCCTGGCACTCATTACTTCCCAGGTTGAGTTACCAACAATAGCCACCAACTCAGTGAACGAGGTTGTATCGCACCACTGTGGTTTATAGTCGTCATTGTAGGTTTTAATTTGAAAAACGTCTTTGATTCCGGGCTTGGCTTTTGCTTCCGTTGCGTCGAACGATTTCAGTTTCATGCCAAAAGCCGGCGGATGGACGATCATGGCGATGAGCATTCCTTCTTTTTTATAATCGAGGCCAAATAAGGGCTGGCCAGTCACAATTTTATGTCCATCCACATTTTTTCTGGAAGTCCCGATAATTTTAAAATCCTTTATATCTTTTAATTCAACCTCTTTCGGAACGGGCAGTTGGGCTGCTGCCGAAGCTACTTCGCCGTAACCGGCCTTTTTGCCACTGCTTTTATGATACAAAATGCCTAGTTCAGTTGTGATTTCCGCAACCGGTACATTCCATTTTTTTGCGGCAGCTTCCATCAGCATATTTCGGGCTGAAGCACCCGCCATTCGAAGTCCGGGCCAGCTTTGTTTGATTGAATCACTACCTCCTGCAAGCTGTCTGTTAAAAATAGCAGTGTTTAACGGGGCTTGTTCAACCAGTACATTTTTCCAGTCCACATCCAGTTCCTCGGCCACAATCATGGGCATGGAGGTTTTTACATTCTGTCCGATTTCAGGATTAGGCGACATAATGGTTACCACGCCGTTTTCACCAATTTTTAAAAATCCGGTGATTTCGAACCATTCGTCAGGAATTTTTAGGCCCTTGGGTGCATCTGTACTACAGGATGCAGCCAGCCAGTTAAAACCTATCAGCAAACCTCCACCGGCTAAAAAGGAACTTTTTATAAAGGAACGTCTGTTGAGTTCCGTTTTTACTATTGTCATGTTTCGTGTTTTTAGATTAGCTATTCATGAAAAAAAAGAAAATTTGTAACGGACCTGAAATGAAAAGTCCGTTAAGAATTAGCCGCAATTTTTATGGCTGCTTTGATTCGCGTGTAGGTTCCACAACGGCAAATATTGCCATGCATGGCATTCTCGATTTCTTCATCAGTTGGATGCGGATTGGCTTTTAATAATCCCGCAGCGTTCATTATTTGTCCACTCTGACAATAACCACATTGCGGAACATCATGTTCAATCCATGCCTGTTGAAGCGGATGATCACCATTTTCAGAAAGCCCTTCGATTGTTGTTATTTTTTTGTCGCCTACTGAATCTACAAAAGTTATACACGAACGCGTTGCAATATCATCAACGAGAATGGTGCAGGCACCACATTGTGCTACACCACAACCAAATTTAGTACCTACCAGGTTGAGATGATCTCTGAGTACCCAAAGCATCGGAGTTGAAGGATCAACATCTACCTGATAATCTTTGCTGTTAATTTCTAAATTAAATATTGCCATAGTATTGAGAGTTAAAAATAGCATAACAAGGGAAAAATCCATTTAGTTCACGAAAAGATTTATTTCAGCAATAATCAACATTTGTTATCATGCTTTGAGGAAAATATTTGTTTTACAGTTCTGACCGAACAAAGAGAAATGGTGTGTAAGATACCCGAATGGGTTTTATATTACCCAAAAGAGAAACAGCATATAAGAAACCCAGGAAGGATTGAAATGTCTGAACAATTAATTGTCTGGATGGTTAAATTACGCATGATAAAGCTCGAAGACCATCTGGGACGGCGATTCGAAAAACTGAGGATAAGTTTATTGAATGAATGTAACTTTTCTTGTGTGTATTGTGTCAGCGAAGATTTCGGGGACATTTCTGTAAATACAGTCCAAAAGTCACCTGCAGACCAGCCTCTTACTCCGGATGAGTTTACAAGACTAATTGAGGCCGTGCACCGTTTAACAGGCTTGAAAAGCATTCGGTTAACCGGCGGAGAACCGCTCCTGTACAGTAATCTTTTCCCTTTGATCAATCATATTCAAAAAATTGGGATTTCTGATATACGCCTTACAACAAATGCTTATTACCTGAAAGAAAAAGCCTCCAGACTTTTTGATGCCGGTGTGAAATCAATCAACATTTCTGTTGATGCAATTGACCAGGATATTTTCAATGAGATTTCGCGTCATCCAAATACATCGAGGGTTTTTTCCGGAATTGATGCCGCTGTAAAAGCGGGAATGAATGTAAAATTAAATGCGGTGATCATGCGCGGGAAAAACGATTCCCAAATCATTCCACTGCTTGATTACGCCACCGCGTTGGGAGTTAAAATACGTTTTCTGGAATTGATGAAAATGGGCCATTTATACCATTCTGAGAACGGGCTCTTCTTTTCAGAAAAGGAAATGCTGTCCATCATTCAGGAAAAGTATGCCATTGAAAGTATTCAGCGGGAACATGCTGAAACGGCGCATTACTGGCGGACTTCAAATGGTGGAACTTTCGGGATTATTGCCAATGAATCAACCCCGTTCTGCCACGATTGTAATCGTTTGCGGATGGACAGCAATGGCTTTTTCTATGGTTGTCTGAGCAATGCACACGGCGAAAAACTTTCAGCATATATGGATGATGATTTTCTGCTGACCGAGAAACTACGCGGATTGCTGCGACTGAAACAACCCGTTAAATTTCATGGAAGTGAATTATCAATGAGAAACATAGGAGGATAAAATGGATAAAAGACCGATCAAAATAATCTGCTTTGCAGGACTTAGGAAATATTTCGGGAGCGAAGCAACCGTACTTGTTGAACCCGGGGCTAATTATTCAAAAGTCATTGACGAATTGAAAATAATCAACCCTGAAGCTGCCGAAATTTTATCGAGTTGCAGAATTGCTGTAAATGAAGACTTTATTTCGTTGGACGAGCCGTTAAAACCTGAAAACATCCTATTCCTGATTCCGCCGTCAAGTGGAGGTTAATAAATAAAAACGATGAAACATTTGCAATATACCGACATCAATTACAGCGGACTTTTTGATGAATTTCGTAATCCAAACAGCGGAGCAGTAGTGCTCTTCAGCGGCGAAGTAAGAGACAACAACAAAGGCAGGGAAGTTACGCACTTAGATTATGAGGCGTATGAACCCATGGCAAATAAAATGATTGATGAGATTGTTGATGAAGCCATTTCGCAATTCAGGCTGAATCAGGCCGTTTGCGTTCACCGTTTGGGACAGGTTGAAATTAGTGGATGTGCTGTTGTTGTCATCACCGGGGCCGGTCACCGAAAGGAAGCTTATGATGCTAATCGCTATATTATCAACAGGGTAAAAAATGAAGTGCCCATTTGGAAGCACGAGTTTTTTGCCGATGGAACCAGCGAGTGGGGACAAAATTGCGATTGCATTACAAACGTAGACGAACATGAACATGATCACCAGCATGAGAAAGTTAAGTAAAGAAGATTTATCAAGATTCACCCGACATTTTTCACTGGCAGAAATTGGCCAGGAGGGTCAGGAGAAACTAAAAAATGCACGGGTTTTGGTTATTGGAGCCGGTGGTCTGGGAAGTCCGCTGCTGATATACCTGGCCGCTGCCGGAATTGGCACCATTGGTATTGTTGATGATGATACGGTAAGCATTTCAAATCTTCAGCGACAAATTTTATATACAACCGCTGAAGTGGGTTTCAAAAAAGTTGAAGTGGCTTCCCGGAAGCTATCTGCGTTATATCCGGAAATTGACATCCAAATTTTTGATTTAAGACTTAAAGACGAAAATGGAGAAAATATTTTTAAAAACTACGATGTAATTGCCGATTGTACGGATAATTACAAAACCAGGGCGCTTATCGGAGAAGTTTCAGCGAGATTAGATAAACCATTGGCATTTGCTTCGGTTTTAAATTATGAAGGGCAAATAAGTGTGTTTAATTACCGGGGCGGGCCAGCCTTTAAAGATTTGTACCCCAATGTCCCCAAAGATGGAATATACAAAGAAAATGAAATTGGTTTATTAGGTGTTTTGCCGGGTATTGCCGGAATACTTCAGGCTAACGAAATCATCAAAATTATTACCGGATACGGTGAAATAATCAGTGGAAAACTATTGGTCTTCAACATTCAGGAAAACAGATATAATCTTTTTAGGTTTTCTATGTAAAAACTTTATTCAGCTACTTTAACACACATCATCCGGCTTTGATCGCGGATTAACAATTTTCCGTTGGCAAGCGCGATAGGCGCCCAGTTTTGTGTTCCAAATCTGGCTGCCATTCCTTCTCCGGCAGGTGGCGCTGCAAGCAGTTCTGCCGATGCCAGTGGTTTGAATGCGGCCGGATCAGGTTCAATCAAATACAGTTTTTTAGCGCCGTCAGTTGCCAGAATCAATCCATCGGCTAAAATCATGCTTCCTTTATTGAAATCGGGTTCACGCTTTGTTTTCCACATGATTTCACCGTTCATGTTCATGCAAACCAGGCCGTCGCGCCGGTTATTGGTTCCGTACTGGGCATAGAAATAGCCGTTATACAGAACCGGCGGTTTTGTCTGGTCGCCAAATTCCACTGTTTTAAAAAGTTCTTTAGTTCCGAAGCTGCCATCAGTCTTTTTTTCGACTTGTATCATCAAAGCACCGTGTTCATATCCACCTACAACAAGTACTTTATTATTACCGGCATCCAATGCACTCGGGACTGAAATATGACATTCCCACCCTGAAAAATTCCAGAGGATTTTCCCCGTAAGGGGATCAATGCCGGTGATATTTCCCGGAGTTTTTGGTAATTCGGGGTGCCCAATTGGGTTTGTTGACGAAGTAATCATCACAATATGATCGGCTCCGTTGATTTTTACAACCGAAGGACTGACATAGGTTTCGTTGCCCAGGTTGGGTGTTTTCCATACCATTTCGCCCGTGGTTATGTTATAGGCAACCACTCCGGCTTCGGGAGCCTGCGATGCAATAACAAGTAAATCACCATAAACCAGCGGACACTGTGAAATAGCCCAGATTGGAATTTTTTCTCCGCCAAAATCTTTCCATACATTTTTATTCCAAACAGGTTTGTGTGTGTTCGTGTCGATGCAATACAAATCGCCATAAGGTCCGCACGAATAAACGTATTTACTGTCAATTGCCGGAACGCTTCGTGAGCCCGGAAACATAACCGCGCCCGGTGAGTCGTATGCAAAATTCCATAACTCTTTTCCTGTTGAAAGTTCGAAACAACGGAGGTTGTCGCCTACCTTGTCATCACGGTCCAGTAAATAGATTTTACCGGCTTTGACAACCGGTCCGCCATAACCGATGCCCACATTGACAGTCCACAGAACTTCCGGTCCGGTGGCTGGCCATGTGCGTAAAATATCTTTTTGGCCTGAGATACTGTTTCTGTTGGGGCCGAGGTACTGGGGCCAGTCTTGTGCATAGACACTATTCATGCAAACGATTAAGACCAACAACAGAAAAAAGGTTTTGATTTTTTTCATTTTCTTGGATTTAGGTCTTTTCAAAGAAGTAATTATGTATTATTTTGTGGACTGGCTGTACTCTTCATCGGTAACAGGTTGTAGCCAGACTACACTTCCTTTTTGCAAATTGGGGCTTATTGCAATATGGGTTAGTCCTTTGCCGGGTGCTGCACCGTGCCAGTGCTCTGTATCAGGCGGAATTTTTATAACATCGCCTTTTCGCAACAACTGCGCGGGCTTCCCTTTTTCCTGATAATAGCCCTCACCGTCAGTAACAAGTAGTATTTGCCCGCCCGGATGTTTGTGCCAGTTCGTTCTTGCACCCGGTTCAAAAGTTACATTTCCAATCGAGGTATTGTATGTGCTGTCGTTGCTGACCATCATTTGAACCCATGCCGTACCGGTAAAATTGTTATTGGCTATTTTATCTCCTTTTGGAAAAAGTGTTTCATCCTGCGGGATTGTTTCATTTTTATTTTTTCCCACATTACATCCGGCTAAAAGGACTATCAGAAAAATCAGACTGTATTTTAAACTGTATTTCATCATAGTATCATTATTAATTTGTTTGTTCTTTAAATTGTTTACAGAGGCAGATTTTCAGGAACTTCGACTTTCCAAAGTCGAAGAAATTGTATCGGACTTTGGAAAGTCCGACTCCCGTATTGTCATTGCCAGTTTTTCAGTACCTCATTTAGAACTGTCCGGGCATCTTTGGCTTCCTTTTGTCCCACCGTTGATTGTATGATTTCCACAAATTCGTTCAACTTTCCGGGAGTTAAACCTACATTCAGGCAAATATTTAAATGTGCACGCAACATCGGTTCTGCACCGCCAATGCTGCTGATTACAGAAATTGTTACCAACTCTCTTTCGGAATAGTTTAATACATTTCTTTCAAAAATATCGGCGAATAAATGCTCTTTCAGAAAGGTATCAATTACCGGGGCAAAAGCAGCATAACCGGTCAGGGCTCCTTCTTGCGGCGCTTTTGTGAGTTCGCCCAAAACCTTTTTACCCCGCTCGTATTTAGTTTGTTCCTCCGGAATGGGCGATGCATCAGCGCCCGTTTTATCGTTGATTCCCTTGGCTTTGCGTTCATTCAATACTTCCATAAAGGTTTGCAAGCCGCGAATACTTCTTGGAAACCCGCAATAGGCGTATAGGTGAATAAGCACTTCTTTGATTTGGTTAATGGTAAGACCTGCTTCGAGACCAGCATTTAGCGCTGGCTTTAAATTTGACAAATCGCCCTTTGCCGTTAATGCAGCAATTGAAACGATGCTTTGTTCCCCGGAGCTTAATTTCATCCTTGTATTCATGTTATCTTGTGCTTTCAAGTGATTGGAAAAGCAACTTAATGCCATGATTAACACAACGATTGTTTTTATTTTTATTTTTTTCATAGTCTCTTGCGATTCGCGTTTTTTCATTGCTTCACATTGCAGGTTAAATGCCATTTGGTTGTAGTTTATCCCCCATGTTCACTGCCTTTTCAATCACGTCCAGTCTCGCTTTCCTTGGATCAGGTTTACCGACTGGGTTACCATCGGATTGGATATCGAGGATCTCGTTCTTTTTGGGACTGTAAACGGGCCATTTCGGCAGATCCTTACCATTCGGATCACCGGTCTTAGCGAAGTTAACCCAATAGGCATTCATCATCCTGGCAACAGTCTGGTCTTCGGGTGAAGGCGTTGACCCAGGGCGGGCGCCAAGATTATCGAATACAAAGGAAATATCGGTTCCGTGACCAGGGCCATATTTCATCCGCTCCTTCATGGCAGCAGGTACGTACGAGAAAAGAAAAATGTAGGCCGGATCGCCAACAGCAGCATAAGACCTTGCGGTGAACCGTGCAGGCTCTGCCCATACCTTGTCGGTGTTAAACCTTGTTTGTACTTCAGCGAATTCTTTGTTACCATCAGGATCGTAGGCAGCTTTTGCCTCATCCTTCAGTTCCCCGAATAGTGAAAACAGTTCTTCCTTTGAACTGCTGGCATTAACAAAGCCTCCACCTATTTCCGCACTATTATTCCCGATCATGAGCGGAACGCGGGCTTGTCGGCCTACCTTGTAGGCGCTTTCGGCAGTCTCAACCACTAATTTCCCATCGAGAATCGGGCCTGAATAGATACGTGGACCACCCTGTCCATCAGTCTCCTGTCCTCCGTCCACAATTTCTTCCACTTTCAGGGCGCGTAGTTTGGCCAGAGCGGCGGCATCCGTGCCTTCAATCCCGTGTTTGTGTGCAAAGTTTATTCCAATCGTTTCTGCTGAAACAGGGTAGTATGGACTTGCATTTTCTTTATTGATAGGCCTACCGGTCAAAACGCCATCGCGGCCACCGCCGGAATGACTGATTGCCTTTTGGAAAAGGCCTTTTGCAGCCGGAATCGTCAAAAGTGAATGTACCGAAACGCCACCGGCCGAAAAACCGAAAATGGTCACATTCTTAGGATTGCCCCCAAAGGCGGCGATGTTCTTCTGCACCCATTGTAGTGCGGCGATCTGATCCATGAAGGCGTAACTGCCCTTTGGCTCTTCGGGATGCTCCTTGCTTAAAGCAGGGAATGCAAAATGACCGAGGCGCCCCAGACGGTAATTGATGGTAATCAGGATGACTCCTTTTTTTGCAAACTGACCTTCAACGCCAGGACCGGAGCCGCTACCCCCCACAAAGGCGCCTCCGTGGATCCATACCATGACCGGCAGCTTTGCATTCTTTGCAACCCCGGCAGGTTTCCATATATTGAGAAACAGGCAATCTTCCGATGAGCCCGCCTGTATTGATCCCGGAGGGCCTCCCCATCCTGCCGCTGCGCAATTTGCGCCAAACTTGCTCGCATCGAACTCTCCCTGCCATGCAGCAACGGGTTGAGGAGGACGCCAGCGAAATTCACCGACGGGCGCAGCAGCGTACGGAATTCCCTTAAAACTGTCGACATTTCCCTCTGTTACGCCGCGTACGACACCTGAAGCTGTTTTAACTTTCGGTGCTACTTCCGGAGAAGTTTTGACACCCGTTTGCTGAGCATACAAACTGAAACTGATAAGAATGGCTAAGCCTGCTAATATGTTTTTCATTTTGTTTATGTTTTAAAGCCCCCTCCAAATCCCGAAAAATCGGGACTGAAAAACAGCTTAGATTTAATTTACTTTTTATTGTCCGCCAGGTGTCATTAATTTAGTAAATGATAGAGAACCTAATTTCCAGTTTCCATCTTGTTTTATATACACTTCAGTAACCATAAACGGATTGGTTACTTCGTTTCCGCCAACCACAGCCAAAAGTGTGATTCGGTTTAACAGGATAGCAGTATTGTCAATGATTTTTACCGAAACATCATGAATATCCGCTTTTTTGTACCAGATACCTCCGCTTTTGATAATGTTCACTTCCTGTTCCTTTCCCCAGCTTCCACCCATGTGGACAAACATCGATTTTTCGTGAAAGAGGTCGGCCAGTTTATCTGCGTTTTTGTCGGCCATCCACTGCCATTTATCTTTCGAAAGTTGAATGACTTCCTGCTCTGCGGCAGAATTTTGTGCGAAGGACCATTGTGCACTCAGGATGATGAGAAATAATCCGATAATTGTTGTTTTCATGTTGCTTTTCTTTATAAATATTTACCGAAAAACTCGTTGAGTTTACTCATTGCCTGAGACACATATTCAGGAACATAGTATGTTTGAATGTGGGTTGCTCCCGGAATCAGGAATAATTCTTTCTCCTTTGTGCCTGTAGCAAGATTGAATGCACTGTCGGTCATGTAATAGGTGTCGGCTTTGCTTCCCGCCATCATCAACAAGGGCTGATTGATCAAATCCATGTTCGTGGCTGCGTCAAATTCCATCAGGTCGAGCAGACTGCTCATGGTGTACCTGAAGGTTGAATTGGGGTGAGCATGGGTTTTGCCGTAATATTCGTAGCCTTCGCGATAAAGGTCAAACGGCAGCCTGGCTATTTCTTCATCGGTCATTTTTGTATCGGCTGCATAGCGCACTTCGCCACCTGCCGCTTCCAGGGCACGTGCTTCAGTAGCCTGTTTTAAACGTTGCTGAATAGTGGACAGCCCTGAATTCATGAACCCATTGCGCCTTACCACGCCGGAATTAAACATACTCAGGGTAGCTACAACTTTAAAGCGCTTATCGGTTTGTGCCGCTTTTAAAGCATAGCCGCCGCCACCGCAAATACCCAGTAAGCCCAGATGATTTGAATCTACTCCTGCATATTGGGTAATGAAATCTGCCATTCCGCGAATATCTTCAATTCGAAAAGCCGGTTTATCCACATTGCGTGGTTGTCCGCCACTGGCTCCCTGAAAAGAAGCATCGGCAGCAATGGCAATGTAACCCGATTCGGCCAAACGCTGCGCGTATAATCCTGCAACCTGCTCTTTAACTCCGCCGTTGGGATGAGCAACCACCACCGCCGGATATTTTTTTGTTTGGTCGTAGTTGGCGGGTGTGTAAATATTGGCAGAAATATCAATGCCATTCAATTTATAGCTTACCGGATGGATATTTACCTTTCCTGATACATTTTCTGCAATGGCATCCCGGTAAACCAGGCCAAAAGGATGGACCTGTTTGGCCTGAGCCAACGAAATAAAGTTGATTGAAGTAACCATGATTAGCAAAAAATAAGTTCTTAGATTAATTTTCATTTTTAATTTCCTTTTTGTGTGTTACTACTATTTTGCTGTCTAATCCATTTCGTCCGAAAGAAGATCTTCCCTTTAGAAAAGGCTTCTGCACGGACGACTTTCATCATCTGTTCCTTTTTTCTACAACTATTTTGCTCCTCTGGAGCATGAACCAATTAGACCGAATTAGTGCCAGAGGCACGAAATATTTGTAGAACAACATTTAGAAGCAAAGTCCGGAGTACCGTAGGTACGAAACATTTTAGTCTAAAATTCTCCAACGACCTTCAACAGTAACCCCAGCATTCCCCGGTTATTCACATTAGGGTTGCATCAAATATGCAGAGAGATTTAAGCATTTCATATTATCAACAGATGATATCCCCTTCACTAATCCAATCCTTTTTCCTTCAGCCATTTCGACATCAGTTCGGCTATTTCCAGATTGTTTAAATCGGAAAAAGGGAAATGTGTATTGCCTTTGATTCCGATTTCAGGTAGGTGAACTACCGTAACATCGCCACCGTGCTTATTCACTGCATCCCGCCATAACCTTGCCATTTCCAAACGTGCCCGCCATCCATCCTGACCAGGGTTATCCATTGGTTTTTCAGGAATAAAATCGCCGTAGTAAATAATGATCGGGATTTTGGTGAGCTTCATAAAATCTGACATCGGCACTCCCAAAGCGGACATTGTACCTCCGGCCATTGGTATAGGTGCTGGCACTTCTCCTTCAGGAAAAACGAAACCACTTCCGGGCTCGTACGAAACGATGGCTTTTACATTTTGATTTTTGATTGCGGTACCCCAACCCATTCCTCCGGAATGTGAGTGCGTAACCAAAATTGCTGATCCAACTTTGGTGAACAAGGCCGAAACCGCGTCAGTATTGACATTCATATCGATAGGTCCTATATTAGGAACCATTTGTCGGAAATACTGATTGATAGTTTCTGGATCTTTAGAGAACTGAACTCCATCAAAATAGTTGGGCCAGATTCCGACACGGAAAGTACCAAACCAGCCCTGTTCGTCAGGCGTAGGTGTAATGCTGGCAGCCGCTGTACTGCGACTTGCATTACCTCTTCGAGGTTGGTCAATGATATAAACAGGGAAACGACGGCGCAAAAAGATGTTCTGATATCCTTCGCGACCATCGGGTGTGGTTTCCCATGTTTTCGAAAATTGTCCGATACCGTGCCACATCACCAGCGGATATTGGCGGGCTTTGTCAGGGACCTGATAAAAAACGTAAGCATGATCGCCATGAAAGGTTTGTCCTTCCGGAGTTTGCTTGTACTGATCGAACGTACCTGGATTTGTAATCACGGTTCCACCAATGGCAAAACTACCTTGTTCACGAATCTTCAACAGTTTCTCTTTGGTTGCGGCAAAAGACGACAGGCTTACAAAGGCAAGCAACAACAAAATGACATTCATCAGATTTAAACGCTTTGTACATTCTAAGGAAGAACGGTTGAACCGTACTGTTTCCCAACTTTTGATTTCATTTCTCATTTCACTGTAATTTTTAATTCAACAAATGTAAGGACTTACAATTTAGGCATTTGTATATAGAATACGGTATCTTCTACCATTTTTACTGATTGGACCTATTGAATGGTTACAACAGTGATAGGAATGTTTAAATTTGTTTCCTTAAAATGAAAAAGAGATGGAACGAATTTACAGATTTGATACAATAGCTGAATACAATGCCTTGAATAATCACGAAACGTTGCACCCTTTGGTGAGTGTTGTTGATTTTTCAAAGGCGAATCCAAGGTCGTGGGACGGGCAAAAGAGTGTGAAAATAAATTATGGACTGTATTGTATTTTTTTGAAAGATTTTAAAGGCTGTGATTTAAAATATGGACGTAATTACTATGACTATCAGGAGGGTACGCTGGTTTTTGTTGCACCGGGGCAAATGATGGTTGTTGAAACTGACGGACAAGTGTATCAGCCAAAAGGATATGCTCTTGTGTTCCATCCCGATCTAATCCGCAGGACGTCTCTGGGCAGGATCATCCATGAGTATAACTTCTTCAGCTACAACGCCAACGAAGCTTTGCACCTTTCGGAACGTGAAAGGCAGATTGTTTTGGACTGCTTTTCAAAAATTGAATTTGAATTACAACAAAATATCGACAAGCACAGTAAGAAACTTATTGCCTCCAATATCGAACTGTTCCTGAATTACTGTGACCGTTTTTATGACCGCCAATTCATTACAAGAGACAACGTTAACAAGGGCATTTTGGAAAAGTTTGAAGAACTGCTGAATGGCTATTTTTCATCAGACAAACCTCAAAATATCGGCTTGCCAACTGTTGCTTATTTTGCGGAAGAGCTTCATTTGTCGGCCAACTATTTTGGCGATTTGATTAAGAAAGAAACAGGGAAATCAGCAAAAGAATACATTCAGGACAAAATTATTGATTTGGCCAAAAACAAGAGTTTCGATACCAATAAAACCGTCAACGAAATTGCTTACGAATTAGGATTCAAATATCCACAACACTTTACACGGCTATTTAAGAATCGAACTGGGCTTTCACCAAATGAATACCGGTTTCAGAATTAATCAGAAATTTCAACCATTCCTGAATTTTAGCGGTATTAAAGTTTCGTATACCTGGTATTAAACGAATAAGTTAAGTTGATATTCCACAAGAAATTATCGCCGGCAATTTCAGACTGAATGGCTTTATTTATGCTGGAAGAAACTGAAAACGGAAAATTCCGGCGGTTCAACGAAAGAGTTGAATTCAAATAAAACCCATCCTCAGCATCCAATTTAAGGTAGTATGCCTGAGCCATTAAGCGCATGAAATAGTTGTCGGATAGGATAATATTAGAAAAATTAGCCCTGAAGGAGATAAAATTGCTGTTTTGAACAATGTCTTTTTCCAAACCCCGTGCATAAATGTAATAGGGTCCCAGACTTATATTTTTTCCGAATTTGAAAACGGGAGATAATTCGCCGGCAAAGTATTGCTGTGCACGCAAAATATTCTTAGAAGTTCCGTTTTGGGTAACTGAAATGGTTTTAAATGAATATGCGGGATGTGCCCCTATTTTAAACTGAAATTTTTCATTGTTGAGTAGTTCGTAACGGAACCAGAAAATAAAACCCCAGGGTTTTCCTGTGAGGGCAAAACGCATGACAGGCTCGAACCTGAGTTTTTTACCACCCATGGACAAATCGAGAATTGCTGCCGGTTTGCCCAAAGTCAGGTTTGGAAAAGTTGAAAGCCCTTTGGTAGTAATGGTTACTGCGCCTGAAAAAATATCTGATTCATGTTTTAGACTGTTGTTACTTTGCGAGCTGGCATTCAGTGCAAAATTCAATGCAAGAATAAATATGAAAAATTTATACGTACAATTCATTTCTCGTCTCATTAAAAAATGTTCTATTGTAACCTAACTCCATACATGTCAAGCATCTATTTGCTTGTACAATTTATAACTTAATTTTTTTGCAAGCTGTTTTAATCCGTCCAATCGTTTCCTCTTTGCCAATCAGTTCACAGATTTCAAAGAGGTCAGGGCCTGAACTGCTTCCGACCAAAGCCAGGCGTACCGGAACCATTACCGCGCCAAATCCCCATTCTTTGGAAGTCATAAATGCAGAGAATGCTTCTTTTATCGTTTCAGCTTTCCATTCCGAAACTGTTTCAAAAAGTTCAGCAATGGCCTGTAATTTTTCAGAGGTATCGGGTTTCCATTTCGATTTCACGGTTTTTTCGTCGTAGCTTTCCGGAGCCTGAAAAAAGAAATGTGCCTGTGTCCAAATATCTTTCACAAATTCGCATCGTTCCTGAATCATCCCAACGATTCGTTCGAGATAGGCTGATTCGGCAGTAATTCCTTTTTCTTTCAGGAATGGTAAAAACAATTGAGCCAGTTCGGCAGGTGATTTCTGCTGTAAATAATGGCGGTTGAACCATTTGGCTTTTTCCGGATCGAACCGTGCACCCGATTTTACCACGCGTGAAAGGTCAAAACTATCAATCAGTTCATCCAAAGAGAAAAATTCCTGTTCGGTACCTGAGTTCCAACCTAACAAGGCAAGCATATTAATAAAAGCTTCAGGGAAATAGCCATCTTCACGATATCCTCTTGATACATCACCGGTTTCGGGATCTTTCCAAAGCAATGGAAATACCGGAAATCCCATTTTATCGCCATCGCGTTTACTCAGCTTTCCTTTGCCTTCAGGTTTCAGGATGAGTGGCAAGTGCGAAAAACACGGCCGGTTTTCTGCAATCCCAAGTGACTCGTATAATAATATATGCAAAGGCATGGAAGGGAGCCATTCTTCACCCCTGATGACATGCGTAATATTCATCAGGTGATCGTCAACTACATTGGCCAGATGATAGGTTGGCATTCCGTCAGATTTAAACAAAACCTTATCGTCGAGCTGATTGGTATTGAACGACACCCGTCCGCGAATCATATCTTCCTCAACAATATCCCGGTTTTCAGGCATTTTGAAACGAATAACGTAATGTTCGCCACTGGCCAATCTAGCCTGAACTTTTTCGGCAGAAAGAGTGAGCGAGTTCTTCAATCCCTGGCGTGTATGCAAATCGTACGAAAAAACCTGTTTTTCGGCTTCGGCCTGTTTCCTGAGTTCGTCTAGTTCTTCGGCAGTATCAAATGAATAATAGGCAGAACCATTTTCAGTCAGATGATCGGCGTATTTCTTATAAATTGATTTGCGCTCACTTTGCCGGTATGGTCCCAGGTCCCCGCCAAAACCAACGCCTTCGTCAGGAACAAGCCCGCACCATTTCAACGATTCGATGATGTATTCTTCGGCTCCCGGCACAAACCGGTTCTGATCGGTATCTTCTATCCGTAATAAAAAGTCGCCATGATGTTTTTTGGCAAACAAATAATTAAACAAAGCAGTGCGAACACCACCCATATGCAGTGGTCCGGTCGGACTTGGAGCAAACCGCACCCTCACTTTTCTTTCCATGATCTTTACTGATTAAATTCGCCGCAAAGATAACATTTCTGTAGTTTATGAGCAGTTTTTAGCATCGCGCAACCAGGGAAATCGCTTTTAACATTTCAGGACTTTTTCTCTGTAACTATCATCTAATGCAGCCTTGAGCCTTTTGCGTTTTTTTGATGCTTTGAGCGAATCCTCCTTTTCAAGCAGAGCCAATGCGATCT
>Ga0209317_1000292_pt1 | contig 63651 bp, 52 predicted proteins | sample RifGroB2_FD_183994 | JGI IMG/M metagenome (GOLD analysis project Ga0209317, IMG submission 183994) | Soil microbial communities from Rifle, Colorado, USA - Groundwater B2 (SPAdes) (version 2) | ecosystem: Environmental > Terrestrial > Soil > Unclassified | place: Rifle, Colorado | collected...
GTAAATGCATTAATCTTATTGCTGACAAGTTGGTCTCCACCAGAGCATGTTTCCCCTTCAGATTAACAGCGTGGAGTTTACTAATTATTTTCCTGAAAATCACCAACCATTTTTGACCACATTACCGAAATTAGCAAAAGTAACTTTCCTAATGACCATTGACTTTTTCCTAATTTACAGCGAGAACCAGTAGCTTAATTTAATCAGGAAAATATTGTTTGAAGCGACATCCTTTAGCTGGGTAATTGCATTTCCGACTTTAGTATTGGCGTCATTTTTCCAGCCAGTCCGTTCATTTCCCCATACAAAAAACAGTTGCGAACCCGGTTTGTATTCCCAGCGAAATACCAGATTTGACCGGAATTGGTTAAACGTAAAATCAGGATTACTAATCGAATAAGATCCAAATACGTAGTTTCCGCCCAATAGCATCGGATGCATCACTTCAAACCGGTCGCTGTAATTTTTTGCCCGTGCATTGGTAATTTCTTTAAATTCAGTATACTTTCCGACTGAGGCAAACGGACTTCCATAATACTGAAGTGAAATTTCAGGAGTAATAAAGTAATCGACCCGGAAGGTGGCGCCAAGTGTTTTCTGGTCAAGATGGGCCAATAGGTATTTGGTTCCGGCAACCAGGACTTTCGTGTCAACATACTGCAAATTATCCTGATTTTTCGTGTAATTCAGGCTGAAAGAAAGTCTTAACGGATTATACGGAACAACCGTGGCCGTTGCTTCATACGAAGTGCTTGTGAAATGATTTTCCCCGGCTTTTTCCTTACTGGCTGAGAGATTCACAAAAAATTTCTTTGAAACATCGGTATGAGCCATGAGATTTCCCTCCCAGATTGCAGGAATCAATACAGCCTGTCCACCGCGAAGAATTCGGGTATTCAGCCAGTCAGTTCCATAATGAACCGACGGTGCAATTCCCCAACGGTTCAGGAATTGAAATGCCGAAGTAAAAAAGAATGATGAATTCTCATAGTTCATATTGTAATCCCAGTTATTGCTCTGATGAATTCCTACTGAATAGGTGCGGAAGATGGATACAGGTTTATTGACAAAATAAGATATTTCAGTTTCCTGTTCCACCCGGTCAGCCATTTGCATAAAACCTACATCATTCAATTCCAATCCCGGCGATTTCCAGGTGATTTCCTCTGAAAACCGAAACAAACCACTTCCTTTTCCAACTTTCAAACTTCCTCCCTGACCTGAAAGCTGAGTACGTTTTGGATCGTAGTTAAGGTGACCGGCATCTGGCCTTTGATAGTATCGTGCCGAAGAAAGTTGAAGGTTACTGATCGCATCGGCGCTTCCGCTAATCGCACTTCCAATGAATTTGGCATCGAGGAAGTACTTCTTTTCTTTCCATTGAGTTAGAAAATCAATTCCTCCGGTAAACGCGTTCCGGTTCATTCCTTCAAGATAAGGATCGTTGATAAACCGGTTTGTAGCCGTAAAGATGGCACCCAATGTGCTATTCCCTTCTTTGTAATCCTGTTGGATTCTTCCAACGGTAAAGCTTGTAAGTGGTTCAACCCTGACATCTTTAGTTTTTCCCCCTGAAAACAATTGAGCGTTTTCATTTGCCGTTAAACTTTGCAAAACACCAACAGCCAATCCATTCGATGTTTTTCCACTGATTTTTACGGCGCTTAGAATAGAGGTATTGTCGGGGTATTTCAGGTATTCGTTCTCACCAAGTTCGGGTTTGTACTCAGGGGTATGCCCAATACGACGGGTGTAGAAAAGGTTGGCATCTCCCATTTCAAACTTGAAGATGTTTAATCCTTCCAGGAAGAATGGCCTTTTTTCTTCATAAAGCGTCTCAAATGCAGTCAGGTTCATTACCGAAGGATCAGATTCTACCTGTCCAAAATCGGGGTTTACGGTCAGGTCGGCAGTAAAATTACTGGTCAATCCAATTTTGGCATCCAGCCCGACATTTCCGAGCCATGACCGGCCTTTATCCGCAAATGGATTACCAGGAACTTTCTCAAATGTCTTTAACTTTCCAACCGCATAGGGCATAATTTCAATCCGTCGCGATTTTGGAATATCCTTTATTCCTTTCAGTTCGCCAAATGCGTATAGCATTCCTGGCCCGGACATGGATTGGACTTCCCAGTCACTTTCTTCCGACAAACGGTCGATCCAGCGCCAGACGTGCATTCCCCATACCTGTTCTTTGTCGCTGCTGTATCGTAACTGGCTGAGGGGGATTTCGTATTCGGCAACCCAGGCTGAATCTTCCAGTCCGGTTTTTACATACCACACCGCATTCCAATTCATATCCCAGGCCATCGGATTAAACAAAATCAAATCAATTTTTTGCCCGGCAGCAGTTACGGTGAACTCAAATCCGGTGCGATGATCGTGATAACTGTCAAAATTAATACCCACCATATCTCCGTACAACTCATCGCGGCGACCTAATTTTCGCGATATTTTATCTGGTTCAGTATCAAAAGCCCGAATGGCAACATAGATATTTTTGTCGTCATACAAAATCTTAATTTTCGTATTCTGGGTTGGTTTTGCACCTTCTGTGGGAAGCAATTGGGTAAAGTCTCCGGCCCATTCACCGGTTTGCCAGCAGGCATCATTGAGTACTCCGTCAATGGTGGGTCTGGCTGTTGTCAGGCGTGTTGTCGTGTATGACCGAAGAGGTTTATTACTTTGATTGGTTAGAGTATCTTTTGTGTTTTCAATTGCAAACAATCCCGAAGTAAAGAGGAGGCAAAAAAATAATACCGGGAATAATTTTAGGTTCATGGTCTGTTAGTTATCGATTACGGTCACAAAAATGAAAGAAAAATTTTACATATGCGAATTATCGATAGTGATTTTCACAATTTCTTATGACAGGCAATTTGCCACAAGAATTAACCTTACTGAAATTGTAAAAATGAGATATTGAAAGGAAGGATATAGGATTGCAATTTCGAAAATCTGATCTTGAAAATGACAAAAAATCCACTTTTAAGGAATTGAATCCCGAACAGTTGAATTTCGGGAAATTTGAAGTTGACTGCACTACTCTTCCGGGTTAGCCCGTTTCATCGGTTTCGGAGGAACAATGACAATTTCATACCGGCAGTCCGGACAAATATAAGCTTCACAGCCTGTACACCCAAAGCAATTACTGCACGAGCGGTCGAGCTGAGTTTTATCCCATGTTTGTCCGCAGTGGGAACAGGTGATGAGGGAGGTTTTTTCTTCCATCAGAAGGATTATTTTCGGGCTGAACTGAGCGAATTGATCAGTTTGACCATCCCAAACAGGATCACCTGGGTGAAAATAATGGTCGCCCCGGAAGGAATATTGGCAAAATAAGAAATCAGCAGTCCGACGAACGATGCCAGAAATGCAAATCCCACAGAATAAACCATCATTCGGCCAAACTCACGGGTAAGCACGTTGGCTGTAGCCTGCGGAATAGTGAGCAGTGATAAAATCAGGATAATCCCAACTACTCGAATGTTTAGCACGATGGTCAGGGATATCAGGATCATCAGCAAATAATTAAACAGATTTACAGGCAGGTTGGAAGTTCGTGCAAAATCTTCGTCGAACGAAATGTACAGAATAGTACGGTAAAAAAACGTGAAAAACAGGATGATGATTGCCGAGAGAGCCACCATCAACCATAGTTCGGCAGTTGAAACAGTCAGGATACTTCCGAAAAGATAACTCATCAGGTTGGGTGCATAACCCGGGGTAAGGTAAACGAAAATAATCCCGATGGCCATACCGAGCGACCACCAAATAGCAATCGACGAGTCTTCCCGCACCTTTCCTTTACTGCTGAAAAGTTGGATGCCCATTCCGGATAAAATTGCAAAAATGCCTGCTCCAAAAAGCGGATTGATTCCCAGGTAATAACCCATCCCAATGCCGCCAAACGAGGCGTGGGTAATTCCGCCACTGATGAAAACAATGCGGCGTGAAACAATGTAAGTACCCACAATGCCGCACGAAATAGCTGCCAATAGTGATGCCAGAAAGGCATTCACAAAAAAGTCGTAGGTAAACAGCTCAATGATTGTGTCCATGATGATTGTGTTCGTCGTGTTGTTTCAGTACGGTATGCGGTATGTTTCCGTGTGTAATAATTTGCAACGGACAATTGTACGATGTCAGCTGCTCCTCAGTGATAATGTTGCTTGGGTGATGGTGCAGGTTGCGGTTTACACAGGCAATGGTTTTTACAAAAAATGAAATGGTCCCCACGTCATGCGAAATCAGGATAATGGCCATTTGCTCGTTCAGTTCCTTCAGTTTCAGGTACAATTCGCCTTCAAAATTGTTGTCGACATAAGTGCTTGGTTCGTCTAAAACCAGCAATTCAGGCTGGTTCATCAGGGCACGACATAGAAATACACGCTGCATTTGTCCTCCTGAAAGTTCGCCGATTGGTTTATTCCGGATGGATGAAATTCCCATTTCGGCAAGTAGAGATTCGGCTTTTTCCTTTTCCTCAGTGTTTTTATGAAATGACGAAAACAAGGCCGAATTGGCCTTTCCTGAGCGAACCACATCGATCACTGTTATCGGGAACCGTTTGTCGATCTGGTTAACCTGTGGAAGGTAGCCGATGTTGGTTTTGCTGATGTGCAGTGTCATTTCACCGGAAACTGGCTTGATTAGCCCGAGAATGGTTTTTATTAGGGTGGTTTTTCCCCCTCCGTTTGGCCCGATAACGCCAATAAAGTCTCCGGAGAAAACTTCCATGGAAATATTTTCAAGCACGATGTTGTTGTCGTATCCGGCCGAAAGATTCTTTATTTCAAGCAGTTTCTTCATTTTTGAGCTGCTATTTTTTCGGTAATATCGAGCATTTGTTTTTCCCAGTTGTAGTCGAGCGGATCGATCACCAGTACTTCTCCGTTTATTTCCTGTGCCATTTGATTTGCAAAAGCCGAGTCAAATTCTTTTTGGATAAAGATAACATGTATGTTCTGCTGGTGAGCCAGATCGACGATGTCTTTCATGTGTTTGGGAGAAGGCTCTTTGCCATCGAGCTCGAGCGGGATTTGTTCGAGATTAAACTGGCGGGCATAATAAGCAAGCGCCGGATGAAAAATCAGGATATTCCGGTTTGTCAGTGGGGCAAGTTTCTGGTCAATTTGTGCTGAAAGCGAATCGACTTTCATGATAAAGTGTGAATAGTTTTTTTCGAATTCAGGAGCATGTTCCGGAAAGCTTTTCGTTAATGTTTTCAGTGTGTTTTGCGCAAGGGTTTTGACTTCAGCTGGTGCCAGCCATATATGCGGATCGAAAGCTCCTTCGTGCTCGTGTCCTTCCTCGTGGTGATCGTCTCCGGCCAAAGGCGAAATGCCCTCCGAACAGTTCACAATTTGCAGGTCTTTATTGATACTTGAAAGTTTTTCTTTCCATGCATCCTCAAAAGTGAGCAGTCCGATTTGTAACCAGGCTTTCGATTTAGCCAGATCTTTCATCTGTGAAGGAAGTACTTCATAATTATGCGGACTGCTTCCGGGAGGAACCAGTACATTAACTTGCAATAGATGACCTGCAATTTGCTCGACAAAATATTTTTGTGGTAGAATGCTGACTGAAATCAGGTTAGATGTTTCCTTTGTCTTGGGCTGACAGGCAAAAAGGATAACAAAAAACAGATAGAGGTATTTCTTCATAATTATATTAATGGATTCTGAAGAGCTATAAACATTTTCATCCAAAGATAGTTCGATTTGCGGATTGGAGAAAATATTGTCATTGTTTGTCATTGATGGTCATTGGTTGTTATCAAAGTTAGCTTTTATTACGATGAATGACTTAATGACAATAAATGACTTTTTTTAGCATGAAAACTGCCTATTGAGACTGATCACTGTTTTACTTTTTCGGAGGAACCGGATCGTATCCGTGCGTTCCCCACGGATGGCATTTGGCAATTCGTTTGGTTCCCAGCCAAAATCCCTTAAACGGACCGTGAATTTTGATGGCATCGATGGCATACTGTGAACAGGTTGGATCGTGTCGGCATGAAGGTGAAATGAGTGGCGAAATGGCATATTTATAAAAATAGATCGGAATTATTAAAATATAGCCTATCGCTTTTAATATGAACTGAATGATAGTTTTCATTGTAAGTATGCCAATCCGATGTGTGACCGTAATGGTGGTGCAACCGAAATTTGCTTGACGACAATTGCTTTAAGAAACGGGAGAGTTTCCTGCCAGAAGGGTAATTTTTCAAGCGAATGTTTGAGTAACCAGCTGTATAACTCATCATTATTGAATTGTTTGCTGATATCATGCCCCTGATTGATTAACCGGGTAAAAATCACTTCGGCTTTTAACTTTTCCAGCGCATTAACCATCACTTCCGAGCGGCTAATTGGTATTTGACGGTCGGCTGTTCCATGAAATACCCAGGCGGGAATTTTGCTCAGCTGGTCGACCCATTTCACATTTGCCCCTCCACACATTGGCGAAATAGCCGCAAAACGATCGGGCATCCGGTTGGCGAGTTCCCAGGTTCCAAAACCGCCCATGCTCATCCCGATCAGGTAAATTCGCGCATCGTCAACACGCAGTTTGGCTGCAACTTCGTCGTAAACCGGATTAAACCAGTCTTCGGTTGCCCAGTTTTTTCCCCACGGACATTGAGGCGACACGACGATGAAATCCATTTTTTTACCTTTCGACAGGTAGTAAGGCAATCCGTAACGTTTCAAACTTTGGAGGTTTTTACCACTGGCATGTCGTCCATGCAGATAAAAAATAACCGGCCATTTTTTATCAGGATATTTGTCGTATTCTTCGGGAACGTTTAAAATGTAGTTGTATTTTACCTTTTTAAGAGTAGTTGTTGCTTTCGTCTGTCCAACGAAAAAGAGTAGCGAAAGGCACAAAAAAAGGCTTCTGAAAATATGTATTTGGATGAATTTCAAGCTTTCTGTTTTATTGTTTCGATGGTGAAGCTATGAAAATTGACCCAGACTACCTGAGCCATTAACAATTTTTAATAAAAACAAAATTAGGGAAGATCACCAAAATTGGTTGTTCTTCCCTAATTGCCTTTTGTCGATACAAAGTTTTAAGACCAGATAATCAACACATTGGAATTTATTATTCTCCAATTTCTTTATAAACCAAAGCGCTGGCACCTACAATAGGGGCATCGCCTGGTTTTAACTGCGAAGGCAGTATTTTGATCTTATTCTTGAATGTTGTTAACAAATTTTCCTCCATACTTTCTTTGGTAGGTTTGAAAATATAGTCTCCTGCAGCCGTTGGTCCGCCAAACAAAAATATGGCTTCAGGGCTTAGATGGTGAGCTGTATCTGCAAAACTAATTCCCAACCATTTTCCGGTAAGTTCAAACACTTCAAGAGCAACCTTATCTCCTTTTTCAGCAGCTTCAAAAATTGCTTTTGAATCGAGTTCATTAAACGATTTATTGGCCAGTAAACTGTTGGTCGCATTGTATTTGGCTAAAAGTTCGAATGCAGTCCGTTTCATACCGGGCGCCGAGCAGTAGGCTTCCATGTGTCCACGGCCTCCGCAGCCGCAATATCTGCCGTCGGGAAAAAGGGTTGTATGGCCGCATTCGCCTGCAAAACCATCACTTCCGTAAACCAGGTCGCCATTGACGACTATGCCGCTTCCAACGCCAGTCCCAAGCGTGAACATGACAAAGTTTTTCATACCCTTGGCTCCACCGTAAATCATTTCGCCAATTGCGGCAGCGTTAGCATCATTCGTCAGAGCGATTGCCTGAAGTTCAGGAAATTTAATTTTCAAAAGTTTGACCAGCGGTACAATTCCTTTAAAGGCCAGATTTGCGGCATATTCTATAGTTCCGGCGTAATAGTTGCCATTGGGCGCACCAATACCTATTCCCAAAACTTCAATATCCTCATTCGTAAGCTTGACCGATTTCATTAATTCACGGATTGCCAAAGTTAAATCGTCAACATATAAATCGACATTACCATCTGTGCGGGTCAAGATGTTATCTTTTACAAGAACATTTCCCAATTCATCAACAACTCCAATGGCAGTATTTGTTCCGCCGATATCAATACCAATTGCAACTTTTTTCATATGTATATTTCTTTAATAATTTAACGAATTTTACTTCCCTTTAAAGCAAAAAATGTGATGTATGCAAAGCAAATTATTGGAACCAATAAGGCCGCCTTTAAGCTTACCGAATCAGTAATAGCGCCCATTACTACCGGAACAACAGATCCACCAACGATCATGGTGTTAATAATTCCCGATGCAATTGGCATTTCAGACGGGTCGAGATCGTTAACCCCCAATGAGAAAATATTAGGGAACATGATCGAGTTAAAGAACCCAACTGAAAGCAGGCACCACATTCCGATTTGTGGTGGCAGCAAAAATCCGGCTAAAACAAGACACATATTAGTGGCTCCAAAGATCCCCAAAGATACATTGGCAATTCCTTTTCCCAAAAACATTAGCAAACAATTAACAGATGCAATGCCAAAGAAAATTAATCCATAAATTGGTTTCGATTCAAAGATAAAGTGCCCATCTTTTACACCTGCCGAGAAGATAAACCAACCCACGAAAAAAGCGAAAATTAAAATAAACAAAGAATACTTGTATTTCAAGTTTTTCGAAAGTGTTCCAAGTAAAACAGAGCCCATAAAACGACCAATCATATTTCCGCCCCAATAAAGAGCTGTTAATTTTACGGCTTCATCTTTTGCCATGTCGAGCAAATTAATCATGTAGCTGCTTATCTGAGAAGCGGTGCCAACCTCTGCGCCAACATAGCAAAAAATTCCGATTGCACCTAGCCAAACCTGAGGTTTTTTCAATGCCGACATCGATGCAACAGACTCATCTCCTTTTATTTCAGGTAATTTTATGAATGAGATGCCAATCGCGATTAAAACAACAATAGAACCGATTATAACGAAAGGCATTTTAACAAAATCGGCTGCGTCTTGTGCCGAAGCCCCATTTTTGAGAGCCAAAACCGCAGGAGCCAAAACAAGTATTCCGGCCAGGTAAGGTGCAATGGTAGTAGCTACTCCGTTTAGGGCCTGGGTGAGGTTGAGCCGGGCAGGAGCAGTATCTTGCGAGCCTAAAGCTACAACGTATGGATTGGCGGCAGTTTGCAAAAATACAACTCCGGTTGCCATCACAAATATAGCTCCCAGGAAAAGTGGGTAAGACAAAGCCGAAACTGCTGGAAAGAATAAGTAGCTACCTGTTGCCACTATAATAAGTCCGGCAATGACGCCATTTTTATAGCCAATTTTTTTAATGATCATGCCACATAGGAAACTGAAACAGAAATATGCAAAGAAAAACACGCCATTAACCAGTTGTGCAAAAAAGTTTTCCCATCCCGGATAAAGTGTTTTCAGATCAAAGGCCAGCTGCACCTGATCTTTCATCGCAATGTTGAAGTTGGTGATAAAACCAAAAATGAAGAAGATGGAAGCCATAAAGGTCATTCCAATCCTAAGATTGTTACTTGGTTGGTTTGTCATAGGTTAAAGAGCTAGTTTAAATTATTTTGTATAGTATAGTTTACTAACAAAAATAGAAATATAATGGACTAATCCTAGAAAGTACAGAATTCAGATGATTATGATGTGATGGTTGTAATTGTTTGTATTTGAGGTTATTGCATTGATTAGCGGCCAATTTTCACCAAAATAATGGAACATTTGTCCATAAGATTGACAAAATGTTCCATTAAAAATTTTGAGCGATTAGCTGACTATTTCCGGCTAACTTTCACTTTTTTGGTAGGATCTAGGTTCTGATTCCGATTTTCAACTTCCCGAATGACATTGGCAGCAATTTCAGCAAAGACTTTCCCTATAATTGATTGCTCATCGTAGGCCACCGGATTTCCGGAGTCGCCACCCTCGCGGATTCCCTGTACTATCGGAACCTGCCCGAGCAAAGGTAATTCCAGTTTTTCGGCCAACTTTACGCCGCCATCCTGTCCAAAAATATAGTATTTATTCTCCGGAAGTTCTTCAGGCGTGAACCAGGCCATGTTTTCCACCAAACCAAGAACCGGCACGTCAACACCTTTTCCTTTAAACATGTTTACTCCACGGATAACATCGGCTAAAGCCACATCCTGTGGTGTAGTGACGATGATGGCCCCGGTTACCGGAACTGTTTGGACCAAAGTCAGATGTATGTCGCTGGTTCCGGGAGGAAGATCGAAAAGCAAATAATCGAGCGTTCCCCAGTTGCCATCGGTGATCAGTTGACTGAGCGCTTTGGAAGCCATTGGGCCACGCCAAACAACGGCATCTTCAATAGCAACAAAAAAACCTACGGAAAGAAAATTAACTCCAAATTTACTGATAGGTTGAATCCGTTCTTTCCCATCGACACGAATGCCTGCAGGCTTGGTATCTTCAACTCCAAACATTTTTGGAATGGAAGGTCCGAATATGTCGGCATCAATCAAGCCAACCTTAGCTCCGGTTTTGGCCAGTGCAATGGCAAGATTCACAGCAACCGTTGATTTTCCAACTCCGCCTTTTCCTGAAGCGATGGCGATCAGATTTTTTACTCCCGGCAAGATTGGCCGTTCCATTTGATGAATGGCCTTGGCTGTAATGTTGCCTTTAATTTCAATGTCAGATCCCAACTGTGTCAGGATGGCTTCTTCACATGCAGCGATTACCGATTTCATGTTTGGATCATCCGATCGTTGGAAAACCAGTGAAAAGGTAACCTTTTTACCGGCAACACGGATTTCCTGTGCCATGTCTAACGACACCACATCCTGATTACTTCCGGGAAAAATCACTGTACGAAGTGCATCGGTAATATTTTTTGGAACGATAAATTTTCGAGGTATTTCAGTCATTTTTTATATGTATTTAATCTTTATATTTTAGTCTCTTTGTCATTTGCAATGTTTCGGGTTTCGGGTTAATCGCATCTCGTAACAAAAACAAACTATTCCATATCAAGTTCAGTCATCGGATTCCAAAAGTGCTTTTCGAAATCAATAATCTGATCATCGATAACCTGAATTCCTTCAGCTTCGAGTAATTCCTGCATGATGGTTCCTGAGCCAAAATGATGTTTGCCGGTTAAAAGTCCGTTTCGGTTTACCACCCGGTGGGCAGGTACATATCTCTCCTGAACATGGGCATTGTTCATGGCCCAGCCCACCATCCGCGACGATTGCGCAGATCCAAGATATGCTGCAATCGCTCCGTAACTGGTTACTTTCCCCGCAGGAATCAATCGGACCACTTCGTATACTTTATCATAGAATGAAGAAGCCACAGCCTCCCCCCGACCCCCTCCCAAAGAGGGGGAGAAAGAACTGGCACTCGAGGATTTATGTTTTGACATGCAATAATATTTTTTAAGATCAAACTTTCAGAATCTTCCATGCCCTAACTCACTTCACTATTCGGGGAAGGGGCTTTTAAGTCTCCCCTTCGGGGAGATTTAGAGGGGCTTCCCTTCCCTTCCGAAGCTGCGGTATGGATCTTTTTCAATTTCAACCTCCGGCTCTGTGAGCGGTTCCTGATGACTGAGTTTGAAAGCCAGATATTTAATGCTCAATCCCCGTTTGAGCCATTGTTTTTCGTAGAAAGTCTGAATCGACAATACTTCATCAAGCAAATCCGACTGATACAAATCTTCGGTTTTGCGGATCAGTTCGAACCGGTTTTCATCGACCATTGCTTCGGTATAACGGTACATAAAATTACTGTCCGATTTCAGGTGGATAATTCCGTTCGGAACCATAATCTGCCTGTAATTTTCAATGAAATTGGTCGCCGTTAGTCGTTTTCTTGTTTTTCTCATTTGAGGGTCCGGAAAGGTGAGCCATATTTCGGATACTTCGCCTTCGGCAAAAAACAACCGGATGTTTTCGATGTTGGTACGTAAAAACCCAACATTTTTCAATCCCAGCGCTTTTCCCTCAGTAGCGCCCACCCACATCCGGGCACCTTTAATATCGAGACCAATAAAATTGTATTCAGGAAAATGACTGGCCAGTTTTACGGTATATTCACCCTTGCCGCATCCCAGTTCCAGAATAATCGGGTTGTTGTTTCCGAAAAATGCTTCACTCCATTTTCCTTTATATTGAAAATCTTCGGATAATAATTTTTTGTAGGAAATCTGAACCACATGGTCGTAAGTGTTCAGCTCTGCAAATTTGGTAAGTTTGTTCTTGCTCACTGTTCTTTTTAATACGTTTTTTCTACCCTTAGCCCCACGTCACGGATTCCCGTCAGCACATTGTCGCGCATTCCCTGCTTGATGCTGAAGGTGTAATTTCCTTTGTGCGGGAAATAGACGCTATTTTTATAAAGTATATGATTGTCGTGTAACCCACCAATTCCGCTGCCTTTCCATTTGCCTGAAGGTTCGGCCAGCGTAAACTCAACTGTATCCGTTTTTACAATTCCATCAGGAGAACCTATCGTCAGGAAAAGCCACAGATTACTGTAGGCATAGGTTCCTTTGTTCCTGATGTTTACGTATAAGTTGTGATTTTTAATGGTATCGGTCAATTGCACATTAAATACGACGACCGAATCTTTATTCCAACCCTTCTTATCCAACTCTTTATACGATTCAAAAACCCTTTTACGGTCGCACGAAACGATGCCGGTCAACAGAATGAGGCTTATGAAAAGGCTGAAAAACTGCTTCATGATTTTGGTTTAAATTTACGGCGGCGGTTATTATTATTTCGTTTTTTATTGCTTGCATTTTTTGGATCATCAAACCGGGTGATTACATCGCGGTCTGAACCAGCTTCAAAACCCATTTTTTCAATGGCAGGTTTAACATCAAACTCCTGGGCAATACGGCTTACCTTTTTGCCTTTTTTATTGAAACTGATTATTTCTTTCACCCGGTCAACCGGAACAGGAATAAAGCTGCCCGATTTATCTCCTATTTGAGAATACCAGTAAATGCGGCCAAAAATATCAGCTTTCTGATACTGAAAAGTACCATTCTCTGCTTCTAGCACAACATTTGTTGGCGGGAAATCTTTTTGCGCATCGATGTAAGTGTCCACTTCAAAATTGAGGCAACATTTGAGTTTCCCGCACTGCCCGGCCAGTTTTTGCGGGTTGAGTGAAATATCCTGATAACGGGCTGAATTAGTAGTCACAGAAACAAAATTATTAATCCAGGTAGCACAGCAAATTTCCCTTCCGCAAGGACCAATTCCTCCAATCCGGCCTGCTTCCTGGCGTGCGCCGATCTGTTTCATTTCAATACGAATCCTGAAAGTATCGGCAAGAACTTTAATGAGTTGTCGAAAATCGACCCGATCATCAGCCAGATAATAAAATATCGCTTTGGTCCGGTCGCCCTGATATTCGACATCTCCAATTTTCATGTTCAGATTTAACTCGAGTGCAATTTGCCGCGATTGTATCATGGTTTGATGTTCGAGTGCAATGGCTTCCTTCCATTTTTCGATATCGGCCTGTTTGGCTTTGCGGTATATTTTACGGACTTCCCCGTTGATTAAGGTCACCTTGTGCTTTTTCATCTGATCGATGACCAGATCACCTGTCAGAGTAACTATACCAATATCATGTCCGGGATTTGCTTCTACCGCAATAATGTCGCCTGCATCGAGTTTGAGGTTGTTTACATTCCGGAAATAATCCTTTCGGGTATTCTTAAACCGGACTTCAACCAAATCTGTCGGATTTGCAATGTTGATCACATCGTCTAACCAATTGTATACATGCAGCTTAGAACAGGTTCCCCCGTGTCCGTTGCAACAACCGCGATCAACCAAATTCTGATCATCCATAGTAATATTTTTTTCGGCCCGGTTATTCTATAATGAGTTCCGTATCGATGCGAAATTAGTTATAAAACCCGATAAAAAAAGCTGATCTATCTCCGAAATGAATATGCAACAAACAAAATGATACGTAGTTCCAAAGAGGATTGACAACTTTAATCTTTCAAATAATCAATCTGTGCAAGATCGTTCCAAATCGGATCTTTGGGTGGTTTAGCCACAATTTTTATTGGGAGTTTGGTAACCGGGTGAATAAATTCGATTTTGCGGGCGTGCAGGTGGATTCCTCCATTTTCATTGCTTCGGGCAGCTCCGTATTTCAGGTCACCTTTAATATGCAGGCCAATGCGGTTGAGCTGGGCGCGTATCTGGTGGTGACGTCCGGTTTTCAGATCAATTTCGAGCATATGAAAATGGTTGAGCGCTGCCACATGTTTATAATGCAAAACGGCCTCTTTCGATCCTTTCCGCTCTTTATTGTGGGCATGCGATTTGTTTTTTTCCTCGTTTTTCAAAATCCAGTGGTGCAGGGTTCCTTCTTCCTCTTCAGGAAGCGCATCAACAACCGCCCAATAGGTCTTTTTCATACTATCCTTTTCCTGAAACATTTCGTTCAGGCGGGTAAGGGCTTTGCTGGTCCGGGCAAAAAGAACCACTCCTGAAGTGGGGCGGTCGAGCCGGTGTGGCGATCCAAGCCAGGCTTCGCCCGGTTTTTTGTATTTTACACGGATGTACTCTTTAACTTCGTCGATTAAACAAACATCTCCGGTTTTATCGCTTTGAACGATCTCTCCGCAAGCCTTGTTAATGGCGATTATATGATTGTCTTCGTAAATGATTTCCATTTTGTTTGTATTGTGATTTTATTTTTGTTGAAGTTTATATTCTAATGCAGGTTAATCGTCGCGGCGCATACAGCTTTTGTTTTTCAATTTTGATTTGTTGATGCGCCTTGTTTCAGTATCTTCGTTATTCCCCGGACTGCGTCGTCCCTCCTTACCCGGGGTTATTCATATTTTACCCTTTCAGGGTATTCAAGCATGAGTAATTAATAACCGGAATCTGGATATGAAACTTTGAACCTGAAACTTGGAACTTCCTAGTACTGCTCCTTTTCGTTCGGGAAATCGTTCGACTTCACATCCTTAACGTAATTGTTGACTGCTCCTTTAATTTCTTCGGCCAAATTCAGGTATCTTCTTAAAAAGCGCGGAGAAAACGACTGAGTGATACCCAACATATCATGAATCACCAGAACTTGCCCGTCGCAACCACCACCGGCACCAATCCCGATTACCGGTATTTTCAAAGCTTTGGCTACCCTGGCACCTAACTCGGCAGGAATTTTTTCCAGAACAATGGCAAAACAACCTGCTTCTTCAAGCAGTTTGGCATCTTCAATCAGTTTCTTTGCTTCCACTTCTTCTCTCGCACGAACGACATAGGTTCCGTATTTGTTGATCGATTGAGGCATCAACCCCAAGTGTCCCATAACCGGGATACCGGCCGATAAAATGCGTTCAACCGATTCGATAATTTCCTTGCCACCTTCCACTTTCACCGCGTCGGCATGAGTGACCTTCATGATTTTGATCGCTGAATTCAATGCTTCAAGCGGATTTCCCTGGTAACTTCCAAATGGCATATCAACTACCACCAGGGCACGGGTTACAGCACGCACCACCGATTTGCCATGGTAAATCATCTGGTCGAGTGTAATAGGCAAGGTAGTTTCGTTGCCTGCCATGACATTGGATGCAGAGTCGCCAACCAGGATGATATCGATGCCGGCTTCATCAACCAATTTGGCCATGCTGTAATCGTATGAGGTGAGCATGGCTATTTTTTCGCCTTTCAGTTTCATTTCCGAAAGAACATGGGTGGTAACCCGCCTGATTTCTTTGTGGACTGACATAGTTTTATGTATTCAAATGGGATACAAAAGTAAGAATTTATAGTTTGTAATATCCGATTTGTTCTGTGCAATTGATTTCAGGTATTTCGATGTGTTAAAAACGATTGTTAGACTGTTAAATATTTATAATTATGAAAGCCAGCCATATTAATTTTGCTTATCTTTCGTTATGTTCTAAAATTGAAAATCCACTTCAAACTAAAAATCATGAAACAATCATTAATCCTATTTTGCATCCTTGTGGCCATTTTGGCGAGTAGCGCTCAGGATAAGAATTTTGATTTATCGAAGTACAAGTTTCCGGACTACAAAAGGCACGAGTTGGAGTTGAATTTTAACTCGGATGGATATGGCAGGAAGAACAAAACAGAATCACCTGAATATTTAAATAATGGAGTAAACTCTACCTATGTTTCCTCCTTTTATAATGCACATTCAAACGCCGTGCTTAGCTACAATTATTATCTCTTAAACAGAAAGCGTATTGACTTTTTGCACTCTTCTGTTTCTGGTAATTATGACTATTCGTCGAGTACTAATATTAATCAGAAATTAAAAGATATTAGTCAAAGTTTTGAACTTTCTTTAAACGGGTCAAGAACATTCTACCTTACTGAAAACAAAATTTTTCTGGAAGGGATGGCCGACTTGAGTTTTTACCAAGGCAATTCACGGAACAAAGTTGACAACCAAATGAAGACAAAATATCTTTCTACTGACTTAAACCTTGCTGCCGGAGTAGGAGTTGGAACTGGACGAATGGAGCTGGTTAGCGATTTATGGCAGGCTCATTATATACTTGAAAAGTTGAAGAAAGAAAAATTACTTTTGAAGGAACTGACTAACGAAAATGTATACGAATTTGCCTACCTCGCATCCAGGTTAAAGAATATACGATTCTTTGACGCCAGGATCAGGAAAATAACAGAACTTCAGTCGCTTGATTCTTTACTTCGTATTCAGGGACTAATCGTAGATTCTGACATTAGGTATTTTACCCTGTTAAATGACTATTGGAGCTACGGAAACTTTCCAGACCGAAAATCAGGAAGGGTTTTAAAATTCTGGATTTCACCTGAATATGCCAGAATGTACAACAAAACAAGCGGCAACAATTCGTTGATTTCCTATAAAACCAGTCTGAATTCGAATGTTTCTTTTAATTGCTCCAGACAATTGAATATTTACTGGGAACGTCGCGTCAACGTCTCTCTTACCTATGAATCCGTTCTTGATAGATCAGGAAGTTTTTACAACAGCTACCCGGATAATAACGTCAATCCAAATATAAATTTAGGTTATAGTTTCTTTCCTGATTCCAGAACTTCAATTTCAGGATATTTGGGATATAACGGGCAAAACATTTTTGTTTCTAACGCAACAACTGAGATGCCTAATCTTTGGAGAAACAGTATTTACCTCGATATAAACGGCTACTACTACCTTTCACCCCAGCTTCAGATAACTGGAAGCTTCAGAATAAGTTATAGTGATAAAGGCTATAAATCGACTAACGACCTTTACAATCAATACAATCTTGGTCTCCGTTACGCAATCTTCTAGCTTACCCAAAACAAGGCAGCCGGCTCAATTGAACCGGCTCCTTTGTTTTTATACCCTCAGGAAAATACCTTTTTTGTACATGTAATACAATAGTGACCACACCAGCATAATTGTGCCAATCACGCTGATCAGTTGGCCAAATTCACCCCAAAGAACAGTCCATCCGAAAATGTATTTGGACGTTCTTCCCACATCTACCAAATCGTAAAGCAGATAGATGAAAATAGAGTTCATACCGATAACACGGAAGAAAAACGACCACTTCTTCCAACCTTTCACATCTATAATCCAATAAAAAGACATCATTAGCAGGAAGCCGATTCCACTGGTAAGCAAATTAAATGGGACAGTCCAACAAGCTTTAATGATAGGATAGAAGTTACTGAGCGCCAAAGCCAACACAATTCCGGACAATCCAATTAAAGAGAGCATTTTTATCTTTTTCTGATCGGTAGTCGTTTTATCGCGAAGGAAATGACCGGCAACCGAACCCATTAAAGTCACCGATATGGCAGATACGATACACAGTAAACCTTCCGGATCGAAAACCTTTCCATACAAACGTCCGGGTAACAACATCCGGTCAATATAACCGTTGAAGCAGCCTTCCGGAGTAAGGACTCCAGCTCCGACTCCCGGAACAGGAACCAAGAGTTGAACTATGGCAATTCCACCCAAAATACCGCCCAGCCAATAGATAGTTTGTTTAAACGATTTGGTATAAATCACTATTAAAGCTGCAAACAAATATCCGATACCAATCTGACCAAGAACACTGGCAAATCGCGGATTTTCAAATCCATTGCTAAAAACGCCGTTATAAATCAACCCAAGAAAAACCAGCGTAAGTGCACGTTTAATTGCTTTGGTAGCCAGTTCATTTTTGGGAACTTTCTTTTCGAGTTTCGAAACAAGCGCAAACGGAATGGCCACTCCGCTGATGAACATGAAAAGCGGGAAAATCAGGTCGTAAAACCGAAAACCAGCCCATTCTACATGATCCATTTGTTCGGCAATTGGCTGCATCCAGCCAGCTCCTGAATATTGGGCAAAAACGGTAACCAGATAACTTCCTCCGGTTATCCAGAACATATCAAAGCCACGTAAAGCATCGAGTGATAAAAGGCGTTCGCGCGGAACGGCCTGAGTAGGTTTTTGTTTCATTGGTTAAAGTTTAAGATGGTTTGAAGATAGTAAAAAGTCATTAGTCATTGGCAAAAGGAAAAAGAAAGAAGTGATCAGTCGCAGTTTCCAGTCTCAATCTGACTAATAGCCCACTGAGACTGACCACTGATCACTTTTTCCACTTTCCTCTGAATTCCGCTGTCTTTTTGTCACGCATAATGACACGATAAACATATGTCAATCGAATAGCGTGTCAAATCTGCCAGATTTTTGTTTGTCAGCTTTATGGCACAGCGATTGAATAGTACTGCTCGTAATTAACTTTTTAAGAATAAAAACAAGTTTAAAATATCATAAAATGGGAAAAATTATTGGAATTGACTTAGGTACCACCAATTCGTGTGTATCAGTTATGGAAGGTAACGAGCCTGTTGTTATCCCCAATAGCGAAGGCAAGCGTACAACTCCATCAATTGTTGGTTTTGTTGAAAACGGTGAACGCAAAGTTGGTGATCCGGCAAAACGTCAGGCTATTACCAATCCGTCGAAAACGATTTATTCAATCAAACGTTTGATGGGCGAAAGCTATGCCAACTTAACCAAAGAAATAAAACGAGTTGCTTATACGGTTGTTCAGGGTGACAATAATACTCCTCGTGTAGTTATTGATGACCGCAAATATTCTCCGCAGGAAATTTCGGCGATGGTTCTTCAGAAAATGAAGAAAACTGCTGAAGATTATCTTGGTCAGGAAGTTACTGATGCGGTTATTACAGTACCAGCCTACTTTAACGATTCGCAGCGTCAGGCGACCAAAGAAGCCGGTGAAATTGCAGGGTTGAATGTTCGTCGTATCATCAACGAACCAACTGCAGCAGCTTTAGCTTATGGTCTGGATAAAATGCACCGCGAAATGAAAATCGCAGTATTTGACCTTGGGGGCGGTACTTTCGATATTTCGATACTCGAATTGGGCGAAGGCGTTTTTGAAGTAAAATCTACTGATGGAGACACTCATCTTGGTGGTGACGATTTTGATCAGGAAATTATCAACTGGCTGGCTGCTGAATTTAAAAATGACGAAGGGATTGACCTGCGCCAAGATCCAATGGCTCTTCAGCGTCTAAAGGAAGCTGCTGAAAAAGCAAAAATCGAATTGTCGAGTTCAACTCAGACCGAAATCAATTTGCCATACATTATGCCGGTGAACGGAATTCCGAAACACCTTGTAAAAACACTGACCCGCGCCAAATTCGAGCAATTGTGCGACAAATTGATACAGGCAACCATGGAACCTTGCCGTAAAGCGTTGAAAAATGCAGGCATTCAGGCAAGCGATATTGATGAGGTTATTCTGGTTGGTGGTTCAACCCGTATCCCGGCTGTTCAGGAAAAAGTGCAGCAGTTGTTCGGAAAAGCTCCTTCAAAAGGTGTAAATCCTGACGAAGTTGTAGCTATTGGAGCAGCAATTCAGGGTGGGGTGTTAACCGGTGAAGTAAAAGATGTTCTTTTACTTGACGTAACTCCGCTTTCGCTGGGTATCGAAACCATGGGTGGTGTAATGACCCGTTTGATCGAGTCGAACACAACAATACCTACTAAAAAGACAGAAACATTTACCACTGCAAGCGATAATCAGCCATCGGTTGAGATCCATGTTTTGCAAGGTGAGCGCCCAATGGCTAACGGTAACAAAACAATTGGCCGGTTCCATCTTGACGGACTGCCACCGGCAATGCGCGGTGTTCCACAAATCGAAGTGATGTTCGACATTGATGCCAACGGTATTTTACACGTAACGGCTAAAGACAAAGGAACTGGCAAAACTCAGTCTATCCGCATCGAAGCATCATCAGGTTTGACCGATGCTGAAATTAAACGGATGCGCGATGAAGCTGCTGCCAACGAAGCATCTGACAAAGCTGCCCGTGAAAAAGTAGACAAACTGAACATGGCCGACAGCCTGATTTTCACCACAGAAAAACAACTGAAAGAATTTGGAGACAAATTGCCAGCCGATAAAAAAGCTCCGATTGAAGAAGCTTTGGGCAAACTGAAAGCTGCTCATGCTGCTCAGGATATCGCGGGTATTGACACTGCAACAGCAGAGTTGAATGCCGTTTTCCAGGCTGCTTCTCAGGAAATGTACAACGCACAGGCCGGTGGGGCACAAGGCGATCCAAATGCGGGACAGCAAGCCAATGCCGGTAGCGGAAGTAACAAACAAGATGGAGAAGTAACTGATGTTGACTTTGAAGAAGTGAAATAAGAAAGTTTGAAGACTGAAGTCGGAGGACCTAAGTCAGAATAAAAATAGTAAAGCCCTGTCGGAAGTTCCGGCGGGGCTTTCTGTATTGCATATCTGGTTACTGACAGGTAATTTCATATCAACCCGTCAGTAAAATATCATTTCAATTCTTTCGAATAGCACATACTATCTTTCATGCCAATGTATTGTCCGTAGTTTTCGGTTATGGAATATCCGGCAACCGAATATAGTCGTTGGGCTTCCACCTGACGGACACCGGTTTCAAGTACCGCTTTACTGTACCCTTCTTCAACGGCCCATTTCTCCAATTCCTGAAGCATTTTTGCGGCCAGCTGTTTACCCCGCATTTCAATCTGTACAAACATTCGTTTCATTTCAACAGTTTGGTCGTCGAATCGTTTGAAACAACCGCAGCCAACAGGTTTTCCTTCAAGATAAATTACGATAGCATGTTTGATGCGATCAATGTGGTTGTATTGCTGATATTGCTTCTGTCCTTCTCCATTGCGTTGGTAAAGATCCTCATCAAGCGCATGGACCATTTTTCTGAAATCAGGATTTTCACTGGTGGTACGTATAAATTTTACAGTCATAATTCAAAACGTAATGATTAGAGAATCTAAAAATAAGGATTAATCAGGAATCAGCATCCGCCAAATAAATCTTTAACTTAGTAGCTCGAAAAAAATGATAAGATATGCGTGGATTGATTATTTGTTTGTTTCTCCTGATATCGGGAAGCATTATTGCACAGAACACCTTGAATCAGGTGGATGCACAAGGTCGAAAACAAGGCTTCTGGACTAAAAAAGATACTGAAGGTAAATTGGTTTATCAGGCAACCTTTAAAGACGACAAGCCGGTTGGCGAGATGAAACGGTTTCATCCGAACGGAAAGCTAAAAGCAATCATGAATTTTACCGAAGGAAATGACACTTCGGATGCTCAATTGTTTGATGAAAACGGAAAGTTAATTGCAAGGGGAAAATATGCTGGGCAAAAGAAAACCGGGGAATGGACCTACCTGCTCGATTCGAAAGTGATTTCGACCGAAAATTACCAGAATGGGCAAAAAAATGGGCTTAGTAAACGTTTTTATAAAACCGGCGAACTGCTTGAAGAATCGAACTGGCAAAACGATAAACTGTCTGGAATTTACAGGTCGTATTTTCAGGATAGCAAGCCGTACCTTGAATGTAATTATGCAGCAGGATTGCGTAACGGAAGTTTTAAAACGTGGTTCCCCAATGGCCAACTTGAATTAGATGCCAATTACACTGACAATGTCAGGGATAAGGACTGGAAATATTATAATGAACAAGGCGAACTGCATTATACGTTGAAATTCGATCTGGGAAAACTATTAAATCCTAAAGTTCAGGACAGTATTAACAATATCCAGTTTGGGACATATAAAACCAGGGAGGATAATGTTCCTGATCCTGAAAAATTTATGCAAAATCCGGAGGAATACATGCGGTTGATGCAAAAGAGGTAAAGCTAAACTATGAAACCTTATTTGAAATTGAATAAAAAGCGTTGCACTAAGATGATCGAAACGGAAAACGGAAAACGGAAAACAGAAAAACTTAACCGTGATGGAATTTTTCGGGTTTTGCTGTTTCTTGCGGTTTTCATTACCTTTTCGGATGGGGTTTTGTTTGCCCAAAACGAACCTAAAAGTTACTTCTGGATTCAACTGAAAGACAAAACAGGAACAACTTACCAGATTAGTAAGCCTGAAGTTTTCTTATCTCAACGGGCCATTAACAGGCGCATCAGGCAACATATTCCTATCGACGAAACTGATCTGCCCGTTTCAAAAGTTTACCTTGACACCCTAAAAAAAAGAGGGCTGGAAATTTTTCATACTTCAAAGTGGCTGAATGGAGTTACTGTCAGAATTGGAGACACCGCTCAGATCAGAAAAATTGCTGCCTTGCCATTTGTTGCATCCGTGCAGTTCACGCGGCCTGCTAACGTATTGAAGTCGGCGAAAAATAAATTCAACGAAGATAACATTCAGGCAGATATTGATCCTTCCAGCTATGGTAATGCAATCAACCAATTGACACAGTTAAATGGTCAGTATTTGCACAATCAGGGTTTCCGTGGAAAGGGAATTCAGATTGCCGTTTTAGATGCCGGATTCTGGCACGTCAACGAAATTACTGCTTTCGATAGTCTTAGAAATACGAATCGTATCCTGAAAACACGGGATTTTGTTGAACCCAAATCTGATTTTTACCAGCAGAACAGTCATGGGATGAGCGTGTTGTCGTGCATGGGAGGCAACGAATCAGGGAAACTGATCGGTACAGCGCCCGATGCTTCCTTTTATCTTTTTCGTACGGAGGATGCCGGAACTGAATATCTGATTGAGGAAGACAACTGGGTGGCCGGTGCCGAATTGGCCGATAGCCTGGGTGCAGATGTCATTAATTCATCCTTGGGTTATTATTCGTTTGACGATTCAAAAATGGATCATGTCTTCAGTGACCTGAATGGAAAAAAAACGCGGGTAACCCAGGGTGCCAATATGGCATTTAAGAAAGGGATTCTTGTTTTTAACAGTGCCGGAAACGAAGGCGGGACACCGTGGAAGCGAATCATTGTTCCTTCCGATGGCGAAAATGTAATTGCTGTCGCTGCGGTCGACAAAAATGGGATAAGAGCTGGATTTAGTTCGGTTGGACCAGCTTTTGGGGGAGCTATAAAGCCCAATGTTGCGGCAATGGGATCTTCCACTTATCTGGTAACTGGCAGTGGTATACTGGGGAATTCCAGTGGAACTTCATTTTCTTCTCCCGTTTTAGCCGGAATGGGAGCCTGCCTCTTGCAAGCCAATCCTTATGCCAATGTCGTGCAGGTAAAAATGGCCATTGAGCAGAGTGCGTCTCAATACAGCAAACCCGATTCACTGCTTGGTTATGGTATTCCGGATTTCGAAAAAGCAGACAGGTACCTGAAAGTAAACAGTGCACAAAGCCTGGTTTTGAGCAACTCGTGGTTGGTTTTACCTAATCCGTTCAACGATTATCTTTTGCTTAAAAATCAGAACCCAGGCTCTGTGAAAGATGGCACGGTCAGCATTTTCAACCTTCAGGGAATTTTACTTTGGCAAACTTCTTTCAGTGCCGGTGAGAACATTATTCTGAATAATCTTGCTAACTTGCCTGAAGGAATCCTGATTATGCGTATTCGTTCAGGAGAAAAAGAGGAACAATTTAAATTGATTAAGACGGCGCGCTAATCAGCGTTCAGATGGAAATCGGCTGACAGGAGACCGGAAACTGGAACCTGAAGAACCCCTCAACTTGTAACCCGTAACGCGCAACGTGACCTGGAACTTGAAACCTGAAATTTGGAACTATTAAATGAGCGATCAGCAACTTTCTCTTTTCGAATTACAACAACAGGTTAAAGGAAACCTGGACAATGCTTTTGCTCTGCCTGTATGGGTGAAAGCTGAAATCAGCGAGATGACAGTCAACCGCAGTGGTCATTGTTACCTCGATCTGGTTGAGACTGAACAGGGAACTGATCAGGTAATTGCCCGCTGCCGTGCTACCATTTGGTCATATACCTTTCGGATGTTGCGCCCTTATTTTGAAACGACTTCAGGACAAATTTTTGGCGAAGGGATAAAAGTATTGCTACAGGCCAAAATTGAATATCACGAAGTGTATGGTTTAAGTCTGAATATCCGCGACATCGATCCGGTATATACATTGGGTGATTTGGCCCGGCAACGACGGGAAATTATCCGCCGGCTTCAGGAGGATGGCGTATTTGAGATGAATAAGGAACTTGAATTGCCTTTGGTTCCCCAGCGATTGGCTGTAATTTCTTCGCCTACTGCTGCCGGATTGCAGGATTTTCTGGATCAATTGCATAACAACCCTCATCAGTTTATATTTTATACCAAACTTTTTCCGGCAGTTATGCAGGGGATTGAAGCCCCGCGCAGTATTATGAATGCGCTTGATCGGATTTATGAATACGAAGATATATTTGATGCGGTGGTGATTATTCGCGGCGGTGGCGCACAACTTGATCTGGCTTGTTTCGATCATTACGATCTGGCTTCCCATGTGGCGCAGTTTCCGCTTCCGGTGATAACTGGTATTGGACACGATAAAGATGACACGGTAATTGATCTGGTTGCCCATACACGCATGAAAACACCTACTGCTGTTGCCGAATTCCTGATTTCAGGAGCTCTCAGGTTTTGGCAGGAATTGCAAGAAATCGAAAATCATTTTGAAGAATTGATCACTGATCAGCTCGAAGACCATAAAAACCGATTGTCAGACGCCACAGACCAACTGAAAAATTTGGTTAATCAAATGATTGTTGCCCAGCAAAACAGGCTGAACATTGCCGGTATTCACCTTTCCAACCGCACTCAGTCATTCCTGAAAGATCAGCAGTCGGAATTAAAGGAACTGATAGTGGGGACTAAAAATTTTACCAACCGTTTTATCACAGGACAAACCCACCAACTCAATCACTCCGGAAATAAATTGAATTACATTTTCCGCGAAAAAGTACTGATGAATAAAAACCTCCTGAATCAGTTTCAACATTTGATCAAAATCAGAATCGCGGAAACGATCAGATATGAAAAGAAAAACCTGGATTTGATTCATGAAAAACTCCGTTTGGTCGATCCTCAAAACATTTTGAAACGAGGCTATTCGCTGACTATGATTGATGGAAAAATTGTAAAATCGGTCAAACAGGTAAAGAAAGGTGATCGGATTGAATCGAAACTGAGCGATGGAACAGTAGAAAGTATAGTTGAAAAAATAAACGTAGTCTTATAAATAAGGAATGTTTTTTATAATTTTTCTTTTTTAATGTACAGACGCACGGCCGTGCGTCTCTAACTAAAACCACAATGGCAACGAAAAAAGTAACTTACAAGGAAGCGATTACCGAAATTGAAGAAATTCTGGAAAAGATTGAAAATGAAGAACTGGATGTGGATGAACTGGCAGAACAGGTTAGCCGGGTTTCAGCCCTGATTACCATCTGCAAAGACAAACTTCATAAAACCGAAGCAGAAGTAGAGAAGATTTTGAAGGATATGAATCCGTAAAACAGTTGACAGTGATCAGTCACAGTTAGCAATGAAAATGTTACGGGTTGCGGGTTACATTTCCCGCAACTCGTAACCCGTAACAAAGAAGTCATTAAATTTAGCTTCAAGCTACAAAATACAAAATACATTCTGCCTGCTGCGACTGATCACTGGTCACTTCTTTCTCAGAATTTAATATCCAACCCTGCCAGAAAATGGATTCCGGCCTGTGGAAAATAACCATCCATGGCAAAACGTTCTCCGCCTGTTACATAAGAATATACCCATGCATTATTTTCGTATTCGGCATCGAACAGGTTATTTACCATTAGGTGCAGGTTAAATTCTTTAGCGAATTTCTGTGGAACACGATAGGTGAATTTTAGGTTATTCAGGAGGTAGCCATCCAGTTTACGTTCCTCGCTCGAGGTGTTGTCGATGTATTGTTTGCTCACTGAATAGGTTTGTAAGCTGACATTCAATCCTTTTGTCGCCATCCAACTGATTTGACTGTTAGCAATCAATTCAGGAGAAAAAGCCAGATCGGTGGTTCCAAGTTTGTTTTCAATTTGTGCAGGCCAATTATCCCAGTCGTCAACAAACTCGCTGAAATCTTTGATTTTGTTTTTGCTGAGAGTCACATTTATATCCCATTTCAGTTTTTCGGTGAGTTTCATTCCCGCCATCAGTTCAAGTCCGGTGCGGTAGCTATCATCGGCATTGACCATGATTGGGGCTCCGACGTCGTTGATTTCACCTGTAAGGATTAGCTGGTTCTGATACAGCATATAGTAGGCATTCAAGCCCAAAGCAAGACGTGAAGTGTTGAATTTATAGCCTAGTTCAAAGTCATTCAGGGTTTCAAAAGTGGGTTGTTTTCCTTCAGGATTGGCATCCACATAATTGCTTCGGTTGGGTTCGCGGTTGGCACGGGCAAAATTAACATACAGGTTTTGTTTTTCGTTTAGCTGATAGTAGATGCCAACTTTTGGGTTAAAAAATTCAAACTTATGCGACTGTTTAAGGTCCCGCAAATCGTTGTCCACACCATCAATGCTGTAATCAATTTTGCGGTATTGCAAATCGGCAAACAAGTTCAGGTTTTCAACCAGCTCATAATTGTATTTGGCATACACGTTAAAGTCTTTTTTCAATCCGGTTCCGCGATACCACTCATGGTTCATCTCAGAATTTCCGGCATTTCGGGCCCAGATAACTTTCCCAAAATGATTGCCATCGTATATGTTGTATCCTCCGCCGAATGTAAATTCGCTCGTTGCTTCCTTGCGATTTACCGAGAGATTCATTCCGTAGAAATCATTATCCAACCATTTGCGTGTAATTAAATCGGTTACTGCATCCTTCTCAGGAGCAATCATTTTATAGTCTTCAAAATTTTCATCATACTCGTAATTTTCGTAATAGCCTTTTCCTGCGGTATAAAACAAGCTGGCATTCAGGTTTAAAACCGAATTTACTTTGTGCGAAAACAACAGTTGATAGTGGTCTTGCTGATAATGATCAACCTCATTTTCGTATGTATACAGGTTATAAGTTCTGCTGTCGGAATTAATCAAATCATTATATCTGATCTGATTTTCGCGTTCCGAACTTGTTGACCAGAGCCAGTGGTCCAGATACCGCTGCATTCCATCCGCGTCGTTATTTAGGCGGACTGAAGGGACTCCGTACCAAGCCTGGTAAGTGTCTTCCAATCCTGAAAATACATTGACTTTCAGAATAGTGTTGGCGGTAAAATATCCGCCTGAAACAAAAAATGACTTAAGGTCGGAAGCTGCACGATCGATAAAACCATTGGAATTAATTTTCGACAGACGTGCGTCAAAAGCAAATTTTTCTTTGATCAGACCGGTGCTCACTCCAACCGAATGTTTCACGGTTCCGAATGAACCCACAGAAGTGCTGTATTCAGCAGAAGCATCTCTGTTTATTGTTGAAGTTTGCAGATTAATTGTCGCTCCGAAAGCTGCAGCTCCGTTGGTCGAAGTTCCAACACCTCGCTGTACCTGAATATTATCGGTTGAGGAAGCCAGATCGGGAATATCTACCCACCAGGTACCGTGCGATTCGGCATCGTTCATCGGGATTCCGTTCACAGTAACATTGATGCGGTTTAAATCAGTCCCGCGAATCCTGAAGTTGGTATATCCAACACCTGTTCCGGCATCTGAAGTGGCAACAAATGAAGGTGTCAATCCAAGCAGATAAGGTATATCCTGCCCTAAATTGTTATTCCTGATTTCTGATTTTTCAACAGTCGTAAAGGCAACCGGAGTTTTTTCCTTTACCCTGTTAGCCGAGATCAGTATTTCTTCGGTCATAAAGGAAGCCGGCTTCAGGATGATGTCTAAGGTTTGATCATCAGTAAGTTTGACATCCAGGGTTTGTTTTTCAAAACCGATGTAAGAAATAGCCAGTTGATAGTTTCCGGGTTTCAGATTTTTAAATTGAAACATTCCGTTCACATCAGTAGTTGTCCCATTGAAACTATTCGAAATCATCAGGTTAGCGCCAACAAGTCGTTCGCCTGTGTTGTTTTTCACTGTTCCTTTTAGTGTAAATTGGGCGATTGCCAAAAACACTGCACATTGCAAAAGCAATGTCAAATAAATCCGTTTCATTCTTGTTTTTTTTAATGGTTAATAAATAACCAATGAGGCAAGTAATTCCCTTTCGCCATCCCTTCGCCGGCATTACCCGTATCAGGTTCGGTGGGTGTGATCTCAGCCTGTAATTACCCCGACTTTCGCCAGGAAGGCACCCCATTGCGTAAATTGATGGGGTCAAAAGTAGGATTTTAAGGATTTGAATCAAAATAATTTTGAAAAAAAGTGTTTTTTATCTTTTTCTAACCGTTGAAATCAGGATGATTTTAGGAGACTTTGGAATTCAATTCACATTTTCGGAAAATTTGTCATTTCAATAGGTTGCATTTCAGAAAATTTGACATTAAAAATGACTTTATGACATTGCTAATCAATTATATAGCACTTGGTATTCAATTTGAAAATACTCTCTCTGAAAACGATTTAAAAAATAAAGTATAACTAAAAAATGGAGGATTAAACAATGTTACCAGTATTTAAAACCAGAAGATTGCCGGGATTATTTGATGAATTCCTGAGTGGAAATTTACTTCCAAACTACATTGAAGAAGGAGCATGGAAATCGACTCCGGCTGTAAATATTTACGAAACAAACGAAAAGTTTGAAATTGAAATTGCAGCTCCCGGCCTCGAAAAAGAAGATTTCAAAATTGATCTGAAAGACGAAACCCTGACTGTTTATTCTGAGAAGAAAGACAAAAAGGAAGAAAAGGAAAAAGGGAAAATTGTTCGTTCCGAATTCAGGTACTCTTCATTCCAGCGGTCATTCTCATTACCTCATGAAGTGGATGTAGCAGCCATTAATGCAGTACATAAAAATGGGGTTTTGACCGTTGAACTTCCAAAAAAGGTAGAGTACAAAAATAATTTGACACGTAAAATTGAAATACAATAATTGTATTTCAGTTGGGCTTTGTTTGAGGATTGTACCTTCGGGTGCAATCCTTTTTTATTCCTCTCCTTTGGAGGGGCCGGGGGTGGCTAAATCTTTCTTCGAAAAACTCAGTGGCAGCAAACTTTCCACGCCTTGCAGAACCAAAATTGAATCCTTACCATCAAGGATAATCCGAATCGGAGAATCAAACCTGACTTCGACTTCGGCCATGGTCTGTCGGCAGCCACCGCAAGGCTTTATTGGTTCATTGACCAAAATGCCATTTTTAGTCGCTGAAATGGCAATCGTTTTAACATCCGAATCCGGATAATTGGCATTGGCATAAAATAAGGCAACACGCTCGGCACATAAACTCGATGGGAAGGCTGAATTTTCCTGATTATTCCCTGTTACTATTTTTCCGTTTCCCAATAAAACGGCAGCACCAACATGAAATCCTGAATAAGGTGCGTATGCAAGTGCTGTAATCCGTCTGGCTTCCAGAAGCAAATTCCGATCATTTTCAGGTAATTCATCTATATTAGCAAATTCGTATACTGTAATTTTAATTTCAGTCGTTTTCATAGGTGAACAGTTTTCATCAAAAGTACGTTAATACTTGTTATTTGCCAATGATTGTAACATGCAACATTTTCTTATTTTTGCGAATCACCAAACAAAAGTTATGCTCAAATATACCTTACTATTTTTAGTACTGCTGACAGTTACTTTAGGCTTTACACAACCCAGGCAGATTACAAGGGAGGAATACATTCAGAAGTTCTACAAGCTGGCCATTTCGGAAATGGAGAGAAGTGGAATTCCTGCCAGTATTACCCTGGCTCAGGGTTGCTGGGAATCACAAAATGGCAATAGCCGCCTTGCAACTGAGGGAAATAACCATTTCGGAATTAAATGTAAAGCGGAATGGAAGGGAAAGAAGATTTATCATGACGACGATGCGTTGCAGGAGTGTTTCCGGAAATATGCTCATGCCGAGGCTTCATACATCGACCATTCCAATTTCCTGCTAAACAGTAGCCGGTATAGTTTTCTTTTTCAACTTGATCCGAAAGACTATGTAGGTTGGGCCCGCGGACTGAAGAAAGCTGGCTATGCCACAGATCCTTCATACGCTGAGCGGCTGATTAAAATTATTGAAGATTTTAAGTTATCAGTTTACGATGAATATGGTGATAACCGACAGTTGGCATTAATCAAACAGGAACCAGATAAACCAGTACAAGTTGGTTCGGTTCTAGGTAGAACCAGCGTCAGGCACAAAATAGAACTACGGAATGGATTGCGAACTGTTGTTGTGAGCGAAGGCGATACCTATGAAAGTCTGACCAAAGAATTAAAACTTAAAGATTGGGAGATATACACTTATAACGACTTTGAAAAAGGACGGCAGCCCCGGGTCAATGAAATACTGTACCTTTCATCGAAATACAAAAAGGCCAGTCGCCAACGGAAGCAACATGTGACAGATTATGGCGACACCATGCACTATATCGCACAAAGGTATGCCCTCCGATTAAAGCCGTTGCTTCGCAGAAACCGGATGGACGCCGGTGAAGAACCTGCTGAAGGACAAATTATATATCTCAGGAATAAAAGACCGAGAAAAGGCTGAAAATCTAAGAAAAAAGTCATTAGTCATTTGAAAAGAGTTTGTTCCTATGACTTTTTCTAATGACCAATGACTAATGACTATTTCCTGCATTTAAGTTTTGTTCCACCGGCTGAAGAGAAGCCGTAAAAGCACTTTGTCTGCAAAAAATATAAAATTCAGGATGAAAATAATTGAAACTACCGGAATTATATTCTCTGAAAGAAAAGTGAAAGCTTTAAAAACAAACACTTTATCGACAAAATAATAAAAGCCCAAAACTACAACCAGCAGAGACAATAATACACCAATCAGGTAAAGGTATTCACGTAAATCGGTTTTCCATTGTTCCCGGCGAATAACCTGCGAGGTGACTTTTTTTGCAAAATCAACCGGCAATTGAAAGTCAAATTCTGTTCTGAACGACTTTTCTATAATTTTATCCAGTTCTTCCTTATTCATGAGAAATCTCCTTTACTGCATTTAAACTGTTCCCATCAACTACAAATTTAAGCTTTTCCTTTAAAAGTGCTTTTGCCCTGAATAAGTAACTTTTAATTGTTCCTTCAGGCATCCCTGTAATCTGTTCTATTTCCTGATATGAGAACTCTTCCAGATGAAACAAGGTCAACACGGTTCGGTACTGAACAGGTAATAATTCGATCTGATCACGAATGTACCGGTGTAAATCAGTTTTTTCAAAATCATTCGATTTATATTCTGTCAGGTTTCGAAATGCTGTCGAATCATCCGGATTAACCTCGTCGCCTTTTTTAAATTTACGCAGGTAATTAATACTTGTGTTGTAAGCAATAGTGGCAATCCAGGTTGATAATTTGCACTCATTCCGGTACTTTCCGAGGTTTTGGTACACTTTCAGAAATACATCCTGACAAACATCCTCCAACTCATCCTGTCGCTGAATCAAGCGGCCGGTAATATGAACAACCAATTTTTGGTATCGGTTTACCAAAAAAGTAAATGCATTCATATTTCCATTTAAAATCTGGCCTATTAATTCAGAATCATTCATACGATTGGTTTGACAACAATTCGTGGAGAAATGTTGCACCAAGTTGGGATTTTTTAAAATGAATAAAAAATCCCGGATGTTTTGGAGCACCGGGATTTTTGACGCAGTTAATTGCTTGAATTAAAGTCCTCCATTATAACCACTAATCCATAGCACCCTACGGCAAATGCCTAGACGGGTAGGTTGTTTGAAAGGTTGAGTGTATTTTTATTTATATTTAACTAAGAGATTATTAGTCGCTTGTCCATATTTTCTGAAATGAGGAACCATCCCAATATAATACCCACGAACTTTTTTCAAAACACTCTACTCCAATCGCATCGTTTTTTACATATATGGGAGCTTCGTCTATTCCTTCAACTGTAATATTTCCCTTAAATAAGTCGATTGCTGAGCACGCTTCGTTGTTTATTTCGATGCTATTATCATTGCCCCAAACGATTGCTAAACGAGACAATAAATACTGCCTTACCTGCCTGTCTTGAACTAATGCTGCATAATCCATAAAACCATCACCATCAAAGTCTCCATTAACGATGTATGGATAATACTCATTATTCTTTCTTTCAGGTTTAACAAATTGATCCATTTCGTATTTCTCAAAGTTGTTATTCGTGTCAGTCAGTACACGGAATCTGTTGCCATATTGATGTGCAAGTATCTTGTCAATTTTTTCAGTTAATCCAATTATAGTATTGATTTGTCCTCTGGCTAGCTTATTAAGTTCGTCAAGTAATAGTTCTTGTTTGTTATTATTGCAAAGTTCTTTTTGTGCATTAAAGGCATAATCAAATTTTTCTTTTTGGTCTTTGTCAATTGCATACTTTTCGTTAAGTTTTTTGTGTATTGAATCTGTTTTTTCGATACATTTTCTATAATCTATTGAGGCGGGAGTCACTAAAGTATCAATAGCGGCATTTGCAATTTGTCGACTCTTGAACTTGTAGGTTTCAAAATTATTGTTAAAATCCTGAAGCGCATTTATTTCGGCGCGCAAATATTTTTCCTGACAATCACATTGCGCCATAGCTACATTCTTGCCATCGCTTGTTGGATCGTTTCTAAGGACAAAATAGAATAGTGCATACCCGGCAATTCCAGAAATTAAAAAAAACGCGACTACTAATTTATTTCTTTTTATCCATTCGTTTGTATCAAAGCTATTCTCCTGATATATCGGGATGGTTTCAGTTTCAACTTGCTGTTGTGGGCTTGCAGGCTTTTCATTGGATTCTTGTGGTGTTGCTTTTATGGTGACGCTTTTCCCTTTTTGTATTCTTAGATAACTAATATAGGCGGCTATTCCCATCGCAATTAATGCAGCCCAATAGGCAAATTCAAATTTCAACGTAATCGGAGCTCCGTTGGCTTTCGTTTCAATCGTTTTATTTACTACGTTTTGAAGTATCAGTAATGAGGCTGCACCTATTATCCCTGCAACTGCTCCAACGTATGCTTCTCTTTTTTCTTTGAGCAAAAAAACGCCCAGCCCAACAATAGCTGCACCAAAAGCTATTATTGCCCATACATTCGATGGAATTTTTTCATCTTCCGATGTTTTATCAAAAGAAAAGCCTCTTTCTGATGGAATTAGCTGATCCTTACTCTCTGATCCCATAATTAAATCAATGCCCTTTACTTCCTTGACTTTCTCATCACCACAACTAATCGTAAAAAAGTTAAAGAAAAAGAAGATAATTGCTGCAGAAAACAGAACAGGAATAAGCGAACGCTTATCTGCAAGATTATTTGCTGGTTGAACTTGTATTTTGGGTTGATTTTCCATATTTCAGTTAGTCATTTTGTATTTAATTAGGATATTGTTTTTAGAAAAGCATCTTTGACACTTCATATGTCAGATACGCAGCTAAAAGAACCGAAGCTGGAGCCAGGTACCAAGCAATTGCATCTTCTGTTGAGGAGGCTTTTAAGGATTGTTGGAAAACATTAATAAGCATCAGTAAGATGTAAAGTACAAATAATAAGGTAATTGTGCCAGCGCTTGCCAGGTTGCTAACCAGGCTCATAATATCAGTATTGCTGAAGAAATTTATTGCAAATGCCATAAATAATAGTAAACTTATTGGAATCGCACATAATCCGCCTGTTTGTAATTCGTTTTTAAAGTCAGGATTTCCAGATATTGATTTAATAATAAAAGCGATAATTGAGATTAATAACATCATTGCAATGGGTATTAACCCAATTTTAATAAATGTTGAAAACTCAATATATTTCCTTACTTCGCCTGCCAGAAAATATGATCCGGCGAAATACAATACAAATGTTGAAGCAAATAAAATTAATGAGTTTTTATATGCTTTTTCTGAAGGCTTTTGAAAGATGTTTAGAATACCGTTAATTGGATTTCGAAAGAAGGTTAGAAAGATGTCTTTTAACTCTCCTTGATAGAATTCCTTCACTTCCTCTGCGAATTTCGGTTTTTCAGAAGTTTTTTGAGCCGTTGTGTGTTCATTGGTATCCATAGCAAATAAATTTTGTTTTTTTCCTACTCATTTGGCTTTTCGGTTCCGCCTCGTTTTTAATGGTTTCTGACTCCAAATAATTAAGCATATACTTTTTTGAAGTCATTTATTTCAATTTATTATTGAAATATGACTAGCTAGCTATTCATTAAAACATTTGAATTTACAATTGTCGTTTCCATAGACCTCTGCTAGTTCGGGCGTATAGATTCCCCCCAGAAACAAATAATGAATAACAAGTTAATGTATCGGTAAAGCCAGTATTGAATTTAGACCAGTTTATGCCATTGTCTGATGAAAAATAAATACCATGAGATTCAGATCCGGCATAGATATTTTTGCCCAAAACAGCAAAACAACGGATTGAAGGAGATTGATAATCTTCATCAGTAATTTTTGCTTTGATCCAATTTGAAGCATCATCAGCAGAATAGTAGAGACCATCGGTAGCGCCAGCAATTACATTTGTACCCGAAATAGCTAGAGTTTTAACGTAATTATTATCGGCAACCGCATTAGTCCATTTTATACCATTATCATCAGACCGGTATATTCCTTCCCAGGTAGCTGCGATGTACGATGTGCCCTTAATTGTAAATGCCCGAATCGGTGTTGAGTCTAAGCCCGTGGATACACTCGACCAGCTTTCTCCATTGTTGTCAGTGGTGAAAACATCGCCGCTGGTATAGGCATAGACCTTATTGCTACAAACAAAAGTATTAACCTCTGTGAAATATTTTAATCCGGTATTAGCTGCCAACCAGGTAACCCCATTGTCAGTCGAACGATAGATGCCAGCGCTGGTGCCTGCAAGAATATATTGATTCCAAATGGTTATTGAATTAACCCTTTTAGGAATACCAGTGACTTCAATCCAATTTATTCCACCATCAGCAGATTTATAAAGGAGATTTTTAAAATCATCACTCACAGCATACATATTTGATCCTGAAAGAGCTAATAAAGAAGGGCTTATATTGTTGATTGAAGTGATACTCACCTTTTCCCAACCAATAATGCTGGCATCCTCTTTTTGACATGCGAAGACTGTAAATAAGATTATAAAATAGAACCAAGTTTTTTTCATTGTTTAGATTTATCAATTTTCCCTACTCTTTCGGCTTTTCGGTTACGCCCCCGCCGTTAATGACCTGACGGGTGGGTGGTTTCATTTTCTATAAAGAAAGGCCCTAACCCTAGAAAACCAATGCGTTTTTTCACGAACCGATCATTTCATTAAACCAAAACACCAGTTTTTTGAATGAACCGAATCACAATTTTCCATTTCTGTCTATTTTCTATAATGTTTTTAAATATATATTTACCATCTTTGATTCTAACTGAATGGCTAACCGAATACTAATTATACTTTTCCTCCTATCTGCATGTATTTCTTCTCATGCAAAAATTACTCTTCCCCCTTATCGGCACTACACCCTTCGTGATGGTTTGCCCCAAATGCAAATTTGGAGCATGTTGCAAGACAGCCGCGGATACCTGTGGATTGGGACTAAAGGAGGGATCAGCAGGTACGACGGCGAAAAATTCACCAACTACAGTCAAGTGGATGGCTTGGCCGACAACCGTGTTGACCGTATTTATGAAGATTATTCAGGAAACATCTGGATCGTTACCCGGTTCGGGATATCATTTTTTGATGGCCAAAAAATTACCACCTTTCCATACCCTCATCAGGCATTGTTTCTAGCGCCCACTCCTGATGGAAAAATTTGGTATTACGGCACCAGTGATACAGCTCCTTCAAAAGCCATTTTCGGCTATATCGAAAAGGGAAATTTTTATAATTTAATAAATAAATATCCGGAACTTTCTGAAGAAACAGGGGGGCAAATCGCATACGATTCTCAAGCAAAGTCACTTGTATTAGCTACAACGAAAAATATCTATGAGTTAAAAGGAACATCATTAAGAAAGTTATTGTCCGATATTGGTTATCCACAGATTCGTGTAAATGGGACAAATATTTCAATCGATGTATGGTTAAGCACGACGCATTTGAAAATTTACAGCTACATTGAAAACAAGATGGAGCTGGAAGCTGAAATCAGTGATTGCTGCTATGTTGGTGATAAACGCCCCAATCAGATGCAAACCATAAAATCAGCAACAGGCAACAGTCAGGTTTATTGGATAAAACCGGATACGCTTGAAATAATAAATTTCCCGGATAAATGGATTAACCTTTCGTTTATTGATTGTGAAAACCGCTTGTGGATTGGCTCCGAGGAAGGATTGTATAAGCTCTACCCGCGTGGGTTCGAAACCTATCCGAGAGATGCGTTGCCAATGGTTTGGTCACTTGTTGAGGATAAGGATCAAAACATGTGGTTTGCCTCGCACAATTTGGGAATTAGGAAACTTGAAGGAGACTCCATTATTCATTTCCCGGTTGAAAGCTTTGCCAAATATGGCAATTTGTTTTATTACCAGGCCCAAATCGATGAACGGGGTACGCTATATTTTCCAAATTACCGTGGAGTTTTATACTACGATGGGAAATCGTTTGGCAAGATTAGCGATGGTTTTTGTCCTGCCTCCTATTACGATAAGGAGCGAAAACTGCTGTTCGTGGGTTCTCACAGGCATATCGAGGTTTTTAACCGCGACCACCGGAAACTGCGCGAGGTAGGCCTTGCAGAGGGAATACAAATCAAAGGCTGGTTCGCTGCATTCGACAAAGACAAGTATGGAAACACCTGGATGGGCGGAGGTACCGGGTTGGTAAGCTATAATTGGGATACAGGCAAAGTAAACAATTATACCCGTGATAACGGGAAACTCCCTTGCGATGGGGTATCTTGCATACACCAGCCTGCTGGCGGGGATATTTGGTTTGGAGGAACACAGGGATTACTGAGGTATGACGCAAAAAAAGACTCTATTATTCAGTTAAAAAGCCCTGAAGTTCAGGATGCAGTAAATCTTGTCAGCTCTATCGATTCGACCTGGCTTTTATTCAGTCAGCCAACTGGTATTTACCTGCTCGACTTAAAGAAATTCAGGAAGGAAAATAAGGTTGAATTACACCTTTTTAACGAGCAAAATGGATTTGTTGGCCTTGAACCCGGGCAAAATGGTGCTATGAAAGATTCAAAAGGAAATATCTGGATGAACACAGGTACCGAAGTTGTTAAGCTGAATCCGAAAGTGCTCGATTTTAAAAAGAACAGCATCAATGTAAGAATTTCAGGATTTAACGGGAAATCACTTTCCTATAGCCAAAAAGAAATTTCATTGCCCAGAAACGACAGGACTGCGGTTATCCAGTTCGAAACAATTTGCTTCAATCGTCCTAAAGCCGCCCGTTTCTCATGGAGAATTAATGACAACCGACAGGATTGGTCACCGTGGCAGGACGAAAATTATGCTGTTTTGACTAAGCTTCAGGATGGAAAATCTATTTTACAAGTCAGGACAATGATCCCGGGACTTCCAGGTTCTGAAACACTATCTGCCATTCCAATTACAGTCAGCATTGCGCTTTGGAAGCAAGAATGGTTTTTCCCAACAATGCTTGGAATGGTTTCCATCCTGGTATTACTTTCATTAGTATTATTCTTTCAAACACGAACCAGGCTGATTCAAACCAACAAGCAAGCAAAAATGTTCCAGCTTCAGGCCATTCTATCGCAGCTGAACCCCCATTTTATCTTCAATGTTATGGCATCGCTGCAATCGATGATCCTGTCGGCCAACATCGAAAAGGCAAACGACTATTTGGTCAGAATGTCGAGCCTGATTCGCGGCTTTTTAGATGCTTCAGCCTCAGCATCCTTTTCCCGGTCCAAAAGCATAAGTGCCACCGAGCTTCCACTGAAAAAGGAATTGGAAATCCTCGATCATTTTATCCAGTTTCAGCAATTGATATACCCTGACAGGTTTGATTATGAATTATCCATTGGACCTGAAATAATACCTGAAAAGTTAACCATTCCACCAATGTTAATTCAGCCGTTTGTCGAAAACTCTATAAAACACGGTCTTCTGCAAAGAGGAGGAAAGGGAAAACTGAAAATCAGTATTTATTTTTCTGAAAAACAAACTCTGGTTGTTGAAATAGAAGATAATGGAATTGGGATCGAAAAGGCAGAAGCTCTTGAAAAGCAGTCGCACCTGCTTTATACCTCGCGAGGTAAAGAACTCACTTTGAAGCGGATAAAACTATTAAATGATATGGGTTATTTCATACAATTTAGAATAGACAGTACTGACTCAGGGACAAAAGTTACATTAAAAATCAAGCGTAATGCAGAATAATATCAAAGCTGTTATTGTGGAAGATGTCAAAAAGTTTCATGCAGTAATTGAAACCTTTCTAGTAGAAGTTGCGCCTCACGTGCAGATAGTTGGAAACGCCACTTCGTTGATTGAGGCCAAAGAACTTATCGTGAACTTATCTCCCCAACTTGTATTTCTTGACATCCAGTTCGATGAGGAAGGAAAAACGGCTTTCGACCTGCTTAAAGAGCTGTCAGAAATGAATAAACTTGATTTCCAGATTATCATTATTACAGCTTTCAACCAGACAGAGTATTATGATGAGGCTTTTAATTACGGAGCATTGCATTTTTTAACCAAGCCTATTGATAAACTCAAACTTAAGAATGCGATCGACCGTATTTCATTAAATACGAATCAAATGTCTGGAAATCAGCTATTTTCTCAGTTTGTTCAATTTCACGAACAAGTACATTTCTCAAAAACAGCAAATAAAATTGTAATTCAAGGACTCAATTTTACTGAGATTGTTCTGTTTAGTAATATTGTCTATTTTGAAGCCTCTGGTCGATATACCGATATTTATTTAATCAATAATAATTCAAGACCAATTTGTTCATCGGTAAACATCGGTGAATACGAAAAAAGACTCGACGGTCATCCTGATTTTTTTCGTGTTCATCGGAATTTAATTGTCAACATCAATCATGTTTTGCGTTTTTCGAAAAAAGACCGTTCACTTATATTCCCTGAGCCATTTCAAAGGCAATATGCTTCGAAAGACCGCTTTAAAGATTTTCTAAAATTTCTGGATGATAGGGACGATTCTTGATCCATTTAAAAAAGTATTCTAATTGAAAGAAAAATACGACTTGGCTGCAACATTTTGCAAACTACCGCTGTCACATCTTACAAACATTTAAAACTGGAAATTATGAACATGAATGAAGTATTAATGGCATCGGTTATTTTTTTTGCGATTTATCAAATCCTAAAAAATTTCACTGATTTTTTGCTGAAAAGAAAAGTTATTAAAGCCGGACATTTTGAGAATGCCGGAATACTTGATCAGAAAGTTGCATCTGCAGCTCCGGAGAATCAGGAAGCAAATAAATATCCTTCGCTTAAATGGGGTTTGGTTGCTTTCTTTGCCGGAATCGGATTTATTATCATTAACCAGATGAGTCCCAGTCTTTATAATGATGATAATTACCACAATTTCATGAACAACAGCATGTTGCCATTTGGCATCGAACTGGTTTCAATATCGTTTGGGTTTATTATTTACTTTCTGATTGTGAATTTCAGCAAGAAGAAATAGGAAAGTCGGGAGACCGGAGTCGGAAGTCAGAAGTTGCCTCACTTCGGTCTTCCGACTCCGGTCTTCAGTCTCCTTACATTTTTACCCGCCAATCACCCAAATCGTGGAAACCGCGCAACAGTTCGTCGGTTTTCATTCGTTTCTTTCCTGAAAGTTGAATATCAGTAACAGAAAGCCATCCATCGGTACAGGCAATTTTCAGGAATTTCTTACCATCGGTCTGAAGTGTTCCCGGTGCAGCTGGCATACTGCTGTTTTCGCGTGTTACAGCGAATATTTTGGCCGTCAGAACTTCTGCTTTGTCTGGGTGCTCCAACTCTGTCCAGGCGGCCGGATACGGCGACAAGCCCCGAACCAGGTTTCGCACTGATTCTCTATCTCGGGTCCAGTCAATCCGGCAATCCTCTTTAAAAATCTTTGGCGCTTGTTTAATCCTGACAGTTTGATCAATTAACTCATCCTGCTCAACGGGTTTTATTTTGTCTTCAACAATTGCATCAACGGTTTTCAATACCAGATTGGCGCCAATTTCCATCATCCGGTCGTGCAAATCGCCAACGGTTTCGTTGTCGCCAATGTTTAGCTTTTCCTGAAAAATAATTCGACCGGTGTCGATTTCATGCGACAATAAAAACGTAGTGGCTCCGGTTTCAGTTTCACCGTTTATGATAGCCCAATTAAGAGGTGCAGCACCCCGGTATTGAGGAAGTAGCGATGCATGCAGGTTAAAGGTTCCCAGTGAAGGCATAGTCCAAACTATTTCGGGCAGCATACGGAAAGCAACCACAATCTGCAAATCAGCTTTCAAACTTTCCAGTTCGGCAATGAATTCCGTATTTTTCAGTTTTTCAGGCTGAAGAATCTTCAGGTTCTGTTGAATGGCATATTTCTTTATTGCCGATTCGCTTAATTGACGTCCACGACCTGCAGGCTTATCCGGCGAAGTTATTACTCCAACTACACGATATCCGTTTTCAACCAAAGCCTTTAGACTCTCGACAGCAAAATCGGGAGTTCCCATAAATACGATGCGAATTTCTTTCGGATTCATTGTTTTTTATTGCAAAGATAAGCCATGGAGGAGAATCACAAACCACAAAATATAAAAAGAATATGAAGTGTCTTGTTGTGTAAAGTACAATGCTGAAAATGAAGCTCTTAATCTTGGGTTAACAAAGAGCAATATTTGTATTATATGCTGGTAATCAGCATTTTGTGAATTTGCAAAGTTAATTTATTGTAAATATATTGCTAAATAATTTGTTTACAAACACTTACCCTTAATTAGCTCAACACTTTCGGGTATTTTTGTTGTGTTAAAATATTTTGTTGAATTAATACTTATATTATGAGCTTAAAGAAACAATTTTTAAAATCAAAACCGGTTTGCAAGGTTTCTTTCCGGTTAGATGCTGCTGAGGCTTCAGGAGCAAATACCGTTCAATTGCTGGGCGATTTCAATAATTGGGATAAATCTTCTGAACCAATGACTGCTTTGAAGACCAAAGACTTTACTGAAACTCTTGAATTGGAAACAGGAAAAAACTTTCAGTTCCGATATCTGATTAACGGATCGGTTTGGAAAAACGATCCTCAGGCAGACTATTTTGCAGCCAATAGTTTTGGTGAAGAAAATAGTGTGGTTTCAACAACTTTGTAATATTCTAACAGGATTATTGCTGGTATAAAAAGCAGAAACAGGTCGATTTTAATTGCCTTGTTTCTGCTTTTTAGGTATGGTATTTCTTTTCCAGTTCAGGACGAAGTTTCCGGTTTCCTTTTACTGCTTTAGGTGAATAAGGACAATTCAGGCACCCGTTAGAGCAACAATATCCACGTTTAACCAGGTAAAATTCGGTCATAATCCGATAGCCCTGCGGGCTCATCGTATAATCGACTCCTTCCACGGTTTGTTCACCATATCCCGAATCAAACAAACCATCGAATATTCCCATTTTCGGATTATTTGTCGTATTTAAAATTAGACAGATGATGTCCCATTCGGTCGCGTTTAGTTTTCAGGTACGACTGATTGAATTCGTTGGGTTCAATTTCAATATTGACCGTTGAAACAACTTCCAGATTGAAACCTTCGATGCCGACCCGTTTAACCGGATTATTGGTAATTAACCGCATTTTTTTCACTCCAAGGCTTCGCAGAATCTGGGCGCCAACACCATAGTCACGTTCGTCTGCATCAAATCCAAGATGAATGTTTGCATCTACGGTATCCATTCCCTGATCCTGAAGTTTGTACGCTGCAATTTTATTCATTAGTCCAATTCCGCGACCTTCCTGCTGCATATAAACAATAACGCCTTTTCCTTCCTTTTCAATCAGCTTCATAGCATGATCGAGCTGTTCGCCACATTCACAGCGCATCGATCCGAATATATCGCCGGTCATGCAAGAAGAATGCACCCGAACCAGTATTGATTCTTCAGGAGTCCATTCACCTTTGATTAAGGCAAGATGCTCTACTCCGTTCGAGATTTGTTTAAAAGGAATAATCCTGAAAATTCCATTTTTGGTTGGAAGGAACACTTCATCACCGCGTTCAATCAGACTCTCACTTTGCAAACGATAGTTGATCAGATCTTTTATCGAAACGATTTTCAATTCAAAACGTTTGGCAATTTGCATCAACTCGGGTAATCGGGCCATCGAACCATCGTCGTTCATAATTTCGATCAGTACGCCTGCAGGGGTTAATCCGGCCATGCGTGCCAAATCAACTGCAGCCTCGGTATGGCCCGCCCTACGAAGTACGCCGCGGCTTCTGGCCCTGAGAGGAAAAATATGACCCGGACGGCCAAGTTCATCAGGTTTCAATTCGGGATTTGCCAATGCGTTTAGCGTTTTCGAACGGTCGCTGGCAGAAATTCCGGTGGTGCAGCCATATCCTAAAAGATCAACCGAAACAGTAAATGGGGTTTCGTGCGATGAGGTGTTTTTCCCGACCATCAGATCAAGTTCCAATTCATCACATCGTTCTTCAGTAAGTGCAGCACAAACAAGTCCTCTCCCGTGTTTGGTTATAAAATTGACCATTTCGGGAGTTACCTTTTCGGCAGCAGCAATAAAATCACCTTCATTTTCACGATCCTCATCGTCGACTACAATAATCAATTGTCCGTTTTGGATGGCTTCGATAGCCTCGGGGATCGTATTTAATTTTATGTCGTTCATTTCAGCAAACTGATTTTCGAATACGGGTGCAAAATTAACTAAAATTATCGACTTGAAAGGTTAAAAAGGATTCTTATGCCCTTTTCGATTTTTCCCAGAGTACGGATTGACGGCCTTTCATGAAGCGAATGAAACCTTTGAACATGGCATAGTTCATGGCCAGAAAATAAAAAGGGGCATAGATGTATTTGATCCGCACAGGGTTGCTTTGAGTGAGCCATCCGAAAACTGCAAGAATATAAAATGAAACCTGTAAATAGAGGATCGTCTGATAAACCGAAACAGGTAGTAATGGGTCCTCTCCATTCAGGATAAAAACCGTTGAGATCAATAAACTGATTAAAGCGAGTGGTGCAAGTGTCCAACGTAATACTTTGTGCGAAACATATTGAAAAAACAATTTCGGGTTATAAAACGGGTTAAGCAGTTTTTTCAGACGGAAAAGTGATTGATAACTTCCAGCAGCAATCCGAACCTTTCGTTTAAGTTCTTCTTTTACATTCGATGACCCATTTTCAGATGCAATTGCCGAAGGTTCGTAAGCCACGCGGAATCCCTGCAGGGTTGTTCGCATCGAAATCATAAAATCGTCAAGCAACGTATCTGGTTCAACCCGTTGAAACAATTCGCGGCGAATAGCAAAAAGCTCACCAGTAGCCCCAATGGTGCTGTAAAACTGGTAATCGAGTTGTTTCAACCAGGATTCAATTTTCCAGTAAAATCCTTCACCCGTTGCGGCAACAGGTTGGTTTTTATCCTTGTTGAACTGTTTTTCGCCAGCAACACAGCCTACTGTTTTATCCTGAAAATGTCGAATTACCGATTTTAAAGAATTAGCCGAAAGCATGGTATTTGCATCGCTAAACAAAAGGATTGGTGCAACTGAGTATTCAGCACCACGGTTCATGCCTTCAATTTTTCCGCTTCGCTGAGGGTTGTGCAGTAAAACTACTTCCGGATACCCGGCAACCAGTTCCGGAGTTCCATCGTCCGAACCGTCGTTTACCCAGATGATGGTTAGCTTTCCGGAGGGATAATCAAGCGAAAGCGAATTTTTAATCTTTTGGTCAACGTAATCTTTTTCGTTATAGGCGGCAATAATGAGACAAACATCGGGAAGATATTCATCAGACAAAGGAACGGGTAAGGTTTTTGATAAGCCGAAAATGCTTTTGATTTTAAGGAAAAGGAACAAAAATATTCCGTATCCGCCATAAGTGTAAAAAATGACAAATCCGGATATCCAAAATATGATTTCCTCAATTCTGCTCACCTGAATTTAGCTGTTTCGAATGAATGTGTTGCCTGTAAAAATCGACCAAAGCTCCGGCCTGCGAGAGATTGTCAAATTTCTCCTGAATAAAGCCAATGGCATTTTTCCCAATTTGATCTGACAATTCCCGATTGTTAATTAAACGGCTTATGGCTTCAATAAATTGATCAGCATCGTTGGCAATCAGGATGTTATTTCCGTTTTCGGTTGGAATCCCTTCGGTGCCAATATCCGTGGTAACAATTGGTTTTCCAAGCGCCATTCCTTCAATGATTTTGATCCGCATTCCACTTCCGGAAAAGAGAGGAACCACCATGATGGCTTTTGAATTAATAAAATCGTATGCATCATTAATTTCACCCAGATATTCAACACCATCGAGTTTAATAATCCGTTCGAACCATTCAGGGGCATTTCGTCCGGCCAGATAAAACTTGAGTTGAGGATTTTCGCTTTTTATTTTTGCCCAACAATGATTAAAAAACCAGATCAATCCTTCCTGATTCGGTGCCCAATCGAGCGCTCCAATATGAAACAGTGAAGGAAATTCAAGCTTTTTTGCAGTTGGCACAAGCGAAGCAAAATCGATTCCTGTTTGCGAAGTATGTCGTGGTTTTGAGTTTCCTAATTCATCGAGAATAAGTCCATCACGATCGGTGATAGGAATTAAGATATCATATTGATTTAAATAACTGATTTCGAATTGCTTAATTCTTTTTGAGAGATTCCGAAGATAGCTTGACCGTAATCCTTTTGATAATTTAGCGGTTCGTTCCCATATTTCATATTCGATATTATGAGCCCGATAAGTAATCAGCGCATTGGAGTATTTCCTGATAACCGGAATGTAAGGACAAAGGTATAAACCTTCCAGTTGTATGATGTCAAAAGACTTTTCAGCTAATAGTTTAATTAATTCCAAACTAAAATCATCAGAAATAAATCGCTCGGCGTTATAGGGCAGTTTAGAGAACAGCAGGTTTATTGCAGCTTCAAACCAACTGATTGAAGCGGGAACTTCAACCAGCCTGAATTCAGCTCTGTTTCTTATATTCGATGGAATGTCTTTGATACGAACATGATGTTTAGAGGTATTCATACACAGCACGGTTACTTCATGTCCGAGCATCGCAAAACCTTTGGTCATATTCATACAGGCAATGGCGCCTCCATCTTTTGGTGGCCACGGCACCTTGTTCATTAGTTGTAGTATTCGCATCTAATTAATTTCAGATTTTCTTCTTTTCAGGAAACTGAAGCTGAGCAGTTTCTTGAAAAACAGTTGATAGCTTTCTAAATTCATAATTCCTGAATCGGTGGCTGCTTTATAGGTAAGCCAGAATCCAAGAGGTAAAAAAACCAGTGAGGAAAACCACATTCCACTAACCATTGACCAAGCATCTTCACGAGCGAATTTTTCACCGGTTATCATGATAATATAGTAGGCAATAAACATTAAAATCGACACCACTACAGGCATTCCAAGTCCGCCTTTCCTAATAATTGCCCCCAGCGGAGCTCCAATGAAAAAGAAAATAAGACATGCAAAGGAAAGTGTAAACTTACGGTGCAATTCCATAGGGTAAGCATTGATAAATTTTTTACGGTTATACAATTCATCCAGTTGCTGACTTATTATTTGGGTATTGGTCCGGACACACTCTATTGACCGTTGATACATTTCTTGCTTTTCGAAAGTGCTCATTGATGAAACCACCTGATTGACATCAACCAAAGTATCAGCTTTTAGATATGGATTTATTCTTGTTGAATCATTGGGATTAGAAAGCCAGGCTACTTGCCTTGAAAGGTTGCTTTCATAATTCAAAGAGATAACAAACCTCCAAACCCGTAATTTGTAATCAGAAAACATCGAATCGGACTGGTGGGTAAGTTGACCGATATTCATTGCACGGGCGCCATGTTTAAAAAGGGTTTCATCTTTTCGATTAAACTCGAAATCGAGCATACTGATGTTAATGACTTCCTTTTTAAATAATTCTCTTTGAAATGGATACCTCCGTTCAGATCCCCGCTTTTCTTTTCCTTCAGTATAGTTTTGGCCATTGTATAGAGTGATGGACATGAATTTTTTATCTTCAGTCAACTCCATTTTACCTGAATCGGCAATAGTAACATTTACATTTCCATCATTATTCGAATGATCGTAAATCATTACGTCATAAAGCATATTGTTGTTTTTGCCTTTACGTTCCACTTTAATGCTGTAATTGGGCATATCGTTGGTGAATACACCTTCTTTAATCACCATTTCGGGTTTTTGCTGCTTTACGCTTGATAGCAGGGCATAAAATTCCAGATTAGTTTTGGGAAGAATATTGTTTGAGAAGTAAAATGCAACTGAAGTGAGGATAAAGGCAATCACCAAAAGAGGTCGCATAATTCGGAAAAGGGAAATTCCGGAGGCCTTCATAGCCACCAGTTCATAATTTTCTCCCAGATTTCCAAATGTCATGATGGATGCCAACAGCATTGCAAGCGGAAATGCCAGTGGAACAAGTCCAAATGACGCATAAAGTAGCAGTTCGGCAACAATGTTCCATTCCAGTCCTTTACCAACCAGGTCATCGATGTATTTCCACAAAAATTGCATCAGCAGAATAAATACACAGATGAAAAAGGTCATAAAAAACGGACCCAAAAAACTCTTTATAATAAACTGGTGCAGTCGCTTCATGCTCTATACTTGCGTAGTCAAAACGATTACAAAACTAAGCTATTTTGAATAATTAAAAAGGGTTAGATCTTTCACTCCCGAATATTTAGGAGTATTTAACTGATAAACCAAAACAGAGGAAAAATACAAAGAAGGTAATTTAGGTATATTGCTATGAACCAAGTAATTGTTTTAATTTGGCAATTTGAGTATTCCACAAATCAGTGGTTGCATCCACTTCGTCATCATCGGCAAAATCGACAATCATAAGCGAAACATCATTGGTTAAATCGTCGAGTGCAATTCCAAATTCAAAATAAGATTCTTCTTTATCTCCATCATCACCAACCCATTCGTAACGAACCGATTTGTTTTCTTTGTGATTCTTTTTTTCAGCTACCTGGCTGGTATCTCCCCAAATGAAAGTAAAGAGATTTCCTTTGACTCTAACATCATCAGCAAACCATTCAGTCAATCCAGCCGCCGAACTAAGTCTGTTAAACAGTACCTTAGGTGAGCAGTTGATAATGTATTCCAATTGTAATTTTATTTTTCCAGACATAGGTTATTTGATTTTCTGCAAGATATGGATTTAAACAGTAAAACGCAAAGTATCAGAAAGGGTGACTGATTTTTTTTAATAATTTTGGTTGCCGGTAATCAAGGAATAAATAAAGTACTATATTTGCAACCGCAAAAAAGAACCGGAGAGGTGATTTAATGTATGTTCAGATTGGTATAATGGCGAGGTAGCTCAGCTGGTTAGAGCGCATGATTCATAATCATGAGGTCGGCGGATCATGCCCGCCTCTCGCTACAGTAAATCAAGAGGTTGCAAAGATAAAATTTGCAACCTCTTTTTATTTGCACACAATTTGCACACAAAACTTTGAATTATCAATGTTATTTGATGTCTGGGTAGAATTACAAATTACTCGATAGAGAGATCACTTCTTCGAAAATAACGAGTATTGATTAATAGTTGATTAGAGCTATATGGTACAAATAAGATACAAATGAATTAATCTATTCAAAAATTAATATTCCAATCATTGGGTGTAAAGATACAGTTTTGGCTTGGAATGCTCGTTTATGCAATCATATTATAAAATGTTAATCCTGATGACTGCGGTAAATGTAAACTATTATTTCAAATTGTATTTTCTAAATTAGGAAGTGAATGCCTGCCAAATCAGGAAGTAAATCGATGCCAAATTAGGAAGTAGATTAGCGCCAAATTAGGAAGTATTGTTATATTTGTATTGAAATTCAATTACGTATAATATGGCAGAAAAGACTTATTTATCGCGCTTGTGTGATCAGGAACTACAATTAGCATTACAATCGTCAGGAGCAGTTTTAATTGAGGGAGCCAAGTGGTGCGGAAAAACACGTACTGCATCTGTGGCAGCAAAGAGCATTTTGTATATGCAAGATCCGGATAATTCGGCATCTTACCAGGCAATGGCCGACACAAAACCTTCATTGTTACTCAAAGGTGAAGCACCAAGATTAATTGATGAGTGGCAAATGGCTCCGGTTTTGTGGGATGCGGTCAGATTCGAAGTTGATAAAAGGGGTGATGTCGGTCAGTTTATTTTGACTGGTTCGGCAGTACCTGCTGATAATGTAACTGCACATACTGGTACAGGAAGGTTTTCCCGAATGTTGATGCGTCCGATGAGTCTATTTGAATCGAATGAATCAAATGGCTCAGTTTCTTTAGGAAGTCTGTTTGGAGGGAATCAGGATATTGAATCAATGTCCGAATTGTCCATAGAAAAAATAGCTTTTGCTTTATGTAGAGGTGGATGGCCTGCCAGTGTTTTGAAAAAAGATGAATCAGCATTACGTATGTCAAGAGATTATGTAGAGGCTGTAATTAATCATGATGTATCGCGCGTTGATAATGTGGAAAAAAATCCCGAAAGAGTTCGGTTATTGTTGCGATCTCTGGCAAGAAATGTAGCTACAATGGCTTCGATAGAGACGATCAAAAGTGATATTGAAGCGACTGATATTTCAATATCAGATAAAACAATTGGTTCTTACCTAAATGCGTTAAGAAGAATTTTTGTGGTGGAGGATTTGGCTGCCTGGTTGCCGTCAATGCGTTCCAAGTCGGCAATACGGACTTCAGCAAAAAGACATTTTGTTGATCCCTCAATCGCTACGGCAGTGTTGCGAACAAATCCGGATGGGTTGTTGAACGACTTTAATACTTTTGGGTTCCTGTTTGAATCTTTATGCACACGAGATATTCGTATTTATGCGCAAGCAATTGATGGTGATGTGTTTCATTATCGCGATAAAAGTGGATTAGAATCCGATTTGATTGTTCGGATAAGAGATGGTCGTTGGGCAGCGATAGAAGTAAAGTTAGGAAACAAACAGATTGAGGAAGCTGCTCAAAATCTATTGGCACTAAAGGCAAAAATTGATGAAGATAAAATGGGACAAGCCTCATTCTTAATGGTCATAACCGGAGGTCAATATGCCTATCGTCGTAATGACGGTGTTTTGGTAGTTCCTATCGGATGCCTGAAGAATTAGGATGTGCGTAGTTTCCCAATTCCGCGTGAAACCGTAAGTCTAATCATCCGACTTTTCCAATTGATTTCAGTATAAATGTAGCGGATGAAGCTGGTATTTGTTTCTTCTATAAGCTGTTGAATAATTTATCCATAGTAGCTTGTTTTCTGAAAAAAATATTATGCACTGACTAAGTGCATATTTTAATAAAAATCGCACTATCAAAGTGCGATTCCATTTTATACGATTCTATTTATATCATTAGTCGTTGAATTGACATATATTTCTATGAAAAAGGAAATGTCAAATTTCAGGTATGATGATGTGCTGTTGAAATGGGAAATAACAGGCACCGGGAGGTGCGTGGGCAGTTATTCTCATTTCAATAGCATGATGAAACGCTCAATACAGGCTGAATAAAGCGACAATGATCGGGAACCGGTTTTATGGGGCAAACATTTCGCAGGTAAAAATAAGCGGGAATGCTGTTGTTGTGGGTGGGGAAAGGTGTAGGTGTTGAGGCACGAAACACTCACTCGTGCGGTGCTGAAGCTGGTGAGGTAAACGAATGAAATAGTGAAATGAAGTATGAATGGAACGGTTGAATGAGTGAGACGAACCGGCTGCAAGCACAATGGCCATACCCGAATGCTCCTTCATTTTTACCTGCACCATTAAAGGGTGGCGGGGAATTTTGAGGTCTTTGGTCTTTAGGGGTGAACACATAGACAAACAAATGTGCTGAATTTTGGAATTGGTAAATTTAGAAAAATTGAACCTATTTATTGATAATAAAATAAATTGATTTTTAGACGATTTAGGCAGCGGGCTTGAATGAATATGATTAATCCCATTAAAACGCCATTCCCCCTAATTTTGGCAGGCTTTTGCTGAGAATATTTCTTCCATTAAATATCCTAATTTATGGAGAAAAGATAAGCCTTAATTTATTATAAAATTAGTGAACAAAAAGCTTCATAAATCATTATATATATAAAACCTTGACATTTTCTGATTATTTCAAAAATGTAATGTGCAGAATACTGGTATTTTATTTGCAATTTGAATAATATTTATGTCAGCATGTTAGGGGACTTTCCATGAATGGTTAGATAAGTATCATCCAAATAATAATTAATCTTGAATTGAACGCTTCTTTTGATACAAGAAATCTGAAACATAAAGTATTGCCAAGAAAATTTTAGTAACAAAATAAGAAATACTATGAAACAGGATAGAAGAACTTTCATAAAAACAACGAGTCTAGCCTCCGCTACCCTCCTTCCTGTTGTAAACACTTTGGCACAAACCTTAGGTAAAAAGGAAGATGAAATCTCAACTCTTTTAGCTAGTTCTTTCAATTCCAACCTTGAGTTTCATATTATAGACAACAACCTTCTTAACCTTCACTTCTACTTTATTAATGTAAAGAAAGATGGTTCTTCTTTAGTACCTTCATCCGCAGATACAAGCCTGAAATCGTTTATGATTGTACGTTTACCTCAAATGCATGTAAGCGAAAAAGGGTACTGGAAAGATGATTGGAACGACGCAACACATCCTGAGAAAAGATTTCCCAATGCAACGCTTTCAGGGTATTCCTATTTGGCTTTTCAATTGTGGCCTAATGAAAAAGATTCACGCGGTGCATCCATTCCTAAAAAACTACAATTGACTCTTGAAAAAGTATTAAACTGGAACAATGAAAGGATTTTTGACCTCATTACTTTGGTTGAATGGTTTAAACTTAATGAAGGAATTCCTGAAGGAAAGAGAAAATTAACTTTTGAAAAGTATATTGATTCAACAGGTGAAACAATCAACTGTGACACATTTAAAAAGAGGAAAACAATTAATATTTCAGATTCAAAGGAATTTGAAGGTGTATCGGTTAGGGAAGACTTTGAGCCAAAATCTGAAATTTATAAAAAGTACAAATATATTGTAAACAAATTCCTATATCAAAAAGATGACCCGAAAAATAGTCCGAGAAATTTTATACCTATTACATTTTTAGAGGTTCCTCAAGGATTGTGCATCATCCCAATAATTCGAAATCAGGCAGATGATTTAGCGAAAGTTGAAGATAAGATTAAAAAACAATTCTGGAAAAATGAGTTGGTGAATCAATTCAAAGTGAATTCTGTTTATAGAAAATACGAAGTATGGAATAACACTTTATTTTATAAGAGTGAAATCCAACCAGCGGGTACAGATACAGAAAAAAAATTCAAGTTTGAAACTACATCATTTAGGGTAGTTGGCATCCTTTTAACCAAAGCTGATGGAGAAAAGAACTTTTGTGTAACAAACCCATTAGAATGTCAGGCAGATTGTGAACAGCAAAAGACAAACAATTTTCTACCAAGTTTACTAGATAAGAGGGAATTAGCTTATCTTACTCAATACGCAAAAGAAGAAAGAAACGAGGCTAATAATTTTACTGCACCTGATTTTGACATTAAAGAGGTAAATGGTTTTTTCTTTACTGGCCTCGGAATTATTACCCATTTAAAGTATTACAATCTTGATAAATGCCCAACTGGAATAGATTTAATTGAATACGAGCACATTATAAATCAAGGCAGAGATATTTTTATCAGAGTGGCAAGACTTGGTTATAACTCTAAAACCGGGCAACGCTACAAGCATATTATTGAAGGAAGGAAAAAAATTGAATCTGTAATTGAAGACGAAAACGGAACATTAATCTATATATTTCCAGAAGGTGCAACATCTTTTATCGAACTAAAACAATATTGCGAATGTATCGATAAACATATTGTGTACACAGATGAAGCCTCAGATACGAACTGGAGTAAAAAATTTATACCAATAACTACAGCACCTGCCGATTCCGTGTTAACACCTGCTAATTCAAATAAACCCGATTATAAAAGAAATGTATTTAAGGAACTAACAACAATTGAAAAGAAACGAATACCTATTAGATGTCTTTATCAACCTGAAAAAGACAAACCTGCCTTCGTGCAACCACAAGACATTTGCATAATTCAATGTCTGGATTGGTTTTGGCCAACTATTGAAAGTGCAACGGAAACAAATCAACCTGAAAAAGAGATACCTGTTGCCAAATATATGCAATGTGAATATGAGGCAATAGATTGGGAAGATAAAACGATCAGAGCCTCAACGCCATTCATGTTTATTAGAGCTTCGTACTTTGAAAAAGATGTGAAGAATACATTCGCATACCAAAATTATTTTAGTGGCGACTTTAAAACAGATTTTAATTTAATCGAAAGGCGTAAAACTTATTTCAACAATCAAAAAATTGCATTCACAAAATCTCTTGATAAAGATAACGTGGAGAAAATTGCTGAACTTAAGGCGAAAAAGGATGATAGTTTTATTAAAGATATTAGTAAGCGCGAAAAAGAGTTGAATGATAAGAATGCCTCGAGAAGCAAAGTAAATATTCTGGAGACAGAATTTATTGAACATTACTTTATTATAAAAGATAAAGCTTCATTTGAAGATGGAAAAATTGTTAAGACCAAATATGTTGTATTTCCACAAGTTTTACGAGCCAAAGTATATATTGACCATATCAGGGAATTGACTCTTCAAAAAATACCATCTATTATTGAATATCAAAAAGACTATATTGAACATGAGTTTGAAGATTTTGATGATACTAAGAAATATGCAAATGCCGCAAAAGTCATTTTAGCAAATACTGATGCTTTTATTAACGGCAAAGAAGAATTAGTAAACAACAAATACGGTGAAATAAAAAATGCTTTGCAGGAAGCAAAAGATAAATTGGGAAATCTTGCAGTGCCTGACATTATTCCTGATTCAATTTCTCTTAAAAAATTTGGGGTAACACTTCCAAAAGATTTAAATGATTCAATAGCAAAAGGGAAAACCGTAATAAGTAATGCTTCAGATACGTTAGGCAAGATTGTAAGTTTTAACCCACGTGAACTTTTAAGAGGTAAACTATCTGATGTTTGTGGGCTTGATTTAACTGCTATTCTTGATGAACTATTGCCGGTTGATGAAAAGGATGCTCAAGGAAACATTCAAAACCATACTCCACTATTTGAGATAAATAAAATTCTAAATAAAATAGAAGGTGAAATATTGAAATCACCTGTATATAATGACATAATTAATGGTATTGAAATAGAAGATCCAATTGAAAATGATGATGGAACACACGACAAATTATCTCCAGATGCTTTAATAAAGAAATATGATGGGAAAATTCAAGCTCTAAGAAATACGATCGAAGGGGAGAGATTAAAATTGAATTCTAAAATTAAGGAACTAAGCAATAAAATTCCGAATGCTGATGAACTAGATCACCTGGTTAAAAACCTTTTTGAAAAATATAGAACTCAGGCTTTTGAAATAATTAAAGAAGACATACCATTAAATAACATTAATGAGCTTCTTACTCAAATTAATAATGGTAAAACCATAATCCAAAATGCAGTTGATTTTTTTGATACTGAAATGAGTCTTTTAAAGGAGGAATCAAAAAATAAAGTGGATGACATAACTAACGTTTTGAAGCAAATAAATGAAGAGAAAAATACTATATCCGCTGAATTAAACAAGCCAATATATGTTGGATTACTTAATAAAATAAAAGAAGTTTTTATTGATGTTAATAACAACACGTTCACTAAAATCAATGTAACTTTTAATAATTCGATTGAAAAACTGTATCAAGATTTTATAGGAACGACTGGTGATTATCAAACTTTTGTAAAAAATCGGTTCGATAATTTTTGGGCTAATTGCACAGAATCGCAATTTCCTAAAATATTAAATAACGATGTTGCTATTAATATCAAAACATACGAATTTGAAATTTTCAATAATTCACATTCGCAAATTCGTTTTACTAAAATTGATGATTTAAATAAAACAGGATTACTACAAATTCAGAGAAAAATTTCTGATTTCTCACTATTAATAATTAAAAATATTAATGGAAACCTTTTTCAAAAAACTGTAGTTAATGAACTACAAAAAAATTACATCAATCAGTATAACGCTAATTTAAACTCTTATGTATCTGCACTTCAAGGATACAATGACTTATTTCTTGGAGACATTTCAAATAAAATTAAAAATTGGTCTAACGAAATAGACGAAACTTTGCATGAAGCAATCAAGCAAAATTTAACTGCGAAAACTCAGGATTCAGTTCTAAAAATAAAATCTTTAATAGTTCGATTAAACCCGTATATAGATTTTCTTAGGAAATTAGATCCATACTTTTATTACACCGAACAACTAAGATTGGGGAAAGATATTGACGATGTAAAAAGTAAATTTTTCGGATCATTAATCAATGTATATGGAAATGCTGAGATTTTAAATGACTTAAAATGTAACTGTGGCGATCCTGACAAACCGGAAACATGGGTTTTTGAATCAATATTGTGCGAGATAAAATGTTGTATTGAAAGCTACAACTCTTCAATTCTAAAACTATTACAGTTCTTAGCTGATCCCAGAAATCCTTTAACCCATGATTATTTAAGTCAATACGTTCAAGAAAGTAACAAATTGGTCATAGGGCGATTAGCAAGTGTAAGTTCAAGGGCAATGAATTCCCTCCGAAATACAGATGAATATAAGCAGGCTGCAGCAATACTTAATGAAATCGATAACATCAAAGACCAAATAAAAAATGCTGAAGGCACTTTGAAAAATTACTTACTTCAATATAAAAATATTCTTCAACAGCAGGCAACTGACTATGCGAAACAATTAGACCAAAAGGTAAAAGAATATATTGAAAAACAGGAAAACAAATTAATTGATGCCGTTGGTGCTGACAATATTTTGGCAATTCAAGCAAACATAAACGAGGCTAAAAATATCTACCACTTACTGACTTCAATAAAACAACAAGACCTTACTTATAATTGGAGCACTGATAAATTCCGAGACGTCAATTTAGGAATTGTATCATTCAAGAAATTTTCAAACCCTGATACAACTTTAAAAGTTGACGTAAAAGCAACTACTTATTTCACATCTGGTAAGTTTCCGCCAGCTATTGAAAAAGTTGTAACCTACTCAGAAAACAGGTTTACAAATTTCGGTATCAGTTTTTTCAATAGCCTAACAGTTAATTTTAATGAAATAAGTTTTATTGCAGGGTCAGACCATTCGACCCACTTTGATGTAAAAATTAAGGATGTAAAATTTGATGGTGCTTTATCATTTGTGCAAGCTTTTGAGAGTTGGCTGCAAACAATGGGTAAAGGTTTGATTTTACAATTGCATGGTGACCATGTTGCATTAGGTTATTCGCTTGCGATACCAGCAATCAAAACACCAGGGTTCAACATCTTTAATCTCTCTTTGAATTTTGATTTACGGGTTTATTTTGACAAAAGACCATTACGCTTTGGTTTTTCATTAGCAAGACCTGATTCAAAGTTTGGAATTGCTGTGGGCATCTATGCAGGTTTCGGTTTCTTTGGCATTGTAGCCGACCCTAAGAAGGGAATTGTTGAAATTGATTGTGCATTAGAAGCAGGTGCTTGGGCAGGCATCAGTTTTGGTCCGTTCTCAGGAGAGGTAAAACTTGCTTTTGGTTTCAGATATACTAAGAATGAGTTTGGTGTGAGGCTTGAAGGATATATTGTTGCTGAAGGACGACTTTCTTTCTGGGTTATCGAAGTTGCTGCAAGAATATATTTAGGGATTGTAAGTCAGAATAGTTATGTGGAAGGAGTTTGCACAGTCACATACTCGGTTAAGATTGGATTTATAAAGAAATCTTTTTCAGGTAGTTTCCATAAAAAGATTGCAGGTGCAAATAGCAATAATTCAAATGCTTCCGGAAATGAAATTGCCCAAAAGCATGAACAGTTGGAAACCGTTTATTATAATAATCAATTAATAAAGACTTTAAATGGCGGTGATATAAAGACTCTTTCAGACAGGGAAATATCTTTCGTAAAAACAAAAGTATTTCAAAATATTGTAGACGATTTGCTCAATAAAAATGTAAATGAGGAGGAACAGGTAATCTACGCCGTTGAATTGAAAGAATGGGAAGACTTTATTAGTGTATTTTAAAACAAAAAAAAATATGGCAAACATAGACTTATGTAATTACAGGTTTATTGGAATGGTTGTTCCAGCAGGTATTCCTGAAGATAATCCTAAGAAACTTGTTGTTTCAGTATGTTTTAATATAAACAAGTATTGTAGTGATTTTATTACAACCGATGAAAATGGAAATCCTCTTCCATCTGAAAAGGTAAAAGAGAATTATAATAGTTTTGTTACATCTCTAAGAAAATTTAAAAAGGAGTTTGAAATTCCTGTATCTTTTCAAATAGATAAAAAAACCATTAAAAGCGAAAAGGCTAAAACCCCATTTGAGTATTTCCTCAAAAACAAAGAAAACCCTAATTATGATGATGTAAAGAAGAAATTATGGGGACAAATATTTCCTGAAAATATTAAAACCGAAGCCGGTGTTAAAGAGTTAAAAGTCAATATTGACAGTAAAGTTAAAATCTATGATAATTCGGCACCTGACAAATTGCTTAGTGAGCAAGATAATAATTTGCTGAAGAATACAATTCATTTATTGGATGAAGTAGCTACAATGACTGCATTTAAGGCTTTCCAAGATAATTACAACCCTGAGAAAAGCATTGTTTCAAAACTTAATAAAATAAATGAGTTTGGGAAGAATAGAATAAAAATTGCAGAGGCTGAGTTTAATGAATTCTACAATAGAGTTCATAATAATGATAACGTACAGGCTTTCTTAATGAATGAAAATAATAAAAATGAGTTTATACAAAATGAAAAACTAGATCCCGTTTCTCCAACATTGAAATTATATGTTGACCATTCATATGAATTAGAAATGGATGAAGTTGTTCACAGCTTTTCAAAAATAGCTGACGATCCAATTTTATCAAGACTAATGGGAATTACTGTAGATTATCTCATAACATTTGACGATAAAACAATTATTCGTGATGGGAGTGAGATTTCGATTGCTGTTCAACTTGATGATAATAACTCTCTAAAGGACTGTATTTATTTTCTTCCAACGCCAATAACTATTATTTCACCAGTTATAGGCAAGTATGCCTATTTAATCAAACCCAAACCTGATCTCAATTATTTTGAATACTCAATTTTGAAGAAAGATTTAGTTACACTGCAAACCGTTGACTCTGTTTCACAGGTATTAAAAAATGAAGACTATCGTAGTAGAATTAATAAAGGTCAAGCCATTAGCAATAGTGATCGGGTTGATGCACTAACTCGTGGTATACTGTTCACACATTCAGAATTGGATAAAATAATCGCTTCAGCTGATATTCTTAAGAAAGATAGTCAAGGTAATATTGTATGCACTATTGATCCTGAAACAATTCAATTACATGACGAACACTTTATTAGAGGACACAGAGTTGTTATTAAATCAAGAAGTTCTTTATATCCTTTGACCACGAGAGGCGTAAAAATTGAAACGAACGATTTTTCGAAATCAAATATTTATGAAAATGGAGATGTTGCTTCCTGCATTCATTTCGACTCCCCAATGGCTTACATGGAAGATGGTGAAGTAAAATCAACAACGAGTAATGTGTTATTTGAATACTCAGGAGAGTTATTGAAATTAAAAACTGCGTTTGCAAAAGCATACAAGCCAAAGAAAATAGATCATTCAGCAAATACAATTAGAAATTTGGATGATGACGGATTGAAGAAGTCCGAAGAAAGATGGAATAAAGCGATTCGATATTACTTATACCCTAATAGAAAACCATCTAATCTGAAAGAACAGCCATTATATAATTGCTTTTATGATATTCCCAAACAGTTTGAAAATGGGGATGCTCCAAAGCTACGTTTTTACAAAAAACCTCAAAATGGAGATGATTCAAATCAATACTATACATTTCTTGTTCACCAAGAATATTTAAATGGATGGGGATTGCCATTAAACAATGCTAAAAATAATGATGCGCAGTTAACGATTAGTGATTTGATTGATCCCCATAAAGAATCGTCTCCCTATCTTCCCGATTCTATTCCTTTTCGTTTCTCAGAAAATAAGAAAGCACCTATTTTAGTTCATAAAAGAAAAGTTGTTGAAGAACTAAAAAATAATGAATTATCCCAAAAGCCATCATTGGAACATTTGATAGTTCGTAGCGATAATGGAGACGATTCAATCCAAGATATTGATGAACGCCACATTTTGCCTCCAAAGATAGATTTGGAAACAGCATTTTGGCATGGATTGTTGTCCCCGCCTAACCTTAGTCCACTTGAATCTTACGATCTTAAGACCAAGTCAAATTGCCCTTTTACTAATTTAAAGGACAGAAATTCAATTGATAATAAAAACAAAAGGTGCCCTGAATGTAATAAAATGAGCTATTGCGGAGGCACACAATTAAAAGACTATTATCCTCAAGATTCGTTTACCCCACCATTCATTACAGATCCAACTATCGATGGCCTGAAAATTGGTCTTTTTTGGGAATTAAATGAAGATAAAAAAATAAAGAACCCTTGTTTTGACTCATATAACAAACAATTGACTGCTTCAATAGATTTTGATGGCATTGGTATTGGAGTAAAGAGTTACTTATTAGTTGCCAATGGTGCTAAAGATGAGAGCATTTTGAATCCCCATAGAAAATTTATTGAATTAAGCCTTAAAAAGGGGGCAGAGTTATATGCTGAATTAACTAACAGGTTAACTGACCAGGGTAAAGATCATGTAAGAAATGGCTTATGGATAAAGCAATTTAAGTCTTTATTTATAAAAAATGACAATCTTAAATTTCTTTTTCAACCAGAAAATCAGGAATCGAAAGAAGTAAAGAATTTATACAATCTAATAGAAGAAATATCAAATACTCCCAAAATAATAAAACTTACCCATGCAGTGAAAGAACCGTTAATTACTCCAGAAGTAATAAAGCTAACATCTACACCAAAAGACCATAAGTTTATTGAACACATAAACGATTGGCTCAAAGAAAAAGATTATCAACGCTACAAAGTAGGGATTAATATAATTTCAAACAGGATTGATAAAACAACAGGAGATTCTATAATTAATACTTCTTTCACGAAAGTTGAATTGACATCACACTTTGAAAGATTGGATGCGATTAGAAAAATTGAATTTTTAAAGGATGTTATTCCAACTGGTGCTTTAGAATTATGGATGCGAAAAGAAGAATTTATTGATAACCCAGACCAAATTGTTCTCGCTTCAAAATCAGATGCCAATCATATCCCATCCGAGCCTGTTGTGAGTTTCAAAAATCGAAAAAATGTATTCAATCTTGATTACAAGATTGAGTTTTCAAATGAGATGATGAGTCAATTGAAAAGTCTAAAAAACATTGAAGATATTGATAGTATTTTTGATGTTTTCCGTTCATTAATTACAAAGCTCAATCTTCAATATGATTTTAAAACAACAAAATTCGAGGAACGGGAATATTGCTTAAAGGACATTTCAAAGTTCAAAGGTTTCTTTACGGACGAAAAATTCAATGATAATGGAGATGTAAAAGCAATTAATAAACTTGAAGAATTTGCACTTCCGAAATTCAACGATGTAATGAGTGATTTGGATGAAGATTCCAAATTTAGATTTAAAGTAATTGTTCTTAATAACAGTCAACCACCAAAACCTGATGTAGCGTTTGCTGTAACAACTATCCAGGAAACAAGAACATACACTGAAAACAAGAAGACTGTATCAATTCAAAAAGGGAACATTGTTACAATCTATTTGAAGCGGGGTAGGTTGAAATCAGGGAAGGATGAAAGAGTTGGAATTATTGTAAATGCCGCCAGTCTTTACAATAAAATATTTAAAGACAATAATTTGATATCGAAGGCCGGTAGAGACATAGTTTCTGATAGATTTTCCAACCGAAGTGAATATTTGCAGCATGGTGATATCGTTGTTCCTGAACTTAATGATTTCAAAGCGGACTATGATAACGAATTAGGCATCTATCATTTTCTTCCACAATTTGATATTGAAAAGCAATTGTGGAAATTTGAAGTAGAACTGGATATAAAAACATTAGACGGAAAGCAATTACACAACCCTTTTATCAATTTCTCAATTGTCCATTTCCAGCCATTCTCAATTAACTATAATGATAAAACTGCTGATACAAGTTTGTTGGAATTGAAGAACGATTGCAGAATTTCAGATGTTGAGAATTCAACATGGTGCTACCTCTTACCTGAAAGAAAACTATCAGTCTACATTTATAAGCCAGGAATGTTTGACGCATATGGTGAAGTTGATTTGACTGTTTCATTTGACCACGAATCATTGCATCACTCTAACTTTGGTGAAAAAAATTGGAAAGTTCGTTCTAATTTCATTGCTACAGTTCAAGGAAGTGAATCAGGTCAAGCGTGGGACTGGCATTCAGTCGGATCAAGGTTAGATGATGAAAAATTAGAAGTTGATAATTCTACTTTGAGTTTTCATCATCCATTGTTATCAAAAAACATTCTGGATAGTAAACAAAATCTGGCGAAACTTAAATTGAAATTTAACAAGTGGGCTATCCCTAACGATACTGTACATTCAAACCCATACTCTTACTTTAGAGTTCGTTTTATTGAAGTTGAATGGTTCACAAATGAAACATGGGATGAAGTTCTTTTGAGTAATAAAGAATTGTTATCGGTTGATGTTGTGGACAATGAAGAAATGAGAATTAGATTTGTTGAATTAATTTATTAAAATAATATATTATGAAAGTAAACTCTATTAGCTTGGCGTTTTTAGCTTTTCTTATTTTATTGTTCTCGGCATGCTCGAAAAAGAAAACTATAAAAATGGAAGTGGACACTACAAGTGATTCAACCTCTTTAAAGAGAGAGAAATCAAATATTCTAATAACATTCTATGAGGCAAGCGCTTCAACCATAAAGTATAAAAATATTAGTGCGATTTCATATGCTAAGAACTTTGCTGGGTTAAATAATAATTCGTGTGGAATCTATAATAATAATCCTTCTACAAATTTGAGCGATTGTGCTCATTTTATTTCTCATTGTTTAAATAAAGGAGGAATTGAAATTAAAGCACTACAACCTGACTATTCAATTTGCAAAGATGGTTTATGCTATAGAGTTGAAGAATTAACCTCTGCTTTAGAAAAGCTTTCCCAGTCTTATAGCAATGTCCAGCAAATCAGTATAAATGATGCTATCATAGGCGACTACGGCTTTTTTAAAATACCTATTGTACGCCCAACGCATGCATTCATGATTTGTATGCCTGCAGCAAGTACCAATGATATAACTATATACGCTCATACAACTAACAGAAATTGCTCAAAGCCCGAACCAAATTGGTATCAATTTTTCGGGGAGGCCTATAGGATTACAGATGCGAATTAGATTTTGAAGTAATTTATTTGTAAAATTAAATATAGAATAGTTCAACCTGGTAGCAAACAAATCCATCACTCATAAATCCTAATTTTGTCAATTCTGACAAAATTAATAACTACCAAAAATAAACCCATTTAACAGTAAATAAAATCAACTAGAAATCCCCGGAAAAAATCAGCAAGGGCACTCAAGGCTACTCCAGATGGGCACTCCAAAAAATAAAAAAGACCTTACTTTGTTGTTGCAAATCCATTTTCGCGATTCGATGGTTTCTACATCTTGGGATTCTTCAGTGATAATTACGATTTGTGCAGCTTCTTTTTCATTTGCTGGTTGATGAAAGATATAGGTGATTGGGAATTCGCTGGTCAGTTGGTTGAGTTTTCCAGTTAGAATGTCGTTTCCCAGAATCGAAAAATCAGGTTTTATCGCTGTTCTCATGTGCTGTATTTTATGGGGTACAACACAAATTTCAAGCGTCCGGATAATGTATTCAATTCTCCCATAGTGTAAAATATCACCGGCAGGAATGTAAATTACAGAGTTTTAAAACCCTGATTTCGCCAAATTCTATTTTAACACATACAATCTGAGTACTGTAAAATATTACTTTTTCTTGGGTATTTTACCGGAAGTCTTTGTTAACTTTTGTCTTTTACTTTTTTAACCAAAATTGTTTTATCTTTGAATTGATTGAAAAATAAATCAGAATTATGGAAGCTAAAGTACATGAAGGTCGCAATGTGAAAAGGTTTCGTGAAATGCTCGGAATCAAACAGGATGCCCTTGCATATGCCCTCGGTGAAGGATGGAACCAACAGAAGATTTCTTTGCTGGAACAGAAAGAAACCATTGAATTGCCACTTCTGAAACAGATTTCCAGTGCCATGAAAGTCCCGGTGGAAGCTTTTCAGAATTTTGACGACGAGCAAGCTATTAATATTATCTCCAATACATTTGATAACTTTGATAATGGAGCAATTGCAATAAATTGCAACTCAGATGTTAATCCTATAGCACAGATAATCAGACTTCACGAAGAAAAAATTGCCCTCTATGAGCGCATGCTGAAAGAAAAGGATCAGATGATGGACCGGCTCGAAAAACTCATCAAGGAAAAATAGGGGCACTTTTCGTTAATGGTTGGTACATGTTGTCGGGGCGGATTTCCGAGAGCGTTCCTGTCCGAAGGACACGGAACTGCGAAGGGATATTCGCAAGTAAGGTCAAAAAACAGGAAAAGGGATGAATCACCAGATAGTGTTTCATCCCTTTTTGTGTTGAGTTGCGTTGAGTTCGTGTTTTGCTCCAATTTTGAGGCTCAAAATTGAGGTTTTGCTTCAAAAAAAGCACACCGATCCCATTGATGTTCCGGATTCGGTTAATCAGGATGCTTTTTTAAGCTGTCTGGCTTTGATTCGTTGGGCCAGTCGGGCAAGGTTAGCAGTATGGATTCCAAAAAATATCCAGAGTACCTCGTTTTGCTCTGTTCGTGCCTTGATTCGTTGCAGGCTGTAATGTTCTTTCTCAGTTCCAAAACTGCCTTCCATACGCGTTGATCTTTCGATGTTAAGTTCACGGCTGATCAGTTGCCGCTGGTCTT
>Ga0209317_1000293_pt1 | contig 63493 bp, 55 predicted proteins | sample RifGroB2_FD_183994 | JGI IMG/M metagenome (GOLD analysis project Ga0209317, IMG submission 183994) | Soil microbial communities from Rifle, Colorado, USA - Groundwater B2 (SPAdes) (version 2) | ecosystem: Environmental > Terrestrial > Soil > Unclassified | place: Rifle, Colorado | collected...
TTTTTCTGCCGTGATACCGGTCATCGGCTGAAACCAATGGGTAAAATGTGTTGCGCCTCTTTCAACGGCCCACTCTTTCATTGCCGTTGCGACAACATCTGCGATGGAGGGGTCCAGCGGCAGACCTTCGTCTATGGTTTTTTTCAGCTTTTTGAAAACAGCTTTCGGCAGCCTTTCTCTCATTACTGACTGGTTAAATACGTTTTGCCCAAACATCTCCACGATACAGCCTCCTTTTTAGACAGCGGTGCGTAAATAATAAGCAGATGATTTTATCATGCAATCGTAGTTCTCAGGGTTTACAGAACGATTGCCTTAAAGCATCGAACATCAAGCAAGAGGAATGCCCACGCCAGCGCCAATCCGATTAATCTTCACATAGCAAAAGTACCCCCCTATACGAGACCGCCGGCGCAATTGAGGTCCGGTCCGCAGGCTCGCCTCGGGATTTGCCCCCTGACGGCTGCCCCCCTGGCAGTTCCGTGGGGGGGGGCGGCGCCTGCCAGGTGACGCGCAGCGAAGTGGCCAACCCCAGTCGGCACTTGCCAAGCGGCGCCCGTAAGACTATAGTACGGGCTGCTGCAAGCGCGGGATCAGGCGGCCCGGGAATTTGGGCGAAGGATTGACGGTGAATAAACGGGCAATCGCACGATGGTGGAACAGAAAGTCACGGCTGGGGCGTACACTCCTGCCGGCAGTGGTGCTTTGCGCGCTCTCCGTCTCGCCTGCGCAGGCCGACTTCTTCCGCTACACGGGTGAGGACGGGGTGGTAACCTTCACCAACACCCCGACCAACCGCGGCGCGGTCAGGGTGCTTCGGGAAGCAAAGCTGAAAAAACAAAGCACAAAGGGAATTAAAAGCGCGCTAAAGAGCGAGCTGCCGTTTGGAACGCAGGAGACCCTGCTGCCGGTGAGCGGAACAATCAGCTCCAATTACGGCTGGCGCAACGACCCGATTGACGGCGGCATGAGGCATCACAACGGTGTCGACATCGCGGTCCCGACAGGCACCAGCGTCAAGGCGATCGCAGCAGGAAGAGTCGTCCAGAGCATGGCACGCGGCGGGTATGGCAACCTGGTGAGCATCGACCACGGGGACGGCATGGTTTCTATCTACGGGCATAACGCACAGCTGAACGTCAGCGTCGGGGACCAGGTGGAGGCGGGACAGACCGTCGCCCTTTCCGGATCAACCGGCAGGTCCACCGGGCCTCACCTGCACTTTGAGCTCTGGAAGAACGGCAGCAACATCACCGGGACCTATCTGAAAGACGGAGCAGGCCTCCCCGAAGTGGCGCAAGGAATCAGGAGCTACCTGCACAGCGACGGCTCTCTCGTTTTCACTAACTACTAGTTCTACGTTCTACGTTCTACGTTCTACCATCCGCTTCCTAAGTCCTGTTTGACAATCCGTCTCTTCCCCACTGACCTGCTCCCTCCGGAGCCTGCCGATCTGAATCCCCTACAACCTCTTTTTCAGCTGCCGGGTGGCCTGGGCCTCCCAGGGATCATCCGGCCACGGGTGCCTGGGATAGCGCCCCTTCAGCTCCTTGCAGACCTCCCGGTAGGCACCGTTCCAGAAACTGCGCAGATCGGCGGTCACCTGGATGGGACGGCGCGCAGGCGAGAGGAGATGTATGAGGACCGGGACCCGGCCCTGGGCTACCCGCGGCGTCTCGGCAAGCCCGAACATCTCCTGCAGCTTCACGGCCAGAAAGGGCGCCCCCTCGGCGGGGTAGCTCAAATGCACCCTGGAGCCGCTCGGCACCCGCAGGTGGGTCGGCGCAGCGTCGTCTACCAGCTTCTGCTCGCGCCAGTCAAGCATAGCCCTGAGCGGCGCCACCAGGTCCACCCTGGCCAGCTGCGCCAGGGTCCTGATACCGGCCAGGTGCGGCACCAGCCAGCTCTCCAGGGCTTCCATGAGCCGCTCGTCCGAAAGGGGGGGAAGCCCCTGCTCCGGAAGCACCCGGGCCAGGAAATTCACCCGGTTCCTGAATTCCTGCGCCTCCGGGCTCCAGTTGAGCCCCTCCAGGCCGGGGCCGGAGCGGATCCCCTCGACCAGGGCGACGCTCACCTCCTCCTTGCCGGGGGTCGCCGGCCGCTCGGAGAGCAGTATAGCACCCAGCCGCTCCTCGTCGCGGGCCACCACCCTCCCTGCCTGAGCGTCCCAGAAAACCCTTTTGGCCCGGGTGATGGACCCGGCGCAGCCGACCCGTACCGCCTCCAGGGTGACGGCGCTCGCCATATGTATCTCGCCCTCGCCGGCCACTCCCTCCACCTCGACGGCGACAATGAACGGCTGTGCCCTCAGGTTACTGCGGCTGGACAGACGGGCTCCGCTTCCGTTGGCCATCAGGTAGCGCCCGGAGCCGTGACTCCTCTCGCGGGCGACCCGGTCCGGGTAAGCCTTCAGTAGCAGTTCTCCAACCAGTGCTGCGTCCCCTCCCCCCTCCCCGGGCGGAGCGCCGAGCGCTTTTCTGAAGTAGTCGGCGAGCCGCTCGACTGTGCGGCACCCCTGGGGGTCCCGGCGCTCGGCAAGCGCGTCCACCCGGTCCAGCAGGTCGCTCTCGGAGAGGCTCCCGGTGCCGCGCGGCAGGATGTCCCGTTCGGAGAGGATGGCGGCAAGCGTGCAGGCGAATCCCCCTTTGCCAAGCGGCGCGGCGGCAATCAGCATGGCCGCCAGGCGCGGGTGCATCGGGAGCGCGGCCATCTTTCGGCCCAGACTGGTGATGCCGCCGCGGGCGTCCAGGGCGCCTACCCTGGCAAGGAGCGCCCTCCCCTCGGCCAGATGGGCCGCGGGCGGCGCATCGAGAAAACTCAGGGAGGCGGGATCGGCTACCCCCCAGAGCGCCAAGTCGAGCGCCAGGGGGGTAAGGTCGGAAACCCGGATCTCCGGGGGGGTGAAAGGGAGCAGCGTCTGCTGGGTGTGCTCGGTCCAGAGTCGATAGCAGACGCCGGGCGCCACCCTGCCGGCCCGCCCTGCGCGCTGCTCGCTGGAGGCCGCAGAGATCCTCAGGCTCTCCAGGCGGTTGAGACCGGTGGAGGGGTCGAAGCGGAGCTGCCGGGAGAACCCGGTGTCGACCACCACCCGCACCCCCTCGATGGTGAGGCTCGTTTCGGCGATGTTGGTGGCGAGCACCACCTTTCTCCGGTCGGCCGGAAGTATGGCCTGCTCCTGCGCCGCAAAGGGGAGATCCCCGTAGAGCGCTGCGATCATGATCTCCGCGCCGACGCTCTCCCTCAGCAGCCTTTCGCAGCGTCTGATCTCGCCGGCTCCGGGGAGGAAAACCAGGATGTCGCCGGCGGTCTCGGCAAGGGCCCGGCGGACGGCGGCAGAGGCTATTTCCGGGAGTCGACCGGCAGGCTCGGCCTTCAGGTATTGAAGCTCGACCGGAAAACGGCGGCCCGGACTGGAGATGAGCGGCGCCCCTCCCAGAAGCTTCGCCACCGGTGCGGCGTCCAGCGTCGCCGACATGACCAGAATGCGCAGGTCCTCCCGCAACCCTTGCTGCACGTCCCGGCAGAGCGCAAGCGACAGGTCGCAGGTCAGGCTTCTCTCGTGGAACTCGTCGAAGATTACCGCGCCCACCCCCTCGAGAAGCGGGTCGCTTTGCAGCCTGCGGGCCAGGATCCCTTCGGTCACCACCTCGATGCGGGTGGCGGAGGAGACCTTGCGCTCGAAGCGGATACTGTAGCCTACGCGCCGGCCGGCCTCCTCGCCGAGGCAGGCGGCCATGTAGCGCGCGGCATTAACCGCCGCCAGCCGGCGCGGCTCCAGCATGATGATCTTCTTCCCCTCCAGAAACGGGGCGTCCAAAAGCGCCAGCGGGACGCGGGTGGTCTTGCCGGCGCCGGGTGGCGCCTGCAGGACGGCCACGTTGCCGCGCGCCAGGACCAGGAGCAGCTCGGGAAGGATCTCTTCGATGGGGGTTTTCTGCAGGTTGGTCGTCAAAGTAGCAGGCGTAGCCCCTCCAGCTCGATGCCGGCCAGCGACTCGACCGTCCGGCAGGCGCCGGTCAGCCGCTCTTTGGGATAGCTGTTGGTCACCGCCAGCACACGGAGCCCGGCGCCCTTAGCCGAGGCGATGCCGGCCGGGGTGTCCTCGATGGCGAGGGAGTCGGCGGGGTCGACCCGGCCGGGGAAAAGCTCCTGCAGCCTCGCCACTGCCAGGCGGTAGCTCTCCGGATGCGGCTTGCTGAAAGCCACCTCATCCGCCGTCACAATGGCGTCAAAGGCGCCGGTCAGGTCAAGCTGGGCGAGGATCGGGTCGATGTCGCTGCGCAGGGCGCCGCTGCAAAGGGCCATCGGCAGGGTGCCGGAGATGGCGCGGATCAGCTCCACCACCCCCGGATAGGGAGCCACCCCGACCGAGACGATTTTCAGGAAGGCCTCCGCCTTGCCGTCGATCAGAGATTTGAGCGTCTGCTCCGAGAGCGCCCGCCCGTCGGCGCGAAAGGCCTCGCGAAAGGCGTCCCGGTCGTCGAACCCGAGGTAGCGCTCCAGGTATTCCTCCCAGGAGTAACCAAGGCCAAGCGGCGCCAGGAGCTCCTGGAAGGCCCGGTAGTGAAGCGGCTCAGTATCCACTATGATGCCGTCGAAATCGAATATGACTGCCTTGAGCATGCAGGATCTCCTTGTGGAACGGCTAGAATTTTCCGGTCAGGGCAAGCGAAGGGGTGCCGTCTATGGAAAGGGGAGCTACGGCGAACTCTCCCTTTTTCAAGTGGTAGTACCTGACCACCGAGTCGCCGGCCAGCCCCCCGATGGCGGCACCGAGCAGCACGTCGCTTGCCCAGTGCCTGTCCTTGTAAAGCCGCGAGAAGCCGACGAAGCCGGCCGCCGCATAACAGAGGATCTTCACCGGCAGGCTCTCGGTTCTGGAGGCGAGCACATGGGCTACGGCAAAGGAGCTTGCCGTGTGCATGGAGGGGAGCGAGTTGTATTCCTTCTTGAACTGGAAAGGCTTATAGCGGGTACTGCTGTCACCGGTGGCCGGCCGTCCGCGGCCGATCGCCTCCCGAAGCACGAAGGTCGCGCCGTCGGCCAGGAAGATCGCTTCACCCAGCTCCTCGCCCAGCCTCATGAGCTTGGGCGCGTCCGCTGCCACCCCCGCGCCGTACAGGGCTGCCACGGCCCCTATATGCACGATGGGGTTACCGGCCAGGTTGGCAAAATCGGTGAGGCCGGTGAGCGTCCCGCTGTGCTTACCGGAGAGGTCCGAGCGGATCTCCTCGTCAAAGAGGTAGACCAGGGCGAAGGCGCCTGCCAGCGCGGCGCTCCGGGCGAGATAGGGGTCGACCGGTGCCGTCACGAAGAGCTTCCCCTCCTCGGAGACCCGAGACAATTCCTCCTTGATGGCGGCGCCGCTGTTGAAGAGGTTCTCCGCCGCCCGTGCCTGCTGCGGGGACAGGCCCAAGGCCAGCAGCAGCAAAAGGCAGCAAAGCGCCGTCAGCGGCCGACGGGTCTGGTTTGGCGCCGCCGGCTGCAGGTCAGCTCCCACAAAGAAATCGTCCGTTACTGCCGATCGAGCCGCCATTACTACCCCTTTTATACTGTTGCTTTCGGCCAGGCAGGCGCTACCAAACATGTTCAGGCTGCCTGCCGAGCTCAAGTTTACAAGATATGCCAGGTTCAATTTCATTAGCAACTTGAAAATGGCTTCCAATGAACAAAAAAAAACAGCGCCCGATGTCGAGGCGCTGTTTTTTTGATGGTGATCCCAAGGGGACTTGAACCCCTGTTACCGACGTGAAAGGCCGGTGTCCTAACCACTAGACGATGGGACCTGAGAAGGCCGAAAGTGTGCTGTGAAGCTGTTTCGACCTGCCCTATGCTTTTGCTGCTTTTGGTAAATTGGCAGGGGTGCGAGGATTCGAACCTCGGGATGACGGAATCAGAATCCGTTGCCTTACCGCTTGGCGACACCCCTGTATCAGCGAGATAAGTTTAATAACAGATTCCGATCCCGAAAGTCAAGCTTTTTTACCCCGGGCCATCCGTGCGCCGGTCTCGATGGCCTGCAGATTGGCCGGGATGAAGCGGTGGTTTCTCTCGGGGAGCGCCTCCCTCAGTGCATTGGCAAGCGAAGCCATGCCGACCACGCCGGTCAACTCGACATAGGCGCCCAGGGCCACCATGTTGACCATCCTGGCGTCGCCTAGTTCCGTGGCGACCGCGATTATATCTATGTCATTCCTGTCCAAGGTAGCGGCATCGACCAGCGAAGAGTTGACGATGCAGACACCCCCCGGGCGCACCCGGGTGCCGAAGCGATCGAGCGAACTCTGGTTCAGGGCGACCAGGGCCGACGGCTGGCCGACCACCGGCGAGCCGACGGCACCGTCCGCGATCACCACCGTGCAGGTGGCCGAGCCCCCCCTTTTTTCCACGCCATAGGCCGGGAAGTAGCAGACGTTCCTGCCTTCGTCCAAGGCAGCATAGGAGAGGAGGTTTCCGGCCAGCAGCACGCCCTGCCCGCCGAAACCCGCTATAAGTACATCGTATCGCATCAGCCCTCCTGTTTTACATTACATACATTACATACATTACATACATTACATACGTTCTACGTTCTACGTTCTACGTTCTACGTCAGAGTCAGGCTCCCCCCTTTGGAAAAGGGGACTCTCACAGCTCCCCCCTTTGAAAAAGGGGGGTCGGGGGGGATTTACCCCGACAGCGCTACTCTTCAGCAGCCCGCCGGAATCCCGGAATCAGGGATTCTCCTCATTCTTGAACACGCCAAGCGGGAAGTAGGGGATCATCTCCTCCGCTATCCGGGCGTTGGCAGCCAGCGGACTGGCTCCCCAGTTGGTGGGACAGGACGAGAGCACCTCGACGAAGGAGAACCCCTTCCCCTCCGCCTGGAAGCGGAAGGCCTCCCTGATCTGTTTTTTCGCCTCCATCAGGTGCTTGGGCGAGTCCACCGCCACGCGGGCCGAGAAGGCGACTCCGCCCAGCTGGGCCAGCAGTTCCGCCATCCTGATCGGAGAGCCGTCCTTGGCCTTGTTCCTGCCGTAGGGGGAGGTGGAGGTCTTCTGCCCGACCAGGGTAGTCGGCGCCATCTGGCCTCCGGTCATGCCGTAGGTGGTGTTGTTCACGAAGATGACGGTGATGTCCTCGCCGCGGTTGGCCGCGTGTATGATCTCGGCGGTACCGATGGCAGCCAGATCCCCGTCTCCCTGGTAGGTGAAGACGAAACTCTCCGGCTTGGCGCGCTTCACGCCGGTGGCGACGGCGGGCGCCCGTCCGTGGGGCGCCTCGACCACGTCGATATCGAAATAGCCGTAAAGAAAGACGGAGCAGCCGACCGAAGCGACCCCGATGGTCCTTTCCTGCACCCCGAAGTGGTCCAGGGCGTCGGCCACCAGACGATGGACGGTGCCGTGATGGCAACCGGGACAGAAGTGGGTCTGTACATCCTTCAGGCTCTGCGGCCTTTTAAAAACCTGTTGCATGGTAAATCCCTCTTTAGCCTATTGCGCCGCCTGGTGGTAGTGCTTCTTTATCACCTCGAAGAGTTCCTCCGGGGAAGGGAGCGAACCGGCCCCCGGCGGCCTGCCGTAAAAGAAGACCTGCACGCCCGCCCCAACGCTCAGACGCACATCGTCCACCATCTGGCCCGTGTTCAGCTCCATGACCAGCACCCGGCCGGCACGCCCGGCAGCTTTTGAGAGCGCCTGTTCAGGGAAGGGGAAAAGCGTGACCGGGCGGAACAGGCCGACCTTCAGCCCCGCCTCGCGGGCCATGGCTACCGCCGTGTGGGCGATCCTGGCCGTGGAACCGAAGGCTGCCACCAGCAGGGTCGCGTCAGAGGTTTCATGCTCCTCAGACAGACACTCCTTCTCCTTCATCACCTGGTACTTGGCATGGAGATGCCAGTTGTGCGCCTCCAGTTCGCCGTCTCCCAGGAAGAGGGACTTGACGACCCTCTGCTCAGCTCCCCCCTTGCCGCGCACCGCCCACCCCTTCTCCGGGAGCTCGCGCACGGTGCGGGTGTTCGGTACCAGCGCCTCTTTCATCTGCCCGATTACCGAGTCGCCCAGCAGCATGACCGGGGTCCGGTAGATATCCGCCAGGTCGAAGGCGTGCATGGTGAGGTCGTACATCTCCTGCACGGAATTGGGAGCCAGCACGGGGATCCGGTATCCGCCGTGCCCGCCCCCCTTCACGGACTGGAAGTAGTCGGACTGCGAGGCGTCGATTCCGCCCAGGCCCGGGCCGGAACGGGAGATGTTGATGATGACGCCCGGCAGTTCCGCCCCGGCCATGTAGGAGATCCCCTCCTGCTTCAGGGATATCCCCGGGCTGGAAGAGGAGGTCATGGCGCGCACGCCGCAGGCGGAGGCGCCAAGGAGCATGTTGATGGCCGCCACCTCGCTCTCGGCCTGGATGAATTCGCCGGAGAGCTTGGGCAGCTCCCGCGAGAGGTACTCGGGGATGTCGCTTTGAGGGGTGATCGGATAGCCGAAATAGTAGCGGCACCCCGCCTCGATGGCCCCCATGGCGGCGGCCTCATTACCCTTTACAAACAGGCGTTTTGACACTGGCTCCTCCCGGAAAAAAGCTGTAGATTGACGGGCGCGCCGACGATTCCCAAGGCGTATTGGCATAGGCCTGGTTGTCGAGTGCTCAATCAGGATGGACTCTTCACAGTTCCCGCAGGGAAAACTATTTGAACACAGTTATGGCAACGTCAGGACAGATTTCGGCGCAGAGAGCACACCCTGTGCAGCGCTCCTGAGAGGTAGCTTCGGCAGGTGTATAACCCTGGATATTGACCTTGTCGCAGAGCGCGACCAGCTTCTTTGGGCAGGCGATGGTGCAGATACCGCACCCTTTGCATCTCGACTCATCTATCTCTATTCTTCCCATGATCTAAAACCCTCACAATCCCGATGCCGCTTTCAGGCCATGCAATCAGCCAGGGAAGCTAGCAGAGATCAGTCTAGCCAGTCAACTTTTTTGTTTACAGTAAACTTTTAGCACTTGATTTTGAACATTCCTGTAGTTTAATAATACCTAATTAGATTCAACACCTTAAAATATCAAAGGAGGAGCAAAAAGATGGCATCTTCCCTGCTGGAATTGACGGCCAACATAGTCTCATCGCATGCCTCGGTTACAGAGATGTCCGGCGAAGATCTGCTGCTGGAACTGCAGAAGGTGCATGTAGCTTTGCAGAAACTGGAGGTGGAGACTGGCGAAGGCACCGAGAAGGCCGAGACCAAGGGGCCGGCCATCTCCCTGAAAAAAGCTTTCCAACCGGACCAGGTGAGCTGCATGCTGTGCGGCAAGAGCGGCATGAAGACGCTGGCCCGCCACCTGGCCCAGGTGCATGGCCTGAAGCCGGGCGAATACAGGAAGCAGTTCGGCATTCCCAGCAGCCAGGCCCTTACCGCCAGGAACTTCTCCGAGGCGCGCCGAAGGATGGCCCAGGAAAAGGGGCTCGCCGACAACCTGGCCAAGGCCCGGGCTGTGCGGGCGGCAAAACTGGCGGCCAAGGGAGGGCCCGAAAAGAAGCAAAAGGCGCCCCGGGAACCAAAACAGAAGAGGATGAGCGCCTGAAAAAGCCAGGCCAGACAAGAAAAGCCGCCCGGGCAGGGTGGCTTTTCTTGCAGTGAACAGCTTGACTGTCAATTCCCGATCCCCGGCTATCTGCGCTGAGTGCCACCCCGCCTGGCGACCACACCGGTCTTGCGCGGACCACGCCCCGAGCCGGGCACTACCGTCTTTCTCCTGAGCTTGGCGACCTCCTCGGGCTCCAGGAACCTGAACTCGCCCGGCTTCATCTCCCCTATCTCCAGGAAATCGTAGCGGCACCTCTTAAGGCGCACCACATTCAGCCCCACCGCCTCGCACATGCGCCGCACCTGCCGGTAGCGCCCCTCGTGTATGGTGATGGAGATCCAGGAATTCTGCTCGCTCTCACTTACCGGGAGCACCCGGGCGGGCGCCGTCATGCCGTCCTCGAGCTTCACCCCCTCGCAGAGCTTCTTGATCTGGACTGGCGACACCTGCCCGCTCACCCGGACCAGGTACCCCTTGTCCACCTCGTGGCTTGGGTGCATGAGGATGTTGGCCAGCGCGCCGTCGTTGGTCAAAAGCAGCAGCCCTTCCGTGTTGTAGTCAAGTCGTCCGATCGGATAGACCCGCTCGCTGATCCCTTTCAGCAGGTCGGTGACGATGGGGCGCCCCTCCGGGTCCTTCATGGTAGTCATGTAGCCGACCGGCTTGTACAAAAGGATGTAGACCCGCTGCTCGTCTATGGTCAAAAGCTTGCCGTCCACCGTGATGGTATCGGTCTCCGGGTCCGCCTTGCTGCCCAGTTCGGTGACGATGACTCCGTTTACGGCCACCCTCCCATCCTGTATGATCGTTTCGGACTCACGGCGTGAGGCAATGCCTGCCTGCGAGAGGATCTTCTGCAAACGTTCCTGCATCTTGTAGACTCCTAAACGGGGTTTCCCCCGATCCTGCCTTTATAATAAAAAACCTAGATTTGACCCCATTCTTACCATAGCGAAGGCCGCAATCGCAACCCTTTTACGGCAGGGTAAAACAGCCGGCAGGGCTTGCAGTTGGCGAAATAACTGTCTTGCCGGCATCTTACTGCTCTGGCAACCAGGTTGGCAGCCGACCCGTTCAGTTCGCGCCTGCGGCCTGACAGTCCCAAAAAAAGGCGCTGACACCGGATATCCGCCGCCGGCGAGGCCTGCAAAAAAACCTCCCACGGGCAGCGCCGAGGGAGGTTTTTTTACTTACACACCGCTCAAGTCACCTTCTTGTGGCGGTTCTTTTGGGCAACATACCTGTGGGAGTGCCGCCCCCGTTCATTGCCGGGAAGCCCCATGAAGGGTTGAAATTGGCCTTGATCGCCTCAAAGGCTATTTTATTGAAGTTCAACTCGCTCTCCACCTTCGGCACGTTGGCGTATTCCACGTTCCCCTGCTGCAGCGCGCCGTTGACAGAGGCAAAAATCACTTTCTGAGACGCGTCGTCGTACATATACTGTGCCTTATAGGCGGACGGCACGTCGAGGACGAACACCTGGTAGCCGGCCACCGGTTCAACTATCTTCCAGCTCCCCTGTAGTGTCAATGGCTCTAGAACCTGAAATGGAGAGGTGTTCTGGAAAGTGGCTGCATAGAACTGGGCTGTGCCAGTGGTGCCTGTGCCGGTGAACTTAACGGAGAAATTGTTGCCGATATAAAGCGCGCGCTCTGTGCCGCCAGCGGCAAAAGCAGAAGGAATCTCCGTCACGGCTTTGATTCCCACGAGGGCACTGTTGGGATAATTGCCAGACCAGACCGAGTATCTATCGCTCTTGGCGACAAAGGTCATTTTATAGGCCTCGGCGCCCGCCGGAAATACTGCATCGGCCTTAAAGGGAGCATTTTCCCTGCTGATATAAGACCCGATTGGCTTTTGGGTTACGTCAATTTTGCTGACCGAGATCACCTCGCTCTGACCGCTGGCTGCTATCGTCCAGGTGGCGGTGCCGTCCTGGTTGAAGACCAAGGTCCCGGCCGAGGCATTGTCGTTGGTCAGAGTCCAGCCGTCTTTGGTGAGGACATAATTGTCGCTGGCGCTGTCGTCAGCATCGGCTACCCAGGTCGGGTTAAGGGAGGTATAGATGAAATTCTCCTCCGTCAGCGCATAGCCAGCGGCGCCCAGCGCGCCCAGTTTTACTACCCCGTATTCGTAATAAGCGCTCTGCATGTAGTCATTGTTACGCTCTATCCAGAAAAAACCGTCGGTGCCCAGAGCCTTCTCAAAAGAGCCGATCGCAGCCGGGGCACTCGCCTGTGAGAGGTTATCCTCCAAGACGGCAGAATCGGTCGTGTCGACCGTTACCGATGCGGTCGCGATGGTAGCCGCATTGAAATCCGCGCTGGAGGCCGTGTCCACCGAATTGGCGATACCGGGCAGCTGTCTGATCACTTCGGCGACGATAACCTTGATAATGTCATTAAGATTAGCGGCGGGTGCTGCTGTTTTAATGGCTGCCATGTTGTTGCCGATGGCGGCTGCCACCACCTGGGCGACCCTGCTCACCTTGAGGTAATCCTCACTGGCCCCTTTCTTCTGTACAAAATCCTCAAACAGGCCGGTCCCTGCTGCCAAGCCGAGGTCGGCCTTCACAGCAGCTTCAGCTTCCGCGACTTTCAGGGCCGGGTTTGTTTCCATCTGGCTGTGGATGAGCGTGGTAAGCGGGGTAATGACCACCTGACCGGAGGAATCTTTAGGTGCATCGGGGGGGGTTGAGAGTATATAGCCGTCTGCAACCAGCGTGCTGCCACTCCCTTCATGGTTGATGGTGACGCCCTCTTCCGCAATGACGACAATGGCATGTTCTTTCAGATCAGCAGCGGCAACAGCTTGCAGTGTGTATTTACCATCAACGTCAGTAACTGCAGTCGGCTCCCCGCTGGTAAACTGCTTGTCGTCATTCATATCCAGGAACACCCTGGCCTTTTCCAGATAACCGTCAGCGACCACGCCACTCACCGATTCGCCACCGCCGCCAACGACGCTGCTTCCTCCGCCGCCGCAACCGGCAACAGCAAAGGCACCGAGTGCCGCCACCAGATAAAGAACCTTTTTCAGCGCATAACGATCAGTCATAAAGCCCCCTATTGCTTGTTTTTCAAGGAGTTTCGCCTTGAAAGTGAACCATCCCTTCTTGCCGGTTGACGTTTTCCCCAGGTATCGGCAAACAACATGCAGTACCTATCGGCAGGCAGTAGCGAAACTGAAACTTTATTTAGCGGGCATCGTCCAGGTCGGACCAACTTTGCAAAGTCAAAGATAGCCGAGGTTGGGGTGACTCCGAGGGAGGTATCTTGGGGAGAGGGTAGAAAGGAGAGAGGCGCTGCACAGTTCAAGCAAACGAAGGCCGCGCCCGTTAGAATCGGGCGCGGCCTTCGTTTGCAACGGTCAGTACGCAAGTGTGCCGGGAGCAAGTACTGCCGGAACAGTTACTCCATGAAGCGGGACATCTTTCTGAACTTCTGGTAGCGCTGCTCGATCAGCTCGTCGGCGGCAATGGCTTTCAGCTCGGCCAGGTTCCTGGTAAGCGCCTTGTGCAGGAATGCCGCAGCAGCCTCATGATCGCGGTGGGCGCCGCCTGCGGGTTCGGGAACGATCTCGTCGATCACCTCCAGACCCTTGATGTCTTTGGCGGTGATCTTCAGCGCCTCGGCTGCCTGGGCTCCCTTGGTGCCGTCGGACCAGAGAATCGCGGCGCACCCCTCGGGGGAGATGACGGCGTAGACCGAGTGCTGCAGCATGAGGATCCGGTCGCCGACTGCTATGGCAAGCGCTCCGCCGGAGCCCCCTTCGCCGGTGATGACCACGACGATCGGTACGGTTAGGCGCGACATCTCGCGCAGGTTCCTGGCGATCGCCTCGGCCTGGCCGCGCTCCTCGGCGCCGATGCCCGGGAAGGCGCCCGGCGTGTCTACGAAGGTGATGATCGGCAGCTTGAAGCGCTCCGCCATCTCCATCAGGCGCAGGGCCTTGCGGTAGCCTTCCGGATTCGGCATGCCGAAGTTGCGAAACACCTTCTCCTTGGTGTCGCGCCCCTTCTGGTGGCCGATCACCATGACCGGCTCGCCGTCCAGCCTGGCCAGTCCGCCGACGATGGCGTGATCGTCGCCGAAGTTGCGGTCGCCGTGCAGCTCCACGAACTCCGTGAAGATGAGGCCCAGGTAGTCGAGCGTGAAGGGACGGTTGATATGGCGGGCCACCTGGGCGGTCTGCCAGCGGGAGAGATTGGCAAACATGTCCTCGCGCATCTTCTCCGACTTCTGCTCGAGCTTGGCGACCTCGGCCTTCAGATCGACGCCTTCGGTCGAGAAGGAAAGCAGTTCCTGAATCTTCTTATCCAGCTCCGCCAGCGGCTTCTCAAAATCCAGGTAGTTCTGTTGCAGTGCCATATATCGCTATCTCCTTGTTAATGAAATCAATCCAGAAACCAGTCTCCATCCGAGCTCTTAACCACCTCCCCCACCTCTCCCACCACTGGAAACCAGAGAATACGGCTCCCCCCTTTGAAAAAGGGGGGCGGGGGGCGGATTTACTGCCCAATCAGCCCCGGCTGAAGAGACCGGCAATCAGCAAAATGCATCCCCACACCCTTCTACTCGAATGAGACGGCATTATAGCCGAAGAGATTGCTCACTTCCACTGTTAATTCTTCGCTCGCCGACACTTTGTAGACATCCGAGAGCTTTATGGTGACGCGCGAGCTGTTCTCTATGTCCAGATGAAGGAAACTGCGGCAGGCTCCCTGGTAGCGCGACAGTATCCCCTTCAGCGTGGCGAGCTTCCCCTCGTCGGCCCCCCCGGCGTCGATGGTGAAGTTCACCCGCCTGGTCTGCTGCTCGTTCAGATCCCGCAAGAGGACGATCTCGCTCGCCATCACCTTGGCTCCCTTCTCGCCCTGCTCGACCGTGCCGGTCACGTGGAGCGGGTCGTCGCTCTTTAGAAGCTCCGAGCATCTGGCGTAGACGTCCGAGAAGACCACCACCTCGACGGAGCCGGAGAGATCCTCCAGTGAGATGAACGCCATCCGGTCCCCCTTCTTGGTCATGATCTCCTTCAGCGCCGTGGAGACGCCGCAGATCTTCACCTCGCTCTTCTCCTTCGACTCCAGGATCGTGAAGCTGTCCACGGTGGAGAAGCGCTTCATGTCCGCCACGTAGCGGTCCAGGGGGTGGCCGGTGATGAAGAAGCCGATCGCCTCCTTCTCGCAGGCAAGGCGGTACTTCTCGTCCCACTCGGGTATGTCCGGGAGCCGGTTCGCACCACCGTTGCCGCCGCGCACGATCTCCGCCGCGCCAAAGAGCGAGGCCTGGGAACTCTCGCGCTCCTCTCGCACCCTCTGCCCGGTCGCCGTCGCCTCATCGAGCGCCGCCATCAGCTGGCTTCGCCTGGCCCCCGTGCTGTCAAAGGCGCCGCACTTGATGAGCGACTCCACCACCCGCTTGTTCACCCGGCGCAGGTCGACCCGCTCGCAGAAATCGAAGAGGTCGGTGAAGGGGGTCTCGTCGCGCGCCTCGATGATCGCCTCGATGGCCCCCTCCCCCACGTTTTTCACCGCGCCCAGTCCAAAGCGCATCGCCTTCTCCAGCACGCGGAAGGAGCGGTTGGAGGCGTTGATGTCGGGCGGCAGCACCTCGATCCCCATCTCGCGGCAGTCGCCGATGCTCTTGATGACCTTGTCCGTGTTCCCCATGTCCTCGGTCAAAAGGGCTGCCATGAACTCGACCGGGTAGTGGGCCTTCAGGTAGGCGGTCTGGTAGGCGACCAGGGCGTAGGCTGCGGAGTGCGACTTGTTGAAGCCGTACTCGGCGAATTTCGCCATCAGGTCGAAGATGGCCGCCGACTTCTTCAGGTCGAGCTTCAGCTTTTCGGCGCCCTCCAGGAATTTGTCGCGCTCCTTCGCCATCTGTGCTGCGTCCTTCTTCCCCATGGCGCGGCGCAGCAGGTCGGCGCCGCCCAGCGAGTAGCCGGCCAGCGTCCTTGCTATCTGCATGACCTGTTCCTGATAGACGATGACCCCGTAGGTGTCCTTCAGGATCGGCTCCAGCTGCGGCAGGTCGTAGACGGTCTGCTTGCGGCCGTGCTTTCGCTCGATGAAGTCGTCCACCATGCCGCTTCCCAGGGGGCCCGGACGGTAGAGGGCGCAAACGGCGATGATGTCCTCGAAGCAGGAAGGCTTCAGCTTGACCAGGAGCTCCTTCATGCCGCTCGACTCCAGCTGGAAGACCCCGGTCGTGTTGCCGGACTGCAGGAGCTTGTAGGACTCCTCGTCGTCGTCGCGCAAAAGCGAGATGTCGAAGTCGGGAACCTTCCCCACCCGCACGTGCTTCACCGCGTTGTCGATCACGGTCAGGTTTTTGAGCCCCAGGAAGTCGAACTTCACCAGGCCGATCTTTTCCACGTACTTCATGGAGTACTGGGTGGTGAGCGAGCCGCTTTTCTGGTCCTTGTAGACCGGGCAGAACTCCTCCATCTGCCTGGGAGCAACCACCAGCCCCGCCGCGTGGGTCGAGGCGTGGCGGGCCAGTCCCTCCAGGCGAAGCGCCACCGAGAGCACCTCCTTCACCCGCGCGTCCGCCGCTGCCAGCTCGTTCAGCTTCGGCTCCTGGACCAGCGCCTTCTCCAGGGTGATGCCGAGCACCTCCGGCACCAGCTTGGCGATCCGGTCCACGTCGCCGTAGGGGAGATCCATGGCGCGGCCGACGTCCCGGATCACGCCGCGGGCCGCCATGGTGCCGAAGGTGATGATCTGGCAGACCCGGTCGCGGCCGTACTTCTCCACCATGTACTGGATCACCTCCTCGCGGCGGTCCTGGCAGAAGTCGACGTCGATATCCGGCATGGAGATACGTTCCGGGTTCAGGAACCGCTCGAACAGCAGGTTGTAGGGGAGCGGGTCGATGTCGGTGATCTTGATGGAGTAGGCGACCAGGCTTCCCGCCGCCGACCCCCTGCCGGGTCCCACCGGGATGCCGTGGTCCTTCCCCCAGTTGATGAAGTCGGCAACGATCAGGAAATAGCCGGGAAACCCCATCTGCTTTATGCAGTCGAGCTCTATGCGCAGGCGCGCCCAGTATCCCTTCTCGTCCTCCTCGGTCAGGTTCGGGTACTTGATGCGGATCGCCTTCAGCCGCTCGTGCAGACCCTTGGTCGCCTCCTCTTCCAGCTGCTCGTCCAGGGTCTGCCCCTCGGGAGGGGTGTAGGCCGGAAAATGGTAGGTGTTGAAATCGAACTCGAGCTCGCAGCGCTCGGCGATCTTCACCGTGTTGGCCAGGGCCTCGGGGGCGTAGTGGAAGGCGGCTGCCATCTCCTGGGGCGTCTTCACGTAGAATTCGTCCACCGAGAAGTGCATCCGGTTGGGGTCGCTCATGGTCTTGCCGGTCTGGATGCACAGGAGGATCTCGTGGGCCCTCGCGTCCTCCTTGTTCAGGTAGTGACAGTCGTTGGTGGCGACCAGCGGCAGGTTCAGCTCGCGGGCCAGCTCCATCATGCGGCGGTTGGCGATTTCCTGCTCGGGGAGCTTGTTTTCCTGCAGCTCGATGTAGTAACTTCCCGGGAAGGTCTCGGCGTACCAGGAGGCCGCGGCCTTCGCCTCCTCCATCTTGTTCCTGCCGCAGAGGTAGGCGACCTCCCCCTGCAGGCAGGCGGAGAGGACGATGAGTCCCTCGCTGTGAGCGGCGAGCAGTTCCTTGTCGATGCGGGGGCGGCGGTAGAACCCTTCCTTGTACCCTGCGGAGGTGAGATAGGAGAGGTTTCTGAAGCCGGCCATGTTCTCGCAGAGAAGGATCAGGTGGTAGCTTGTGACCGGCTCCGCGGCGGTCGCCGCCTGCTTCAGGTGGCGCGACTGCGGGGCGATGTACACCTCGCTTCCGATGATCGGCCTGATCCCCTTCTCCTTGCATTTGAGAAAAAATTCCAGGGTGCCGAACATGTTACCGTGGTCCGTCATGGCGACGGCCGGCATATGGCATTCCTTCACCTTGGCGAGCAGGTCGCCTATGCGGATGGCGCCGTCCAGCAGCGAGTACTGCGAATGAAGATGGAGATGTACGAAATTTGCTGGTTCCATAATGCGGATATTCCTGGGAAAGGTGCAGCGGGAGCTAACAGAGCCGACATGACAAAGGGAGCCTTTTTTCTATGGCTCCCGTTGCAGTTTCGGCGAAAAATGGTAGGCAACTATGTCACGAATCGGGACTCCATGTCAAAGGAGAAAAAACCTGATTTTGCTGTGGAGAGAGCCTGAGAGGATCAGGCAGAACCGAAAGCTGACAGGAGAAAACTAAGCCTGAAACCGTTCGCGACGGAGAGAATCTGAGAAAGTCTGAGAGAACCAGAACCTGATAGGAGAAAGACTGAAACCGTTCGCCACGGAGAAAATCTGAGAAAGTCTGAGAAAACCAAAATTGTGAGGAAAAACCAAGCATCTCCGTTTTAGCCGTTCTCAGATTCCCTCAGACTTCCTCCGTGGCAAACGGTTTTTAATCCTCCTTAGATTTCCTCAGACTTCCTCCGTGGCAAACGGTTTTTAATCCTTCTCAGATTTCCTCAGATCACCTGCGTGGCGAATGATCTTACTCCTTTACCAGTTTATGGATGGAATCGGCCTCGAGAGCCACCTCGCACTGGGTGCCGCCGTCCATGTTCTTCAAGGGAGCGGTCCCCCGTCCAAGCTCGTCGTCGCCGATGATGAGGGTGAAGCGCGACTTGAACTTGTCGGCACGCCTCATCTGGCTCTTCAGGCTCTTCCCCTCGTAGTCGAGCTCCACCGCGACTCCCCTTCTCTGCAGCGCGCTCATCAGACGGAACGCCTCGGCGTGGGCCTTCTCACCCATGGCCGCAATGAAGAGGTCCGGGCGCCTGCTGAAATCCTTCTCGGCCAAAAGCAGCGCCACCCTCTCCACCCCGATGGCGAAGCCTATGCCGGAGAGCTGCGGGCCGCCCAGTTCCGAGATCAGGCCGTCGTAGCGACCTCCGGCTGCCACTGCGCTCTGGGAGCCGAGCAGGCCGGTCACCATCTCGAAGGTGGTGCGGGTGTAGTAGTCGAGTCCGCGCACCATCCGCTCGTTGATGCTGTAGCTGGTGCCGACCAGATCGAGATAACTGCGGGTCTTGTCAAAGTGTTCGGAGCAGTCGGTGCAGAGGTAGTCGAGCATGGAGGGGGCGCCCTTGGTCGCCTCCTGGCAGCCGGGCGACTTGCAGTCGAGCGCCCGCAGCGGGTTGGTCTGGTAGCGCCTGTTGCAGTCCTCGCAGAGAAGCTCGATCCGGCCCAGCAGGAACCCCTTCAGCGCCTCGCGGTAACGTGGCCGGCAGTCGGGGCAGCCGAGCGAGTTGATCTGCAGGGATGGCTCGCTGAGCCCCAGTTCCTGGAAGAAATGGGTCAGCATGGTGAGCAGCTGGGCGTCCACCGTGGGTGCAGAGACCCCGGTCACCTCGGCTCCGATCTGGTGGAACTGGCGGTAGCGCCCCTTTTGCGGGCGCTCGTAGCGAAACATCGGCCCCATGTAGTAAAGGCGCGCCACCGGGTCCAGGGCATGCAGCTTGTGCTCTATGAAGGCGCGCATCACCGAAGCGGTCCCCTCGGGACGCATGGTGACCTTGTTCCCCCCCTTGTCCACGAAAGAGTACATCTCCTTTTCCACGATATCGGTCGCGTCACCTATGGAGCGGCTGAAGAGCTCCGTCTTCTCGAGGATCGGGATGCGGATCTCGGATAAGCCGTACAGCTCGAACACCCGGCGCGCGGTCGCCTCGATATGCTGCCACTTCTCCACTTCGCCCGGGAGTATGTCGTTGAACCCTTTCACGCCGTTTATCGCCACGTCTAATGCTCTCCTTGCCCATTAAAGATCAGTTCAGTTACCCGGCCAGCACTGCTTTTACAGTAACGCTGTGTCAGAAAGTCCCCCTTTGAAAAAGGGGGATTTAAGGGTGATTTCCGCTTCGGTGCCGGTGATTCGCCAGTTGCACCTTTTGCAAAATCCCCCCCGCCCCCCCTTTTACAAAGGGGGGAGGAGGTTGGCCCCCTTTCAACAAAAAGGGAGAGGAGGTTGGCCCCCCTCTCAACAAAAAAGGGGAGGTGGTTATTATCCCCTTTTACAAGGCGTTATCCCTGTTTACCAAAGAGGGGAAGTTCTTCCCCTTTTCCAAAGGGGGGCCCTTTTCGTGAGAGGGAGGGAGTTATCACCTGTGGCAGGCGCGAAATCTTAAGCGCCGGCGCCCGGCGCCTGCGCATGGAAGGCCATGTTTTTACCGGCCGCCTTCCCCCTGTACATCGCCTGGTCTGCCATCTCCAGCAGCTGGTTCTTGCTGGCCGCGTCGTCGGGTGAGCAGGCGTAGCCAAGGCTCACGGTAAGCTTGATGGCAAGCCCGTCTCCCCTGGCGAAGGTGTGCGACTCGATGGCCTGCCTGATGCGCTCGGCTACCAGCGCCGCCCCCTCCAACCCGGTCTCCACCAGCACGATGGTGTACTCGTCCCCGCCGTAACGCATCACCGCGTCCACGTCGCGCACGCTCCTCCTGAGCAGTATCCCCACCTCACGGAGCACCCGGCTCCCGATCAGGTGCCCGAACAGGTCGTTCACCATCTTGAAGAGGTCGATGTCCAGAAACAGTACCGAGAGACTCGATCCGTAGCGCTCCGACCGTTTCAGTTCCCGCTCAAGCACCACGTCCAGAAAACGGTAATTGTAGAGCCCGGTCAGTTCGTCGATATAGAGCAGGTCTTTGGCAAAACTGTAGCGGGCGGCGTTGTCCAGGGCGAGCGAGGCCTGATCCAGCAGAAAGGTGATGTGTTTGCGGTTCAGCTCCCCCGGCTGCGGCAGTCCCCGGCCCGGGTCGTTGAAGAGGACGATCACCCCCTGCAGGTTGGACTTCTGCCTGATGTAAAGAGAGATCGCCTCGTGCAGGTCGCAGCCGTACTCCTCGCCGTCGGGCAGAAAATCCTTGAGCGACAGCAGGTTGTTCACGCCGTCGTCAAGGAGGTCGCACTGGGAGATGACCGCCTGCCCGAGCAACGAGGCGTGCGACTGATCGATCCCCTTCACCTCGTGCAGCATCAGCTGGCCGGCTTCGCTGAAGTAGCCAAGCCCGCGGCCGGCACCCACTTCCTTGGCCAGCGCATCCATCAGCAGCGGGTAGATCCGTTCCAGTTCCAGACAGTTGGCGATGTTCTGACTCACCTGGAACAGACTCAAAAGCCCCTTCAGCTCCAGGTTTTCTTCCATAAGCCTGCGCTGTTCCATGCAATGAGCCACGATGTGCCGGAACTCGTCGTGATTGATCGGTTTGATCAGGTAATCGGCGGCCCCGTTTTTGAGGGCATAGATGGCGGTTTCCACATTCGCGTGCCCGGTCACCATGATGACGGCCACCGCAGGGTCCTGCCTCTTCACGGCTGAGAGTATGTCAAGTCCGCTCACGTCGCGCATGACAAGGTCGGTGACTACCAGATGGTACTCACGCCCTGCGATCATCTCCAACGCCTCTTCACCGGAGGCGGCCACCTCGACCCGGTAACCCTCCTCCTGGAGCAGATCGGTGAAGACCTCCCGGAAGAAGCTGTCGTCCTCGACTATAAGAATCCTTTCCATGAAGCAAATCTCCCGGATTGCAGGTCACTAACCAGCAATCAAGTCCCAGCTTAAACTAGCAGATACAACTTCTGGGTGTCAATTAAAATGCCCCCAGGGGGTCGACACCAGCCAGTCTCCCTCTGCGCCGCAGACCGCCTGCACGCTGCCATCCAGATCGGTACGGTAGACCCTGATGCCGCGCTTTTCCAGCCTTGCCACGGTGGAGGGCGCAGGCAGATGGAAGGGATTGTGGTATCCGGCCGAGATGACGGCCACCCGGGGAGAGACCGCCTCCAGGAAGGGATCGGTAGAGGAGTGTCTGCTGCCGTGATGCGCCACCTTCAAGAGGGAGCTCTCCAGCGCCCCCCCTCGCGCCAGCAGTTGCCGCTCCGCGTCTGCGGTAAGATCGCCGGCAAAGAGCACCGAGCCCTTGCCGTGGCGCAGACGAAATACCAGCGAGGAGTCGTTGGCATCCCCGGAAGCGGGGCGCTGCGAGGTCGCCGGCCAGAGCGGCTCCAAGAGCGCGCCCCCCGCTGCAAAGGAGGGGAGCGCCGCGCAGAGCACCCGCACCGGAATCCCGCGCGCGGCCAGCACCCACTTCAGTTGCCGGTACTCGCGGGAGGTGGAGGGGATCCCGCTCTCCCAGAACTCGCCCACCTCGAAATTTCCCGCCAGGTAGAGGAGTCCCTGCAGGTGATCGGGGTGCTCGTGGGATAGCACCAGGTAGTCTATGCGCCGCACACCAAGGCGTCTGAGAGCAGGCAGAAGAAGGCGGGCCCCAACCCGCGCCTGGGTCTCCGAGACTCTCCCCCCGCCGTCCACCAGCATCCATTTCCCGTCCGGCAGCCCCACCAGGGCCGCGTCGCCCTGCCCCACGCTCAGAAAGTAGAGGCGCAAAAGACCGCCGCCGGCTCCCGCCGCCGGGATGCCGCGCACGGCCAGCACGAAGAGCAGCAGCAGCGAGGCCAGGAGGGCTGCTCGCCTGGGCCTCAGGAAGGTGACGGCAAAAAGCGCTGAACAGGCAAGCAGCAGGTCCAGCCTCTCCGGGGTGTAAGAGGTAACTACCGGAGCCCGCGCCAGATAGAGGATAACGGCGTCCGAGAGCCTCACCAGGAAAGCGGCGAGTTGCAGGACGACTCCGGCCGGAACAGGGGCCAGAAAACTCAGCGCCAGGGAGACGAAACCGCAGACCACCGCCCCGTATCCCATGAGCGGGACGATGATCAGGTTGGCCACAAGGCCGATGAAGGAGACCCGGTGAAAGTAATAGGCAACCGGCACCAGCGTGGCCAGCATGGCAGCGGCCGAAGCGGCCATCAGCAGCAAAAACCAGCTGGCCGCCTTGCCGACCCCGGGGAAAAGGGTGGCAAGCGGCGGGGCGATCACCACCAGTCCCCAAATGGCGAGAAAGGATAGCTGAAAGGAGAGCTCGAAGAGCGTCTGGGGTGCCGAGAAAAGGATGATGCAGGCGGCAAGCATGACCGTGTTGACAGGATCCAGCTCGCGCTTCAGGTGCAGCGCGAAAACGAAGGCGGCGATCATCAGCACGCTTCTCAGGGTCGCCGGGGCGGCCCCGGAGAGGAACAGGTAAAAGACGACCACCGGAAGGGCCGCGAGCAGCAGTGCCTTCCGCAGGTTGAGATGGAGCGCCAGCATCTCGCAGCCGCGCCCCACAAAGAATAGCGCCTGGAAGACGCAGAAAAAGATGATGCCTACGTGAAAGCCGGAGATGGAAAGTATGTGGTTCACCCCGCTTCTCGCGTAGGCCTCCTGCAACTCTTCCGGCACGTCCCCCTTGTCCCCCAGCAGCAGCGCCTTCAGCACCCCCCCCTCGGCTCCCGGTGCGTGCCGCCCGATGAACTCGCCAAGCGAGGCGGAAAGCAGATCCAGCCGGCGGCGCCAGCCGCTCCCGGCGCGGATCAGCAGGAGGTCGTCCGCCTCTTTCACGAACGCGGTGGCAAATACCTCCCGGTAGGCAAGCCGGCGCCGGTAGTCGGTCTCCCCGGGGAGTCCGTAGTTTCGGGGGGTGCGGAGCTTTGCGGAGAAACGGATCCGGTCCCCGGTAAAAAGCTGCGCCCTCCCCTTGCCGATCTGCACCAGGAGGCGGCCGGTGACGTCCCTTTCACCCTGTTCCAAAAACAGGCGCTCCACCTGCAGGTAGAGCCTGCCGCCGCCGTTGGCAAGCCGCTCCGGGCGCGCATCCACTACCCCCTCTATGACGAGCGGGCGTTCGGCGGCGAAGCGTTCGAGGCCGGGGGCGGGCCTCAGGAAAGGCTCCAGAGAAAGGCCGCCCCAGACGAAGAACAGCAGGGAAAGTGAAAGCAGAAAGGGAAGGCGGCTCTGCACGAACGAGGCGGCAAGCGTAGTCAGGAGCAAGGCGCCAAGCGCCCAGGCGGGAGGGATTATCTGGCAGAAGTCGGCCAGGCAAAGCCCGGCGATCAGGGAAAAAAGCGGGGTCAGCAGAGGTCTCTCCAGCAGGCACCTCCAGGTTCCAGCATAAGCTGGATTGGTATCGGGCGGCTGTGCAACCGGTTCTGTGCTTGTTGCTGTTCACACTCCGACAGCTGGCCAAATCCGCCCCAGCAGCGGTTTTAGCCGCGTGAGGGGACTCCCGTGTGCAGCGTTAGCACAGCCGGCTCCTGCCGGCCCGGCTCCTTCCCTCCCGGAACCTTTCTAAAATACCATGTAATTACAGGCAATTGACTTAAAAGGGGCCCTGTTTTCCGACTTGGTACGACAGTTGAAAGCTAGAAAGCAAACAGCACAAAAGGAGGTGCATCATGGGATACAGGGATCGTACTGCCAGCGGGAGATCGGGCCCTTCTGACTTTTGCCTCATAGAGGTGCGGCTTTGCAAGAAGGGTGCACCCGGCACGAAGGACGATCTGAAGCTGATCATGGTGGACAGCCATTGGGACACCCTGCGCTTTGTCCAGGACAACATGGATCGCTGCGTGGGCAACATCGTCAGGCAGAAAAGGATGCTGTCCGAGGCTGAAAAAGGGGTAAACGAGAGCGCCGCTCTTTTCAAGAGGAACCTGGAACCGCTGGTCTCTTCGCTGGCTGCATCCCAAGGGCAGGGGGTCATGGACAAGCTGTCCATCTCTCTTAAAAAGGCCCTCCTGATGATGGTGATGGAGCGCTATCAGAGCGACCGGGAAAAGGCCTGCAAGGTGCTCGGGATCTCCCGGGAAAAGCTGGAAACGGAACTGATACTGTGCGGTGTTGGCCGCTGAAACAGGGTTTGAGAAACGGTCGAACGGTTCAGTTTCTTATCTCCGGGATCTCCTTCAGGGTCAGCGCTTTGAGGTGCAGATAGCGGGTGGTGGAGCGCTTGACGTCGATGTCGTCGTAGACCCGTTGCACCAGTTCCAGCGACAGACCGGTTGCCGAGGCGGCCCGCTCCGGAGGCAGAGCGTGGTTTTTTGCGTAGAGGCAAAGATCCATGATCCGGTAGGAGAGGGAGAAGTAGAATTCGTCCTGACCCTGCGGCATGGAGTAGGTGTCCGTGGTGGGGGGGCGCTTGTGGATCGCCTCCGGAATTCCGAGGAACTCGGCCATCTGGTAGACCTGGGACTTGTAGAGGTGGGCGATCGGCTTGAAGTCGGCAGCGCCATCACCGAGTTTTACGAAAAAGCCCTGGTCGTACTCCAGCCGGTTGGGGGTGCCGGCCACCGCGAAATTCAGGCGATCGGCGTGGTAATACTCCAGCATCTTGCGGGTGCGTTGCTTGAAATTGACGGCCGCGACTATCTCCAGGTACGGCTTCAGCGGCAGTCGCTTCTTGAAGAGTGAGCCATCGGGAGCCTCGGCCACGATCGAAGAATGGCTGAACCCCTGGTTGCTGAAGATATCCGAGATAACCATCTTCGAGGTCCAGCCTTCGGTGTATTCGGGCAGGACCATCCGCACGGCGGCATCATACTGCTGATATGCCCCCACTGCCTGCAGCACGGGGGAGATATCGACCCGCAGCGAGTCGGTGCCGAGATGCCGTATCAGCGTGCCGCTCAGCTGAACGGTTTCCTTTGCCGAGTGCAGTTCCGGCATTTCAAGACAGAAGACCCTCTCCTTGCCAAGTGCCCTGACCGCCAAAGCGGCGGTGACGCTGCTGTCGATCCCCCCCGAGACCCCTACCACGATGCCGCGGCGCTTCAAATCGCCTCTCAGTATGCTCCTGATTCCGGTGACGATCAGCTCTGCCTCTTTTTCGCAGTCTATCTCAAGAGTTGCGGCCGAATAATTATCTTTATCAGCTGTAATGGACATGAACTACTCCTGTGAGAGGCCCGTTTAGATGTGAATGATCCTCTTGGTGATCCGGATTGGCTGGACGCGGCTGTCACTGCCGGCCCCGATGAAATGATAATGGAGCAGCTCGGTGGAGATAATCCCGACCAGAGCCATGTTCTCCGTCTCGCTGGCAGTGAACTGCCCGCTCAACCGGTACTTGTCGACCAGCTTTCTGGTTTTGGCGGGATTGAAATAGCCGGTCTTGCGCAGGGATTCTTCCGAGAGGAGCTCCTCCTGATAGCCGCCTCCCCCGGAGAAGAAGACCTCCCGGATCGGTGCGCGATAGGGCTGCTTGGGACGCGAGACTATGCTGTCCGGCAGTATCTTTCCAAAGGCCCTCTTCAGCAGGTATTTCTCGTTCAACCCCTTGATTTTCCAGGAGGGAGGCAGCCTGGCTGCAAAATCCATCACCCGGTGGTCGAGAAAAGGGAGCCGCAGCTCCAGCGAGTTCCCCATGGCGACCCGATCCCCCTGGGAGGAGAGCAGATAGTTGGTAAGAAAGATGTCCATCTCCAGAAATTGCGCCTTGGACAAGGAGTCGCGGGCCTGGAAGCCGCGGGGAAGACGCTCCAGCAGTTCCCGCTCGGCAGAGTAGCCGGCAGCCACCTCGGAGAGGAGCCGGTCGGAGAAGAAAAGCTGGTTTTTACCGGTGTTTTTCCATCGGATGCGGTGTGAGAAAAAAGGGTCCAGGAGATCCTTGGCGCCCACTGCGTAAAACTGCTGCAGAATCATCCTGCTGCGCGCGGGATCCTTGAAGATGTAGGGATGCAACCTTTGCAAAAGGAGCGGCCGGCGCAAGGAATCCGGAAACTTGTGCCAGAACTCGCGGATTTTTCCTTCCTTGAAGATATCGTACCCTCCAAAGACCTCGTCCGCCCCTTCGCCGGTCAGCACCACCTTGAAACGGTGTGCACGCACCATTTTGGAGAGCAGAAACATGGGAACCGGGGCGGTTCTCAAAAGCGGCTTCTCACACTGCCTGATCACCAGGGGAAACTGCTCCCGGATGTCGCAGTTACCGATCAAAAGCTCGCTGTGATCGGTGCCGAGGGATTTCACCAGTTCCCGCTGATAGCTGCTCTCGTCGAACTCGGCTTCCTGAAAGCGCAGGGAGAAGGTCCGCAGCCTGTTGTTGAAATGCCTGGAGATGAGCGAGGTGATGATCGAGGAGTCCAGGCCGCCGCTCAAGTAGGCACCGACCTGCACGTCGGCCCGTAACCTGACCCTGACCGCGTCGATCAGCAGGGCTCGCAGCTCCTCGGCAGCGTCAGCGCAGCTGCCGGCATACCTCTGCTCGGGCCGGTAATAGGGGATCTCCCAGAACGGCTGCTGCTCGGTAATAACACCGTCTTTCACCACCTGGTAATGCCCGGCCGGCAGTTCGTGAATCTCTTTGAAGCTGGTGCGGGGGGTCAGGGTGGTCCAGAAGGTGAATATCTGATGCAGCGAAACCGGGTCTATCTCCCGCGGCACCGAGGGATCGGCGAAAATCGCCTTGATCTCGGAGGCGAAAAGGAATCTGTTGCCGCTCTGGTAGTAGTAAAGCGGACGCACCCCGACCCGGTCCCGGGCAAGGAAGAGCTCCTTTTTGACCGTATCCCAGATGGCAAAGGCAAACTGCCCGTTTACCAGATTCAGGCACTCACGGCCGTGCTCCTCATAGAGGTGAAGCAGCACCTCGGTATCGGTACCGGTCCGGAACAGGTGCCCCTTTTCCAGCAGTTCCTCCTTGAGCTCAGGATAGTTGAAGACCTCGCCGTTATAGACAATCCAGAGTGTGCCGTCCTCGTTTTCTATCGGCTGTCCGCCGTTGTCCAGGCCGACGATGCTCAGGCGGCAGTGCCCCAGGGCCACACCGGAATCGACATAGACACCTGCCTCGTCCGGTCCGCGGTGCTGCAGCGTCGAAATCATGCGGGTTACCAGCTCTTCAGCGTTCGATCCCGGGTTGAGGATCCCTGCTATTCCACACATTTGATGAGCTCCTGCCCGATACACCACCTGCGAGCGTTTAGATGTTTTTCATCCGGCGTTTCCGGACGTAAACCAGTTCGTGAAAGAGCCGCTGACGCCGTGCTCGAGGCGACCCCGAATCACCAGCCAAGTCAGCCGTATCGGCAGCTCCAGCGGCCTAGGCGCCCAGCCGCCTCATGGCCGGCCCAGCCGGACAGGTGGCAGCAGAAGGCCCGTCCAGACATATTCAGTGCGGCTTTCGGGATTGGGTGCGGGATTGAAAACGTGGAAAAACTTTAATGCATCGACAGGCGAAGTCAAGGCAAGACAGCCTGTCGAGCAGAGGGTGTTAGCGATCAACCACCCTGATACTGTCGATCTTCACCCTGCAGGGGGCCGAAACTGCGAGGTAGCCGCTGGCAGCTTCAGAAACGTCTGTTATCCTCGCCAGGTACCAGGCGCCATCGGTTGCCTTGTCCCTGGCGACCACCACCACCCCGGGCTGCAGATCAGCTGGCGAGACCTCACGTGTCTTCCAGAAATAACTCCCCCTGCGGCGCATCTGGTCGGTAGGCGGAACACAGCTCTGAGGGTACGGTGCCGCCTGGGAAAGGGCCCCCTCCTCCGTGCACGGCATCACCCGTACCCAGCCATGGGCGTCCAGCGGCTGTTCGCCGACGAAGTAGATGATTTGGCCCGGAGTCCTTTGCTGTTTTGCAGCGTCTCCGGAACGGCTCCCGACAGCGTTGCCGTTACCCTGTCGCGCTGCCCGGTCGAAAAAATGCTCCATCGTGTTCAGTGCATCCTCAGCCGTGTTGAGGCTCTCCAGTGGGTCGTCGGCAAAACAGGTTGCGGCACATGACAGGAACAATAACATGATGACAATAGGCATCGCCCACCCCCGTTAAATGACCTGCCGTTAACATTACCATCTATTAATTTTGATTACAATGGAAGTGACTAAAAAAATCCAGAGTTTCCCTCTGCCAGTGCGCCTACTAGCAGTGGAAAGCTGATTATTCATGGCAACTGTATGAATGAAATAAGGCGAAAAGCAATAGAAGGAATGCAGTGAAGGGGAGAGTGTATGAGGATTCGCCAAAAGCGGGATAATGATCCTGCTATGACTGCAAGCTGACTTCCAGACCTGGGTTTGTGCTTTGCATAAGTTTTACAGCTGCCGTACAATCCGCCAGCTAACAATGATGAGACTGACAATTCATTTTTTGTGACAGCACTTTGCAAGAAGACGTCAGCATGCCCCTTTAAACTAAGCGGAGGTCGGAGCGGGCGGTTTTTGAACTGGATTAACCGGGCCCGGTTTACCAGGGAGGGATCAGCACGAACAAAAAAAGAGGAAGGGGGCGATTGACAGCCCCCTTCCTCCCTATCTTTTCAGCTTATACGAGCGGCTGCCGGTGTTTCAGGCGAGGCGCCCCGCGTAGAGCGGAAACCGCTTCATGAGCGCATTAACTTGGGTCTTGACTGAGGCGATCTTCGCCTCGTCCCCGACATTTGCCAGCACGTCCGCGATGAAGCCGGCAACGACTTCCATCTCCGCCTCTTTCAGGCCGTGGGTGGTGGCGGCAGGGGTCCCGATCCTGACCCCGGAGGTGATGAACGGCGAGCGGGTGTCGAAGGGGATGCCGTTCTTGTTGACCGTGATGCCTGCGCGGTCCAGCGCCTCTTCGGCGACCTTGCCGGTCAGTTCGGTCTGGGAGAGATCGACCAGCATCAGGTGGTTGTCAGTTCCGCCGGAGGTCAGCTTGAAGCCGCGCTTCATGAGCCCGGAGGCGAGCGCCTTGGCGTTTTTGACGACCTGCCCCTGGTACTCCCTGAACTCGGGGGTGAGCGCTTCCTTGAAGGCCACCGCTTTGGCCGCGATCACGTGCATGAGCGGGCCGCCCTGGATGCCGGGGAAGATGTTGGAGTTGAGGGTTTTGGCGAACTCCTCCCGGCAGAGGATCATGCCGCCACGCGGCCCGCGCAGCGTCTTGTGCGTGGTGGTGGTGACGAACTCGGCGTAAGGAACCGGGCTTGGATGCAGACCCGCTGCCACCAGACCGGCGATATGAGCCATGTCGACCATGACGATGGCGCCCACCTGGTCGGCGATCCGGCGAAAGGCCTCGAAGTCGATGATGCGCGGATAGGCGCTGGCGCCGACCACGATCATCTTCGGCTTGTGCTCGTGGGCAAGCCGCTCGGCTTCTTCGTAGTCGATGGTCTGATTTTCCCGGGTTACGCCGTAAGGGACGATGTTGAACAGCTTCCCGGAAAAGTTGACCGGGCTGCCGTGGGTCAGGTGACCGCCGTGGGCGAGATTCATGCCGAGCACCGTGTCGCCCGGCTTCAGCGCGGTGAAGTAAACGGCCATGTTCGCCTGGGAGCCCGAGTGCGGCTGCACGTTCACGTGATCGGCGCCGAACAGCTCCTTCGCGCGCTCGATGGCGAGGTTCTCCACCACGTCGACGCAGTGGCAGCCTCCGTAGTAACGCTTGCCGGGGTACCCTTCGGCATACTTGTTGGTTAGCACAGAACCCTGCGCCTCAAGGACGGCCGGGGAGACGAAGTTCTCCGAGGCGATCAGCTCGAGATTGTATTCCTGGCGCTCAGTCTCATGCCGGATGACCTCCGCCACTGCCGGGTCGAATGTTTCCAGTACTGACATGTTGTTCTCCTAAATTTACCGGTTAGAAATGAAAACGGGACTTTTGGGAGTCCCGTTTTTCTTTTGGAGCATTGCTGCTTGACCAGTCCCTGTCTCTTGGCGCCACCGTGGGCAATTCAGGCGCCCTGCAGTTTCAACTCGTTCTCCAGGGCCGTGATCTTGTCGAGGCGCGCCTGGTGTCGCCCGCCGGCGAAGGCCGTTTCCAGCCAGGCGGTCACCATCTCGCGCGCCTTGCCTGCTTGCAGCACGCGCCCGCCGAGGACCAGTATGTTGGCGTTATTGTGCTCCTTTGCCATGGTCGCCATGAAGACGTCGGTGGCAAGCGCCGCTCGCACACCGGGAAACTTGTTGGCCACGATCGACATGCCGATCCCGGTGCCGCAAACGAGTATCCCCTTTTCTGCCGAGCCGGCCGAGACGCGCTGCGCCACAAGCTTTCCGAAGTCCGGGTAGTCGACCGAATCGCCGTTGCAGGGACCGAGGTCCTCGCAGGCTATCCCCTTCTCTTGAAGCAGGTTCCTGATCTCTTCCTTCAGTTCCAGACCGCCGTGATCGCTGCCAAGGAGTATCATGCTACACCTTCTTGAAGAGCAGCGAGGCGTTGGTGCCGCCAAAGCCGAACGAGTTGCTCATGGCGTACTCAACCTTGGCGTCGCGCGCCGTGTTCGGCACGTAGTCGAGCGTACAATCCGGATCCGGATCGGTGTAGTTGATGGTCGGGGGGACCACCGAGTTCTGCATCGCCATCAGCGCAAAGATCGCCTCGATCCCGCCAGCCGCGCCCAAAAGATGCCCGGTCATCGACTTCGTGGAGGAGACCATCAGCTTATCGGCATGGGTGCCGAATACGGAGCGGATCGCCATGGTCTCGTAGAGGTCGTTGAAATGGGTGGAGGTGCCGTGGGCGTTGATGTAGTCCACCTGCTCCGGGTTAACCTTGGCCGTGGAGAGCGCCATCTTGATGCAACGTGCAGCCCCCTCGCCGCCGGGGGCGGGGGTGGTCAGGTGATAGGCGTCGCCGGAAAGCCCGTAGCCTACCACCTCGCCGTAGATCTTGGCGCCGCGGCTCTTGGCCGCCTCGTATTCCTCGAGCACCACGATGCCGGCGCCCTCGGAAAGCACGAAGCCGTCCCGACCCTTGTCAAACGGCCTGGAGGCGCCGGTCGGATCGTCGTTGTTGGTGGAGAGCGCCTTCATGACGGCAAAGCCGCCTATGCCAAGCGGCGTCACGGTCGACTCGGTCCCGCCGGCGATCATGGCGTCGGCGTCGCCGCGCTTGATCATGTGGTAGGCGTCGCCTATGGAGTGGGTGCCGGTGGCGCAAGCGGAGACGGACGAGAGATTAGGCCCCTTCGCCCCGTACTTGATGGAGATGTGCCCGGGCGCCAGGTTGATGATCAGCATCGGGATGAAGAAAGGGGAAACCTTCTTGAAGCCTCCCTCCAGCATCGCCGAATGGTAGCGCTCGATGGCCGGAAGCCCGCCCAGGCCGGCGCCGACCAGAACGCCCACCCGCTCGGCGTTCTCCTCGTTGATGACCAGACCCGAGTCCTCCATGGCAAAATGGGCCGCGGCAAGCGAGTACTGGATGAAGAGATCCATCTTCTTGATCTCTTTCTTGTCGATGAAATCCTCGGCGACGAAATCCTTCACCTCGCCGGCGATTTTGACCGGCAGGTCGGAGGTATCAAAGCGGGTGATCGGCGCGATGCCGGACTTCCCCGCAACCAGGGCCTCCCAGTTCTTGCCGTTTCCGGTCCCAAGCGGAGAAACTAGGCCGACCCCTGTGACAACAACTCTTCTCATACTCTCAACTCCTTGAAATCTGAACTTTCATGGCGCCTGCGGGCCGCATGAAAAAGGGGAAGTAAACTCCCCCCTTTGCTGCTAGGTGTGATCGGTTATGTAGTCAATGGCATCCTGCACCGACTGGATCTTCTCGGCATCCTCGTCGGAAATCTCTATTTCGAATTCTTCCTCAAGGGCCATGACCAGTTCAACAGTGTCGAGGGAATCGGCGCCCAGGTCGTCCATGAAGGAAGACTCATTGTTCACCTGCGCTTCGTCAACACCGAGCTGCTCTGCCACTATCTCTTTAATGCGTTTTTCTATCGAAGCCATCTATACCACCTCCATTTGATTTGCAATGCCAGACGTTTTTGATTGATTAAGCTAGCTTAGTTTCATAGCATGAAAAAGGTATTTTGCAAAAGGTATTTTGGCGGCCAAAGCAAAAAAGGACGCCGCCCGGGCAATCACATGTACATGCCGCCGTTCACCGAAAGAACGTGTCCGGTGATGTAGGCTGCCCCGTCGGAAACGAGGAACAGCACGGCGCTTGCGATGTCGTCGCCGCTTCCGAGCCTCCCCATCGGGATCTGCTCCTGAAGCGCCTCCCTGGTCTTCTCGGAGAGCTCCTGGGTCATGTCGGTCTCGATGAACCCCGGTGCGACCGCGTTCACCGTCACGTTTCTTCTGGCAAGCTCCTTGGACACCGACTTGGTGAGCCCGATCATCCCCGCCTTGGAGGCGCAGTAATTGGCCTGCCCCGGATTTCCCATCTCGCCTACCACGGAGGAGACGTTGACGATCCTGCCGTAACGCGCCTTGGACATGAGCTTTGCGGCCTCGCGCGTGCAGTTGAAGGCACCCTTCAGGTTCACGTCCATCACGGCATCCCAGTCAGCCTCCTTCATCCTCAACAGGAGCCCGTCCTTGGTGATCCCCGCGTTGTTCACCAGTATGTCGAGACGTCCGAAGGCGGAGACCGCCTCCTTGAATAGCGCCTCCACCTCGGAGGCGACCGAGACGTCGACCTTCAGCGCCAGGGCTCGGCCTCCGGAGGCAACGATCTCGTCCGCTGTCCGTTTGGCCCCCTCCACCGTGGTGGCGGTGACGACGACTGCGGCGCCTGCCGCCGAGAGCTTCATAGCGATCGCACGGCCGATGCCGCGGGACGCCCCGGTGATGACTGCCACCTGCCCGTTCAAACTCATAGCGCCCCCTCTGCCAGAGCCTTCACTCCGGCTGCGTCCTGCACGTTGGCGGTTACCGCTTCTTTGCTGATCCTCTTCACCAGACCGGCCAGCACCTTGCCCGGGCCGATCTCCACGAAACCGGTGACCCCTGCGGCGGTCATCCGCTGCACAGAGTTGTCCCAAAGCACGGGCGAGCAGACCTGTTCCACCAAGAGCGGCTTCACCCGGGCGGGGTCGGCGTTCGGTTCGGCCTCCACGTTGGAGACCACCGGCGTCGCCAGGGGCCAGACCTCCACCGGCTCCAGGGCACCGGCCAGCCGCTCGGCGGCCTTCTCCATGAGAGAGCAGTGAAAGGGTGCGCTGACCGGCAGCAGCATCGCCTTGCGGAAGCCGCGTGCCTTGGCGATCTCGATGGCGCGGTTCACGGCGCCGGTGTGCCCGGCGATCACGATCTGGCCCGGGGAGTTGTAGTTTGCCGGAGAAACGACCTCGCCGCCTGCGGCCTCGGCGCAGATCTCCAGGAGCACCGCCGCCTCGACGCCGAGAATGGCCGCCATGGCCCCCACGCCGACCGGGACTGCATCCTGCATGAAGCTGCCGCGAGCCCGCACCACCCTCAGCGCATCGGCGAAGTCGAGGGCGCCCGAGGCGACCAGCGCGGAATATTCGCCGAGCGAATGTCCGGCAAGAAAAGCGGGGGTGACCGGCGACTCTTCCCTTAACACCCGCAAGGCGGCCACACTGGCGGCCAGGATGGCGGGCTGGGTGTTCGCGGTGAGTTTCAGATCCTCCTCCGGCCCCTCGTAGCAAAGCCGTGACAGCGAGAACCCGAGGGCGTCGTTCGCCTCCTCGAAGGTGCGCGCCGCCGTGCGGAAATTCTCCGACAGTTCGCGCCCCATGCCTGCGTGCTGGGAACCTTGACCGGGAAAGATGAATGCGTAGGTGTGCATTTAATACCTCAAAGTGAGCATTGCAAAAGGACCGGCTGCCTGCAGCGGCCCTTTTTAAAAGCCGATGAAATCGAGCCGGAAGTAGTCCCCCGATGAAAGGGGGAGCTAAGGGAGATCTGTTTCCAGCCGCGTCCTGCAGTCAGCAGCAGACCTGCTGCCGTGGCTGGATACTCCGGCCTACCAGCGCACCGCTGCCGCGCCCCAGGTGAGGCCGCCGCCGAAGGCGTCCAGCAGGACCAGATCGCCCTCCTTGATCCGCCCGCCGCGAGAGGCCTCGTCGAGAGCGATCGGAATGGAAGCGGCGGAGGTGTTGCCGTAGCGGTCGAGGTTGACGTAGACGCGGTCAGCACCTATGGAGAGTCTCTTGCCGACCGAATCGACGATCCGCTGGTTTGCCTGGTGCGGAATGAAGAGCGAGACGTCAGCGGTAGTGAGACCGTTTGCGGCCAGCGCCTCCAGGGCCACCTCGCCCATGGCGCGCACTGCGTACTTGAACACCTCGTTGCCGTGCATGGTGAGATAGACAAGCCGTTCATCCAGGTTCTGCTGGGTCGCCGGATTGCGGCTGCCGGCCCCCTTCTGGTACAGGATGTCCCAGTAGTTGCCGTCCGAGTGCAGGTGCGTGGAGAGGATGCCGCTTTCGCCCTCGACCGCTTCCAGAACGACCGCACCGGCGCCGTCGCCGAAGAGCAGGCAGGTGTTGCGGTCGGTCCAGTCGACGATGCGCGACAGCACCTCGGCGCCGATCACCAGCGCCTTTTTCACGCCTCCTGCGCACATGAACTTCTCGGCCGTGGCGAGGGCGTAGATGAATCCGGAACAGGCGGCGGAGACGTCGAAACAGACCGCGTTGGTCGCCTGGATGTTCTGCTGGACGATGCAGGCGGTGGCGGGAAAGGGGAAGTCAGGGGTGAGGGTCCCGACCACGATCAGGTCGATCTGGTCGGCGGAGACCCCTGCAGCCTCCAGCGCCTTCAGTGCCGCGGCGCTGGCAAAGGTGGAGGTGTACTCCCCCTCCACTGCGATGCGGCGTTCCCGGATCCCGGTCCTGGCTACGATCCACTCGTCGGTTGTCTCGACCATCCGCTCCAGGTCGAAGTTGGTCAGCACCTTCTCGGGAAGTGAGGAACCGGTACCGGTAATCTTTGCTCGAATCATGAAGCCACCCTTTCCTTTGCTGCGTCAGGCGCCTGGGCACCCTCCTGCTCGCGCACGGTTCCGGGGAAAGTTTCCTGCAGCTTTTCAGCCATACGGGAGTTGACCCCCTTACGCGCATAGTCATAGGCGAAACGGATCGCGTTCTTAATCGCCTTTGGATTGGAGCCGCCGTGGCATATCATGCCGACGCCATTGATCCCAAGCAGAGGCGCTCCGCCGTACTCGGCATAGTCTACGGTTTTTTTGAAATTATTGAAAGCCTTGCGGCAAAGGAGGTAACCTACCTGGGAAAGGAAGCTGCTTTTGATCTCGGCCTTCAGGATCTTGCCGATGGCGTCGGCGAGCCCTTCGGAGGTTTTCAAAACGACGTTGCCGACGAAACCGTCGCACACCACGACATCCACCGACCCGTTGAATATGTCCCGCCCTTCCACGTAGCCCACGTAGTTGAGAGGCTTCTCCCGCAGAAGAGTGCTGGTTTCGCGGGTGAGGTCATTCCCCTTGCTGGCCTCCTCGCCATTGGAAAGGAGACCTACCCGTGGGGAAGAGACCCCCATGGCGAATCTCGCGTACACCTCGCCCATGACGGCGAACTGCACGAGGTGGATAGGCTTGCAGTCGACATTGCCGCCGACGTCGAGTACCAGCGTTTTCCCGGACACGGTCGGCAGGATCTGGGCGATGGCCGCCCGATCGATCCCCTTCATCCTTTTCAGCACGAACATACCCGCCGCCATGGTGGCCCCGGAGTTCCCCGCGCTGACGACGGCAGCCGCCTCGCCTCCCTTCACCAGCTCGAAGGCCACGCGTATGGAGGAGTCCTTCTTCTTGCGCACCGCATCCGAGGCCGAGTCGTGCATGCCGACCACTTCGCTTGCGTGCCAGACGGTGATATCCAGACCGGTGCAGTCGTGGCGGGCAAGCTCCGCCTGCACCCTGTCAAGGTCTCCGACCAGAGTGACCGGCACCCCGAACTCTCTGGCCGCAGCTACTGCACCTTCTACTTCAACATGAGGGGCGTTGTCGCCCCCCATCACATCGACAGCAACTCTCATATAACCCCTAGGCAGCGGATTCCGTACAGTTACGACAGCAGTGAAGCCGAAGGGCCTACAGCTCTTCGGACTTCAGCACCTGACGGCCTTTGTAGGTGCCGCAGGAAGGGCAGACGCAATGCGGGAGCTTGGGGGCCTTGCACTGGGGGCAGGTCGAAACAGTCGGAGGAGTCAGAAAGTCGTGGGCACGCCTCATATTTTTGCGCGATTTGGAGGTCTTCTTCTTAGGTACAGCCATGGTAATTCTCCTTTTTACTTTTCTATCTTGATCTTCTTCAGGGCAGCCATCTTCAAATTAATCTCGCCGCGGTCGCAACCGCACTCTGCTACGTTCAGATCCGCGCCGCACTGCGGGCAAAGGCCCCGGCACGTCTCGCTGCAAAGCGGCTTATATGGGACCTCAAGCATGACCTGCTCGGCCACCTCGTGGTCCAGGTCAATCTCGTCGCCGGTATAGGAGGCGGAAATCAGTTCCTCATCGCTCAGCTCTACTTCCTCGTCCAGATCCTCCCCTTTCGATTCCGTGTAGAATATGGTGAACTCGGAGGAGATCGGCAGCTCATATTCGGCGAGGCAGCGCGAGCAGGAGAGACGGACGGCGCTTGCTACCGTGCCGGCCGCCCGCACATGGCCGTACTCCCAGACCGCTGAGACCTGGGCGCGGACCGGCGCCGTAAAGCTGCATTCGCCAGCCGTTTCCATCTCAGCCAGGCTCGGATAGTGGGACGCGGGCTCCTCTTCGCTGAGGTCAACCTGCATTCTTTTCACCTTATCGATAGCTATCTTCAAAGGATGGTGTCCCCCTTTTTCAAAGTTTCTCAGTATATAGATGGAGTCTATTTTGTCAAGGTAAATCTAAGGAGCGTGGACGAGGGATCATGGGCAGGTAAACCCGGCAAAACAGCGGTTTCCGAAGTCCCAGTCCCCGATCCTACCAGCCGGTTCCGCCCATGCGGTAGTCGACGCTTACCCCGCTGTCAGCACGGGAAAGCGCCCCCAACTGCTCCGCCGTGGTTTCAACCAGCAGATCGAATACCGGGGTCTTCTTCTTGGGAGGGCGGATCACCGCCGGTTCCCCCTCGATCCCGCCCAGCCGCCCGGCCTCCGCGATGGCGTCTTGCAGCGTCCCGATCCGGTCGACAAGCTTGAGCGCCAGGGCCTGCTCTCCGGAAAAGATCCTGCCGTCCGCGATCAGCCTCACCTCTTCTACCGGAAGCCTCCTCCCCTCGGCGACCGCACGGATAAACTGCCCGTGCGTGCTGTCGATCACCCCCTGCAACATCTGTCTCTCGTCAGCCGTCATGGCCCTGACCGGCGAGCCGGCATCCTTGAACTTTCCGGTCTTCAGGGTGAACGCCTTCATGCCGACCTTCCCCATCAGCCCTTCGATGTTGGAGAATTTCATCAGCACCCCGATGCTTCCGGTGATGGTCCCGGGATTGGCAAAGATGAGCGAGGCGGGGGCGGACACATAATAACCGCCTGAGGCCGCAACACTCCCCATGGATACCACCACCTTCTTCACCTTGGCAAGCCCCCCCACCTCCGCCGAAATCTCCTGGGAAGGCCCCACTACCCCGCCTGGCGAGTCCACCCTCAGAACGACAGCCTTTATCCGCTTGTCCTTTTTCAGTACGCGCAGCTGCCGGACCGTATCCTGTCCATCGACGATGACCCCTTTTATCTCGACCAGTCCGACCCCCTCGCCGGCCAACTGGTCGGCGTCGCCGAAAAGGGCCGTAATGATGCCGATGCAAACGACCAGCAACAAAAGCATTCCCCCGACAAGAAGCGCACTCCAAAGCAGCCACCTGTTTTTCATTTACCCTCCGGACCGGATGTTAAGTCTGCGGCTCGCTTGCCGATCGGACAAAAGCGGGTGTGGCATTAATTCGGCCCAAGCAGAGATTTAACTTGTCATAACGAGGTGCATTATTATATGGCTATAATTCCCTGTCCGGCGGAGACGACAGTCCGGGACAACGGGATCAACTGTACACCATATATGGTCTGCACAAAATAGAAAACCTGCAACAGCCAGCCGGATCTCGCGGTGACCGACTAATCAGCAGCTGCATTAGAGGAAATATGAAACTACTGGTAATCTCTGACAGCCACGGAAACTACGCGCACGCGTTCAAGGCGCACCAGTTAGCCGGTCCGGTGGATCATATCATCCATTTAGGAGACGGGGCAGACGATGCACGCATGCTGGAGGAGGTGCTGGAGGTGCCGGTGCACCGGGTGGCGGGAAACTGCGACTTAGACGCAAAGCTGCCGCGGGAGCTGACCCTGGAGTTCGCTCACTGCCGTGTTTTCATGACCCACGGCAACATGCATTTAGTCAAATCGGGGTTGAAACAGCTGATCAAAAAAGGGATCGAGGTGGGTGCGAAGGTTGTCCTTTACGGTCATACGCATCTGCCGGCCGTCGACACGGCGGAAGGGATGCTTTTGGTAAACCCGGGGGCGCTCAAGAAGGGGTTTCCGGGCAGCTACGCGATCATCACCCTGGAAGCTGCGCGGGCGCGGGCCGAAATCTTCGCCCTCTGAGCCGCGTCAGCAGCCGCAGCCGCAGTTATGGCAGACTTTGCGGTTCTCGTCGTCCGGGGGAACGGTCTCCGGCGCGAAGGCGATCCGGTTCACCGCACGTCTGATATCCTCCAGCGGGTCCAGGTGCGGGCTCTTCCCTATCACATGGCCGATGCAGATATTGGCAATCCCGTCGGACGGGGACGCGATCCTGATGGCGTTCAAGAGATCCGCGTAGCTTGCCACGTCGATCAGCTGACTGTCATCTTCCAGACGTTCGAGTTGAATGCCGAAGCGTTCCAGTTCCCGGGCCAGCTCCGCGAAGAACAGCTCGAAGGAGGCGCCCGTCAAGACCTTTTCCCAGACCGGCCTGCTGTTTTTTCGTCCGTAGCAGGTCAATCGCATACCCTTTCCCATCTCAACCTCTCTCTTATTGGGACTGGTGATCGGGGACCGGTAAAGGTCGTCCCCAGTCCCCGTTAGTTCGCCGCCGCTTTTCTCTGCATGGAGGTGAAGATCATGTCCAGCACCGCCTTTTGCTTTGCCTCGTACTTGTTCAAGACGGCCAGACAGGTCCCCATCGGGAACTGCTCGTGCAGGTAGTCCGAATCGCGTCCGGAAAGGATCACGATCCTGTTCTTGTCCAGCCCGGCAGATACGGCATAGCTGAAGATCTTGGTCCCGTCCAAAACCGGCATCTCCAGATCGACCAGCAAAAGGTCCACAGCTTCATCCTTCAGGATGGCGATCGCCTGGAAGGGATCCGTACAAACCTCCACCTCAAGCAGCGGGTAAAGTGATTGAATCTTCTCCCGTAAGGCGGCGAGAAACGGTGCGTCATCGTCAACGATCAGAATTTTTCCCATCGACACCTCAACTTGTTACTTAAGGACCCGGGTCGCCGCAGAGAGGACCGGGAATGGCACCTGCAGGTCGAGTGTTTTCGCGACCTTCAGGTTCACGATCAGGTCGACCCGCTTCGGGGTGGCGACCGGAATCTGGGACGGCTTCTTTCCTGCCAGAATGCGCGCCGCGAACTCGGCGGCCATCTGCCCCTGCTCGGCCGGGTCCACCTCCATGGAGAGGAGGGCACCTTTTTGGGCCGCTCCCGGCATCTGGGATATGACCGGGATCTTATGCTCGCCGGCCCGATGCACGATCTTTTCGAAGCCTCGGCTGCCGGCTGTGCACTCGGAGACGTAGATGCAGCCGACGCGGGCGGCAAAAAGCGAGGCAAGCGCCGCATCCAGTCCGCTTGCCCCGGTCAGATTCACCTCGCGCAGGGTAAGTCCCGACTGCGCCGCGATCTTGCGCGCCTCTTTAAGCTGCACCAGCGACCCCTCCTCGCGTTTGTTGTAGATCACGCCGAGGGAGCGGGTCGGCGTTAGCTCCATCGCCGTCCTGATCAGGGTGACAAGCGGTGTCTTTGAGCTCATCCCGGCCATGTTGCGACCGGTGGAGTGCATGCTCTTGGAGAGGCCGGTTTCCACCGGACCGTAGACGTCGGCGAAAACGATCGGTATGCCGTCCACCTCGTGCAGTGCCGCAAGGGCGGCGGAAGCTCCGTAGGCAATGATGATATCCGCGCCGATTGCGTTGAACTTCCGTATGCTGTTGGCCCAGGAGATCGAGTCCGGATTCGGTGTCTGGGTGATTACCTCCACGTTGCTCTGGTCGTACCCCTTCAAAACCAGCGCCTTGGTGAAAGCCTTGTGGGCTTCCCGGTAGCGAGGGAGGTCGCAGGTCAGGATCGCTGCCACCAGCTTACTGGAGGCGCGGGAGTCCGACGCAGGGGCAATTGCGGCCAGGACGAGCAACAGCAGTATAATACGGATAAGTGTCAGGGAGCTACCTCTTCTCACCAGCTGGCCGCCACACCAGCCAGGATCATGTGCACGGTGCCGTTGTACAGGCTGCTGGCAGCGTTTTCCTCATTGTAGTCCCTAACGGAGTACTCCAAAGAGCTGGACAGCACCCGGGTAAAGCGGTACTCGCCACGGGCGGACAGCAAGCTGATTACCGACTGCTGGCTGCTCAGTTCCCGGATGCCGGCCGTGTCGCCGTCGACACCAAACACCGTCGACTGCGGCGCAAAGGCGGAGCTGGACCTCACCTGCTGCAGCATGAGCGAGAGGTCGAGTTTTTCGTCCAGCGCGTAGGAGGCGTTCATGCCATAGACGTGGGACCGGCTGAAAAACTGGGAAGCGGCCTCGCTGCCGGGAACAAACGAGGTAAAAAGGACCGGCTGATCCACCCGGCTCTGCAGATAGGCGTAGTTGGCGCCGAGCGTCAGCCTGGCACAAGGCGCAAACCAGGCACCCAGATTCGCGTTCTCGCTGCGCCGGTCCCGCGAGATAAGCGGGTAGGCGGTGTGGATTAACGGGTCCAACGGGTCCGGCGGGAAATCGACCAGGAACCTCTGGATCTCGTCGTTCGACTCGCGCCGGACAAGCACGTTCGCCGTGGCGCCCCAGCGGTTGCTGAGCGTGTAGCTGGTCAAAAACCTCCCCTCGTGCCTTTTCTCAAAGGAGGAGCCGTAAGAGGGGTGATCCGTCGCGGTATAGCTGTAGTTGGCATTCATCCGCAGCCCCTTCAGGGGGCGGTAGTAAAGCGCCAGCGACCCCATGCGGGTGTCGGAGCTTTCCGGGAGCAGCCAGCTGGTCTGGGAGGGAAATTCCGAAACATGGTCCCTCTTCAGGAACTCGGCCCGGTACTCGCCAACCAGCGACAACTGTCCGCTCGGGCGGTAGGAGAAGGTCGCCGAGACCAGGTCCTTGGTGCTGTCGACCGGCGGCCTCGGCTGTTCGAGATTCACGAAATGGAGGGAGGTGAGCGGGCCGCGGCTGCCGTTATCCAGCTCCTGGCGGCGGTACTTGAGGGCCGCCGTGTACTCCTTGCTGGGGGTGTAGACCAAATCTCCCGCCGCGTTCTGCAGATGGACGGTCGCATGCCTGATGCCGCGCGTATCTGAGAGCCGGGAGAGATTTTCGCGCTCCTCTATGCTGTAGGAGCCGGAGCCTACCAGGCCGCCGGACAGCGAGGAGTGCAGCTTGACCGTATGGGAGATGAAGCGGCTGTCGGGATCCTCGTTGTGCTGCTGCGGGCCGCCTGCCGTCTCGGGACGCGCCACGAAATTGGCGACCGGCGTCGGTATGCTGTCCTTGAAGGTCCTGACCCGGAAGTCATAGATGACATCCAGCGGGCCGAGATGGGCGTCCACCCCGAGACGTCCTTCCTGGGTCTGGCGATCGACGCCGCGTGCCGTCGCGTACAGAGTGTTCGGGGTACCCGCAAAGGAGGTGTCCGCGAAGCGCTGCTGAATGGTCCCTTCCTTCAGATGCCGCCAGTAGCCGAGATTCACGTGCAGCGGGTAGTTGTGCAGCCGGTAGCGAAAGTCGGCGCTCTCCTGAACGAAGCTCACGCCGTAATCGGCGGAGGAATCCAGCTGCCTTGGCGTATAGAGCGAAGTACCCACGTTGAATTCATCGGTAAAGAGAAGTTCCCGGTCCAGGTTGTGAAAGAGCGATTCCGTCCTCAGGTGCAGGCGGTAGTCGCCCCGGTAGTCCAACAGCAGGTCGCCGTGGTAGTCGTGCTCGTTAAGGAAGAACCCCTCAAGCTCCAGGTTGGTGTCCTTTTCCAGATGCCGGTAGAAGAGGCCGCCGCTGCGGCTTGAGTGCAGGAATCCGTACTCCAGCGCCCGGCCGCCGAAGCCGTCGCGCACCACAAAGTTGTAGCCGAGGCTCCCCCCCTTTTGCTCCAGACTCTCCACCTGGCGCTCATCATCCGGGCTGACGGCAGTGTCGGCAGCCGTCACCATCCGGTCCGGCTCCCCGGCCGCCTCCCAAAGTTCTTCCTCTGCCGCGGCCACGCCGCCCGAGGCAAGCAGCAGCAAAACCAGCTGTGAAATTATGGTAGTTGCGAGAACGCGCGCTCTGTTCACCATCCGGCTCCTTTAGCGGTTCACTGACGCAGCGTGCCCCTGCCCGTGCCAGCCTGAGAGGGGGTATCGGTGCCGTGGACCTGTGAATGGCAGTCCGTGCAACGGTTGGTGAAGAGCTCTTTTACACCGGGCGTGTTCAGCGCGAGGTGCCCCGAGTGGCACTGCAGGCAGAGAAACGGCAGCGAGGCGTTCAGCAGGTTGTTGTTGACCGAGCCGTGCGGGGTGTGGCAGTTCATGCAGTTCTCCGTAACGTCGCCGTGCTCGAAGGCGAAGGGACCCTGCTTTTCCATATGGCACTTCGTGCAGGTCTCTTTTGGCGAGGTCCCCTTGAGAAGCTTCTCCAGGGTGGAGCCGTGCACCTCATGGCAGTCGGCGCAAACCATCTTCTTCTCGCGCAAGGGGTGATGGGAAAAGAGGGAATTCTCGCCCCTCACCTGGGGATGGCAGCCATAGCACATCTCCGACATCTCCTCGCGGCTCACCTTCTGCTGGGGCCCCTTGTGCAGCTTGTGACAGTCAAAGCAGCTCACCTCGTTCATCGCGTGGCTGCTCGCGTTCCAGTGTACCAGTGCAGGTATGGAGGCGGCTGAGTGGCATTTGAGACAGATGAGGGACTGGGCCTGGGCGGGGAGGTGCATGATGTCGAGGAACTTGGTGGTGTCGCATTTCTTCTTCAGGGCCGTATTCATCTCACGGTCGTCGTCAAGTTCGGCGATGGCCAGACTGCCCGGCCCGTGGCACGACTCGCAGTTCACAAGCGGCAAGCCCGTCTCCGGCGTTATCTGTTCACCGTGCACGCTGTGGCTGAAGTCGTCGGTGAGCTTGTCGTGGCTGTGGCATTTGGAGACGCAGTTATTGGTGCCGACATACTCGGCGTCCAGCCTCCCGACGATCATCCTCTCATACTCGCGCATCGGCAAGAGCGGCTTGCTCAGCTTCAACTCCGCGCACGAGACGCAGATGAGACAGAGGGCAGCCGTGAGAATCCTGAGCTCGATGCGGCGAAGCGCGCGGGCCATTGACATCTACTCTCCCCTTATCCCCTTGGTGGTCGTGTAGATGAACCCGCGCACGATCGGATTTTCGCTCCGTTTGATCTCGCGCGGGGTGCCGATTTCCACGATGCTGCCGCCGTGCATCATGGCGATGCGATCGGAGATGTAGAGTGCGAAATTGAGATCGTGGGTGACGATCACCGTGGTATTCTTGGTGCTCTCTTTCAACTTCAGGATGGTGTTGGCCAGTTCGTCCGTGGTGACAGGGTCGAGTTCGGCGGTCGGTTCGTCGTAGAGGATAAGGTCCGGGTTCATGGCGAGCGATCGGGCGATCGCCACCCGCTTTTTCATCCCGCCGGAGAGCTCCGAGGTCCGCAACTCCTCCTTGCCGGTAAGCCCCACCATCTCGAGCTTCTCCCTGATGATCTCCCGGATCCGCTGCTCCTTGCAGACCCTCTTCTCCCGAAGCCAAAGCCCTACGTTCTCGCCCACGGTGAGCGAATTAAAGAGCGCCGACGACTGGAACACCATGCTGTAGCGGTAGTCGCGGATGGCCGCCTCGGCCTTTTCCGCGAAGATCGGGATGTCGTCTATGTAGATCTCGCCGCTGTCGGGGGTCTCCAGTTTCACGACATGCTTCAACAGCACGCTTTTGCCGGTCCCCGAGGGGCCGATGATGCAGAACGTCTCCCCTGCAAAGATCTCCAGGTTGATATCCCTCAGCACATGGTTTGCGCCGAAATATTTATTGAGCCGTTCCACCCGGATTCCCACCCCCCTCGTGTCATGGAGATTTACCGGGAGGTGGCCGTTTTCCTGGTGGAAAAAAGACGCTGACAGTCCGTGCATTAATTTGGCAAACACTCTTATTCCTTGGCAAAGGACTTGGCGCGACAAGGGGCGCTGCTTGAGGACGACCCCCTGCTTTTGTGCGAAAGGAGCATGGCGCGCTATCGATAAAGAAACGGCGCCCATAGTAACAGACAAGGGAGCTGCCTGGCAAGCGGAGAATCTTTGATGCCGCTAACACAGTACAGGTGGCAATGGATGAGTTTGGCGAATTGGCGTGTCCTTGACCTGCAACAGTGCAGCAGGACAACAGGCACAGTATGAGTGGCGAAGCTGCAGGTTCCGCCGGTTCAGTGTTGCCAATCGCCAAAGCGTCGCAGAATCGTCCCGTGCCGCTCCCCCCAAGGTTTACCCAGAGGATCGGCTCAGGAAGGGTAACCGCCCGAAAGCCTTAAAAAAGCCAGGGAGAGGTGTTGTCGAAGCGGCGTCTGTTAGCAAGGATATAGACGTTCAGCAGCATGAGGACCAGGGTCGCCGCAAGCGTGCTGAAGCGCAGGTCCCCCTGGGAGATCGGCACGCCAGCCAGCCGCGCATATTCTTCGGCAGAAAGCAGGGCGAGATTGACAAGCGCGTTGCAGATGTCGAGCAGGTTGTAGGCGATCAGCAGCCAGAGTGTTAGGCGTTGCCGCTTCAGGACGCCGATCACAAGGTACAAGGAGATGATGCTGTCGGCAAATACCAGGCAGTCGCCCGCCCTTCCCTGGTAGAAACTCCCCATGAAAGGAAACGGATAGCCGTAGCTGGAGACGGCAAGCAGCAGGGAGAAGAGGTAGGCTGCGGCAAGCGGCAAGAGCGCGAAGGGGCGGCCTTTGCCTTGACCCGCCCTCAAAGCCCCGCTCCCGGGCGGTGTCCCGGCGCGCATGCGGCTGCAGCTTTCAACTGTTCACCAGCTTGTAATGCTCCTTCAGCATGCAGCGGTCCATCACCACGGCAAGCCCGGCAGCCTCCGCCCTGGTCGCCGCAGGCTCATTGATGACTCCTTCCTGCATCCAGACGACCTTGGCCCCTTTGGCAATCGCCTGCTCCACAATCTCCGGAACGAATTCGGAGCGGCGAAAGACATCGACGATATCCACCCGGTCCGGAACCTCGGCAAGCGTTCGGTAGCACCGCTCGCCCAGGATCTCCTGACAGGAGGGGTTCACCGGAATGATGCGAAAGCCCGCCCTCTGCAGGTAGGCCGCCACTTCGTTGCTCGGCTTTCCCGCCTCAGGCGACAGGCCTACCACGGCGATGTTTTTGTAGCTGGTGAGCATTTCCTTGATTTGCTGGTTTCCCATAGGACCTCCGGAGCAGGTAGAAAGCGGTAAGCCGTCTCCCGTTCACGGCGACGCTTCGCCAGACGCGCGCAGCAAACAGGACGAACAGGAAGTTATCATGCATAGTCTATCAACTGCGCTGGGTGCTGCAGGTCCTTACCTCTTCCTCATGCCGCTGATGGCGACGAAGAAGAAAATAACCAGCATCACCCCCGCGATGAAGATCCAATCCGCCGGTGTAAAGTCGGCCATTCCTACCTCCTATCCTTCGAGTTTTTCCAGGGCGTTTTTCGCCTCTGCAAAGTCCGGGTTCATCCTGAGCGCCTGCCGCAGATAGCTGCGCGCATCCCCCTGGGCGCCCATGTCGATACAGCAAAGGGCAAGCAGGTAGGGGACCTCCGGCATCGGGAACTCGCAGGCGAAGCAGGCGTCCGTCATGACGTCTGTCAGGATGGCGGCGGCCTCCCGGTAGTCTCCCTCACCCTGCAAAAAGAGCGCGCCGGCGATCGCCTCAAGGTAATCTACCGCAGGGACCCGCGGCAATTCGCCCTTGTCGATTCTCTCCAGCCGCGCGTTCAGTTCAGCGACAACCGGTGCGGAAACCTGTGGCAGTAACTGCCGCCAAAGCGTAGCCGCCTTCTGGTACTTGCCGAGCAAAAAAGAGACCTCCGCCAGCATTGAGGCTGTCTTCGCCTCGGCTGGAGCCAGCTGCAGCGCCCGGTCGAGGTACCCCTCCGCCTGGAAAAGCGTCACGGTGGAGAGGTGCAGCGCCGAGAAGCGGCACCCCTTCTCCAGGAGCGTCGCGCCGATTTCCTGCGGGAAGTGCCCATTCTGCGGCTCCATGAGCGCGAAGATCCGCAGCAGCTTCACCCGCCGGTCCAGATAGGGGACCTCCACGTCCTTCTCGCCGAGCATGAGGATGTGGCTTGCCAGCTCCGAGACGTAGTGCGGGTACCCTTCCTTTAAGAGCGCCGCGTAGTATGCGCAGTGCAGGCAGCCGGGGTCGGTGCGAAGCGCCTGGTAGACGCCGCGCCCCAGGGGGTCGTAACCCGGAAGGTCCCCGTCCAGCGCCTGGCAGTCCTCCTCCAGAAGGGGCAGGGGAACCGGCTCAAGGCGAAGCGTCACCTTGCCGTCCAGTCCGCTCACGACGCCCCCCTCGGGAGGGGTATGGTAGATGATCCCGGCAATGGGAGTTGGTTCCTGCATGCTGCGGCCCTCCTTTATCGTTCCCGGCCGGGGAAGGTGTCGATGCCGGCCTGCACCCCGACCGTCTTGTATATCCGCACCCCGTCCCAGGGTTCGTCCATGATGCCGTCGTGAATAGCCCAGCTGCGGCCGAGCACGCTCTTCTCCATGCCGCGGCGCCTGAAGGGGGTTGAGCCGTCCAGCCGTTCGAACAGCAACCCGCCCGGGGAAAATCCCGCATCGATCTCCTGCATCAGCCTTTTTCCCACCACGTAATCGAAACCGTACTTCTCGTAGCGGATCGCGTTGTCGTAGGTGAGCGGCTCGGCAACGATCAGTTCCATGCCGAGGCTGTCCGTCAAACGCTCCAGAAGGGGGAGGAACTCGCCGAACATCCGCATGCCGCGCCGGGTCTGGTTCGGGAAGAGCCCCGCCGCCATCGCCCGTTGCTCCTCGGGAAGGTTCCGCCCCAGGGTGGCGAACAGGTTGTCGCGCCCCTCCAGGTCCAGGTCCACGTCGAAACGCGGCGCCGCGGGGTCTGCGATGTTGCAAAAGGAGAGCTCCATCTGGCCATGCTGGGTGTCGCAAAGCTCCAGAAAGAAGACCGGGTCCCGGTCCGCCGGCCGCACGCGTGCCTGTATCCGCAAAAGTCGCAGCCCCTCGGGGGCGATGATCTCCAGCGTCCCCTCCCGCATCTCCAGGAACTCGCGCAGGCGTTTTGGCAAAAGCGAGCGGTAGATCCCCTCCTTCTCTGGGGGGAGCAGGCGGTTGATGTCATAGAGGGAGTAGAGCACGCTCCGCCGGCTGTCCCTCAACGGCTCATTTCCGGGTATTTTTGACATGGTCACCGATCAGAACCGGGAAGATGTTGGCGCGCACATAGGCGATGCTCTTCTCCACCGCGTCCAGTGCCGCGTTGCGCTCATCGTCCTGAGCCCAGTGCATGGCGTCCAGCAGCATGCTGTGGGGAAAACCAAGCTGAGCGATCAGCATGGCAAAGGAGGCGGGGAGCCTCGGAGAAAGCTCACGGTCGTTCATGACGGCCCAGGCGATGGTCCAGGCCCGGGCCACGTTCATCATGTCGTATCCGCCGCCGCCCACGGCGACCCAGGGGATCTGCAGGGCGCGCAGCTTTCTCATGATGTAGGCGTAAGCGTGGGTGGTGACCTCCAGGGAGCTGAGCGGGTCGGTCCTGAAGGTGTCCGCGCCAAGCTGGGTAAATAGTACGTCGGGATCGAAGGCCGCGATCAGCGGATAGGCGATCTCGTCAAAGGCTTTCATGAACAGGGCGTCGTCCGTGTGGGCCAACAGCGGCAGGTTCACGGAAAAGCCTTTGCCGGCCCCCTCGCCCGTTTCCGATTCGAAACCGGTCCCCGGAAAAAAGTATATCCCGCTTTCGTGCAGCGAGATGGTAAGCACCCGGTCCGTGTCATAGAAGGCGCTTTGCACCCCGTCGCCGTGGTGGGCGTCGATGTCCAGATAGACTACCCGCTTGCCGCGGGCCAGCAGGTAGTTGATGGCAACCGCGGCGTCGTTTAAGTAAGAGAAGCCGGAGGCACGGCTCTGCTGGGCATGGTGCCAGCCGCCCAGCGGGTTGAAGGCGGCTGCAAACCCCTCTTCGGCGACCAGCCTGGCGGCTTCCAGGGTCCCGGAGACCCCGAGACAGGCCCAGTCGTAGACACCGGGGAAGACCGGGTTTTCCAGGTCACCAAGTCCGAAGCGAAAGTCGGCCCTCGGCTCGCTGGCAGCGCTGAACTCGTGGAGTCTTTCCAGGTATTCGGAGGAGTGGACGCCTAAAAGCTCCTGCCGGGTCACCTCCCGCGGGGAGCGAAGCTCCATGGCCGGCAGTTCCAAAAGCCCGTACGCCTCCATCAGGTCGCGCGCCAGCCGGTAGCGTTGCACCTTGAACGGGTGCTGTTCTCCGTAGCAGTAGCCCCCGAGCTCGGCGCAGGTGATGAGTGCGGTCTTACGAGACAATAGACCCCCCGGGCCGTTTTCCCGAATGAATTTACCCCCTGACGCCCGGCAGGTCAACCACTAATCCTGCTCATCCATTAGGCAAGGCAGCACATTTTTTAGGCAGTAAAAACCGGCCATTTGACGCATCAGTCGAGCGTCTCTGCGTGATTCCGGCTGGATAGCGTTTTGGCAGAGAGCTTGCTAGATCACCACGCCTTCCGAAAAAAGGGGGCCATTACCAACGGAGGTAATTTAAATGAACGGGATGTCAACGCCGACACCACTTGGCAACAGCAGCGATGTGCTTTTTCTCATGCTCGGAGCGGTGATGGTCTTCGCCATGCACGCGGGCTTTGCCTTTCTAGAGGTCGGCACGGTACGCAAAAAGAACCAGGTGAACGCCTTCGTGAAGATCCTGACCGACTGGTCGGTCTCCACCGTGGTCTATTTTCTGATCGGCTTTCCTATCGCCTATGGCATAAGCTTTCTGAAACCGGTGAAAGAGCTGCTGGGTGACAACCAGGGGTACGACATCACCCATTTCTTCTTCCTGCTCTGCTTCGCAGCCTGCATCCCGGCCATCATCTCGGGCGGCATCGCCGAGCGGGCCAAGTTCTGGCCGCAGGTGACGGCCGGAGCGCTTTTTGCCGCCTTCAGCTACCCGATCTTCGAGTCGCTCATCTGGGGGAAGAACAGCTCGCTCTTGCAGGACTTCTTCAAGCGTACGGGGGGCGCCGAGTTCCATGACTACGCGGGGTCGGTGGTCGTGCACTCCATCGGCGGGTGGCTGGCACTCCCCGCCATCCTGATCCTGGGACCGCGCCTTGGGCGCTACGTGAGGGGGAAGTCCCACCCGATCCCGGTCAGCAATATCCCCTTTCTCGCCCTCGGTTCCTGGATCCTTGCCATTGGCTGGTTCGGCTTCAACGTTATGAGTGCCGGTCACCTGGAGAAGATCTCCGGCGTCGTCGCGGTCAACTCACTGCTCGCCATGGTGGGTGGTGTGCTGGCAGCACTGGTCGCCGGCAGGAACGACCCCGGCTTCGTGCACAACGGCGCGCTGGCCGGACTGATTGCGGTCTGCGCCGGCTCCGACATCATGCACCCGCTGGCAGCCTTTGCGACCGGTGCCATAGCGTCCGTCATCTTCGTGTACGGCTTCCACATCGAGCAGGAAAAGCTGAAGATCGACGACGTGCTGGGTGTCTGGCCGCTGCACGGCCTGATCGGTTCCTGGGGCGGAATCGCGGCCGGCATTTTCGGCCAGGAGGCTCTGGGCGGCCTGGGGGGGGTCACCCTGCTCTCCCAGCTGATGGGCACCCTGGCAGCCATCGGCTTCGCCCTCGTCAACGGCTTCCTGGTCTACGGCATCCTCTCCAAAACAGTCGGCATCAGGCTCGACCCGGAGGCCGAATTCGCCGGGGCGGACCTCTCCATCCACCACATCGGCGCCTACCCGGAAGACCACATCCGCTAATCGGAGGCAGTATCACACAAGCAGTATCTAAAAGGCCCAGAAGGGCCTTTTTTACTTTGATATTTGACAGGAAGCCGGTATTATCTCAGAATCAATTAAGACAAACTAATTACCCGTAAAAGGTCGACTCCATCATGAAAAAGCCTTTAGGAGAATTACTGATCGAGTCCGGCATTATCACAGTCAAGACCCTCGAGCGTGCCCTGAACAGACAGCACGGGAGCGGTAAACGGCTGGGAGCGGTTCTTGACGAAATGGGGGTGATCACCCAGGAAGAACTGATCGAGGCGCTGGGACAACAGTTCGGACTGGAGACCGCCAGGGAGATCGCCTTGCAAAGTTACCCGGATGATCTGCTCGAACTGATACCGGAGGAGATCGCCCTCGGCAAGCTCGTTTTCCCGCTCAAGCAGCAGGAAGGGGTACTGTCGGTGGCCATCACCGACCCGTTGGACTCCGGCACCATAGAGCTTCTGGAGAAGCGGAACTCCACGCGGGTAGTCCGGGTACTGGCCACCAGGGAAGACGTGCTGGGCGCCATCAGACAGCACTACCTGCGGGGTGAGCTTGTCAGCAATAACTCGCTGAAGATCCTGATCGTGGACGACTCGACCGAGGTCACCTCAGACCTGCAAGGGGCGCTCAGGAAGGAGGGTTACCAGGTGCTGACCGCAAACGACGGTATCGAGGGATTAAGGATTGCCTTTTCCCAGACACCGGATCTCATTCTTTGTGACGCGGCGATGCCGAGGATGGACGGCTATGCGCTGATGCGCGCCATCAAGGCCAACCCGACCAGCGCCGGCACCCCGATGATCCTGCTCACCACCAAGACCTCGCCGGAGGAGGAACACCGGGCCCTTAAATCCGGCTTCCACGACTTCATCGCCAAACCGATGATGACCATCCGCATCGTATCCCGCGTCAGGCGTGCCTTCGAGATCGTGCAGCAGGTCAGGCAGCGCGAGGAGGCCCCAGCCGCCTGAGTGGCTCTAAGTGTAGCCTGGCTCCTGTCACTCCAAACGTTCTCGTCCATTTCTCGTCCATTTCTCGTCCATTTCTCGCTCCCCGTTCCGCCCAGTCCCTTGCGCTCGCGGGCAATCCCCGTCCTCCAGCTTGCTAGCGCGCTACCTCAAAGAAAGCTCGGCCAAGGCGGCTGTGAATATTTCCAGCGCCTCCTCCAGCTCGGACGAGCTGACGTTCAGGGGGGGAATAATCCGCGCCACGTTTCGCTTCAGGCCGCAGCCGATGATGATCAGCCCCTTGGCGAGACACTCGTCAATGAGGTCGGTGCAAAGTCGGCCGTCCGCGTCGCCGGCTGCATCCACGAACTCGACTCCGATCATGCAACCCATGCCTCTCACCTGGCCGATTCGCGGGTTTTGCGAGGCAAGGTCCTGCAGGAAAGAGAGCAGGCGGGAACCCGCCGAAAGAGAGGCCTCCAGCAGCGCCTCCTCCCTGATCACCTGGAGCGTCGCCATTGCCGCAGCACAGCTGACCGGATTGCCCCCAAAAGTGGTGCCGTGGGCACTGTGGTCCCACTTCTTCATGACTTCCCGGGAGGCGATCACGGCGGAGAGCGGAAAACCCGAGGCAACGGCCTTAGCGACCGTAAGAACGTCGGGAACCACCTCGGCATATTCGCAACAGAACCACTTGCCGGTCCTCCCGACACCTGACTGCACCTCGTCGAAGATGAGCAGGATGCCGTACTGGTCGCAGATGGCACGCAAGCCTTGCAGGTAGTTTTTGGGGGCCGGATAGTACCCTCCTTCGCCCAGAAACGGCTCGATGATGATCGCGCACACCTCGTCGGGCGAGACCTGACGCTCGAAAAGCCTGGTGAAATCCTCCAGGCACCTGATGCCGCAGGCATCCGGGGCGAGCCCGTACGGACAGACGAAACAGGCAGGATAGCTGACCTGATAGACCGAAGGGAGCAAAGGGTGATAACTCCTCCGGTAGGCGGAGGAGCTGGTAGTCACAGACACTGCGCCGAGGGTTCTGCCATGAAAGGCACCGGCGCAAGAAATGATCGCCTGCCTGCCGCTTGTGTAACGTGCAAGCTTTAAAGCCCCCTCGACCGCCTCTGCCCCGGAATTGCCGAAAAAAAGCATGTCGAGGCCGGGCGGGGTGACCGACAGCAGTTCCTCGGCGGCGGCAATGGTGGTCTCGCTGTAATACACCCCGCCCGTATGAACGAAGCTCTCCAACTGTTTTCTGACCGCATCGAGCACGCGCGGGTGGCTGTGTCCGATGTTGAGCACGGCCAGCCCGGAGGAGAAGTCGAGCAATCGCCGCCCCCCCTCCGAGAAGATGGTCGCCCCTTGCCCCCTGGATATGGCAATCGGGTAGTAATGATGCGAGGGGGGTGCGAGAACAGCCAATCCCCTTTGAACCACCAGGTCGTCCTTGGTCATCACCACACCTCGTAATTGACATTCTTGCATTTAACCGACGGCCGCCTTCAGACTGCATCTTTGGAGTGACCATGCGATGTCCAGGCGAGTTGCCGATTCAGCCCGGCGAGGACCGGGTCGCCCCCCTGCCGCTTCGCGGCCTTGCAGCAACAGGGCTCCTCCGATTCCGCCAGAAAATCGAGCGGAGAGGCTTGCTGACAGATCGGCACGCCGACCAAGGAGGCATCCCGATTTGACTGCCCGCTGCGGCACATCGCCTGCTCGAAGCTCTGACTATGTGATACACGACTGAAGCGTGAAGTAGAATGTCGCACCCTTGTCCACCTCCCCTTCCGCCCAGATTCGCCCCCCGTGGCGGTTGATGATCCTTTGCACCGTGGTGAGCCCGATCCCGTTCCCCGGGAACTCGGTGCTGTTGTGCAGGCGCTGGAAGGCGTGAAACATCCTTTCCGCGTTCGACATGTCAAACCCTATGCCGTTGTCCCGCACGAAGCAGGTCAGGTCGGCGGCCAGTTCCCGTGCGCCGAACTCGATATAAGTGGCCTCCCGCATCCTGGTGAATTTCCAGGCGTTTCTCAACAGGTTTTTCATGACGATCTCGAGCAGGTTCTGGTCCCCGAAGGTCCGTATGCGCGGTTGGATGACGAACTTAGCCCTGCGCTCCGGCATCCCCTGCCTTAGCTCGTTCGCCGTTTCGCTGGCGATCTCGGAGAGGTCGACCACCTCACGTTTCAGGTTCAGATAAGAGAACTGCGAGAGTTGCAACAAGGCCTCGATCAGTTCGTTCATGTGCTGGGACGACTTGAATATCCGCTCCAGGTAATCCATCCCTTCCAGGTCCAGTCTCCCCGCGTACTGCTCCTGCAGGGTACGTGTAAAACCGCAGATCCTTCTCAGCGGAGCGCAGAGATCGTGGGCGACGGAATAGTTGAAGGCCTCCAGATCCCGGTTGATCGATTCCAGCCTCTCGGTCTGCTCGGTCAGCAAGCGCTCCACCTGCTGGGTCAGCAGGCCGATCTCCTCGTTGTTTGGCCTCTCCAGCAGCATGTTCCTGATGGTTTCCAAAGAGGTGTGCACGGCGGTCTTCAAATCCACCGGATAAGACGCGTTCAGCGTGCTAGACACTATTTCCTTGTTTATGTTCAAATACCTGCCCTCCCCGTTGGTCCGCTTTTCCCTGAACATTTCGGTCATCGGGTACCCCCTCAATGACCCTGAACTCCCATGCACCTTACCAGACTGCCTGGGGCTTGACATCTGTTCGCCCTGGCCGCCCGGACTGCTAAAATACCGATCCCAGGGCAGAGGACCCCGGTCACCGCGGCCTCTTCCTAGACCTCCAGGTCTCCCCTTTTTTCAACAGAGGGTCGACCTCCCCCTTTTTACACGCAGCCGGCTGCCCCGGTTTCAGGAGCATCCGGTCCCTATAAGCAACTCCCCGTCATATAAACAATAGCGACGGGGAGCGGCGTTGCGGCAGCGCTTTAAATTCTGTACCTGTTTCAAAGGGGATGACGCTTCGCCAGCTCGATTAGTGCTGTTTGCTTGGCACTACACCTGGAAATACAGGGTGCTCCCGTTATCGATCCCGCCCGACGCCCAGATCTTGCCTCTGTGCAGGCTTATGATCCTCTGCACCGTGGCAAGCCCGATGCCGCAGGATGGGTGGCTTGCGGTGTTCAACCTGCGGGGCGCAAGCAGCTGCAGCTGCAGCTGCGGGTTGCCGACAGATCTTGGCCCGTTGTCCCTGAGGTAGAAACTGCGTTCCCCCTCCACCTGAGTGGTGCCGAACTGGATTACCGGGTGCTGCACTCCAGAGGCAAAATTCCAGGCATTTTCCAGGAGCTGTTCCAGAGCCAGGCGGAGCAGTTTCTTGTCCCCGGTTGCCGTCATCCCGTGCTCGACCTGGAAGGTCACCGGCCGCTTACTGCCGGTCTCCCTCAGCTGCGCCGCTATCTCGGTCGCCATTTCGGTCAGATCCACCTCTTCCGGCTGGAGTCCCCCAGCCGCCAGGGTGATGAACCGCTGCAGTGCCGTGATCTGGCCGCTCATCTCAAAGGTTGCCTCATTAATGCTGCGCAGCAACTCCCGGCACTGCGGGGAGAGAACCGCGCCGTCCAGCTCCTTAATGACGGTACAGTAACTGCCTATCCTGGAGAGCTGGCCGCTCAAGTCGCTGAAAACCGCGTGAGCAAAGGCCTCCAAGTCACCGGTCCGGGCCTCCAGCTCCTCTTTCAATGACCTGAGCCCCAGCTCAGCCTGGATCTTTGGTGTCAGATCGATGCCGACGATCCAGTTGATCCACCCCGGGATCTGGACGTAGCGCGAAAAATTGGACCAGGAGATGCTCCGAAAGGAACCATCCCTGCACCGGAGGCTCCATTCCCGGCCGCGGTAATCGCCTCCCTGCGGCGAGTGGGCCGTGACAACCTCTTCGCGTAGCACCCCCTCGACATTCACCAGTTCCAGCATCGGCTTGCCCATCACCTCTTCCGCCCTGAACCCGGTCACCCGTTCGAACTCGTGGTTGCAGGCGGCCAACCGGTCGTCCGGGTCGAAAGCCATCAAGATGGCCGGTATATGCTGCAAGACGGTCTGCAGCCGTCTTTTTTGCGCCAGCAGGGTCTCGTTTTTCTCGTCCAGCTCCTTTTCGTATGCGCGCAGCGTATCTTCCTCCTGCCAGTTCTCATATATTTTCCGTGCCAGTGCAGCGTAGGCCTGCTCCAGTTCCTGGCGCAGTCTCTCACCATCGGAAACGGCCGAGGCCGCAGTCTGCACCGCTGCCAGGAATAAATCGAGGTCCAGGGTCGCACGGATGGCGTGCCGATGGCGGTCCGGCGGGACGAAGAACGGATTACTGCAGAGCTTTCCGCCGATCACGAGCTGCGGATGGTTCTTGGCCAGATCGAGCATCTGCTCGGACGGAAAGGCTTTTCGGTTGTAAAGGCAAAGCAGCGTCGCCTCGTTTTGCTCCGCAAACCGATTAAGCCCCAGCTCGAACTCGCTCAAAAGCTCGATCCGCTTCGGGTCCCACCCCGCCCATCCCATGTCACAGATGACACGGACCCCTTTGAAGCCATCCCCGATCGCTCCAGCACAGAGCGTTCGCAGCAACTCCATCAGACGCGAGGCATTGAAGCCGCCGCCCTTGAGCCAGGTCTCCCGGACCGGCAGCAGTACCAGTTCCTTGAGGTCATGCTCCTGGCCGAGTATGGCATTTTCCAGCACCCGCTCCAGCGCCTGCTCGCCGCCATGCAGGTAGACGCAGCGCTCACCAAGGGCCACACCTTGCTGGATGAACGGTATTACGGGGGTGAGCAGCTCCGTCTCTCCCTCGTAGAACAGGCAGATGTGGCCGTGCAGGCCCACCTCCAGATCGCTATTTTGAACAGACTCTATATGTTCCGGCATCAGGCCATCCCCGGTCAAAAAGGCAGGTGGTTAAAATTTCTTATTCAATATACTGGAATCTGGTGGCAATGCAATACAGGGGAGGGAGGTTTAGGATTGGTGCGCGCTGCCGCACAGGCCGGTAGGCCGGCACGGCGCGAAGCTGGAGCGAAAATGCCTTTTATTGATCAAGGTCAAGGGACAGATGGCAGGAGATGGTATTGTGGTGGTGCAATTAATATGAGTCTTAACAAGGGAGGAAATATGTGTGACTGCGGACCAGACGGCTCCGGGGCCGGGCCCTTCGCAACCGGGAAGACGCTGGTGGAGTTCGTCCTTGCCGCCCATGGCGGACAGGTAGCGTTCTCACCTTTACCAAACGGCCCAATGCAGATTAACTGCCAGGGGTGCGGCCAGCAGTTCATGCTGAAGACCTTCGTGCAGGTGTGTCCCGCCTGCGGTGGAGTCCATGCCGTCTCACCTCCTCGTGCGAGCGATCCGTCAGCAGTACAGTTCGGCGGCCCGCAATTCACCATCCGGCAGTAAGCGATGCCGGTTCCCGGAAAAGCTCAACCATTACCATGTTGAGCTCCCCGCCATCTTGCCGCAAGCAGTGTCCGGTTGTTGTTGCATTCCGTGGCAACGCCCTCATCCGCCCCTTCGGGGCACCTTCTCCCGGAGGGAGAAGGGTGAAATATTACCTTCGCCCTCCGGGAGGGGGTGGCCGAAGGGCGGGTGAGATGGCCTTTGCGCAGTTGGCGATGCCACTGCAAAGTATTCACCGGACAATGCTGGAACAACCGTGCATTCAGCCTCCCCTTTCCAATCAGGGCCTAAAAAAACCCGCTTCTCGCGGGTTTTTTTAAAGTCTCTGCCGAACATGCAGGCGGTGGCCAGGATAGCACGCGGATACGGGAGCTAGGAGCGGGAGTGACCTTTCTGGCGGGGGCCCTCCCGGCGCTGCTGCATGCGCGCGAGATACACCACGTGCCTGAGCCCTCCGCGGCCCGGGCGGTCGTTGAACACCGAGAAGCCCGCAGAGCCCAGGCGTTTGTCGAAGGCCTGGTCGTAGTTCTCGCCCCAGACGGCGAACACCCCTTCAGGCTTCAGCGCAGCCCGGGTCATCTCGATGGCGGTAGCGCCGTAGAGCGGATCCTCGACCTTGTGCGACTTGGCGTGCGGCCCCTTGTACAGGTCGAGGACTATGGCGTCGAAACCTTTGCGGGCCATGGCACTTCTGGCGATCACATCGGCCACGTCGGCGATCTCCACCGTCACCCGCGGATCGTTCGCGGCATCATCGGTGAGAAAGGCAAGGGGGCCGCGGCACCAGTCAAGGACCACGGGGTTCAGTTCCGCCACCAGCACGCTACCGGAGGCGGGGAGGTTATCGAGGACCGCCCGCAGGGTGAAGGCCATGCCGAGCCCGCCAACCAGCACCCTCGGGCTGGCCTGCTGCTTTAAGTGACCGCAGGCCAGCTCACCAAGCGCCACCTCGGAGCGGTGCAGGGAACTGTTCATCAGCACGAGGGAATTCGAGGTGATGAGAAAATCCCGTTCGCCTCGCTGTCTCAATTCGAGGATACCCTCGCCGGTCGCTACACTATCCAAAACTTTCCACGGTTGGGCCATTCAGTCAAACCTCTTCGCTTAATTTGATGTCAAAACAGGCCGCCAGAGCGGCCCCGGTTGCGCTGTTATCAACTCATTTTTTCCAGGTGCGGCGCACCGCTTGCTCCTCCGCCACCTCGACCTCATCCAGCACGGCCAGATAGCACTGATAGCGCTCGAGGGGGATTTCTCCCGCCCCGACAAGGTCTGCGACCACACAGCCCGGCTCCTGCCGGTGACGACAGTTGTGAAAACGGCAGCCATGGGCCTCCAGCGCCTCGAAGCCGGGAAAGTAGGCGGCAACCTCCGGGGAGGAGATCTCGACCAGACCAAAGTCGCGAAACCCCGGGGTATCGACCAGCTCTCCTCCGTCAGGCAGGGCGTGCAGAGTGGAAACGGTGGTGGTATGCCTGCCGAGCCAGTTGTGATCGCTCACCTCGGCCACCTTCAGGTCGATGTCGGGGCAAAGCGCGTTCAAAAGCGAGCTCTTGCCGACGCCGGTGGTACCGACAAAGGCGCCACGGTGCCCCCCGTGCATGAAGGCCCTCAGCTCGGCAAGCCCTTCCCCGCTAACTGCGCTCAGGGCAAAGTACGGCACAATTCCGGCGTATCTGCGGCCTAAATCATCGGCCAGCTCCCTTGCCAGGGGCAGGTCACACTTATTGAAAACCAGAAACGGACTTAGCTCGGCCGCGCGGGCAGCGACGATGGCGCGCTCGACAAAACCCGAGGGAGACCCCGGAGCCACTACCACACCAAGGACGTCCAGATTGGCCGCGACAAGATGGATCCCGCCGCGCACATCCCGGCGGCGCAGTTCCGTCTTTCTCGGCAACCGCTCCAGCACTTCCCCGGTCACCCGGACGCAATCGCCTACCACATGGCCTGAATTTCTCTTCACCCTCACCATGCGGCGTTCCCCGCCGGGGAAAAGGACCTCGACCGCCACCCCGAAGTGGGACAGTATCATCCCGTCCGAACCGCAACCCGCCTCCTGAGCGCCCAGCTTTTCTTTTGTCTTCAAATCTATTTCATCCTTTTAGATGTCGCAGCTGTTCAAGCCAGTTTCTGAGAGTACGGCAGGAGCCGGAAGTTGTCAACAGTTCGGTCCCGCAGGCGGTCAGCGGCAAAGGGGTAAACGCCTGGGGGACCATTTTTGCCGCAGAGTTGACAGCGAGATCTTTTCCACCATAGTTTCAACATAATCAAAACGCTCCCTTGCGGGGGAAGCCGGCACAACAGCTGTTGGAACACGTATCTATCAGGAACCCGACCAGACCGGGGAGCCTGCCGCCCTTATTTCCTTTTTTTCTGTACGCGAGGCAAGCCGCAGCAGGCGCGACCGCAGCCTTAGGCGGCCCGAAAGGTGAAAGCCATGAGCAAAGAGACGGTGGACGAGGCAATCGACATCTATGTGACAGAACGAATGGCCAAGGGAAAGCAGACGGCGATCAGGCACTTTCTGGCCTGCATCTACCTGAAACAGCAGAGCTGGGAGACGAAGGAAACCATGCGACGGGTGCGCGGAATGACGCGCTACTACATCGATCTCACCAAGGTCATGCTGAACCCGTTCAAGGGACCCGAGGTCGCCTGGCTCGCTTCCATGGTGAATATCGCCATCTATGCGGCGGTGCTGATCTCCCTCGAAGAGCAGAGACTATTAGGGATCCTCCTTTTGTCCGGCACCCTGGTTAACGCCTGCTACCTGGTCCGCAGTGCCGCCAGGAAGTGGTGCGAGCTGCATGTCATGCTGGCGATCTACGACGAGCTCGTCCAGATCGCCGACCATGAGCTGGAAAACATGGCATGAAAACCGGAATTACTCCAGCTCCAGCTCCAGCTCCAGCGCCAGTTCGTCCAGAGTCCCGACGGAGATATCGGTCAGTTCCGGCCAGCGAAAGGCACGGCTTGGATCGACATGAACGGTGACCGCGCCGGCTGCGCGCCCGGTCTGCAGATCGAAGCCGTAGTCCCCGACCATGACTGTAGCCGAGGGATGGATGCCCCAGCCCAGCGCCAGCTTGAAAATGCCGTCGGGATCCGGCTTGGCAAGAGCCTCGTTGCGGCCGAGCACGTCGCCGGGGGCGATATAGGGAGAAAGTCCGATGCGCGAAAGCGTCCTCAGGGCATTGCCGCGCGTGTTGCGGGTCAGCACCCCGAGACGGACTCCGCGCCGATGAAGCAGTTGCCAAAGCCCCAAAGCCCCGTGCGCAGATTCCGTCCTCCCCGCCAGTTCATCCTCGATTTCGTCCAGCCTCCCCCTCGCCGCCACTGCTTCGGCTTCCGGCAGCGCGTCCAGGTGCCCCAGGATATCCATCCCCTCAGGTACTCCGAGCAGCGACCGGATCAGAGCAAAATCGTGAATGGCAACGGTCAGGGTCCCGTCCAGGTCGAAGACCCAGTGCGCCCTGCGCAGTATGTCGGTCGTGCGGATGGATCTTTCCATAGTCGGCACCTTGTCACTCCCCCGGTCGCTCTCTCTGCAGTTTTTCGTATGCCTGCGATCAGCCAAAGCAGCACCGGGCTCAATTCACCGCTGCACCGGCCGGCCGGGGGTTCTCAGGGTCGAGTTCCCGCCCCGGGCTCCCCAGAATCTCCTCTACGAAGGCGCCTATTGCCGTATGAACCTCCTCCGAGCCGGGTCCCGCCAGTATCCCGTGGCGCTGCAGAGGGAACTTCAGGTAGCTCTTCACCTTGCTGCCGACCATCTCGAAGAGGCGCCGCGACCCGCGGGGATCAACCACCGGGTCGCCCTCAGACTGCAGCACCATGACCGGCGCCTCGATCCGAGCAAGCTTTGGCTCAAGCGCTCTCATGAAAAGGCCCAGTTCCCGTAACGCTGAGATCGGGAGCCGTGCATAGTTGATCTGCGGTCTCTCCGGCGCCGTCTCGACAAATTCCTTCTTGGCCCACTGATAACTGAAGATGTCCATCACCCGGTTCCAGGCCGTAAAAGCCGGCGCAAAGCGCGAGGAAATATCGAGCAGACGCTGGGGCGGGCAGACGGCAAAGACTCCGGCCACATCCCTCACCCGGCTGGCACAATCAAGTGCTATGCCTCCTCCGAAGGAAAACCCGCCCAGCACTACCCGCTCGCAGACGGCGCTCAACAGTGCATAGCCGAGATCGACCGAATCAACCCAGTCCCGGCCGCTTCTTTGGGCCAGGTCCTCGGGAGAGGTGCCGTGCCCCCGCAAGCGCACCTGGTAGACCCAGAACCCCTTGCCGTGCAGATGGGCCGCAAGCTCCGCCAGCTCTTGGGGAGCCGACAGGAAACCGTGCACGAGAACCACTCCGAGCTTGCGGGAGCGCCCTTTCAGCAGGACCGGCGAGCCGACGCGGCGGTCCTTGCTCTCATCCGCCCGGTAGCTCGCCTGGTAGTCCGCCTCAAACTCGGCAAGGGCCTGGCGCTCCAGGACAGCCGCCACCCGCTTGCGCACGAGCCAGGCGGGCAGCCAGGCCATCAGGTGAACCTCACGCTGCAGGATGCCAAGCGGCACCACCTCGTTGGCGATCACCCCGATCGGATTGTCGATCCGGGCACGCTGGATGTCGAAGGGGGCGGAGAATTTGGCCCGGTCCTTGACCAGCATCCCCTGCCGTCTGGTCACCACACCCTTCTCCAGTGCGAGCAGACAAAAATCGCGGTACTTGTGGTAACGGTCGTCGGTCAAAAGAGCAACCTGGCCGGTCTTCAGGCTCTGATGGCAGTTTACCCCGGCGGTCTTCAGGCATTCCGAGGCGAGCAGGAACACCCGGCGACGGAAGTCGTCCTCAGCAATGGCCTTAAAGGGAAAGACACGCAAAAGAGAGGAGAAGAGGTGATCGTGGTTCACGGTAGCCATTTCGTATATTGAAGACATGTAGCTCTCCATGAGCCTTGACGCCTCCCGTTTCAGGTTGGGCAGGGAGGCAAGTCGATCGTCAAAACCGATGCTGGCGGTGGAAGCGATGTCCGCCTTGATGGCCGGGGAGGCCAGACCAACCCAGGGATCCAGCGGCTGTCCGAAGCTGATGTCGATATCCACCCCGGACAAGAGCATGCTCCCCTCGGTCAGCATCTCCTCCCTTAGGCGCAGCGACATGTTTTTCAGGAAAAGATCGGCAAGCGAGCTCAGCGCGTTTTCGCGGGCACGAAGGGGGTAATAGGTGATGTTGACCGGAACGATCCAGCTCTTCCCCTTCAGCACCGGGTCGAGATCTCCGATCTGGAACATCCCCTGCAGCCTCTCCACCTCCTCTGGTGCCACACCGGCCAGGCGGATCATCCTCTGCCGGTAAAACTCGGTGCGAAGTGCCAGGGTTGCGGCCCCGGAATGTGGGCGCCGACCGCTGGAGGGCAAAAGCAGCCTTCGCTGGAAAAAGCCCTTATCCTTCACCATCCGCCCCTCGGGAAAGATCACCCAGTTAGCCTCCCCGGTCAAAAGGGTCTTCACCATCACCCGGTCCCGGTCAGGGTTGCGGGTGGAAACGGCGCCCACCATTTCCAGTATGCCGCTTAGCGGCCCGTCGAAGAATGAGGCATCGGCAAGCGACCAGACGGGGATGCCGGTCAAGAGATAGATGTGATAAGGAAGCAGCAGCGTCTCAATCCGGGTGAAATGGTTCACCACGAAAATAATGGACCCTTTGGGGATATTCTCCCTGCCGTGCAGGTGCACCTTCAGCTTGGAGAACCCCTCGACGATGGCGATCATGCGACCGGTAGCGAGATATGCCTGGCGATTCATCCTGTCACCTCACGCACTCTTCAACCCCTGCCGCCCCGTCATAAACCACCGCCCCTGTCAGCACAGGTTCCGCCAGGGCGCGGCGAAGCCACCCCGGCCGGTTGGTCATCACCGAATCCACGCCCAGCGCGCAGAGCCTGCGGGCAGCTGCGGCAGCATCGACGGTCCAGACATGGATCTCCAGGTTGTTTTCCCTGAGGCGCGTGACGAACTGCTCGTCAACAATGGCACTCTGTCTGCTAGCCAGGCCGTCAGCGCGGCTCTTTTGCAGGGTGACCAGCACCTCGGCCCGCGAGGGGCGCCAGACACCGCGAAAGCGGTGATCGCAGAGCCAGCAGGCACGGTACTGCGGAAGGCGCTCCTTCAGGAGCAGGACCAGTTCGGCGCTGAAGCTGAGAAACCTGATCTGCCCGGCCGGCACCCCGGAATCCGCCAGAACCGCAGCCAGGGGGGCAACGATTTCCGGGCCGCTCTTAAGCTCGATAAAGAGCATTTTACCGGCGGGAAGCGCGCTGAGCACCTCCTTCAGGGTCGGGATGCGCTCACCGGCCCAAAGCGCACCCCTCCAGAGCCCTGCGTCCAGACGGCGAAGTCGGGTAAGCGTCGCCTGCTCTACCCTCAGATCGCCTCCCGCCGTGCGGGTCGTTTGGTCGTCGTGCAGGCAGACGATTTCGCCGTCCAGCGTGAGGCGAAAATCGGCCTCGATGCCGTCCGCCCCCTGTTCGAAGGCGAGTCGGAAGGAAGCAAGCGTATTTTCCGGCGCCTCGCGTGAAGCGCCTCGGTGACCAATAATCAGGGTGCTGCGGGGCATAGGTTCCTCGCTGGGCGGGACAAGCTAGTTTCCATCCGGAAACTCCGGATGTGAAACAGTTGGTTTCCGATTCGACAAAGCGGGGATTTTTCGTCCTGGCAAGGAAACCGAGGGGTTGCGCGGAGGCGTACATAAGTACGCCGCACAAGCAA